>Ga0187777_10000658_pt1 | contig 22836 bp, 18 predicted proteins | sample 1015_Q2_SP5_10_M_FD_132416 | JGI IMG/M metagenome (GOLD analysis project Ga0187777, IMG submission 132416) | Tropical peat soil microbial communities from peatlands in Department of Meta, Colombia - 1015_Q2_SP5_10_MG | ecosystem: Environmental > Terrestrial > Soil > Wetlands > Peat | place... | reverse complement strand
GCGAGCTGGTCCGGGAAGACCGCGGCGAGCAAATTTTCGGATTCCATCCGTTGCAACGGCGCCGCGAGTTTTGAGCCGCCACGAAACCGCGGCACCGCCAGCGAACGCGTCGCATTCCAACGCCAGCGGATTGTAAACATTGGCGCATCGAGCAACGCTTGCACCAGAAGATCGCGAACAGTCTTCGAGTTGAGATAACGAAAAACTTCTTCGAGCGGAAATGAATGTTGTGTTCCGAGTGAAATAACAATCGCGTCGTCCGTTGCTGCGGCCTGCAGTTCGAAATTGAAGGATCGACAAAAACGCTTTCGCAGCGCCAGACCCCAGGCGCGATTAATTCGATTCCCGAATGGCGAATGCAAAACAAGCTGCATCCCACCCGATTCATCGAAAAACCGCTCCATCACGAGTGTTTGCTGCGAAGGAATCGCGCCCAGCGCGCGATAAGTATCGGCGAAATAATCGGCGACTTGCTGGGCTCCTTCTCTGGGGAGCACACGCGCCCCGCGTGTAGGCGATGGCGCCGAAACCGGCAACCGGGGCGGCTGCGCTCCCCAGAATTCATCGCTCGCCAACCAAGCCCCGACGTCTTCGCCGTCACCCAACATTTGTTCGATCTCGACGCGCAATTTGGAAACGGCAGCAGAGAGTTCGGTGGTCCGCGCCGGCGCTTCGCCGAGCCAAAACGGAATTCCCGGCGGCTGGCCTTTCGCGTCTTCGACTCGAACCACTCCCGAGTTGATGCGGACGATGCGCCATGACGCGTTCCCGAGCTGGAAGATATCTCCGGCCAGGCTCTCCACCGCGAAATCCTCGTTCACTGTTCCAACAAAAGTTTCGGACGGCTCAAGAATCACACGGTAGTCCGCATTGTCGGGAATGGCGCCCCCGGAGGTCAGCGCGGTCAACCGCGCACCGCGCCGACCGCGGATGCGATGATTGACCGCATCGTGATGAATCAACGCCGAGCGTCGTCCGCGTTTAGTGCTGAAACCCTCGGCCAGCATTTTTTCAACGCTTTCGAATTCTTCGCGCGCGAGACTTCGATAGGGCCACGCTGCACGAACGAGTTCGAACAGTTCGTTTTCATCCCAATCATCGGTAGCGCTCGCGGCAACAATTTGCTGGGCAAGAACGTCGAGCGGTTTTTCCGGAATCAGCAATCGATCCAGTTCGCCCTGCCGTGCGGTACGTAACAACGCGGTGACTTCCACCAACTCATCGCGACTCAATGGAAAAATTCGTCCTTTCGGCAAACCGCCGCGCCCGCCTGCGTCGCTAGGCGCAGCATTGCGGGCAGGCTTGTGTTCGGCCCGACCGACGCGTTGCAACAAAGTCGCGATCGAGCGTGTGGTCGCGAGCTGACAAACGAGATCCACCGACCCAATGTCAATCCCAAGCTCGAGTGACGCGGTTGCGACCAACGCCTTCAATTCGCCCCGTTTCAATCTATCCTCTGCCTCGAGGCGCAATTTCGCAGAAAGACTTCCATGATGGGACGTGACGGAGTCGGCGCCCAAGAGCTCGCTTAAATGGTGGGTCACGCGCTCGGCCATGCGGCGCGTATTCACGAATACCAGCGTGGTGCGGTGTTCCTGAATCAATTCGGCCAGCCGCGAATAAACTTCCTCCCAAACTTCATTCGACATCACCGCTTCCAGCGGCGATTTCGGAATCTCGATCGCCAAATCGAGTTCGCGGCGATGGCCGACATCGATGATCGCGCAGTTTGGATTGCCTCCGGGGTCGACATTAGGCGTTCCAACCAGAAACCTCGCAACTTCTTCAATTGGTTTTTGAGTTGCGGAAAGTCCGATGCGTTGCAGCGGTTGGCCGGCACGCCCACCGGAGCTTTGGCGAAGGCAGGTCAGCGCCGCAAGCCGCTCGATGCTCAATGCGAGATGCGCGCCGCGACGATCATCCACCACGGCGTGGATTTCGTCGAGAATCACCGTGCGGACAGTCTTTAACATTTTTCGGCCGGAATCGGACGTGAGCAGCAAATACAAAGACTCGGGTGTCGTAACCAGGATATGGGGAGGAGTTTTAATCAAGGCCTGACGCTGGGCCGCCGTCGTGTCGCCCGTGCGAACCTCCGCGCGGACATCAACATCATGGCCTTCCTGTTTTAGCAATTCACGTATTCCTGCCAGCGGTTCCTGTAAATTTTTGCGAATATCGTTGCTCAACGCTTTCAGCGGAGAGACGTAAACGATTTGAGTTTCGTCAGGCAGTTCGCCAGCGGCGCCCTCGCGAAATAATTGATCGAGCGAAGCGAGAAACGCTGCCAACGTCTTGCCAGAACCCGTCGGAGCCGAGATCAACACATGACGGCCGGATTGAATCTCCGGCCACCCGCGGGTCTGCGGTTCAGTCGGCGTTCCGAACGTCTCCTCGAACCAGCGCGCAACCGCGGGATGAAAGTCAAAGGAGGACATAATAGAGAAATAGGAACCATCAATTTAGGCGTCGTACCCGTTTTGTCATTCCGAGCAACGCGAGGAATCTCTCAATCGAAGCGCGGGTCACACAAACTGATTAGTGTGATCAATAAACCTAAGGGAGTTCCCTCATCCCGCCATGGCGGGATTCGGGATGACCACGTAGCGGACCGAGTGAGGTTAGTCGCCCTACCGACTCATGCGCAACGCGATCACTTCGCGCAACATTGCCAGACTATCGTGAATGACGCGGACTTTGCTGCCTTCGGAGTGATTCCAGCGGACCGGGACTTCGCGCAAACGCAAGCCGGCACGATACGCTCGGAAAAGCAGCTCAACGTCAAAGGCAAAGCCGTCGGTGTGCGCCTTTTCCAGAATCGGACGACATGCATCGAGCCGAAATGCCTTGAAGCCGCATTGGGTATCCCAAAACGGCATGCCGGTCGCAAGGCGTACGATCAGATTGAAAACGCGGCCGGCCTGTTCGCGCCGCCACGGTTGATGAATGCCGATCAGTTTGCGATCGAGTGCTCGCGAGCCAAATGCGAGATCAACCTCTCCCTTCGCGATCGGCTCGATTAATTTGGGAATCTCGCTAAGGGGCGTTGATAAATCAGCGTCGAAAAACATTCCGATTGGTCTGGTCGCAGCGAGCAAACCACTTCGCACGGCCGCGCCTTTGCCGCGATTAGGAAAATTCTCAAGCAAACGAGTTTGAATTTTCGTACCCGCCAGGGCTTCACGAACAATCCCCGACGTCGCGTCAGTCGACCCATCATTGACGACAATCAGTTCGGCTCCCAGGCTTTCAGTCGATAAGTAATCAAGGGTAGCGCGCAAAGTTTCGCCGATGCGCGCGGCTTCATTGTAACAAGGAATGGCGACTGTAAACGGTGGCAACATCGTCGAAACGTTAGAAGGTTAAAGAGTTGAAGCGGGACCGATGTACCGCTTAACGCTTCAACACTTCAACGATAAATTTCGGTCACGAATTTGCCATTGGTATCCACGTATCCCCGATACATGCCGGAAGTGTTGAACGGCAAAGCGATGTTACCGCTCTTGTCGATGGCGATCATTCCACCGGTCCCGCCGAGTTTTCCAATCTTATCAATAACAGCGACAGACGCTTCCTGCAGTGTCTTGCGGCGATATTCCATTAATGCCGAGACATCGTGCCCGGCGGTGGCCCTGATGAAAAATTCGCCGTCGCCCGTACCAGAGACCGCGCAGGTGTCGTTGTTCGCATAGGTGCCAGCACCGATCACCGGCGTGTCGCCGACTCTTCCCGGCAACTTTCCGGTTTTGCCCCCAGTTGACGTTGCCGCAGCCAGATTACCATTTCGATCCAGCGCTACCGCGCCGACAGTGCCATGAAGGTCCTGGTCGCTGACGAAGAATTTCTTGTCGCCGTTGGCGCCGGCGCTTTTTTCGGCTGCTTTAACTCTTTGCAAAGCATCCCAGCGTTCCTGGGTGAAAAAATATTTTGCATCGACCAGTTCGACGCCATGCTCCTTCGCAAACGCCTCCGCCCCTTCGCCGGCCATCATCACGTGCGGCGATTTCTCCATCACAAGGCGCGCGAGACTGATCGGGTTCTTAATGTGCTGCAGGTCCGCAACCGCGCCCGCCCGCAGTGTTTTTCCGTCCATGATTGCCGCGTCCATTTCGTTGACCCCGGCTGCGTTGAAAACGGAGCCTTTCCCGGCGTTGAACAAAGGATCGTCCTCGAAAACACGCACTGCAGCTTCAGTCGCATCCAGGCTTGAGCCGCCATGCTGCAAAATTTCCCAACCTGCGCGGAGCGCATTTTCGATTCCAGTGCGATACTGATGTTCCGCCTCCGGCGTCATCTTTCCACGTTCCATCGTTCCGGCGCCGCCGTGCACTACTAACCCGATCTTATTTTCTTTGACTGAACTCATTCTCCCCAACTGTTGCGCACTGGTGGTCGTCGCAAGGACGAATGTCCCCCAGATCAAAAAATCTCGCACCGACATACCGGTTTATGCCCGGAACAAATAGTCTGCCCTTGCCGGACGCGCCAGTGCGAAGAAAAGGCTTTTTCGACTTCATTACCTGAGGCACTTTCCCACCGGCATGCCAGAAGAGAGGAAAGAAACAACCGAGGAGGCGGTGATCGCGGCGCCGGTAATCGCGTTGCAGGAAATTGGCATCTTTGGTGAAAATCTCTTCCGGGAAGTCGGAAGCATCTTTTGGTTCATCATCAACACAATCGATGAAACCTTTGAGCGCTTGCGCGAAGGCCGCGCGCCGTTCCGGGCCTCCAGTTTCTTTCGGCACGCCGAGCGCTCGGGGGTGGAATCTGTCCCGCTTGTCGCATTGGTTTCGTTCTTTCTCGGACTAACCATGGCACTGCTGACTGGCTACCAATTGCAACGCTTCGGGACGGAGCGTCTCGTGCCGGGATTAGTCGCGATTGGGTTCACCCGCGAACTCGGCCCGTTAATCACCGGTATTATGCTTGCCGCGCGAATCGGGGCCGCGTTTACCGCCGAGCTGGGCACGATGACGGTGTCGGAGGAAGTAGAGGCGATTGAAGCGATGGGAATTGGGCCACTTCGATTTTTGGTCGCGCCGCGAATGCTCGCTCTCTTCTTCCTGATGCCGTGTCTTTCCACCATCTCAAACATCTCGGCAGTTTTGGGCACGAGTTTGATTTCGAAGGCGTATTTCAGTATCGCCTTCCCGTACTTTGTCGATCTTGTCCGCGATTCCTTGCTGATTCGTGACCTGATTACCGGCGTAATGAAAAGTTTCCTGTTTGGTTTGCTGATCGCAGCGATCGCCTGTTACCGCGGACTGAGCGTGAAAGGCGGCGCCGCGGGAGTCGGCAGCGCGACGACGTCGAGCGTTGTTACTGCAATCACCGTCGTGATCGGTGTCGATACTCTCTACAACGTCATCTACGTGAATTTTTTCCCAACATGAGCGCGAAGAACGAGCACATGGTGCAGCTCCGCGACGTCGATAAGGAGTTCGAGAACAAGAAAGTCCTCGATGGCGTAACACTTGAAGTTGAGCCCGAGCAGCGTCTCGTGATCATGGGGCAAAGCGGCAGCGGCAAGAGCACGATATTGCGCCTGATTTTGGGAATGCTGCGGCCGGATTCCGGCGATGTTTTTTTCAAACAGTTTGAGATCACGCGTTTGAAACGGCGGAAATTGCAACAGGTGCGCCGGCACATCGGGATGGTTTATCAATATTCGGCCCTGCTAAGCTCGCGCAGCGTTGGGGAGAACGTCGCGCTGCCATTGGAAGAACTGACAGACAAATCGAGCAAAGAGATCAACAAGATCGTCGATGAAAAGTTGGAACTCGTGGGGATGAAGGATGCGAGGGACCTGATGCCTTCGGAATTAAGCGGCGGAATGCGTAAGCGAGTCAGCCTCGCCCGCGCGCTTACGATGGAACCGGAGCTGATCTTGTTTGATGAGCCCACCGCGGGTCTCGACCCGGTGATCGCGTCGGTGATTGACGAATTAATTATCAGCCTTACCGAAAATGCCAAAGTCACCTCCATTATCGTAACTCACGAGATGGAAAGCGCCTTTCGCATCGGCACGCGAATGGCTATGTTGTATCAGGGGAAAATCATTGAGGACGCCGATCCTGAAACTTTCAAACGATCTCAAAATCCTGTCGTCGCGCAGTTCTTGAGCGGAAGCACTGAAGGCCCCATTCTGGAAGGAAGCCAAGATGCAATTGCAAAAAAATGAGATCATGACCGGCCTGTTGGTGGTCGGGACGGTGGCCGCGCTGATGTTCGTCTTGGTTTTGCTCGGTGCGCCCGGTCTTTTTCGCCCGTTGGTCACTTACAAGATTTACGTCGACAATGCCGCCGGAATTAAACAAGGCGCGGCCGTGATGCTTGCGGGTCGCAAGATTGGACAGGTCCAGAAACTTTACTCGCCCGTTTCAAAAGAAGAGGAGCGTCGCGCGGAAGATGCAGCTGCGGCATTCCATCATCCGGAACCGAACGCTACTCCATCAGAGGTCGACAAACCAAAATACGAGGCCAGAATCGAGGTTCAGGTTGATCGTAACGCGATCGTTTATCGCGACGCCAATGCGCGACTAATGCAACTGGGCTTGCTTGGCGACATGGCCATTGACATCACCCAGGGCACTGACACTTCCGGCCGCGCCCGGGACGGCGAAATTTTTGCCGGAGAACGGACTCCCGACTTCAGTGAAGCCATTTCGAAGATGTTGGAAGTAATCAAACCAGTGGCTGCGGAAGCGACCAACACGATGAAATCGCTTCAAGAAACGGCTGACAACATCAATCACCTCACCGACGAGAACTCCGAACTAAGCCAGGCCCTCGTTCAGGTAAAGTCGTTTGGCGAACACATGGCCGACCTCACCGCGCCCGCCAGCGCCCTGTCTCACTCGCTTAACAACATCGAAAAGATCAGCAACGGCTTGACCGAAAACGACAACCTGAAAGTGACGCTGCAAAATTTTCGCGACGCTTCCGACAAATTGAAACTCACGATGCGAGATCTTGAACCGGTTGGGAAGAATATCGCCGAGTTCAGCGACACTATAAAAACGCAGCCATGGCGGCTGGTTTATCCCACGACGAAAAAATATCCCGAGAATTCGCCGCCGCCCTCTTCAAGCGAAGCCACTATCACCGTTCGCAAGACCGCAAAACCAAAAGCGACCGCGACACCGAGTCGAAGCGGCCGGTAAAGACAATACCACGAACAGGGTTAGTCCTGCTTTTTCGCCAAGCGACATTCCAGGAACTGCAAAACGACAGCTTCGCTTGATCGAAGATCGATATCTTCTTTTTCAAGCGCTTCCTCGGTCAGGCCCGCTTCCTCGGCTGCCTCGATTCGCCTCAGCGACTAGTTTGGCGCCGTTCCCATTTTTGTTTTTCGCCATGGCGTGGACGTATTGAATTCGTATGTGGCTGCCGCCGTCTCTGACGGCAGAATCCGTTGACTTCGACCGATAAGGACACTGGCCGCTACACCTCAATACGACGCGCGAAGTGCCGGTTTAATTCAAGAGCCGTAGCTCTTGGTGAATTTCTTCTTCGACTCGCCGCTTTCGGCAGAACCCTCGATCGGCGCGGAAGCCTCAGCCTCCGGTTTCGACTGCGCTTCTGGCTTCGATTCCACCGGAGATTGTTTTGCTTGCGCGGGACCCTGTGCCACCTGCCGCGAGACTTCGACGAACACCATCTGCAAATTGGAGAGCGTGTTCCGCAGCACGGTAGACTCCTCGCCTGTCAGATTGCCGCGGGTTTTCTCCTGAATCATCGACAATTGATCGATGAACATTTTTGCGAGCTCGAGGTTTACCTCTCCCTCGCCAGTTTTGGGGTTCGGGATTTGTCCAAGAAACAATGCCGCGTTCTGGGCGTGCATCATGACAAACTCGATGAAACGCTGGGAAAGCTCGCCGCTTTGAGTGCTGGTTTGGACTTCAGCCATACGAAGAAGTGATCAGTGACCTGTGACGAGTGACAAGAATCTACTAGCACAGGAGGACTCACTCGTCACTTGTCACTTGTCACCGTCTTTGGCCTTACCGTCGCCAGAACGTATGGCTGATCGCGAAAATACTTTGCCGCCACCTGTTTGATCTCATCAAGGGTGACCGCGTTCGTTTCCTGTTCGAGTTTCTTGTAATAATCGAATCCGAGGCCGTAAAGCTCGTCCAGCGCGGCTTGGTAACCGAAAGAATCGTTGCTCTGCATCGCGATTTGCTGTTGGCCGATCAGTTTTCGTTTGGCGCGCGTCAATTCCTCATCGGTCAGACCCTCGCTCGCCAGTTTTCGGATTTCATCGAGCAACGCCGTCTTCACTGGCTCGATCTTTTGCGGATCTGTCCCAAGATAAAATGTAAACAGTCCAGGCACCAGTCCCTGCATCTGACTCGCACCAACGTAATAGGCCAGGCCCATGTTTTCGCGAATGCGAACGAAGAAACGCGAGCCGAGGTCGCTGCTTGCTTCATCGAGTAGCTCGAGCGCATGCCGGTCCTTATCGAACATGTCGACGCCGCGATAGCCGACCATGATTACGCCCTGGGCTTTCTCTTTGTTGCTTTCAACACTTTCCGTCTTCGTAATCGGCGCGGGCGGACGCGCATCAGTCAACGCCAGCGAGCCCGGCTTCATCTTGCCCAGCGCCTGCTCAAAGAGTTGTTTCACTTCGGCCGCGCTCACGTTTCCGAAAACGGACACGACGCCATTCTTTGCCGTTAGATACTTGTCCCGAAACCCAATGAGATCTTCCTGAGTGAGATGCTGCACGGAATCGCTGGAACCGTTGGACCGTAAGGCATAGGGATGGCCGGAGAACAACGCCTGGCGCAAGATATTGCGAGCGACCAGGGTCAATTGTTCGTCTTCCTGTTTGATCCCGGCGATTTGAACCTGCTTTTCACGCTCGATCACCTTCTCGGGAAAATTTGCATTGAGCAGAACGTCGGCGAGCAAATCGGCGCCAGTTTTCAAATCCGGCTTCATCACGTGGATCGAGACGCTCATGCTGTTGTTGCCGGCATCGCTCGAAATCGAACCGCCGATGGCCTCGATTTGATCCGCGATCTGCTCGGCCGTGCGAGTTGTTGTTCCCTTAAGCAACACCCGCGAGGTCAATCGCGTAATTCCGTTAGTCTGCGGCGTTTCGGCCAGCAAACCGCCTCGGAAAACCGCGGTGATCGAAACAAGCGGCAACCGTGGATCCTCTCGCACCAGCAGCCGCAAGCCGTTGGAGAGTTCGAACTTTTGAATTTCGCCAGCCGCAATCGGTTTCGCCACTTCCTGTTTCCCCGCCAGTGAGCCCTTGGGATTTAACGAGGCTACGGTCAGGTTTTGATCGACGAGGTACTTCGCAGCGACGCGCTTAACATCGTCGAGGGTGACTTTCTGGACGGCATTCAGGTAATCGCGACTGAAATCGAGATTACGGGTAAGCAACCAATTCGATCCGATATCCGACGCCTGGCCGCGCATGGTCGTGAGTGCATCGAGGTGATGGCTCAACGACATCTTTTTCGCTTTCATCAATTCATCGGCGGTCACACCAGCCTGCTTCACCTGATCGATGATCTGCTGGATCAATTTCTGGGCGTCGTCGCGCTTTTTTGGATCAACCGTGGCATCGACACCGAACAAACCCGGATCGCCCGGCGTGTAGGAGAAGGCCGACACACTAAAGGCGAGTCCAGCCTGTTCGCGTACACGTCGATACAAACGGGAGCTTCGGCCATCCCCCAAAATTCCGGCGAGCAGATCGATTGCGGGAACGTCCGGATGAGTGAGCTCCGGAATGTGCCACGCGAGTGAAAGCCGGCTTAGTTCCGTCGGGAACTCGTCGTGAACTTCGCGCCGCCCAAGTTGCGGCGGTTCTTCGGGCACAAAAACCGGCTTGAGAGATTTCTCGGGATAATCCTTGAAGTAATCAGCGAGCTGCCGGTGGATTTTCTCCGCGTCAACGTCGCCGACCACGATGAAAGTGAGATTGTTCGGCACGTAACGCGACTTGTAATACTGCATCACCTGCTCCTGCGTGAGCTGGTTGTAGATTTCCATTTCGCCAATCACGGGCAGCCGGTAGGGATGGCGTTGATAGGCAGTCGCAAACAAGAGCAGACTCGCCATACGATCGGGATCGTCCAGGTTCATGGCGAACTCGCGCCGAATCACTTCCTGCTCTTTCACATATTCTTCCGGCGGCAACGTCGAGTTCATCATCGCGTCGGACAAAACACTGAGCGCGGTTTCGACGCCGTCTTTCGGCACATCGATCCAGAAGACGGTGCGGTCGAATGAGGTGTAAGCGTTAATGTAACCGCCGACGTCCTGAATTTTTTGGGCAATGTCGTTAGCCTTCTGGGTCTTGGTTCCCTTAAACAGCATGTGCTCAAGAATGTGTGAAAGCCCGGCGCCGAGTTTGTCGTCTTCGTAAATGCTGCCAGTTCCGCACCACGCCTGAACGCTCGCGACCGGCGCGCTTCGGTCTTCCTTCACGATCAAGGTAAGACCGTCAGGGAGGACCCATTTCTGCGCCGTGCTTGGCGGGAACGTGATAGTGGCGGAGTCGTTAGCGGATGCGGCTTTCAAATTCACCATGGCAAGGACAGAAACGGAAACGAGGACTATAACGCGATACACGATTATTGCTTATTTGATTCCCAAACTGCCGCGCCGTTCGATCAGGAAGTCTTCGGCGCTGGCAAACCCGGACGAGGTTCGATTTGGGGCTCAGGGGCAAACGGCTTCACAAACGCCTCCTGAAAGTCATACACGTTTTTGAAATCGTCGATCGAATCTTCATCCGTCTTCCCAAAAATCCCGGCACCAATCAGATTGAACACCATGTGACCGATGTCCTCGGTTGCGCGAATCCCCCAATTATCGAAAACGGTCATCACCATGGGACCAAATTCCCTCAGCGCGTATTGGCGAACGCCTCCAAGCAATTCCGGCCCGGAAACGTGTCGAACGGTCGTGCCTTTGACTTTCTTCTGCTGCTTGGTCGTAAAATCAAGCGCGTCGCGGAGGAAAATGTAAGCCTCGCGCTGGTAGCGATGGTCGGTCGCGACGATGGAATCGAGCGCTTCGGCAAATCCAATCTTCTGCATTAATGAAAAAGCGCGGGTTAGCCGCGCCGACTAATCTAGTTGGCAAACCTGCGCTCGGCAACTATTGGGAGCGGTAGCCGGCTTTTAAACCGGCCACCATCATTCCGCTCTTCGAAATTAGTAGCCGCTGGCGTAGTGCTGCAGCCCCAAGGCATTGAGCGTCTCGCTGCTTAGCTCGCCGTTGATGTGCAAACCGTGATTGGTCTGGAAACGCACAATCGCGTGTCGCGTTTCAGGCCCCATGACCCCATCGATTTGTCCATGGTAAAACCCGTCATGACTCAGACGGTCTTGAGCAGCCGCGACGGTTGAGTTTGCGGACTGAGAGCCGTAACCATTTTGGTAACCGGACTGGCCGGGATAGGCGCCGGAATCCTCGTACCCATAACCATTGTCATATCCGTAGCCATATTGGTAACCGTAGCCGTATGGGTAGCCATAGCCGTAACCATAGGGGTAGCCGTAGCCATAACCGTATCCGTAGTACGGATAATCCCACCACCACGGCCACCAGGGATAAAATCCGGCGCCAAAGACGAACCAGGAGCCATTGATGAAGCAACAACGGTGACCGTGCCACCAGTGGTCGGAATTATGGCTCCAATTGTGCCAATTCGCCGAGTGCTGCGCGATGACGTGGTTATGCCAGTTTGGAGCCAGGTTGTTGTGGGCTTGGTTTGGGCCGACGTGTTGATTCCGGATTGAGCCATTGCTTCGGGCAAATCCAGTCCCGTTTTGCGCGAGATGGGAACTTCCGATTTGATTCGTTCGATTAATTCCCATGCTGCCGGGGCTGAACTGATGCGCAACGATCGGTCCATTCGCCATCGAGTGGACGTAGCGTTGCCCGTACATTGAGCCACGCATTCCGGCCGACGAGAAGTGTTGACCGGAATACATCATTCGACCGCCCATCGGCATCGAACGAAACGACGGAACGCCGCCGCTTCGCGCCATGCCAGGGTGGGCCGAGACCAAACTCCCGCCGCTGCCATGATGGCTACTGGCATAGGCGCCGCCAACAAAGACGGTGCTCGCAAGAAATGCGACCATTAACAGTTTAATTTTCATATCCAATCCTCGGGGTTGAGTTGTACCGATTAAACCACTCAGTATGAGGATTGTTGCACAGTAACTTGGCAGTTTCGCGAAGTTTCAGCATGCTCCGCCGCCCTGGTCAGAACTCCACTTCCATCGCGTCGAGGTAAATCGAGAGTGGATCTCTCCTTCTTTGCCTTCGAGATTCACTGGCATCTTCGGCTTTCGGATAGTCATCAAACAACCCACTAGTTGTCTCGAGTTTCCCGGCCTCGAACCAGTTCATGTAATCATCGATATCGCTCATCCGGACGCAAAGTCTCTCGCGCAGTGCTCTCAATTCAGTCAGACGAGGCGCGATGCCGCGATTTCTCCCGAGCGCAAGCTGCTCGGCAATCTGTTGATAATCTTGAATGACCGGGCGCAACACCGGATGGGCATGTGCTGCCAGCAAACACAACTCCACGGCTAGCTTTCGCAACGCGTGACGTTGGGCCGACGTCGGCTTGCTTCGCATAAATTCATCGAGCCGCATTGATCTGTTCAATGTTTCGTTTAGCTCCGCCTGGGTTTGGGAAAACGTCAGAAGACCCCGAACGGCTGATTTGGTTTCGGAAATCCGCGATATCCACATTTCTTCAAGATCACGAACCGTGGGAAACGCGGCCTGCAGATCTCCCAGCGGATCGGTTGAAGCGAGTGCAAGATTGTCGATGTAACGCCCGAGTTGAGCGCGACCGTTTGGACTTTCGGCGAGCAATTGCACAAGAACGAAAGAATAAGCGCGATAGAGCTCCTTCGCTGCCGAGTCGAGCGATTCCGGACGTTGCCGCAAGAATCCTTCGAGCGAACTGGAATACTCCGGTGCAGACAAAACACAGGCGAGAGACGCGTGGTCCTGATTTGGCGCCGATTGAAGCAGGCCATCCACCAGCCATGTTGGCGGATCAACCAATGCGTCTCCAGAAACGATTCCGGACCGGTTTCGGTAAATCATCTCCAAGAGCACAACGCGAACAAGCTCGTGCTCAACTGCCGCTGGATTGACCTCGCATGAAGTGACGACGTCGAGCTGCAGTCTTAACCCCATTTCGGTTTGGCTCAATTCGATGGCCGTTGCCGGAGCTTCCGGCAAATTCGCAGCGCGTGGTTGCAAGTTAATGACGATCGGAATTTTCCAATCATCGCGCCGCTTTAGGATAGCGAGTAGATTACTCCTGGTTCTCTCCGCCAGCATGGAGATCGCTCCTCGAGACGCGGCGTCGGCGCCATAAACGATGAATTGCCCGGAAGGGCTCACGCTACGCCCGGCAGGTTCGAACCCGAACAGGTCGGAACGAGGCATCAAAAGGAGAATCGAAGCGAAGAAAAACCGGCGGTTCAGGGGGTTCACAAACAGCGACTGCGAGAATAGTCCCACGGCGCTCAGGCTGACGAGCACTTATTTTTCGATGAAAAATCGAAACTCTGCAGCGGTTCTGACGTCCAATCTCTGAAAGTCAGCGACTAGTGTGATTGATTGGTTGGTTGGCCGGCGGGGCCGGGCGGCAAAGACGGACCGCCGGTCATTCCCTTAGCAACCGGCGGCGTCATTGTGATGCTGCCATCATGAAAAGCGACGCTATTCATCTTGCACGCCAATTTTCGCTCGCGATCCAGCGCAGCCCAGAGATCCTTAAAAATAATATCGGCGTATCGCATGGCCAAAGGATGAATCGGTAAGCGCCCGATCCAGCCGCCCGTGTTGATCATCGAGATTTGTTTGGCATGGTCATCCATTCGATAAGACGCGCAGCTGTAGATGGGATATCCGAAGATCGAGCGTTCCCATCCAACAATACAAACGCCTTCCTTAAGCACCACCGCTGCGCGGTTAAAGTTCAAGAAGGGCTTGTCTAATGCCTTCTTCTTTCCCGCCAATCGATAAGCGAGGTAGGCGTTGATGTCCTTGTCTGAATAACTGAGCGTCGTCGATTTTTGGATTGCGCTCTCCAACTCCAGATCGAGTTGCACCGGAGCCGAGACTTTAACGGGGGGAGGAAATTCCGGTGGCAGCACCAACTGGATCAGGCCGGCTGCTGCGGCCGCTCCCAGCATTAACTTGGCGGCCGTTACAAAATTCTGACGGGTCCGGCTTGGGCCCTGCAGTAATCTCCTCAACCGGCGATGGATTTCCTCGGCGTTGTCGACCTTTTTCTCGGCAATCACCGACGAACGATCCAGTCGTTCACCGCAGTTGTGACAATAAAGGCGTTCGGGCTCATTTTCGTGGCGGCACCCCGCACAAACCAATTTAGGCGTCGTTGTCGTTATGGCGCTCATTCCTTCTTGGATTTGGTTGATGGCGAGGTTTTTGGCGTTTTCACTTCTTTACTTGCCGGCGCTTTTTCACCGCTCGCTTTTGCAACCGAAGGCGCTTCCTTCTTGGCCGCTTCCTGATACGCCTTGCTGCGATAGTCGGTAATGTAGAATCCGGAACCCTTGAAAATAATCCCAGCGCCCGTTCCAAGCAGGCGTTTCACCTTGCCGTGTCCCCATTTTGGCAGCCGGCAAAGCTCTTTCGGGCACTGCGTAAACGGTTTGTCGCGCATCGATTGGAATGCTTCGAAATTCTGATCGCATTTCTGGCAGTGATATTCGTAAGTCGGCATAGCGGGGAGTAAGCCCGCAAGAGTCTGCTTACGCCAAAGCACAATTCAAGCCGCGTCCTGGTGATAAATTGACCCGCTGCCTCCCTTGACTTTGGCAGTGTGATCGGTAGAGGGTTCGACCGAAAAATTTTTATGCGTTGCTCATTTTATCTGCCGCTCTCGATCGTTGCCGTGTCCGCGTTTTTTTTCACTGGCTGCGAGGAAGACGTTCGGTATTCGGGCCAAACGCAGTATCTCGGTGGAATTTACGGTGCGCAGCCGACCTCTAGCGCCCCGGTTGATAACGTCTCTTATTGGGATGGTGATCACATCGGCGGCAAACCGTCGATCAAGATCAGTATTAGGGAGCAGCGGGCTTATTTTTACAAAAACGGAATGCTCGTGGGGATTTCACAGCTATCGACCGGTCGCGAAGGAAAAAACACGCCCATCGGTCACTTTTCTGTCATCAGCAAAGACAAAGGCCACGCTTCCAGCATGTATGGGGACTTCGTGGACAAGAGCGACCAGGTGGTGAAGCCGAATGTCGCGGTGAGCGATCCCAAGCCGCCCGGCACGCATTTCAAAGGCGCGCCGATGCCTTTTTACATGCAAATCGCACCGGGATTCGGACTTCACGCCGGATATCTACCGGGCTATCCGGCCTCTCATGGTTGCATCCGGATGCCGGAATTTATGGCCGAGAATTTCTTCAAGTCGGTATCAGTTGGAACTCCGGTTACAATCACCAACTAGTGGACGGCGCCGCGCCGTGGGCGCCGCTTCAAAGGGACACAACGGCAGGTGTCCTTCCCGGATTTTGAACCTTCGCCTCGTTTCGGCGAATGTTCGCGGTGGAAAAACCGCTCGCCACAGTCTTGCTTGAGCGCGTCGCGCAATCCGAATCGATTGTTCGCAAGCTGAATCAAATCGACGAGCAACAGATTCCAGTAAGATTTTCGCACGTCATCGATCCAGCCCAGGCATTTCTGGCCGGCGTTATCGCGCGAGGCGCGCAGAAAACCGTTTGGATCCTTTGCCCGAGCGTGCGGGCGCAGGATTCTGTTTACGAAACACTGCTAAACTGGATTCCATCCGCGCAATTTCTGCCGGAAGCCGAGTTCGCCGCGGTTGAAAATGTTCTCCCCGATCCGGAGATCGCTGCCGAGCGTCTCGCGCTTCTTGCCAAAATCGACAGCCAACCGGGTCCCCACGTGATCGTGACCACACGAGCGAGTCTCGATCAGCCCGCGCCGAGACGCGGCGCCGTTCCGTCCGCAACCTTGCAAATCAAGCGCGGCGCGAACTCGACCATGGAGCAGCTGCTCGAAAGGCTGAGCGCTGCAGGTTACGAACGGGTCGCCCAAGTCACAACCCGTGGTCAGTTCGCCGTCCGGGGCGGGATCGTTGATCTGTACTCCTGGCAGGCGCCGTTGCCAGCCCGGGTCGAATTCTTCGGCGACAACGTCGAGTCGCTGCGTGAGTTCGACATCGACACCCAAACCTCCGTTCGCGACTTGCCCAGCTTCGACATCCTCCTCGGCGCGGCCGAAGACAAGAGCGGCACTATTCGCGACTACATCGGCAAAGACGATCTCACGATCGATCTCAAAGCAGACAAAAATTCGAGCGCGCGAATTCAAATCAGTGAAAGCTGGATCGAAGAAGGCCCGGAAGACTTCGGCGGCGCGTTTCAGGATTGCAACATCGGCGAATTTGCGGTTGGGGATTTTCTGCTCGCGGAAGCCAAGCGCGATCAATTTATCAAACGCTTGAATGAATGGCGCGGCAATCAAGCTCGCGTCATCGTTTACTTTCAAACCGAAGGCGAGATCGAGCGTTTTCGTGAGCTAATCGGCCTCGACTCGCTGCAACAGGTCGATCTCGTTCTCGGCACGCTGGCCCGCGGCTTTTGTTTCCCCGACGCAAATCTCGTCATTTTGTCCGCGGCTGAATTGTTCGGACGCTTCGCACCTCATGCGCGCCGTCGACTTTATCATGCGGAGCGCCATCGCGCTCAGATCGATTTCAGCGAACTCAACGAAGGCGACCTGGTTGTGCACCTCGAGCACGGCGTCGGGCGCTTTCTCGGCCTGACCCGCATTCCAGTCTCCACGGCGGCTGGGGCCAGGACCGAACAAGAAGTACTCGCGCTCGAATTCGCTGAAGACGCGAAGCTCTATGTGCCGCTGGAACAAGCATATCTCGTCTCCCGCTATGTCGGTGTGGGGAAGCGTTCTCCACATCTCAGTTCGCTAGCTGATTCAAAATGGGCTCGCGCGAAACGGACCGCTGCCACGTCCATTTTCGATTACGCCGGCAAAATGCTCGCAGTCCAGGCGGAGCGCGAAACCGTTCCGGGTTACGCGTTTGGTCCGGACACGAAATGGCAGCTCGAATTCGAGCATTCGTTCCCATTTCGGGAAACACCCGACCAAATGAAGGCGATCATCGATGCGAAGATTGACATGGAACGACCACGCCCGATGGACCGTTTAATTTGCGGCGACGTCGGCTTTGGCAAGACCGAAGTTGCGATCCGCGCTGCATTCAAAGCGGTGATGGACGGCAAACAGGTTGCCCTGCTCGCGCCGACAACCGTACTCGCGCAACAACACTTCGAGGTTTTTCGCCAACGAATGCTCGATTATCCGGTACGGATCGAAATGCTCAGCCGGTTCCGATCTCAAGGCGAGCAGCGCAAAACCCTGGAACTCTTGCGCCAGGGCGGCGTTGACATTGTAATCGGCACCCACCGGTTGATTTCAGGCGACGTGGTTTTCAAGGATCTCGGTCTTGTAATCATCGACGAAGAACAACGCTTCGGCGTTTTACACAAAGAGAAATTCAAGGAGCTGTTCAAGCTCGTCGACGTGCTCACTCTTTCGGCTACGCCGATTCCGCGCACGCTTTACCTCTCGCTGGTTGGCGCGAAAGACATGTCGACGATCGAAACGCCGCCGCTCAACCGTCTGCCGGTCGAAACCATCGTCTGCGGTTACGACGAGCGAATCATTCGCGACGCAATCAAGCGCGAGCTCGAGCGACAGGGCCAGGTGTATTTTCTGCACAACCGCGTCCAATCCATCGAACGCGTACGTGACAAAATCGTCGATCTTGTCCCGGAAGCACGCGTCGAAATCGGTCATGGCCAAATGGATGCCGATGAACTCGAGGAAGTCATGGCGCGCTTCGTCGCCGGAAAAATCGACATCCTCATTTGCACTACCATCATCGAGAGTGGTCTCGACATTCCCAATGCGAACACGATCATCATCGACCGCGCCGATCGCTTTGGCCTCGCCGACCTTTACCAATTGCGTGGCCGCGTTGGGCGGGCCGAGCACAAGGCCTACGCTTACCTGCTTCTGCCGCGTGAAATGATGACCATCGGCGCCGCGCGCAAACGAATTAACGCGATCAAGCAATACAGCTCACTCGGCGCCGGCTTTCGCATCGCCATGCGCGATCTCGAAATCCGTGGCGCGGGTAGCATTCTCGGCACCGCACAAAGCGGCCACATTGTGGCCATCGGCTTCGATTTGTATTGCCAGCTGCTCAAGCAGGCAGTCGCACAGCTCAAAGGGCGCAAATTTCAGCCGCGACTCGACGTGGACCTTCGCATCGATTTCGTCGCCAGCAACGAAGCGGAGTTCGCCGGGCTCGGCTCGTCGCAAAACATTCCGGCCTTTGTTCCCGCCAGCTACATCAACGACACTCCGTCCCGGATCAGGGCCTATCGCGAGGTGGCGGAGATCAATACCCCAGAGCAGCTCGATCGTGTGCGAAAAGAATGGCGGGACCGTTTTGGCAAATTTCCGCCCGCAGTGGACAACTTGTTCCTGCTCGCCGAACTCAGGCTTGCGGCAGCGAAAGCTGGCATTACCCGGCTCGAAGTACGCGAGCGAAAATTGATGCTAACCCGCCACGGCGAATTTGCGCTTGTCGCAGGCAAATTCCCTCGTTTAGTTGCAAAACCCCCGCACCTCGGCGAGGTACTGGAACTAACACGAAAGCTTACATGATCCGCCCAATTTTGCTCGGATTGATTGCGGCCGGCCTGGCAAATCTCTCATTGATTAACCGGGCCGCTTTTTCCGCCCAGCCGGAACCGGAAGTGGTCGACGGCGTGGCAGCCGTGGTTAACGGCGACGTCATCACCTATTCTCAAGTCCGCGACGTTGTTGGCCCGCGCGAGAAATTATTGCGCGCTCAGTTCACTGGCGAGGAGCTGATCGGTAAAATAAAAGAGGCACGCGAAGCCGCGCTTCAGGATTTAATCGATCGCCAGCTGATCCTTCAAGCGTTCAAGAGCGAGAATTTCCAGATTCCGGACCACTTCGTCGAAGAACGGATGCATGATATCATCCGGAGCGATTTCGGCGGTGACCGCAACACCTTCATCAAAACGCTCGAGGCCCAAAATTTCACCATGGGCGAATTCAAGAAGATGGAGACGGACAAAATGATCGTCCAGGCGATGCGCAGCCGAAACGTGAAGCTTGATCTCGTCGCTTCGCCCGTGAAGGTAGAAGAATATTACAAGGCGCACCGGGACGAGTTCACCAGCAAGGACCAGGTCAAACTGCGCCTAATCATGATCCCGAGCCACGCCAGCGATGGCGAAGCGGCAGCACAGAAAGCAATGGCCCAGGAAATTTTCGCGAAACTTAATCACGGCGCTGAATTCGACCGGATCGCTCAGCTGTACTCCGAGGACAGCACCCGCGAGAACGGCGGCGATTGGGGTTGGGTCGATCGTAAGACCCTGGCCGCGCCGCTGGAGAAAGCCGCGTTTGCGCTCGGCACGGGCAAGATCAGCAGCATCATCGAGTTTAGTGGCAATTACTACATTCTTAAGGTCGAAGACAAACACGGCGGTGAAACCAAAACGCTTGAACAAGCGCGCCCCGATATTGAAAAGAAACTGATCCACGACGAAGCCCAGAAGCTTCAGGAAAAGTGGCTCGCAAGTCTTCGTTCGAAGGCTTACATCAAAACATTCTAGCGAAGCAACATTTCGCTCCTTCCTCTCCTCTTAATCTTGCTCTTGCTCCTGCTCATGCTCGATTGAGCACAGGAATCTATGAGCAAGAACGAAAGACCGCGCATCGGAATTACGATTGGTGATTGTGCCGGGATCGGGCCAGAGATCATCGATCTTGCGCTGAAATCAAAACTCATTCCATGTTCGGCCGACTACCTGGTCATCGGTCGACAGATAAACTGCAAACCGGGGCAACCGACGATCGAGACCGCGCGGGCGGCAGCGGCTGCGCTCGAAGAAGCAGTCACTCGCGCTCGACGCGGCGAGCTTCACGCGGTTATCACCGGACCGATTCACAAGGCTCGGATGTACGACGCGGGATTTAAGTTTCCTGGCCAAACCGAATTTTTCGCCGAGCGCTGCGGCGTAAAAAACTTCGCGATGTGTCTTACCGGCCGAAAACTGACCGTCGCACTCGTCACTTCCCATATTCCTCTGGCCAAAGTTCCGGACGCGCTCAAACAATCCGAGATCGTCCGGGTCGGTTTATTGCTCGCCGATTTCGTGCATCGCCGCGCGAACTCGACTGGCTTAGCCGGTCAGGTTTCCCAAAACCTGAAGCCACGGAAAATACGGATCGCTGTCGCCGGCCTGAATCCACACGCCGGCGAATCTGGAAAGATCGGCCGCGAAGAAATCGAGATAATTGCACCGGCGGTTCAAGAATTGAACTCGTCACCCGTCACTCGTCACGCGTCACTGGGGTTCTTCGGGCCTGTATCGCCGGACACGGTTTTTCATCATGCGGTGGAAGGCGATTTCGACGCCGTCTTGTGCATGTATCACGATCAAGGCCTGATTCCGCTCAAGCTCCACGCATTTCATGACGGTGTGAATACGACGCTGGGCCTGCCGTTCCCGCGCACAAGTCCTGATCACGGCACCGCGTTCGAGATCGCGGGTAAAGGAATCGCGCGACCCGACAGCATGATCGCCGCGATCACGCTCGCCGCCGAATTAGTGCATCCGAAAGAAGAGAAATGAATTTCGAAGCCAGGAATCCAGGAATCGAAACAAATACTCTTATCCTGGCTTCATGGCTTCCGAATTAATAATTCTTTTCCCGGGTTCCTGATTTCCTGATTAATTCTTCTTCGAATGAACGCGCGCGTCGCCAAGTACGCTTCGGTTTTCAACATCGGACTGCAGAACACGTTCGTTTATCGCTGGAATTATTTTCTGCGCGCTGCGTTCGGATTGATCCCGCTCGCCGGCACGGTTTTTCTTTGGAACGCAGTTTTCAAAGAGCGGGGTCGCGGCCTGCATGGCTACGACTACGGCTCGATGATCTATTATTATTTGCTTACCATTCTGGTCAGCAATCTGGTCACGCCCACCGAGGACGAATGGCAGATTGCGGCCGACATTCGCGAAGGCCAGATCAATGCGCTTCTAACCAAGCCCATGAGTTATCTCACCTACCGGTTCAGCATTTTTTGCAGCGGCCGGCTGGTTTACACCTTCGTCACCCTGCCGCCGATCGCGCTCATCTTTCTCTATTTTCACAATTACATCACGCTGCCAAGCGATCCGCTGACTTATGTGCTGGCCATCGTGTCAACGATGATGGCGGCGTTCATCCAATTTTTCATCACCTATTCGCTGGCGATGATGGCATTTTGGATTTTGGAAATCACGACGTTCGTGTTCATCGTTTACTCATTCGAATATTTCCTCGGCGGCCAAATGTTCCCGATCGACATCATGCCCGCAGGCGTGCAGGCCGCGCTGAAGTGGATGCCGTTTTATTACGAGTTGTTCTGCCCGGTCGCGATTTTTCTCGGACGCTTGAAAGGCGCCGACATGTGGCAGGCTCTCGCGATCCAGAGCGGCTGGCTCTTTCTCACCTGGTCAATCGCGCGATTCATGTGGCATAAAGGCCTGCGACATTATCAGGCCGTGGGTGGATAACCACTACTCACCGCCGGGGCGATATCTTTCAGAAATCTCACGCCACTGATGCGTTTCGAGATTCCAGGCTACGACCGCATCTCCAACAATGTTACCTTTCTCTTTCCAGTCTCGTCCCCAATTAACTCGGACCAACAGATCATCACCCTTCCACTCTTTAATTTCAGCGGTAATCGGATTTGGTTCGTCGATTTTCCCTTTTGGGTGAAGCAACTTGATCAATTCGGAGCGGGTCAGTTTCTGGACGCCGTATTTGTGTTCCCAAATCCAAACACTGGTAGCGCGGCGACTGATCGACACACTTAGAGCTACCGCCTCCTTGGTCGAATGCCACAGAGCCTCATCTTGCCCGATAGGACTATTGCCACCGAAAAACCAAGGCGACATTTCTAGGAACGGATCGGTCCTGCGATCGGCGGGAGGAGAGGGCGACCATCCCAGCAATTCTTCGGTGAAAGTTGTCGTGTCGATCAAACACGGGAAACCGCGTCGCTCATAAATGACCCATCGCCCGTTCGGACTCCGAGAGAACATTTTCGAGTCATATTTTTGACTCAGGAGCCCGATCGCGCGCTCGGCCATGTTTTTTTCATCCTCGAGATCCATTTCCGATTTCAAATTTCCCTGGAGCGCTTTGACGTAACTATCGACTTTGTCTTTCGGAATCTGCCACCACCGGCTGCCAATCGCGCGTGCTGCCAGTCGTCGGATCGAATTTCCTTCATCCGAAAGCAGTGCCAGCATCGCTTCAGGAATTCTCGAATCGAGAGATGTCAGTAGTTCGCGCAGCGCCGCGATTCGTGCGTCCGGGTCGCTGTTCTTCAATTGCGGCAGATAGATGTCCGCAGGATTGACCGTCGAACCGGAAAGAGAAAATGCGAGAACTAGCAAGCCAATCGCCGAAAGCGATTTCGAAACATGTGATTTGTCGTTCACGGTTTGAACTCGCGAGCTTAAGAAACTTCTACCAGCGAAGAAAGTGCCGTTCGCGCTATTTCGTGGTCGGTAAACCAGCGGTCTTCCACGCTTTGAAGCCGCCGGCCATGGAGCGGACGTTCTTGTAGCCCATCTTTTGCAAACTTTCGGCCGCGAGCGCGGACCGTCCACCGCCTCCGCAATGACAAATGATTGTCATGTT
>Ga0187777_10000657_pt1 | contig 22875 bp, 21 predicted proteins | sample 1015_Q2_SP5_10_M_FD_132416 | JGI IMG/M metagenome (GOLD analysis project Ga0187777, IMG submission 132416) | Tropical peat soil microbial communities from peatlands in Department of Meta, Colombia - 1015_Q2_SP5_10_MG | ecosystem: Environmental > Terrestrial > Soil > Wetlands > Peat | place... | reverse complement strand
GGTTCCAGGCAACCCGGCGATTCCCAAATCCGAATTTGGTTGCACGCTTCGATCAAAATTTTGTGCGCAACAACTAACGCAAAAACGTGTCCAATACGATAGAAGAAGGTGGGGTAAGGGTCGGAGGTGAGCGATGGGCGAAAAGTTCAATATCTCGGATGTGGCGAATTTGCGGAACGAGCTGATCCAGGGAGGCTTGGATTCGCAGCAGTCGGGTGAGCTGCTGCAGGTCTTCCTGATGGGCCATGGGTATGGGGTTTCGCGCGAGGCGGCGCGGGATGCTGCCAGCCGCATGGGGGCCCGTTACTCGCTGGAGGCGATCCGACAGGAGCTCGAGCATCTGGCGCTGGTGATGTAACCGCAACACGAATCCGCCTGATGGAAAAGCCGGACTAACCAGTCCGGCTTTTTGCTTTCCCTGGAAACCCACCACGGAGGCACTGAGGCACGGAGCATTAACTGCGATCGCGTGCCTCGGCGTCTCTGTGGTGGAGTTTATCGGAAGAAGCCGGAAACGAACATCACTCCGAAGATGAGGGCGAAGCCCAGCTCCATCCATCCCAGGCGATGCACGCGCAGCGGACGCGGCTTCTTGAAGAACCAAGCGGCGCCGCGCAGTAGCATGGGATGGAAGGCCACCACGCTCATCTTGGGCAGCAGTCGAAAATGGAAAAAACCAACCAGCAGCACGACGGTGAGGATTTCGCCGGCAAGAAACTTCCATCCCCGCACCAGCCGCTCTTTGAATCCCGCCACCTTGGCGTTGCGGATGCGCAACTGCACCATGTGAACCTGGTTGGCGGCGAACAGCCAGTTGGCGGCCCAGATCATCCAGGCGGTCATGTCGAGGCGGCCAGTCGAGACGTAATAGGCGCCGGCTGCGGTGGAAGTCAGTCCAATCAATCCCACCATTTGTGAAGCCATGCGGGTAGCGCGTCCGAGCTTGCGCAGCAGGGCCTGTGCGCCGAAGGAGAACGCGGCAATCGCGCCCAGCATCAGCAGGCCGGGATCGTTCCCATTCCACAGCAGCGTCACCAGTGCGCCAGCCGCCGCCAACGAATAGCCCGCGACAGCAACCGCAACCAGTCGCCTCTCCGCAGGGCTGTCAATGCGCTGCGCCGATGTTCCCAGTGCCGCTTCGACCGGCGTGCGCAGACAAAACAGAGATATGGAAGCCAGCAGGAACATCAGCAGGGGATGCAGTACCCCGCCACGCAGTAGCGCTATCGTCGCACCAGTGACCAACGGCACCAGCAAGATGCCCCAGGCGCCGTGCTCGCGCGGCAGCACGAAAGAGCGCGCTCGGGTTTGGTTCAGGGTTCGAAGATCAGTAATGGTGTCGGACATTAGTTGTTAGTACCAAGTACCGAGTACCGAGTACCAAGTACCAAGTACCAAGTATCGCGTACAGGCACAGCGCGCGGTAGCGTACTCGGTACTGGGTACTTGGTACTAGGTACTTACTCTTGCCGCTCGCGGCTGGTACACGCAGAACGGTTCTTCGTCGAGCATGTCTCCAGTGGCCGCGAAGGCGCGCGCGCGACATCCCATGCAGATGTTGCGGAATTCGCAGCAACCGCACTTGCCTTTCAGATTGCCGGTGTCGCGCAGCAGCTCGAACACTGGTGAATCGGTCCAGACTTCGGCGAAGGTCTTCTCGCGCAGATCGCCGGCCTTCACCGGCAAATAGCCGCAGGGAAAAACCTCGCCTTCATGCGAAAGGAAGCACACGCCTGTTCCGGCGAGACAGCCCTTGGTCACAGCGTTCATGCCGTGGAGATGGCCGCCGGGGTGTCCGCCCGGATGGCCCGCTGGGCGTTTAGCCGGATTCAGAACAATGCCAGTGCCGCTGGGCATGAGCATTTCCGCAGGCCCGATGGCGTTGGAATCCGCGGACGCGGTTTGTGCTTGCGCGGTTGCCTGCGCGGCTTTGCGCTCTTCCACCTGACGCTGCTTGGCGACGCGGAAGTAATGCGGCGCGCAGGTGGCCTTCAGCTCGATGTCCCCGCTCTTTGACTGGTCGTAGAACCAGTTGAGCATCTGTTCGTACTCTTCCGGCGGGACCATCTGCTCGGCGGCGATGTCCACGCCGCAGCCAACGGGCACCAGCAGGAAGGTGTGCAGAGCGTCGGCGCCGATGGAGCGCGCCAGCTCCAGCACCGCGGGTAGCTGGTGGGCGTTGTGGCGCGCGACCGTCATATTGATCTGTAGCGACATGCCCAGCTCCTGCAGGTTGCGGAAGCCCTGCAGCGTGTTCTCAAACGCTCCGGGGATGCCGCGGAAGCTGTCGTGCGTTGAGGCGTCGGCGCCATCCAGGCTCATGGAGACGCGGCGCACGCCGGCATCCACGATCTTCTGGGCGACGCTCTTCGTGACCAGCGTGCCGTTGGTGGCCAGGGCCGCGCGCAGGCCGCGGTCGGTGGCGTAGCGGGCAAGCTGGAAGATGTCCCGACGGAACAACGGCTCGCCTCCGCTCAGCACCAGGATGGGATTCGAGAAGTCGGCGATCTGGCGGATGATCTCCAGCGCCTTTTCCGTGGGCAGGTCGGTGGGCGACGACAGCTCGGTGGCCGTAGCGCGGCAGTGGATGCAGCGCAGATTGCAGCCCTTGGTGACCTCCCAGAAGACCAGGCGTGGCTTGTTGTCGGTTTGCATTTGGCTTATCCCCACGTCAGCCATTCGCTAACAGTTTGAGGATACGTTCGGCGCGGGCAAGGGGATGTGACCGGTGTCACAGGCAAGCGGTTAGCGGTCACAGGATTGAGAAAACAATCAGCAGAGCGACCGGAGGGTGCCCTACTCCTTCTTGACAGAGCGAACACAGGTGAAGGGGCACGATCTTGGTCGTGCCGGAGAGAGCTTCCTGATACCCGGATCCGAACAGTCGTCCGTGATGCACCCAGGGGCTAAAGCCCTGAACCTTATATGCACTTTATGGCACGACCAAGGTCGTGCCCCTTCACTTTTAGGACCGACTTCTTATGGCCCCACCGCGCCGGTGTGACATTCGTTGCAATTAACCGCTGCGAAGTCCATCTCGCCACCTGGATGCTCGAAGGTCTCAGTCTTCACCTTAGCCATGGCAGAGCCGCCATTCTCCTGTCCGATGATGGTGTGGCAGCTCCCGCAGTCACGGGCGATGACCTTGCCTTCCCTGCTGACGTGCTGGCCGTCGTGGCAGCGGAAGCAGCCCTCCGAGTAGAGGTGACCGATGTTGTTGGGATGAGTGCGCCAGTCCAGCTTCATCTCGGGGAAGATATTGGTCGAGAAGACGCGCTGCACTTCCGTGATCGCCTGCTTGATGGCGGGCAGCTTCTTCTCGTACACGTCCTTGTGCTTGGTCAGGTAGTCGGCATCGAGATCGGTAGCGATGCCTTCCAGGCCGTCCTGCGTGGTCTTGTACTCCTTGGTCAGGACCTCGACCGCGTACTTCTTGATGTAGGGCAGCGTAATGTCAATCCGCCCGGCGGTGAGCAGGTCGTCGACCGCCTTGTCGGGCGGCTGGTAGATATGCGTTGGGCGGTTGTGGCAGTCGATGCAGTCCATGCGCCGCAGCGTGACCTTCTTGATGTCTTCGGGCTTGACCGGCGAGTCCTTGGCGAAGTACTCGGTGACGCGTCCCTGATGGTCCTTGATTTTGACGTAGGCGATCTTCTGGCGCTGCCTGTCGATGGGCACGTACCAGACCGCGTTGTTGATATTCATGTGCCAGTGGATGCCGGTGGTCATGCCCGTGGTGGGGCTGCCACCGCCGGTCTTGATCAGCATCTTGATCTGGCGTGGGGTGTTTTTCTCGTCGTAGCCGAAGTGGTTGATGGTCTTCAACTGCGCGCCATAGAACTTCTCCGGCCAGTGGCACTGTTCGCAGGTCTGCTGCGCCGGCCGCAGATTTTCCACCGGGCTGGGAATGGGCCGCGGGAAGGTGTTGAAGGTGGCGGCATAGACCTGGCGGATGCCGGACATTTTGGAACGTACATACCAACTCGCACCGGGCCCGACGTGGCACTCCACGCAATGCACTCTCGCATGCGGCGAGGCCTGGTAGGCGGTGAACTCCGGGTTCATCACGTTGTGGCAGAGCTGCCCGCAGAACTGGGTGGAATCGGTGAACTCATAGGCGCGGTAGCTGGCCACTGCCGATAGCAGCACAAATACTACGAGGAAGCTGCCGGCGAACGTAAAGATGGCGCGCTGACGCGGGACGTTCAAGTCGATCTTGGCATAGGCAGGGATCTGATCTGGCGCGATCTTGCGGCGGCGCGCCCGCTCGCGCAGCATGCCGACCACCAGCAGCACAATGCCGATCATCAGGAAGAACGGCAGCACCATGTAGGTGAGCACACCGAAATAAGGATTCGACCCGCCCGCCAGCACGTCCACCAACAAAAGGAACAGGAGGTTAGCCAGGCAGAGTCCAATGACGATCAATCCGACCAGGCTGACGTAATTGCGGATGAGCCCAGGGACCCTTCGTTGCAGTTGCTCGACCATCTATTTGTTTCCCTTCCACTTGGCTTCGACTTCCCGCTGGTGGCGATCAGCGCCCGAACCGTCGCCGGGGGCCGAAGCAGCGGTGATGGCAGGGTGCTCTTGCATCTCCCGCAGCGCGTCCAGCGGGTGCTCTTCGTGGTAGAGCTCTTCCGACATCTTGCCGTCCCAGAACGCCCAGTTCAGCGGGTACACATCAGGATCGAAGATGACCTGATAGAAGTGCCACACCACGATGGCGAGCGTAGCCAGCACCGCCTCATAAAAGTGGATAGCCAGCGCCACGTCCACCGACCAGCGTGGCAGCCAATGGCCGACCCCCACCTTGAACCAAGCCATCAGCCCAGTGGCCCCCATCAGGAAGTAGCCCCACACCAGCGCCCAGTACTCGGCCTTTTCCGCATAGTTGAAGCGGGCAAAGGCAGGCCGCTTGGATCCGAGGCCAAGATAGTAGCCGAGGTTGTCGCGGATGTCGAACCCGTCCTTCAAGGTCGGCAGCAGGTCTTTGAGCGCGCGGCGACCCTCCTTGAGGGCGATCAGGTAATAAGCGTGGTAGAGCCCGGTGGCCAGCAGCACTACGGCCGCCACGCGATGTCCATAACGCCGGACGTTCTCCCCGAACACGAGCCCCAGCCACGTATCCGGGTAAGCCAAGGCAAAGCCGGTGATCACCAGGGTGATGAAGCTGGAAAGCAGGCACCAGTGCTGGATGCGCTGTTGCAGAGTGAGGCGAACCACCGTGCGCTCCTGAGCTTTGCGCTTGGCCGACGCTTTCTTGCGCCAGATCAGGAAATTGTGCAGCAGCATGCCGCCGATGACCCCGATGATCAGCGGAAGGTACAGCCGCCGGATCCAGCCGATGGCAATGCTGGAAATGTCGGCCGAGAGCGGCACGTCGATGTGTACTTTGCCTTGGGCAAACTTCTCCGTGGCGCCGGGGTGGCACTGTCCGCAGGTCTTCACCAGGTTGGCCTTATTGATGGTGGAGCGCGGGTCGGAGGAGGGCAGGATGTTGTGCGCGCCGTGGCAACTGGCACAGTTGGCGACCACGGTCGAACCCAGCTTGGAGGCCAGTCCGTGATAGCTGGCCGCATAGGTGGTCATGCGCCGGCCGGAAAAGCCGTACTCCTGCGACATGCGCATGCTCTCGTGGCAGTTGGCGCAGGTGGCCCGGGCGATGTTGCCGGCAAACACGGACGACTTGGGATCCAGGTGCGACTTGATGGTGTGGATGCCGTGACAATCGGTGCACACCGGCGCCTCGAAATTTCCGCGGGCGATGGCCTGCCCGTGAATGCTCTGCGCGTACTCCCGCCGGATGTTCTCGTGGCACTTGGCGCAAGTGGCGGGGACGTTGGGCTGGTAGATGCCGGACTTGGGATCGTTAGGCGGACGGATCTCGTGGCTGCCATGGCAATCGGTGCAGACCGCGGCCTTCGTGGACCCGGCGGCCACAGCTTTACCGTGCACGCTCTCCTCGTAATTGATGAAGGTGGCGGAGCTCAGCCCTTCCTTTTCCATGACAAACTTCTGCCCGTGGCAGGCGCCGCAGGTAGCCGGAATATTGGCATGGGCAACCTTGGATTGGGGATCGCTCGGCGGCAGGATCTGGTGCGGGTCGCCGTGGCAGGAAGTGCAGGTGGGGGCGTTGCTGTCCCCTTTGGCGCGCGCCTGGGCGTGGATACTGACGCTGTATGCGTGGTCGGCGTCGGCGTGGCACTTCGAGCAGGACACCTTGGCCGGCTTTACCTCGTGCGGCGCCGACTTCAGATCATCATGGCAATCCACGCAGCCCAGAATGGAACCGTGGATCGAGTTGTTGAACTTGTTTTCGTCCACGCCCAGGCTGACTTGTTTTCCATCGACTTCGTGCGTCAGGCTGGCATCGCCGTGGCAGGCCAGGCAGTCGGCGTTGGTGGGCTTCTTGGCAGCCCAAGCGGTGCTTATGAAAAATATAAAGACCGACAACAACAACCAGTAAGCACGCCGACCGCGAGGCCTAACAGCAAATACTGCTTTCCTCGCTAGCATTTCCAACCTCCTACCGATACGCAAACAACATGGCATAAATAATCCAGACCACGATGCAGAACCCCACCGCCAGAGCTGTCCAGGCAAACGCCCGGATGGTCCTCACTACGATGGCTGGGTGCGGCTCCGCCATGTGCTCTTCCAGCTCGCCGCGGGCCACCAGCGCCTCGTACTCGCGCGGCTTGTCACGCTTCAACTCCGCCAACTGCATGCGCCCGGTGAAGATGGTGGTATCCATGGGAAATTTCTCCGGCCGCAAATGGGTGTTGAAGAAGTGCACCGTAAAAATGAAACCGGTAGCCAGCAAGGCCTCGTCGCTGTGAATAATGGTGGCGACGTTGAGGAACCATCCCGGCAGAAAACGCGTGAAAAACACCGGGAACCAGAGCGTCAGTCCAGTCGAACCGATGATGAAGATCCCCCAGAACACGGCGAAGTAGTCGAACTTCTCCCAGTAGGTCCAGCGCCCGTACTGCGGCCGCGGACCCAGATGCAGGAACCACTTCATGGTGGCGATGAACTCGTGCAAATCCTGCCGCGTGGGCAGCAGGGTATTGGGGCCGAACAGCAAGGCGCGCCAGGACATCTTGCCGCGCTTCTTGCTGCGATAGAGGTCCACAAGATGGGTAACGAATACGCTGAACATGACCACCGCCGCGAAACGATGGATGTATCCAGCGGTCTGAAATCCTCCCAGCAGCCGCGACAACGTCACCGCCCATTTGGTGTAGGAGAACTTCAGCGAGAGCCCGGTGATGGCCAGGCTCAAAAAGCTGACGATCATGCAGGCGTGCAGGGTGCGGTGCAGGCGGTTGAAGCGGACGAACTCGCGCTCCGCGGCCACCGCCGGGACGGCGGCAGCAACCGGCGCAGCAGCGGCGGCAGGGCCGGCAGGCGGCCCCGCGACCATCACTGCTTCGCGTTCGTGCTTCAGCGGGCGGTTTAGTTCGTCAGCGTCTTGCATCGTTCTCCTCCGGCGACCGCAGCTTGCGCTCCGCCTCCTCTTCCGCCCGCAATTGACGGCGCATCTCGACGGCGCGCGGCAGCCACAGCAGCGTGTGCACCCCGCCCACCACGAAGGTCCCCACCAGCAGCGCCGTCATCCCCCAGAACGACCAAAAGAGGAACGGATACTTCTTTGGATCGTGATGGGTGGCGTGGGTCAGGTATCCGGCGAAGCGGCGGGTGGCATCGCTGTGGCACTGGCGGCAGGTGGCCACGACGTTGGCACGGCTCAAGTGCGACCGGGGATCGGTGACCTTCTGGATGTCGTGCGCCCCGTGACAGTCGTAGCATTTGGCGGTCTTGGTGTAGCCCAGGCGCGAGACCTTGCCGTGATAGGTCTCGAAATAAGTCTTGGCGATTTCGGCGTGGCAGCGCCCGCACTTGTTCATGATTTCCAGCTTGAAGCCGTCCTCGTCGGCGCGGCGGATGGAGTGGGCGCTGTGACAGTCGCTGCACACCGGCAACGCCTGGCCAGTCTTGGTCACGTTCACCGAATGAATGCTCTGCACGAACTGCTCCTGAATGCCATGGTGGCACTTGCCGCAGGTGGACGGGACGTTGTTCGGGTTTACCGTGGAATCCGGGTCGCTCTTTGGCAGCACCCCGTGGGCGGTGTGGCAGTTGGTGCAGGTAGCGGTCACAGTGAGACCGCTCTTGAGCAGGCCTTTGCCGTGGATGCTCTCGGTGTAGTGCTGGATGATCTCATGCTGCGTCCCGGTGTAGCGGACGGCCGCCTTCTGGCCCTCACGATGGCAACGCGCGCACAGGGTGGGCACGTTGGTGGCGAATGTGGCCGATACCGGGTTCTGCCGGCCAAGAATGCGATGGTCGCCGTGGCACTCTTTGCAGGTGGGCGCATTCGGATCGTTGGCGGCCAGCAGCTGCCCGTGCTTGCTGCGCTGGAACTGCTGCGCGACCTCGGCATGGCAGGAGCTGCAATCGACCTTGTTCTTGATGGTCTCGCAGGGGCGGACGCGCGACGCATTCACCTGGGAGTGACACTGGCTGCAGGCCACCTTGGCGTGGCGCGAACCTGCCAGCTCTGCGGCGTGGACCTGCAGGCTGCGCCCATCGGACGCCTTCACACGCTCGTCGGCGTGGCAACGCAGACAGTCGGCGTCGGCCATGCCCTGGGTGTAGAAAACCTTCCGCACTTTGTGCGGCTGGTGACAATCCACGCACGCCGGCAGCACGTTGGCTTCTTTCTCCCAGAGCTCCCCGCGAATGACCTTGCGATGCACTTGCTCGATAGTTGCGTGGCACTGGGTGCAGGTCTTGGCAATGTTGCGGCGGGCGATTGAGGAGTTGGGGTCGGTGTGCGGCAGGATGCTGTGCGGGGTGTGGCAGGAGGCGCAGTTAGGGGCAACAATGAGCCCTTTCTTCAGCAAGCCTTCCCCGTGGATGCTTTCGGAATAATTCTCCAGGATGTTGTGCTCTTCGATAGGTCGCTGCGTCTGCACCGGCGTGCCCTCGCGGTGGCATTTGCCGCAAGTGACGGGAACGTTGAGCGGGAATACCGGCGAGCGGCGATCTTTGACGGGGAGGATGTCGTGGTTGCCGTGGCAATTGACGCAGCGCGGGGCCAGCACGTCACCGCGGGCCGCCGCCTTGCCGTGCAGCGACTTGGCATGCTGCTCGGCTTCGCTGCTATGGCAGGTTCCGCAGTTCACCTTGGCTACGGGCGTTTCATGCGGCAACTCTTTGCCTTCGAGTGAGGCATGGCAGGAGGTGCAGGAGAGCGAACCGTGAATCGACGAGCCAAGCTTCTTCGCGTCCACGTAGAGCGAGACGGTCTTGGCCCCGCGCTTGGTGGTCAGGCCCTTGTCTTCATGACAGGCCAGGCAGTCGGCGTTGCTGGGTGTATCTGTGGCCCAAACCGGACATAAGAAAATTATGAATGCCGATAAAAACAGCCAACGGATACGCCGAATGCCAGGCCACGGAGCTTGCCGTACTCGATAGCCTGCTGACATAGTAAGACTCCCATCGCCTAGCTGCCTCCCGACTGGTTCGGGGATTCGAGCTGGCGGATGTACATCCACAGTCCGATCAGGACTGCAACAATCGTGATGAGCGACAACCCCAGCCCCTTACGCCGGTAATCGCGCTCGGCCAGGGCTTTCAGCCCGGCCTTATAGGTTTTTTCTGCGATCTTCATGCCCGCTTGCGTGTCTTGCTCCACCTTGTCGGGCTGGAAGCTGTGAATCGCGACCCGCGCCTTGATGAGCGAGTCGTGGCCCTGAGACTCTTCGAGCCGCGCCTGACTAACCTCCATGCCGGAGCGCTCGGCCTTGTCGAGCACTTCATCAGAACGCTTCAGGGCCTCATCCAGCGCGGTCAGGTCGTCGTGGATTTTGCCAGCAGCCTTAAACCCGGGATCACCCGAGGCATGGCAGTTGGTGCAGATGGATTCGTTGCCGGTGCCAATAAGCTTGTCGGTCGGATGGATGACGCGGTGGTTGCTATGGCAGGTGATGCAGGAGCCAGTCCCCATGGCCTGGAAGGCCGCTTTGTGCGGACTGATATCAAAAAGTTGCGCCTGGAAGACGTGGCAAGTCGAACAGATGGCCTCAACGGAAGCCACGCCCGGCGGCGCCGCACCGTGGTTGCCGTGACAGGTAGTGCAGGTGGGCGCGCTCAGGTCGCCGCGGACCACCATGGCATCGTGGTGCACGCTGGCGCTGTATCCCGCGAACTGGTCAGTCTTGATCTTGTAGTCCTTCATGTAGGCGGCATCAGAGTGGCAGCGGGCGCAAGTGTTGGCCACATTCAGCGGGTTCACCGTGGAGCGCGGGTCCTTGGCAGGACGGATGCCGTGCACGCTGTGGCAGTCGATGCAGACGGCGACCTTGGTGTCGCTTTTCGCCAGGCGCTTGCCGTGGACGCTCGTCTGGTATTGCGCCAGTTGGTCGGTGCGCAGTGAGGGGTTGTACTGCCGCATGTAAGCGCCATCGGAGTGGCACTTGGCGCACAGCGCAGGGATCTCGGTGCGCTTGGGCTTGCCGCGGAAGCCCGCCTTCCTGCTCATCGCGCCTTCTGGCGATGCGTCCTTGGGATCGCCGCCGTGGCAATTGACGCACGTGAGCCCCTTCTGTGCGTGGATGTCGGCAGCCCACTGTTCTTCGGTCACACCGGTGGGCGCCGGAAAGGAGGAGTGGCATTCCACGCAACTGCTCTTGGCGGCCTGCGGCTGCGCCTGCGCAAACGAGGCCGCGGGAAGCAGGAGGCAGGAAGCGAGAGCAACCACGGAGACACAGAGGCACAGAGGTTCTAAACCGAGTTTCCCTCCGTGTCTCTGTGACTCTGTGGTGGGTTCTTGCAGCATCGCACTCGCCTCCATCATTTCGGCGCCGCCATATAGCCGTAGATCGTCATGGAGAAGATGTAGGCCAGGGCGAAGACGCCGAGGCCACGGATAAAAACCTGCCGGCGACTGTGTCGATCGCCGCCCAGGAAGGGCAGCAGCACCCAAATCAGCCCCACTAATCCGAATCCGAGAATGCCCAGCAGTTCGCCGTCAATCGGACCGACCTTGGCGGGAATGAGCTTCAAGGTCTGGAACATGAACATGAAGTACCACTCGGGCTTGATGCCCGCGGGTGCGACCGCGAAAGGATCCGCCTTGCTTCCCAGATCCCACGGGTAAAGCGCGGCCAGCGCTCCCAGCACGCCCAGCGCGACATACCAGGCCATCAGCTCGTGCGCGAAGAAGTTGGGAAAGAAGGGCGTCTCGCGCTTGTTGGGAGGCAGCTCTTTCCAGGCCGCTTCCAGACCCGGCGGCACGCTCATGCCCAGACGCTGGATCAGCAGGACGTGGAGGGCGATCAGCATTGTGGTGATCCCGGGCAGCAGAGCAACGTGGAAGCCGAAAAAGCGCGTCAGGGTCGCGCCGGTAACCTCTTCGCCGCCGCGCAGGAAGATCAACAGCGGCTTGCCAATCACCGGCACCTGCCCGGTGATCTCGGTACCCACCTTGGTGGCGAAAAATGCCAGCGTGTTCCAGGGCAGCAGGTAGCCGCTGAAGCCGAAGCCCAGCGCCAGAAACAGCAGCACCATCCCGGTGACCCAGGTGAGTTCGCGTGGCTTCGTATAAGCGCGCAGGAAGAGCACGCTGAACATGTGGGCGAAGGCGGTAAAGATCATCAGGTTGGCCGACCAGGAGTGGATGGAGCGCACCAGCCATCCAAACTGCACCTGCGTCATGATGTACTGCACGCTCTCAAACGCTTCGTTGGCGCTGGGGCGGTAGTAGAGCAGCAGCAGGATGCCGGTCAGCACCTGGATCATGAAGAGGAACAGCGTCATGCCGCCGAGGAAATACCAATACGACAGCTTGTGGACGGGAACCGTCTTGTGGCGTAGCGGGGCCAGCAGTTGCTCCCAGCCAAAACGCTCGTCCAGCCAGCGCACGACGCGGTTGCGGTACTGGGAGGCCTCGGCTGCGTATTCCGGCGGGCTCGCCATCAGGCCCTCCGCCGGCGGCTGACGAAGATCTCGTCGCCCTTGATGTGCACATCGTAGGATTCGAGCGGACGCGGCGGCGGTCCGGCAACATTGCGCCCATTCAGGTCGTAGAAACCGTTGTGACAGGCGCACCATACTTCGCGCACGTCGTTGCGGTACTGCACGGTGCAGTTCAGGTGGGTACAGACGGCGGACATGGCGTGATATTCGCCGTCGCTAGTAAGCACCAGCAGGCCCGGCCGGCTGCCGAAGCGAAAGATCTTGCCGCTGTTCGGCTTCAAGTCGCCGACCTTCCCAGCCATTACGCTGTCGCCTCCCAGGTCAGGGGCGGCCGGCGGTACCAGGTAGCGCACAATGGGGTAGAGAAATGAAGCCGCGGAAGCCAGCAGGCCGCCGCCCAGCAGGAACTGCATGACGCGACGGCGTGCCGGCTCGTGCTTGGTTACGGTTTCCGCGTGGTTCATGAGGTCCCTTTTTTCCGGCGAACCACCGTCCCAGCAAGCCAACGGCGGGTTCGCTGGGTTGTTTACTTCTTGAAGGTGCGGACGTATTTGACCAGGTCCTTGATCTGATCGTCGGTCAATTTGCCTTTGTAAGAAGGCATCTTGGGCGGCTTGCCGTTGGTGATGGTGGCGGTCAGGTCGGCGTCCGACGCCTTCTGCACCTCGGCGGAGCCCAAGTCCTTCGTGCCTGCCATCTTGCCCTTGCCGTCCGGGCCATGGCACATCGCACACTTGGATTTGAAGACGTCGGCCGCCGCATCGGCGGCGAAGGAAGCAAGCGGCAACGCAAGGATGGCCAGCGCCACCACCACGACCGCCAGTTTCTTGCCTAGCGTTATGTTCACAGTGTTCTCCTCCTGAGAGTTAGTGTTGCGGTGTTTAAAAGTTCCATAAGGTCCGGAACGGCCAACCTTATACACGGATACGGAGGCTAGAATCCAGATCAAAGCTAAGGATTTCAAACCCGGAGACCCTGGGGCTGTGACCCTGTGCACGATTGACTGTGACCGTCGTCACACGCCTGCACAATTGTCCCTCCCAATCCTGCAGGCCTACCAGCCATAGACGGGCCAAAAAAAACTGGGATGGGCCGCTGAGCCCATCCCTCTCACAACAAGACCGTCTAGAAGTGGTACTCCATGCTGGCCGCGAGGTAATGTGCATGGTACGAAGGCTGATCCACGCCCAGGTACAGGTACCTGGCCGCACTGGTATCGCCCACCACGAAGTTCGGGTAGAAGGGGCTGCTGGCGGGAACGGGCGTAGCAAATGCAGAGGTGGAACTCGTGAGCATCGCCACTGGACAGCCAGCCACACTGCCGGGTGTCCCCGCCCCACTCACGCAACCCATGTACTGGGTCATCGCCGAGGTCTGTTGGTCCTTATAGTCAAACTGCTGGTAGCGGTATTCCAGCTTTGGCCAGAGGTTCTTAGTGAGCTTGTACTTGAAAACGGCCACTATCTCATGCTGGCGGCTGAAGCTCTCCGGGTAATTGCTGGCGGCGCTGGCGCCAACCAGGAGGAACCGACAGATGGAAGTAGCGTTCGAGTTGGCGCAATTGTTACCGAAGGGATCCATACCGTTAACGCCCAGGAATCGCGAAAAAGTATTGGCGATCCCCGCGGTCAGCGAGTAGTAGGTGGTAAAGTACACTTTCTTGCTGACGTACGTGTCCGCTCCTACCGTCCAGACGTCAACCTTCTCGGGCGTCGTGCTTTCCCAATCGTTGTTGTTAGTGTCGCCCCCAAAAACCACTGCCGGGCTGCTTTGAGGTGCGCGGTACCGCGAGATCAGCCTCCGGTAGTAATGCTCGTGCGAATACTCGGCGAACATCGTCAGTTTGGGTGAAACCGCGTAATCCGCCCCGAAGCCGTAGTTATAGGAGATGTCCTTCAGGATCCCGTACAGATAATAGGGACTGGTGGTCGCATTCGCGCCCGTGAGGTAGTTCAGGGGGGTGAGACTGTTGCCGTCGCCTCGACGGTTGTAGTCGTCCTGGATGGTCCCACCGAAGGCAGAGAGAGTCAGCTTGTCCGTTGGACTGTACTGAACCAATCCGTCAGCGCGGTCGCGAGTTCTGGCTGTCTCGTCGAATCTCCGGCTGCAGGGTTGATCGCCCGCGAGAAATTGCGGCGGAGCCGTCCCTGGGGCGACGGTACACGGAACTTCAACACCGGTATCGACACCTCCCACTGAGATGGTGGAGGTGTCTACATCATGATAGAAGTCCGGTTTCCGGTCTGAGTGCCGGTAGGAAGCCCGGAACACCACACTTTTCCAATAGTTCACGTCTACTGCGCCGAAGACCGAATTCTCCAGTGAGTGGCTCGCGTCGCGGCGCGAGCGATCCATCCATTCCCCTTCATACCCGACTTTCGCCGAGCTTCGCTTGGCAAAGTACCAGTTGCCCGTCAGCTCGAGGTCCTTCCTGTTGAAGCTGGTGGCACGGATTCCATTGTCCGTCGCAGTCCCATTCGCTGAATCGCCTTGGGTGGGGGTGAAGGTGTGAACTGGGGTGTTGTTGTTGTAATCATAGTGGCGGTAGGCCGCTTTGATCTGGAAACTCTTCCAGGGCAGGGTGACCAGGGTGTAGTTCATGGCCAGGGTCTGCTTGTCCCCGCGCAAGCTCGGTACTGCCGCGGGCGGGGCGGTGCAGGGTTGCGCTCCGCCGGCGCCATTCTGGCAGCCGCCGAGCGCCGTGTTGGTAGTGTAAGGCAGAAACGCGTCGTTCTGCCGCAGCCAGCCGGGGTTGATGCTGGCCATCAAGCGCACCCACTTGCCCAAGTCCGTGGCCCCGGCAAAATTCAGGTAGTACGCCTGGTTGTTCGGATACAGATCCATTTGCGCGCGTTGCGGAGTGGCCGCGCCCACGAGGCTGAAGTTGAAAGGATTGTCAACGAGCATCTGGCTGATGTTGTTCTGGAAGAACGATCCCACAAAGGCCGTCTGCACGGCCCAGCTTCGCTTGCCGTACTCACCGCCAATGCGAACGAGGTTGTTGAAGTAGCTGATCGTCTCCGGAATCTCCACGCCATAGCCCGCGGTGGCGCTGGCGCTGGGGCTCGAGTTCCAAAGCAGCCCGATCGGCCGCAAGCCATTCTGGCTCTCCCGCCAGAACATACCATTGAAGTTCAAGTCCGGAGTCACGTTGTAGGAAACCGAGGCGGTCCCGGCCTTGCGGATGATGGACAGGGTAAGGAAGTTGAAGTCTGTCACCAGGCCGCAACTAGTGAGCCCGGGGCAGCTTGCTCCACCCGGCGCGAATGCACCTGTTCCAGCGATGAATGAGGGGAGATTAGCGGCGGCGGTGGCCTGCAGCGTCTGCCGGAGCGGCGTTGGGAAGCTCCACACGCCCGGCGCGGTCTCAGTAAAGTCCGTGCGGGTGGTATCGCTGTAGATGTGCGGGGTTTCGTCGTAGCGGAATTGGACCTTGAACTTGCCGTACTGCCCGAACGTCGCCAGGTAGCTCTGATCGCGGTACAGCGTCTTCTGCGACTGCAGGTTCACGTAATATCGGGAGCCGAACACGTTATCGACAGTCGCATTGAAGCGGCGGAGGAAGAAGCCGTTCCGCAGGTCGCGATACTCCTCATATTTCGATTGGCTCAGCGACGGGCTGAATGCGGTTCCGCATCCCAGGCAGCCGATTGAAGTGAGTGGATTTCCCGTCGTGCTGGGGCCCAGTTGGAGGTCCGGACGGCCATAGACGTCGCCCCAGTGGTAGCGGACTCCGAATTCGACCATCCCATGCTCGGCGGGCTGCTCCTCGGCAGGCTTGTCTTCCGCGAACAGGCCTGCCGGAAGCAGCAGGAGCGCGAATACCGCCAAACCCACAAACGAGTTACATCTCTTGGTCTTCATTTCGCTCTCCTTCCTTAGCGTAGGAACGCGCTACCCGACGGGTGGTTCGACCCATGGATTTGGGAATGGCAGTTGGTGCAACCCCGATTGAAATCCCGGATGCTGTTCTCCTGGATCGGGGTGACTGGGTGCCGGCTGGAAACGTGGCAGGAGTCGCACACCCGCGGCATCCGCAGCTTCAGCAACTGCGGGTTGTTGGTGCCGTGCGCTTCGTGGCAGTTGGCGCAGTTCTCCATTACCGGGGGGTGTTCCCACAGGAACGGCCCGCGCCGCTCGGTGTGGCAGCTCAGGCAGTTCTCGTTGGTCGTGCTCTGAATCAGCTGCTTGGGATTGGGGGAGCCGTGCGGGTTATGGCAACTGGTGCAGGTCACCTTGCCTTCCCGGTAGGGCATGTGCGAGGAACGCTGCAACTGCGCGCGCCGCATCGGGTGGCAGGTCAGGCACAGCTCGGGCTGCCCTTTCTTGAGGCCCTTGTTTTCCGTAAGTGGAGCGTTGAAACGGGCTTCCTCGGACAACGTGGGACGCAGCACTTGATGCACGTTGTGACAGTCCACGCAGGCCATGGCGCGCGAGTCATGCGGGCTGCCTTTCCAGAAGAGCCGGTTGCCGCGGGAGTGGCATTGCAGGCAGGCTGCGTTCTTTTCCGCCACCGTGTTCGTGGAATCGCTGGTGAAGCGCACCGGAATCGTGCCCTTGCCGCCGCCGGCTTCGACGTGGCCCTTGCCCGGTCCGTGACAAGCTTCACAACCGTGGGCTTCGTCCGGCGTGTGCGGATGCGCGAACACCTTGCCCATCAAGGTGTTCTTGAAGCGACGGTTTTGATCTTCATGGCACGCTATGCACGTGTCGTTGCCTACATAGTCGCCGTCCGCCTTGGATGGCGTTGCGGCTTTGGCCTGGTCCGGACCGGCCGCGGGTTTGCTCTCGGGAGCGCCTGGACCCGCTGGCGCGGCGTACGCGTTTACGGCCAGAACGGCAAACAAAGCGAGAAGGGTTGCGGTTGGAAATCTCATGGCCGGCTTCGCCTACCTCCCTATATATGAAGTTCCCCGGGTGAAAACCGGACAAACCTGGGTAGGGCCCGCAGTTTTATCGCGCGATGATGCTCCTTTTCGCTGGGGGTAGCAAGCAAATCTTTAACGTGGGCAGCAGACAAAGGTGGTTGGCTTGCTTCCCATTTCCGGAACATTTTCAAAATGGTCGGGAAAGCGAACCAGAGGTCGAGCCGGTGCGTGAGGGCTTATTGCAGGCTGCAGGAAGGGAAAATTACTTGGGGTCGAGTCTGGCGGCGCGCTGTGCCTCGATGCGCTGGATGGTGGCCCGCAGCCATCCTTTCACTTTGTCCTCCAACTCCTGCTGGTTGTCGTAGCGGTTCACTGCGTCCACGGTTTCGCCCTGGGGGTTGAGCGGGATGTGGTGGCAAGGAACCTCGGCCTCGCGGTCCTGCGTGGGAACGAAGTCGATGAGCAGGCACTCCGAGCAGGGGTGCACGCGCTGCGACTCGTCGAAGTTCAGGCAGGTGACCGAGTCCTGAAAGATGGAGGTGGGCTTCCAGGGCGTGCGCACGGAGCGCCCGTAGCCGCCCTGCTCCAGAAAGGCCAGTTCAAACTTCAGAACTTCCAGTATGTCGCGGTCGTCCTTGCTCATGGCAAGCCTCCTCGCGGGGAGTCGGGCGCATGAAGGGACACAGCACCCCACGCCCGTAGAGTGTACCGGAAACGCCCCGCCGACTATGAGCCCCGTCACAGAACACTGTGACAGTCGTCACGCCGAGGCAATGGCGCTCCCGCTGCTTCCGGCGCGTTCCGTGGGCTAATTGTGAGAATGACGAATGCGCGCCAATCCCAGCATCCGCACCCGTTCGTAGGCGGCATGCACGTCGTTGCTCAAGGACTCCACCACCCGCAAGCAGACCTCGCTGTGTTCCCGCAGATAGCGCAGGAAATCCTTGCGCCTGATGAAGATCAGTTGCGAGGGGGTGGTGGTTTCGGCGGTCACTTCGTGGTCCTGGCCGGTCAGGGTAGCGCTCAGTCCCAGGATCTCGCCGGGGCCGGCCGAACGCAGCAACAGACTGTCGCCGTGGCTGGACCCGACCGACAGCTTCACCGTCCCGCGGCACAACAGAAAGATGCCGTCCGCAGGCGCGCCTTCCTGAAACAGAAGGGCGCCGCTCGGATACTCGTGGGCGTTGTGGACGCCGGCAATCTGGCGCAGCGCATGCGCCGACAGCCCGGAAAAGATGTGGTCCGAAGCCTGCACAGCGGCGAGCGCCGTTACATCATGGTCCCTGCTCATGGCTGCAACTGTAGAGTCGCAGCCGCTCTAACGCTGTGACCCGAATCACGGTTTTGGGTGATGGTCTGCCGAAGAAAGAGCCCAAATCGGGCTGTACCTGCGGAACCTACGGGCTGACAAGGTTTTCCAGCGCCGAGCGGTTGCGGATAACCAGCGTGGAACCTTTCAGCTGAATCAGTTGCCGTTTCTTGAAATCGGCGAACAGGCGGGTTACGGTCTCGCGCGAGGTGCCGATCATCTGCGCGATCTCTTCGTGGGTGAGGGTGAGCTTCATGCGCTCCGGCTGGCGGGCGCCGCCATTCTTCAGTGACCATTCCAGCAGCAGTTTCGCCAGCTTCTCCGCCGCCGAGTGCGACAGTCCCAGAGAACGGATCTCGTGGCAGGCGGTGTTGTATTTCTCGCTGAGCTGCTCCGCCACGCGCAGGCAGACGTCGTTGTGCTCCCGCAGGAAGCGCAGGAAGTCCTCGCGTTTGACGAAGTTCACCTGGCAAGGGTCGAGCGTCTCTGCAGTCAGCTCGTAAGGTTTGCCGGAAACGCTGGCGCTCAAACCCAGCACTTCACCGGCTTCGGCAATCTTCAGGATCAGGGTCTTGCCGTCGCTGGAGCAGATGGAGAGCTTCACCCGCCCGCGGCAGAGGATGAAAACCCCGCGCGGCGCCTGGCCTTCTACGAAGAGCACCGCTCCTTTCGGATAAGCGGTGGTGTACTTGATCGCCTCCAGCGCCTGCACCGTCGTATGCGGGAGATTGCAAAAAATCTTGTCCGCCCGCAGCTTGCAGGTGAGGCAGCTTTCGACGATTTCGAGGCCATAGGGCGAAAGCACAGCATTTTTACTATATCACCAAGGCCGCGTTCCCAGAGGTCCAAATTGAGGGCGCGAAGCTTGGCTAGCAGTCGATATCCCGCCCCGTCGTACATGCCCGGTCAGGATTTCTGGCGGCTCATCTCGATGCTGTGCAGATGGACGATGTTGCCGGTCTCGGGATCCATTTCCGGGCTGATGCGATAGGTGTCGCGGCGCGCTTCGTAGCCTTGGGACTCGAGTTCGAGGACCCGGCGGTGAAAGCTGTCCGCATCCCACTCCCGGACTATGATCAAGTCCTGCATGGCGAGCGCCCTGAGTCTATCAAACCTGCGCGACCCGCCAGTGCGGACCCTTTCAATCGGGTTGGGGAGCGCGCACCGGAAACATATCGCCGCTTTCCGCTACCAGGGCTAGCGACTCGTACACGCGCTGGTACAACGCTCGCCCTCTGCGCGTCCAGGAAGAGCTACGCTCCGCGATGATGGCGGGCGTGACTGGCGCCAGGCCAAAGGCTTCGACCAGCATCTCTTCTACCGCCCGAATCTCCTCGCCCAGCCGGCGGATTTCTCTGTCCAGATGGCCCATTGCTATTCACCGCCTGGCGTGCACGCGCCAGTGCAAGGAGCATAGGTGGGGTGCGATCTAGGGAAAAGATAACGCCCGAGTCTGGCGCCGATATCGGCGGTAACGGAGAAAAAGCACTTGGGTGCGGCCGCGGGTAGCGGACCCTCGCGCTCTGATCGCTGCGACTAGTGGCCCTCAACCCCCGTCGGCGCTTGGTTTTCAACGCGGCATCGCGCCCGTCCGCCGCTTCCCTTTCTGGATTACTTCGGTTACTTGGGGCGGTACCTCCGGCGGGCTACCATAAAAGCTTATGGTGCTGCAATCCCTCCTCCTGTGCCGCGACCCTGACATGCTGCGCATTTTCCGGCGCGCCCTGGATGATCTGGGGATTGGATTGGACGTGGCGACGACGGCCGAGTCAGCGCTGGATCGTCTGAACAGAAACAAGTTCGACGCCATTATCGTGGATTGCGACGACGTGGCCGGAGGTGCCGACGTGCTGACCGGGATTCAGCAGGCGCCTTCCAACAAGCGCGCCTTGGCCATCGCCGTGATCAATGGCGCCACCAGCATGCGCGCCGCCTTCGAGATGGGAGCGCACTTCGCGCTGGACAAGCCCGTCACCCTGGAGCGCATGCAGCGCGCGCTGCGCGCCGCCCACGGCTTCATGGTCACCGAGCAGCGCCGCTACTTCCGCCATGCGGTGGACACCGAGGCCTACCTGAGCTTCGGGGTGGTCAAGGAGCTTGCCTGCAAGGTCACCAACATCAGCGACGGCGGCATGGCCGTCGTCCTCACGGAGCAGATCAGTCCCAGCTGGGCGGTGGAGGTGCGCTGCCAGCTACCCGGCATTCCTGACATGGTGGAGATGAAAGGCGAGTTTGCCTGGTCGGACGGCCGGGGCAAAGCCGGTATCCGCTTCATCTACATTCCCGCCGAGAGCAAGCGGTTGCTGGGCAAGTGGCTGGTTGAACGCATGAAAGAACCCAGCCTTGACCGCACCGCGGAGAATGGCAGCCGCCAGCGATCCGCCGTCACCTGACCAGCCTGCAACTCATCCAGCCGATTCAAACCACTGCGCTGAGGTGTGTCTGCGGCGCGCCCAAAGCCAGTTGAGGAAGGCGATCACCATGGTTCCGGCGACGATCGCCAGTTCAGCGCGCCCCATGCGGCTTAGCAGAACCAGCGCGAACGCTATTCCCAAGATGCCGAACAGCCATCCGGCGGGCAGCGGAAAACGCGCCGAGCCAGGATGTTTGCGGCGCAGCACCAACATCGCGGCGCAGACCGCGCCATAGGCGAACAGTCTCGCCACCGCGGACAGCACCACGTTCCAGCGGAAGTTGCCAATCACGGCCATCAACCACACCAGCGCCGTGAAGACCAGGATGGAAACATGGGGAGTGCGAAAGCGCTGGTGTATCGCGCGAAAGATCGGGGGAAAGTCGTCGCGCTCGGCCAGGGCGAAGGTCAGCCGCGGCGTGTTCAGCATGTTGGCGCTGAGATATCCGTAAAGCGAAACTAGAGCGCCCAGGCTGATGAACCGCGCCCCTGCCGTTCCCATGAACTGGCGGGCCGCCTCCGCCAGCGGCCGGTCGGCGTGCCCAGCATCGGCGAGCGTCCCTTGCACCACGATCTGGATCAAGGTGAACAGCGCCACGCATACCGCCAGCGCCACCAGCAAGGCGAAGGGCGCATCACGGCGCGGATGCTTGGCTTCCGCCAGCGGGATCATGGCCGCTTCGAAGCCTCCGTAGGCAAACACCAGTACTAACGTTGCCTGGAGCCAATCTCCCGCGGCGGGATGAACCATGCTCGCAAGCGGCGCCGGTTCGCGGCGGAAGAGAATGAACGCGCCGCCCGCGATCACGAACAAACCCAGCGGAACCAGCTTGGCCACCGTGAACACGTTGCTCATGCGCGCGCCGGACTTGACTCCCCGATAGTTGATCACGGCCAGGAACCCCAGCAGCAGCGTGAGCACCAGCGCGCGGGCCGCCGGCTGTTTAGCTCCCGGCAAGAACTCGGCCAGGTAAATGACGAACAGATTCGCGCCCGCGGCGGCGGCGCTCAGCCGCACCAGCCACAGCACCCATCCCATCTCGATGCCAAGGAAGCGTCCGAAGGCCACGCGCGCATACAGGTAAGGTCCGCCCGCCTCGGTGAAGCGCGAAGCCACCTCCGCGAAGCACGCCATGATGACGCCGATTCCAGCCCCCGCCAGCAGGTATGCCCAGGGCGCGGCGCTGCCCACCAGCTTCCAGACCAGTGCGGGCAGGCCAAAGATGCCGCTGCCGATGATGGAGTTGATCACCAGCGCCACCAGGGTCCAGCGACCCATGGCGCGCACCAGTCCGGATTGAGGCTGACTGCCCATGCGCTGAAGGGCGCAAACGCTACACGAAGCGGAGCCGTGGAGGCAACCGCCCCGTCTCAAAATGATACGTCCCTTGCGCTCCTATTCCACATGTGCCGAGTGACTTATCCGGCAGGTACAAACCGTTCGTCCGGCGGCATGCATTTTTTTTCAACTTTCCTCTTGCATCATGATTTGTGCAGTGCTAGGGTGTGGCCTCGTTTTGCCGGGTACCCTGAAAGGCAGCATCTTTCGCTATGTGGGTGAACAAAATCCGACACGGTGTGCTGGCCGTGCAAACTGAATCCGGCTTGCGCTACATCGAGCCGTCGCTCGTGCAGCGCATTCGGCTGATGTGGACGTTCCGCAATTTTCACGTGCTCCCCGAAGAGGTGCTGCAGCGCCATGAGCTGACGCTGATCGACTCGCTGTGCCGGAGGGGAAAGTACGTCGCCAACTGGAACGGACACGGCGATCTCGCCGACTTCCGCATCGGAATCCTCGAGCGTTTGAATCAGCACAAGCCGGTGAGCGCCGCGCCCGCATCCGCAAAAGACCGGCGCGCGCCACGGACCACGCCAACCGCGCTACCCCGGGCAAGCTAGGATCGGTCGCGCTGCCTTGGTCTCCCGCTTGTACGCGGACATTACTGTCACTACAATGCGCCGGTTGCGATTCCGTCCGGGAGTCTTCTTATGAAGCGACTGGCATGCTGCTCCTTCCCGTTGTTGCTGGCCGGTGCCGTGCTGCTGAGCGGCTGCACGAGTGGCAGCCGGCAGGAGACCGGCAACACCTTGAAGATCGGGGTCATCACTTCACTGACCGGGCAGGCTGCGGCCTTCGGCCAGGCGCACAAGAACGGCTACACCGTCGCAGTGAGCGATCTCAACGCCAAGGGCGGCGTGATGGGCAAGAAGATCGAACTGGTTTACTACGACGACCAGAGCCGTCCCGACCAGGCGGTGCAGGGGGTGAACAAGCTGGTGGACCAGGACCACGTGCC
>Ga0187777_10000655_pt1 | contig 22933 bp, 17 predicted proteins | sample 1015_Q2_SP5_10_M_FD_132416 | JGI IMG/M metagenome (GOLD analysis project Ga0187777, IMG submission 132416) | Tropical peat soil microbial communities from peatlands in Department of Meta, Colombia - 1015_Q2_SP5_10_MG | ecosystem: Environmental > Terrestrial > Soil > Wetlands > Peat | place... | reverse complement strand
TCGACTGCAACAAAAGCTCGGCTTGTTTTTCGCTCATCTGCCCGTCGTTTTCCGGCTCTCCACCGGCGAATGCGGCGCCCTCTGATTGCTGCGACTGCGGTTGTTTGTCGCCATTCTTCCCTTTGATCTCGCCGGCCAGCTTTTTCTGGGGCGACCCCGCCGGCGTCGCTGATGGCGTTCCATTTTCTCCTTCTCCTTCGCCGGCGCTCGGAGATGGAGACGGCCTTTGATCTTCGCCGTTACCTGGCGTTGGCGATTCTTCGGGCTGTTCCTGATTTCGATCTCGTGATGAGTTCTCTTCGTCTTTTCCCGGCGACGGCGATGGCTGATCCGCTTGTTGTTGATCGCTGCCTTGTGATGGCGACGGACTCTCGCCCGGTTTGGTTTGCGATTGATTCTTTTGCGGCTCGTTCTTCGCCATTTGCTGGCTGGATTGGTCTTTTGAATTCTGCTTCTGGTCCGCGTTCGATTTGTTTTGCGACTGGGATTGCTGGTTCTGCTGTTGATTCTGGTTCTGTGATTGGGCCTGCTGGTTCTGCTGCTGATTTTGGTTTTGATCCTTTCCGCCAGAACCATTCTGCGATTGCTGTTGATCTTGATTCTGGTCGCCACCGTTTCCCTGCTGATTCTTCTTCTGTTGTTGTGGCGGTTGAGGCGGTGGTGTCGGCTTTTGCTTTGGATGTTGCTTCAACCGTTCAATCTTCTTTTTGACCTCTTCCAGGTTTGCTCTGGCGGCTTCATTTTTGGGATTGAGCTCCAACGTAGCCTCGTAATGCGAGGCGGCGTTGGTAAGGTCCTTTAACGTCGTGTCGTTCGCTTTGTCCATGTCGGCGCGGTCCTCGAGCGTTCGGCCGAGATTGAAATGACTCTCCTCCTGAAGGTGCTTGTCGGGTGACAGCAGAGCGTCGCTGAACGATTGGAGCGCTTTATTGTAATCGCCCATTTTGAAAGCAGCGGCGCCGGCGTCGAATTCGATCGTCTCTTTCTCGGACGAATCGGGATGCGTCTTCAAGTCTTCCTGGAAACTCTGATAGGCGTCGTTGTATTTACCGTCGTGATACAAATCCAGGCCGGGCGCGGTCGCGAACGCGAACTGCGCCAGGAGAAAAACAAGCGCAGTCGCGGGCACCACGACTTTCGACCATCGCGGCAAACGAGCTCGCGCTCGCACTCTTTTTCTTTCACCGATCAATATCGACATCGTTATGGCAAGAATGGCGGCGCCGAGGGGCCACTCATAACGTTCAATCGGACGGCGCGACAAGCGGGCGTCAATCTCGGCCGCTTTCATCACTGCCAGGCCCTGGGTGTAAAGCTGAGACATCGTGCGCGGTCCATCGCCGAGATGGAGGTAAAAACCACCGGCCGCGTGCGCGATTTCCTGCAACCGTTGCTCGTCGAGTTTGGATTTTACTACTTGCCCAGCCGAGTCCTTTACGAACGCGGTTTCGCCGTCATCGCTCGTTATTGGAATGAGCGAACCCTGCGGTGTTCCCACGCCGATTGTGAAGATCTTTATCCCGGCCTCGGCGGCGGACTTCGCCGCCTTCACTGCATCACCGCTCAATTCTTCGCCATCGGTGAAAATGATTAGCGCGCGATTTCCTGCTGCGCTTTTCCCGAACGTCTGCATCGCGAGATTAATCGCTTCCGAAATGTTTGTTCCGCCCTCCGGGATCGTCTTGGTGTCGAGGTCGTTGATTGATTCGACCGCTGCTTCGTAGTCAATCGTCAGCGGCGCTTGCAAAAACGCCCGACCCGCAAACGCGATCAGTCCGACCCGATCACCTTGCAACTGGCTGACAAGATCCTGTGCAGCGAGCTTCACGCGGTCGAGCCGGCTCGGCTGCACGTCGTTCGAAAGCATGCTTCGTGAAGTGTCGACGGCGAAAAGGAGATCAAGGCCTTTTCGCCGGACGTCTTCGTAAACGTAACCCCATTGCGGCCGGGCCAAACTCAGGATTGCAAGGGTGAGGCCCAGCATGAGCAAGCCAAACCGCAGTACACGGCGCGAACGTTGCACAGTCGCTGACAATTGCGGAAGCAATCGTGGAGAAACGAACTCGCGCAGCCGCGACAACGCCCGTTGTTCGGCGCGTGCGAACAAAAGCACGAGAATCGGAATGGCTAATAATCCCCAAAACCAACTTGGCGCACCGAAGCTCATATCGCAGGGCGCGAGACTAAGGTTCTCATGGCAGTTTTTTCCAAATGGTTTGCGACAACAGGAGCTGCGCCACCAGCAGGCCGCAGCCGCTCATGATGCAAAACGGGAACAAATCTCTGTACTCCTGATATTTCTTCACCGCGACCGTGGATTTTTCGAGCTTGTCGATGTCGTTGTAAATTTCTTCGAGCGATTTCGTGTCGGTCGCGCGATAGAATTTGCCGTCAGCAATTCGTGCGACCTCCTTCAGGCCGGCTTCATTGAATTCTACGCGCTGGTTTTGATAGAGGATGTTGCCGAGGGCGTCGGTCATCGGGCCCCGCGAAGTGTATATTGGCGCTGGCGCGATACCGTTGATGCCGGCGCCGATAGCATAGAAGTGGATCTTTAACGCTTTGACCGCTTCGGCTGCCGTATTGGGTGAAATTTTGCCGGCGTTATTTTCGCCATCGGTCAGCAACACTATAACGCGACTCTTCGAATGCTTGTCGTTCAACCGGTTGGCAGCCGCCGCGATTGCGGATCCGATGGCAGTTCCGTCTTCCACAAGGCCAATCCGAACGCGTTCAAGATTTTGCAGCAACCAATCGTGGTCGAGTGTCATCGGACTGACGACGTATGGCCGGCCAGCAAAGGCGATGATGCCGATGCGATCGTTCGGGCGGCCTTCGATAAATTTGCGCGTGACTTCGCGAATAGCGTCCTGCCTGGTTGCTTCTTCACCGCCGATGGTGAAATCGCGGGTCAACATCGACCCCGAAACGTCCAGCACGAGCATGATGTCGATGCCGCTGGCTTCGACCTGGGTGAGGCTCTTGCCTAACTGAGGTCGCGCGATCCCAATAATAAAAATCGCCAGAGTCGCAAAAATCACCGCGCGCAGGAGTTTCCCAGCGCGCGCGGCGCTTTGCCTGCCAATTGCGCGAAGTGTCGATGTGGATGAAAACGTGAGGGCCGCGGCCGGACCGCGTTTCCCACGCAGGTACGCGAGAAGGGGAATCGCCAAAAGCAGCAGAAGCAGCCAGGGGCGGGCAAATGTCAGCGCGGTATTGGCCGGCCACCAATCAAGCAATCGCAAGTTGCTCTCCTTTCACAAAACGAGTTGCCTCTTCAAGAAGAAGGTGACTGTCTGCCGACGTCGCCTCGTAGCGGGCGAACTTAATCAAGTCGCACCGGTTCAAAAAATCTTCGAGCAACGATTTCTCATTTGCAGAGAATGGCGACGATTTTGCCAGCGCGGTGAGAAACTCGACCGACGTCCGTCGCGTCACCGGCAAGGCGTATTGATCCGTTACGTAACGGCGCAAGATGTCTGAGACGCGAATACTGAACCGGTAAGGATTCATCGCGTCGATTTCCGAGCTAATACGTTCGAGCTCCTCGAGAGCAATTTCGCGCGGCAATTTTGGCGGAAGCATGGGTTTTTTCCTTCGCTTTAGCAGCCAGACAATCAGTCCGATGAGCGACAAGGCGACAAAGCTGGCCAGGAAAATCAACCAGGTGGGAAAGAACGAATAATCAACCGGCGGCGCGATTTCGTGAAAGTTTTGCTGGGCCAGGAACATTGTCATTGTGACTAACGAATGTTCGCGCGCCGTTCGCGCAGTTTGAAAAAAGCTCGCAACGCCGGCAAATAATCGTCGTTCGTCCGGAGAGTGATTGCGTCGATGTTGTTGCGGCGAAGAGTGCGCGAAAGCTCGCGGGCATTTTCCTCGGCCAAATCAACGTAGCGCGCGCGTGTGCCGCGGTCGGCCGTATTGATTTCAATCTGCTCGCCGGTTTCGGCGTCCTCCAACGTGATCATACCGACGTTTGGGAGCACAGTTTCGCGTTCGTCCTGAATTCGAACGGCAATGAAATCATGGCGGCGTCCGCTAACCGCCAGCGCGTGTGAAAAATCCGGCGCTTGAAAATCTGAAATGAAAAACGCGACTGCGCGGCGGGTGACAATTTTGTTCAAGTAATCGAGCGCCAGCGCAGGATCGGTCCCGCGTCCGACCGGCTCGAAAAATAGAATTTCGCGAATGAGGCGAAGGGTGTGGGAGCGCCCTTTCTTAGGCGGAATAAAGAGCTCGACGCGATCGGTGAAGAGAAGAAGGCCGACCTTGTCGTTGTTGCGAATTGCGCTGAATGCCAGAAGGCACGCAACTTCGGCGGCGAGCTCGCGCTTTGATTGTTCGGTGCTGCCGAAATTTCCGGACGCGCTGACATCGACAATAAGCATCACGGTTAGTTCGCGTTCTTCTGTGAATTTTTTCACGAACGCGTTCCCCAGCCGTGCGGTCACGTTCCAATCGATGGCGCGGATTTCGTCACCCGGCTGGTATTCGCGAACATCCTCAAAATTCATTCCCCGGCCTTTGAACACGCTGTGGTAGTTACCCGCAAACACGGTCTCGACCAAACCGCGTGTTTTGATTTCCAGGGTGCGGATTTTCTTAAGAATCTCCGCCGTTCTTTCCTGCAAGCCGTTCATCGTCACGGAACCGGAAGGCCCGTAAAAATTCGCTCGATGATTGTCTCGCTGGTGACGGCTTCAGCTTCCGCTTCGTAACTGACAATGATCCGGTGTCGCAACACGTCCGGTCCGATGCTTTTTACGTCCTGAGGTGTCACGTAGCCGCGCCCACTGAGAAAGGCATGAGCGCGTGCGCCGAGCGCGAGATAAATCGTGGCCCGTGGAGACGCGCCATAACGGATCAAACCTTCGAGCGGAAGATTGTAAGCCGTCGGCTCACGCGTGGCCCAGACCACATCGACGATGTAATCCTTCACCCGGTCGTCGATATAAATTTGATTCACCACGTCCCGGGCGGCGATGATCTGTTTCGGATCGACGATTCCCTGAACGCGCAAGTCTGGCGCTGAAGTCGCCATCAAATCCAAAATTGTGCGCTCTTCCGATTTTTGCGGATAACCAATGTTCAATTTGAACATGAACCGGTCGAGCTGTGCCTCCGGCAGTTGATAAGTCCCTTCCTGCTCGATCGGATTTTGCGTGGCCAGAACGAGAAATGGATCGGACAGGGGATAGGTTTGTTCGCCAATTGTAACCTGACGTTCCTGCATCGCTTCGAGCAACGCGCTTTGCACCTTTGCCGGCGCGCGGTTGATTTCGTCTGCAAGAATCAGGTTCGAGAAAATCGGACCGAGTTTTGTCGAAAATTCTCCGGTGCGCGGATTATAAATCAGGGTACCGATCAAGTCGGCGGGCAAAAGGTCCGGCGTAAATTGCAGTCTCTGGAAGCCAGTCTGGATCGCAGACGCCATCGTTTTGACCGTGAGCGTCTTGGCCAAACCCGGAACGCCTTCGAGCAGAATGTGGCCATTCGCGAGAAGGCCCAGCAAAAGCCGGTCGACCAGATATTTTTGACCAACCACTACGTGCGAAACTTGTTCGCGAAGGGCGGGGATCCAGTGGCCGAGTTCCTGGACGTCACGGGTAATTTCCTGCGTAGATTTCATGTATTTTTGTAGACAAATTCAGACAAACGGGGGCGCGAAATGTTCGATTCTGTAGCCACACGCCTATGGCGCGCGCTGAGACGGCCCACAGGGCCGGGCTACAACGTTTTACTGCGCGGACGCAAAGTCAAAAGGATCGGCAGGCCGGGGTAGGGCGCGTAGTCGCGGATGCGGGCCTCCAGATAACGGGCATAAGTGCGGGCGAGCAAGCGCGGGTCGTTGACGAACAATACAAACTCCGGTGGTTGCAGCCGATGTCTGTCGGTTGGTCCGCTTGACTGGGTAGCGTAAAATAATTTCAACCTCTTTCCTTTGACCATCGGTGGGGGACTTGAGGCAAAGGCGGCGCGCATCAACCGATTCAAAACGCCGGTCCCGATGTGCGTTCGTGAAGCAGCTTTGATTTTATCCACCATTCGGAATAGTCGCGCGACGTTTTCACCGGTGCGCGCGGACGCGATCACCACCGGCGCGTAGTCGAGAAAGAAAATTCGCTCGCGCGCTTCATCGGCGAGATCGCGAATGGTCTTGGCGCCACCGCGTTTCGGTTTCACCAAGTCCCATTTGTTTAGGACAATGATCGCGGCTTTGCGCGCTTGCTGGATGAGACCGGCAATCCGTTTGTCCTGCGCTGTGACGCCGCTCGTGAGATCGATAATCAGCACGCAAAGGTCTGCGCGTTCGAGGCTGCGCTCCGCTCGCATGACACTGAAGACCTCCACCGAGCTCGAAATTTTTCCGCGCCGGCGCATTCCAGCAGTGTCGATGAATCGATACTGCTGCCCCTCCCGCTGGTAACTGATGTCGATGGAATCCCGGGTCGTCCCGGGCAATTCGCTTACGATTGCGCGCTCGCTCTCCACGACAGCATTTATGAGCGACGACTTTCCAACGTTGGGACGGCCAATGATGGCTATTGAGATTGGTTGAGAGTTGAGAGGTGAAAGTTGAGAGACGGACGACGGGACAGTCTGGTGACTAGTATCCGATATGCGATCGCTCGCTTCCGGCAATAGTTGCGAGACTTGGTCGAGCAGTTCGGAGATTCCACGGTTATGCTCGGCGCTGACAGAAACGCTTTGACCGAAGCCTAACGAGTCGAAGTCCGCGGCGAACGGTTCGTGTTTGTCGTGGTCGACCTTGTTGACGACGAGAAGGGTTGGTCGCCGGGACTTGCGCAACAGCCGGGCAAGCTCCTGATCAACCGGTGTGAGCCCATCGTGCGCGTCGACCACGAACAAAAGTACATCGCTTTCGCGAAGCGCCTTCTCGACCTCGCTACGGACTTGCGCGGTTAGTTCTCGTTCCCCTGTTCCCAAGATTCCGCCAGTGTCCCAAAGGAGGAACGGTCGCGCCCCGCGCTGGCAAATCGCCGAGATGCGGTCGCGCGTGATTCCCGGCTGATCGTGGACGATGGCGATCTTGCGACCAACCAACCGGTTGAAGAGTGCCGACTTCCCGACGTTAGGCCGTCCAATTATTGCAACAGCGTTCATCCACAGATTTCACAGATTGCCACAGATTTTCAGACGGAGCAGTCTTCATCACAAGGGCTCTGTGAAAATCTGCGCAATCGGTGGATCAGTCTTGCTCAACGCGATGCGTGTGCGTGTCCTTCGGCCTGCAGCTGGCGAACGCCTTCCATCACGTAAATGATGCCGGACGCTAGAGTGAAGATTCCGGCGACGATGACGACGACGATGAGCGGAAGAAAGCGTAGTTGCAACATGACCCACGCAATCGCACACATCTGGCAGACCGTGGCGACTTTTCCGGTCCAACTTGGTTTCACTTTCATTTTGTTGCCGATGAAAAAGTGCAGGATCACGGCGCCGACAAGAATTACCGCGTCGCGGGTGATCACGAGTACCGGAAACCAGATAGGAAATTTCCCATAATCGGGGCCACTCTCACTCCAGTTGCTGATGCTAAGAGTGATGATTCCGCTTAAAAGCAAACCTTTGTCCGCGATCGGGTCGAGGATTACGCCTAACGAACTTCGCTGCTTGTAACGGCGGGCAACGAAGCCGTCTAAACCGTCACTCGTTGCCGCTACCAAAAAGATCAGGATGGCAGTGTACCGCATCCATTCCTGCGGTTCATGCTCTTGAATACTTTGGCCGTAGTAGATCGCCATGGTGACGAACGCCGGAATCAATAATATCCGCGCAACGGTGATCTTGTTGGCCGTTGTCATTCCAAAATAGTGTAGCGGCAGTTAATGCCTATGGCACTACTTATCCCGTCCCGGCCAACCTCTTTTGCGAACGCGTTATTGACGGCTATGTGTCTCTTTCCAACATGCGCGCCATAATTCCTCCTCCGATTAGATTACTTCTGCGACGGCATTGCCTGTAATGCCCTCTTTATATAGTACAACGCGGCTAGGCGTGCTTGCTGGACGAGAAGTTCTTCCGGAATGGCACATGTCTCGCCGTGATACCTACCGGCCCGAGACTTTCGTTTTGGCGGAATCAGCGCATCCGACTACACTTCTCACCCGTAACCCGCCGATGTGGCGAAATGGCAGACGCAACGGACTTAAAATCCGTTGGGCTGTAAAAGGCCCGTGCCGGTTCGAGTCCGGCCATCGGCAGCTCTGAAAAATCTGAAACGCTGAAGTGGCCACGGAACGTCCATTGTTTATTCCAGTCATTCTGGGAACCGCCCGACAGGGAAGGGAAAGCGAGCACGCTGCGCAATTCGTATTCGAGCAGGCGAGGAAGCGGGCCGGCGTGGAAACAGAGCTTATAGATGTTCGCGCCGTGCCGATGAAGCTGGACGATGCCGGCGAGCAAATGAAAGACCCTCGGTTCGCGGCCACGATCGAGCGATGTGACGGCCTGATCATCGTGACACCGGAGTACAATCACAGTTTCCCCGGGCTGTTGAAACATGCATTGGACATGAATTTGAAAGAGTATATCCACAAAGCGGTCGGGATTTGCGGAGTATCAGCAGGCGCGCTCGGCGGGGCGCGGGTGATCGAACAGCTTCTCCCGGTAATGCGTGAACTTGGCCTGGTCACGATTTTCGAGGACGTGAATTTCGGCAAAGTCGGCACCCTTTTCGACGAGCACGGCCGCCTGCTTGATCAAAACTTTGTCCGCCGGGTGGAGACATTTTTGAACGAATTAATTTGGATGAGCAAAGTACTGCGTCACGGGCGGGAGCATATTGCGTCCGCATAATCCAGCATTCCGCTGGCGTTACCCAGCGCAGGGAGCCTTGTTTACACGGATAGTTCCGATGGTAGATTTTGAACGCGCCCTGTTTTTGCGCGTCACAATTCCCACGTCACAACCGACGCTACATAATTAGATGGAACAAAATCCACCACCACCATTTCCTTCACCAGAGGAACTGAAGACGAAGATTACGGAGTTCATGAAACAAAACTTCGGCGATCACGTTTCAGTCGCGGCCTTTCCGGCCCCGGAAGCAGCACAAGCTGAAGTAGAGGAAAAGCCAGAGCCTGCCGCCGCCGGACACGAGTTTCAGTTCAATTTCCTGCCCCGCGACATCAAGTCGCATCTCGACCGGTTTGTGATCAAACAGGACGAGGCGAAAAAGGTCCTGGCGATCGCGGTCTGCGATCATTACAACCACGCAAAATACCTGAACCAGCTCGAGAGAGAGAATCCGAAAGCCGCGGATCATCTTGAGTACGCAAAACAGAACGTGATTCTGGTCGGCCCAACCGGGGTCGGAAAAACCTATCTGATCAAACACATTGCCGATCTGATCGAAGTCCCATTTGTGAAAGCGGATGCGACCAAGTTTAGCGAGACCGGTTACGTGGGTGGCGATGTGGAAGATCTCGTGCGCGAGTTGGTGCATAAAGCAAATGGCGATGTAAATCTCGCGCAGTTCGGGATCATTTATATCGACGAGATCGACAAGATCGCGTCGGCCGGAAATCTCATCGGACGTGATGTCAGCGGCCGCGGCGTGCAAACCACGCTGCTGAAGCTAATGGAAGAAACGGAGGTGCCAGTCCGCTCGGCGAACGATTTACAAGCGCAATTGCAGGCCGCGTTTGAATATCAGCGGAAAGGCAAAGCTAAACGCGAGACCATCAACACGCGTCACATTTTATTCGTGGTTAGCGGGGCGTTTGAAAAATTGAAGGAGCAAGTTGCCCGGCGGGTGCGCCAGGGACAGATCGGTTTTCGGGCCCAACCAGTCCAGGTGATGGACAATGAATTGTTTCAGCATGTTACGACCAGCGACTTTGTCGAATACGGGTTCGAGCCGGAATTCATCGGACGCTTGCCGGTTCGAGTGGTCTGCCTCGACCTCAGCGCCGATGATTTGTTCAAGATCATGAAATTTTCCGAGGGCAGTTTGCTGCGTCAGTACGAGCGCGCATTCAAAGCCTACGGCATCGATATTAGTTTCGATGATGAAGCGCTGCGGCTGATCGCCGAGGCGGCGGCCGAGGAAAAGACCGGTGCAAGAGGCTTGTTGACCGTCTTCGAAAGACTCTTCCGGGACTACAAATACTATCTGGCCGGTTCCGGCTTAAGCCAGTTGCGGGTCACGACTGAGTTGATAAGGGAGCCGAAACGGGTGCTGGATCGTCTTAGGGTTCAGGGGGAAAAGGAGGGGGGACAGAAGATGGAGGACGCTGCCCGACACTGGGCCGAGGCGTTTCAGAAGCTGCACGGCCTTGAAATTGTTTTTGACGATTCCGCCTTACGGCGTTTGGTGGAACGCGCCCACAACGAGCGGATGAGCATAAACGACCTCTGCGCCCACCTGTTTAAGGATTATCAATTCGGATTGACTCTGGTGAAACAGAACACTGGCCGGTCCAGGTTCGCTCTTGACGCTGGGGCGGTGGATACGCCGGACAAATACTTGAGTGAACTGGTTGTGAAATCTTACTATCCAGTTGCCTCCGCGGCGACCCAATCCTGACCTCCCTCATGAAACACTCGCTGCTAGTCACTTTGATCGTTGGCATTTTTGTTGTGCTGGTGATCAGTACCCTACAGTTCAACTCGCAGGTGGCGCAGTTTGAATCGCGGGCCGCCAATTACATTTCCTCTTACACGGCGGAGACTCATGTTCTGCCGAAGCCATGGCAATACGTGTTCATGTCAATCGTGTCCTTCGGCGTAGCCGGGTTGACCATCACAAGTCTGCGACGAGGCCGAATCGGTCTGCTGGTGATTGGATTGATCGTCGAGCTTGTCGCAGTGGCATGGATCTGCGGTCTGTATCACGTGTTCTTCCAACCGTTTCCATCCATACTCGCGGCCGCGCTGGCCTTCGTAGCAGCCGACCGGTTCATGGCATTCACCCAACGTGGCCGGGCTGCGTCCGCGCGCGCGTTTTTCACCGATCGACTGTCAAAAGACCAACTTCAGCGTGTTATCGCAGGCGACGTTCCGTTTGAACCTGACGCGAAGGCTTACGAAACAACGGTGGTGGTTTGTGACGTCGCGAACAAATACGATCTGGCGGACGATTGCGAGCCGCCTGAGTTCGGCAGGATCACGGAAGAGTTTCTTAGCCGCGCGACCGATGCGTTCAAGCAGGCTGGCGCATACATTCAAACCGCCGATGCCGAAGGCGTAGTGGCGCTGTTCGGTTTTCCGGAGATCGATGCGCATCATGGGGACAAGGCAGTCCGCGTTGCATTGGATGTCATCGACCACTTTCGCCAGGCGCGAGTGGCTAACGGCGAAGCGAAGTGTGACGTGCACGTCGGCGTCAGTTCCGGAACAATGGTTGTCGCGCCGCTTCAGAATGGCGATCGTCCCGGATTGATTACCAGCGGCGAGCCGGTCGAACTGGCCCGGCGATTTTGTGTGGCGAACCGCTTTTATGGTTCGCGCGTTTTAATTGGACCGCGGACTTTCGAACTGGCGAGTCGTTACATCGTCGCCCGGCCAATCGATTTCTTGAGTGGAGTGAATTCGCGGGAACGTCATGAAATTTACGAGCCGCTGTGGCCCGCAGCAGAAGCGAAGCCGGAGCAGTTGGCGCGTCGCGATTGTTTCTGGAACGGTGTGGTCTTCTATCGAGAGAAACGCTGGGCCGAGGCCTACTCCGAGTTTCAAAAGGCGCGTGGACCTAACGAGGAAGAGGACGCGCCTCTGCAATTGTATCTTCGCCGCCTCGAGCCGCTCGCGTTGAATCTGGCGGAAGTGCCAATGCGGCAGGCGTAAAGTGAGGCGGGTCTGAAGTGCGAGCCGCCCGGGAGTTCGACTAGCGGAATGAGAAAGACGGAATACCCACTCGCGCTACGGGATTTGGTCGTGCAGCTTCGTCAAATGCCCGGAATCGGTCCGCGCTCGGCGGAACGGATCGCTCTTTGGATGGTGCAGGCGCGCCAAGATCAACCGGAACAGATTGCGCGCGCAATTTCCGAGACTCGAAAAGGCGTTCATCCCTGCATACTTTGCGGCTACTTCACGACGAATGAGCTCTGCGACATCTGTTCAGATTCGTCGCGGGCGGCTGAGCAACTCTGTGTGGTCGAACAACCCACCGATATTCTGCCGCTTGAAAAGACCGGTGCGTTTCGTGGTCGCTATCATTCGTTAGGGGGGCGTATTTCCCCGCTCGACCACATTGGCCCGGAAGATTTGCGGATCACTGAGCTTCTCGATCGAGTCGAAAAGGAAAAGTTCAGCGAGATTATCTTCGCGCTGGCGGCCGATGTCGAAGGCGAGGCGACCACCAACTACCTGGTGGATCTTCTGAAAGACAAACCCGTGGTGCTTAGTCGGATTGCGCGCGGACTTCCCGCCGGTGCCGGTCTGGAATCGGCCGATGAGCTGACGCTGCAACAGGCGCTTTCAGGCCGAACAAAATTATAGCTGGCCACCGCTAGGACCGGTGTACGTTAGGCTGTTTCGAGCCAGGCCCGCAGCACTTCGGCCACGCTCCAGGCTTGTGAGATGCAACCGCCGGCATTGTGCGGTTCCCGCGCATCGAACACTTCACTGATCGTTCCGATCCCAGCATTGTTCAGGTGTTCGGGAAACTCGGCGAGCAATTTACGCGCAGCGGACCGGTCGTGCGGATGCACTTTTAACCACGCGTCGACAAAAGGACCGATTAGCCATGCCCACACAGTGCCCTGGTGATACGCGCCGTCTCGTGACCGCAGATCGCCGGCATAGATTGGTTTGTAAGCAGGGTCATCCGGCGAAAGTGTGCGCAATCCAACCGAGGTGAGCAGCTTCTTCTCCGCAACATCGACAACGGACTTCCAACGCTCTGGACTTAACACTGGATGATCGAGCGAGATGGCAAAGAGCTGATTTGGTCGACATGAAATATCGAACGAACCGGACCTTCCATCGCAATCGACGACATCGTAAAGATAGCCGCCGTCCGCGAACCAGAACCGATCGTTAAACGAAGTGCGCGCCTTGTCGGCGAATTCTTGATAACGTTTTGCGGAGGTCTCGTTGTCGCTCTCGCGGAGCCAGTTGGCGAGCAAACAGAGCGCGTTGTACCAAAGCGCGTTGATCTCTACCGCCTTGCCGCGGCGCGGGGTAACGACCCAATCGCCCATCTTTGCGTCCATCCACGTGAGTTGGTAGCCAGACTCTCCTTGCGCCAGAAGACCGTCGTTTGGATCGACATGAATGTTGAAACGCGTTCCCCGAATATGATGTTCGGCGATGTCGATTAGCTTCGGCAAAAGAAGATTCAGGGTGTTGAAATCCCTTGTGAATTGAAGATAGCGCCCGAGCGCGTGGAAAAACCAGAGCGTCGCATCGGCCGTGTGATAGACGCCTTCCCTGGCGCCATCCGGAAACATGTTTGGGATCAGGCCGTCACGAATGTAGCGAGCAAATGTCCGCAGAATGTAACCGGCCTCGAGCCAGCGGCCGGTAAGCAGGGTCAAACCTTCGAGGCTGATCATCGTATCACGTCCCCAATCTGTGAACCAATGATAACCGGCGATAACGGTGCGGACCTCATCGCCTGCAGCGTGGGCGCGGGCCGCTTCTTCAAATCTTCCCGCAGGCGAAATTACGAATTGGTCGGCGGCGAAAACCAGCTCTGCCGGGAAGTCGTGACGCGCTTTTGGTGCAGCGTCCTCCAACAATCGCGTGCGACGAATATGTTCCCCGGTCCGCAAATCTTCCGGACTCAACACTTCGATGATGTCCCAATCCTCGGTGGAACCGAGCAGTGTCACGGAATCGGCCTTATCAAGATTGACGCGAAAAAAGCCCGGGCTCCATAAATCGCCCTCATAAGCGTAGCCGCGACTCTGTTCGACCCGGTAAACAACCTGGTGAATTTTCTTTGCCGAAATAGTAAATGCCGAATCGGAATTGCACACCTTCATCCGCAACGCTGGCAGTCCTCGACTGCGAACTGCCGCAATTTCGTAGCGGTCTCCGACTGAGGTCAGCTTGTAATGACCAGCCTTGCCGACGTCAACCGAGGTTTCGTGATGACGAAAATGGAACGCAGGGCGGAGCTCCAGCTTGGGACTCGATTCGCCGGATAAGACGCGATAGCTCATGTGCACCGTGTTTTGCAAATGGGGAAGAATTATTCGTTTTTCCAAAACAATGTCCCGGACCTGGAATGTCCAGACAGGCAGACCATTTTCGAGCCGGAATTCGCGCAAGAAATCCGCACCGCCCAGGTCCAGCTGGCCACCGGCTCGTTCTTCGGCTCCCAGCGAAACGATATCGTCGCTTCCGAACCGCAGGAGCTCTGAAACGTGTGACCACATTACGACACGGCCAAGCGGCGCCGGCAGAGCGGCGATAAGCAATCCGTGATAACGCCGGGTGATGGCCCCGTAAATCGTCCCCGACGCGTAACCGCCAAGGCCATTTGTAACCAGCCATTCGCGTGTAAGCAGAAGTTCGCGCGACATTTTTGTCCCATCCCACGGCATCGAACGAATGACGGGTCGAATCGTGTTGAATTGCGTGTTCATCGGTGCTCGCGCGGTCGAGGACACTGACTCAACCAACTTTCCTTCGCTTAGGCTGGCGTCGCGGCGCTTTCTCTGGGACCAATCGCAACGCCACCGCCGCTTCTGCTGGCAAGGTCCACTTATCTTGTGTCGCCACATCCGCAGTTCCAGATCCCCCATAGCGGGCCGATTCGCTGGACCAAAGAGTTGCCCACTCCGAACCAAGCGGCGGCGCCAGTAGCGGTTCGGGAATTGGATTTAATTCACGATGCTCGCCGAAATTTACGATCAACAGCCTGTCATCGTCGCCACTTTCGCTGAAGTAACGGAGCACAAAGCTGGAGGGGCCGAGGACCGCCCCATCGATGCGTTTTGGTATTTGTTCGCGGAAGCGCGAATCCTTGCGGCGCAACCGCAGAAGGTCGATATGCAGATCATAAAGCTCCTTGTTTTTCTCGCGTTCGGAAAAATCGAGCTTGCAGCTGACGAAGACTGTCGGATCAGAAGGAACTGGCAGGCGTTCCTGCACCTCCTTGGTGGCGAACGACGGAAATTGCGCGAGAAATGCGAAACGTCCTTTACGGATCGCTTCGCGCATCTGGCCATCGCCGACATCGGTGAAGAAAACAAACGGAGTCGACGCGCCAAATTCCTCCCCTTGAAACAGCAACGGTGTCCACGGCCCCAGCAAAAGCAGGGCAGTCATCGCCCGATACCGTCCGGGGGAACTTTGAAAGCGTAATCGTTCGCCCGCGGCGGTGTTTGAAACCTGGTCATGGTTCTCAATGAAAGAAACAAAGGCCTGAGGCTTTGCCCCGAACGCGGTGCTGCCACGCGGTGCCTGTTGCCAATAATAGGGCTGGCCCTGAAATAAGTAGCCATATTTCGCGGCGGAAATGAATTCCTGCGGCGAGCCGAGATAATCGGTGTAATAAGCTTCCCGTTTTCCTGTGAGCGCGACGACAGCGGCGTGATGAAAATCGTCATTCCAGACTGCGTCAAGGCCGTCGCCGTTTTGTTCCCGCGGTAGAATCAATTTCACCTCCTGGCGTTCGTTTTCGGCGACCAGGATAATGTGGCGCGGTCTTGCCGCTTCGCGCGCGGCCCGTCCAATCGCGCCAATGATGTATTCCTCGGAGTCGTCTTTGACTTCCTGAGTGGCATCGAACCGAAAACCGTCAAAATGAAACTCCTCGATCCAATAGCGACCATTTGTAATGAAAAATTCACGTACTGGTTCGCAATTCTGCCCGTCGAAGTTAATCGACTCGCCCCAGTCATTCGCTTCGTAACGCTTGGTGAAGTAGTGATCTGAGAAAACGCGGACGTAATTTCCGTCGGGACCGAAGTGGTTGTAAACTACATCGAGAATTACAGCCAGACCTGAGGAGTGCGCGCGGTCGATAAAGCGACGCAAATCGTCCGGCGTTCCGTAGTGATGAAAGGGAGCGAACAGGTCCACGCCGTCGTAACCCCATCCGAAATTTCCCGGAAAATCGGCAATCGGCATCATTTCGATCACGGTGATCCCGATCCGCGCAAGCTCGGGTAATTGTTCCGCTGCGGCGGCCCAGGTTCCTTGTTTAGTGAAGGTGCCGATATGCATTTCGTAAATAATCTGGCCATTCATCGTTACGCCGGACCACTTCGAATCTGTCCATTTGAACTGCGTTGGATCGATGATGCAGGAGGAGCCATGCGGTCCATGCGGTTGATATCTGGATGCCGGGTCGGGATGAAAGTGCTCAGACTTGTTCACGCGAAAGCGATAGAGCGCGCCGGCGCCGACAGTTGCGGCTCCTGAAAAGTATCCGCCCTCTTCCGGGTCGAGCGGTTGAAACGTGCGCTTCGCGTTTTCGACTGCGCTCTCTTCCAGGACAAGATCGACGCCCTGCGCTTTCGGCGCCCAAAGACGGAAGTGCGTTTCGTTACCCCCGATCAGCTCCGCGCCAATGGGATAGCGACGTTCTGGTTTCACTGTTGTATTTCGCGTTTCGACACGCTGGCGGCTTTGCTTAAGCCTCGTTTCCGTTCGCATTCAGGTAGACGCAACACGCGAGCCCCCCTAAAATCAACACCTTGCCGCGACGCCGCTGTTACAAGAGAGCTTGATTGTCCCAAATGAAGCGATTCAAATCAGGCTATGGACGGTGAGCGCAAGAAGATCGAGCTCCTAAACCCATTTGAGGAAGCCATCGAGCTCACAAAGAAAATTCTTTTTCAGCCATTCGTTTTCGAAAAATGGCTGGTTATCGGTTTCGCGGCATTTTTGTCCGGTCACTTTTCTGCCACCGGCTTCAATTTCAATTTTCCACTTCGAAATCATCGTCTGCAAACGAATCACATCACGCTGCTGCCGAATTTTGGGCAATGGGAGCCGTGGCTGGTAATCTTGATTCTTGTGGGCTCCCTGATGTTTCTGGCCCTGATTGTCGTCTTTATGTGGTTGAAAGCGCGCGGCAATTTTATCTTCACCGACTGCATCGTTCGAGATCGCGGCAAGATCGCCGAGCCATGGAGAGAGTATCGGACGGAAGGGAACAGCTATTTTCTTTTTCTCTTGCTGGTGATGCTCGGAACGATCGTGATTTTAGGACTGCTTTGTCTGTTTGGTTTCGCCGCCTTCGGATTTTTTGGCGCCGGATTCAACGATGCGAAAATGACCCCGCTATTTTTCATTTTCTTGGGCCTCTTCTTCTTGATGTGGATGTGCTTTGCATTTTTCTTTGGACTGACAAGCTATTTCATGGTGCCGGTGATGTATGTCCGCCGCTGTGGCGCGACCGTCGCGTTTCGTGAAGTGTTCGGACTAATTTTGGATTATCCCGGGTCGTTTATTCTTTTTTGCCTCTTCGGCAGCTGTTTGGTTGTTGGAATGCTGATGATTGGCGTCGTGGTCACTTGTTTGACCTGTTGCCTGGCAGCACTCCCCTACGTCGGGACGGTCATTTTATTGCCGGTATTTGTTTGTTTGCGCGCCTTCGGGCTTCGTTTTATTCGGCAATTCGGGCCCGACTACGATGTTTGGGCTTCGAGTGTCGAACCGCCACCGGTTGTTCCGTCAACGCCTCCGCCGTTGCCCGGATAGCCAGTCACAATTCCGTTGCTGCCCAGAATTTTCGAAACGCGGTCGGCCAAGTACGATTGATCACGCTCTCCCGCGCGTGACTGCCCATTCGTTTGCGCCGGTCAGCATCAACCACCAATTCCCGAATCGCCCGGGTGAGATCGTCCACGTCATGCGATTTTGTGATCAAACCATTTTGATTATCCTCTACCAGTTCTTTTGGCCCGCCGGCATCGGATACGACGACGGGAACGCCTGACGCCTGCGCCTCAATGATTACGTTACCGAAGGTATCGGTCGTACTCGGAAAGACGAAAATATCCGCGGACGCGTAAGCAGAGGCGAGGTCTTTCCCCGAGAGATAACCAGTAAAGAACGCCTCCGGCAACGCTTCATGCAACGCCTCCGAATAAGGACCGTGGCCAACGATAAAAAGTTGAACCGATAATCCCTGTTCGCGCAGCTTTCGATATGACTCGACCAAGAGATCGAGATCTTTTTCCCGCGAGACGCGGCCGACGTAAAGCAAACGAACTTGTCCGTTCTTGGCGCCGAATTTTTCAAAGAACGCCGGATCGCGTCGCGTGGGATGAAACAACTCGGTGTCGAGCCCGCGCGGAAGAATCTTCAACTTCTCGGGCTCGAAGCCGCGCTTGATCCAGCTCTCACGATATTCCTCCGAATTCACAAAGACCGTGTCGAGTTGGCCATAAAACCAATGCATGTAGCGCCAAGTCACACTTTCGAGAAAACTGTCCTCGGTCAGGATGCGCACGTACTGTGGGAAGTCGGTGTGATAAATGCCGCTGGTTTGAAGGTTGAGCAACTTCGCCGCGAGTAACGCCGTTAGCCCCATCGGTCCCGGCGTGCTGATAATCACTTCCGTGAATCGTTCCCGTTGAATGTAATCGAGCATTTGCAGTATTGGCGGGAAACTGAGCTTTTGCAGTTCGTACTCGGGCAATTCGAATTCTCCAATCGGCTTGAAATTCTTTATCGGAATGTTGTCGACAGTGAGCTCAGTTCGCGATGTGACAACGATCAGCTCCCTGCCCGCGATTGCGCCCGCGGCCGTCATTCTCCGAATGGTCGTGGCGACACCGTTAACATCGTCGAGTGTATCGGTGAACCAAGCGCGCTTCGTGTTTTGCAACGCGGTCGGGATTTCACCGGTCAATTCTCGAAAGATGCCGCGCAGCCATTTCCTCGATGGTGCCTGGCTGTGAAATCCGTAAATGTAGGGTGCGAGCACAACGAGGATCGGAGCGATGGCGCTCAGCGCCTGCACGCTTTCCAGCATGTTCCCGCCGCTGATTTGTTGTACGAACTTATGGAAAAATCGAAACGTGAGCTGCTCAGCCACCATGTTTGCCATGATGAACGTGCGCCGCTCCGGCTCGGCGATGGATTCCAGCTCCATCGCCATTTTCGCTTTTACTTCCGGCTTCGAGAAATATCCGGAGAGTTCTTTCCAGAGCGACATATTGGCGGGCTTGGCTAGTTCAAAGATTTTTCCGGACATCACGCCCTGCACGATAAAACCTACTTTTTCGGACACCGTGAACTCGGTCGGATCCCGGCCTTCCATGAATCGCGAAAACATTTGCTCAACCAGCGCCGCACTCGGCCCCAGTTTTTCATGAAACCGGTCCTGAACGAAACATCCCACCGTGTTGTAAAATCCGTGCGAAAGGGCAAGAGGGGTTCCCCCGTGACCATGCGCTTCGCAATGTCCGGTGCGAACCTGTCCGAGAAATGTCTCGACTGAATCGGCAGGCGGCGTCTCTGTATAGGCCGACGCAATGAACTGGCCACCGTGATCGTCCGAGCCGCCAATCAGGATCTTTTTCCAGGGCTCGCGATGAGTCGGCTCCAGATTGTGGCGCTCAGCCAGCTCTTCGATCTTCCTCGGCGTTAACGAAGCAAACAGTTGCTGAGCGAGCTCGCTCAAAAGTGCATCACGCAAACCGTTAATGCCTTCGAAATGCTTGAAGAGCAAAATGAGGCGCTCGAGATGCGACGCCTCGAGCTTGCCGTTCACGCTGTAGAGTGGGTGGGCAACTGCGTGGGCGATCTTGCCACTCTGCAAATACCTCTGCAGGGAGAAAATGTTGTCCCGGACGATGGCAATGTCCGAGTGCTGCTTCTCGGTGATTCCCCAGACTAAAATGTGAATCTTACAGGCATCTTGAGGGAAACAAGTCGTGACCTGCTCGCTGATGAACGTGTTCGGCAAATCGCGGATTTCCAGACAGCCGTCGATGCTATCGTGGTCGGTAATGGTGACGAAATCCATTCCGAGATCGAGCAGTTTCCGGTGTAGTTCGCGCGGGTCTGAATAGCTGTCCGGGAAATCGAGCCGCCGGAATAGCCATTCCTCGGATCGAGCGCTGAAGCGGGAGTGAATGTGAAGGTCGCACTTACTCATGGCAGGCTATTGCGTGCCTTTCAGTCGCTGGTCCGCAATCCAGTCCTGGTATGTGGTGGAGGTCCGAACATTTTGCGCTGCCCGGACAAGGGCCATGATCTGCCGCCAAATAGCCAGGTGCGAATAATCTGGTGGATGAATACTCAGTCTCATCAGCGGTTTATTCTTGAGGAGGCGGCTTAGGGTTGCGTTCCAAGCCAGGCTGGTTGCACGCCTCCAGGAACTTCGAACACTGTAGACCAGGGAATGAGCCGGAAATATTTCGCCGGAACGCAAGTCGCGCACATCTCCAAGACGAGTCGTGTATTCCATCTCCGCGTCTCTGGCCGCGCGTTCGCTCTCGTCATTGATTAGCCACGCCGGCGCCACGAATCCACGTGGACTTAATCCCGCAGCGCGGAACTCGTCTCGCGCGCGCTTGATTCGCTGGAGTGCGTCGTCGTATCCGAGATCGTAAAATTCCCCTTCATTCTGGGTGTAGAATCGCGTCACCAGTTTATCAACAACGTTCTCGCGTGCCTGTCGCGGCCGCTGATGAAAATAGCCGTGGATGACAATTTCATGCCCTGACGATTCGAGGTCGCGTAGCCAGTCAACGAACCTTCGATCCTGCATCGAGCCGCCTTGATGATGATAATCGGGGACAACGAGCAACGAGCAGCTTCGGACACCGCACTTCGCCAGATCAGCAAGAATTTTGTCTGCAGTCGGTTGAGTCGACGGCGCAACGTCGTGAATGGAGGTTACAAGGAACTCCCTGGTCTCACTCGCCGTCGCAACGACCGGCAGAAACTGCGTGGCCACAGCCGATGTCATTTCTCCAAATTTTCGACCCCGCTGCTTAAGCTAACAAGTGGTAATTATTTGGCCGCCATTTGGACGATGAGGTCGAATTCTTTTGCTGCGAGCGGCATCACCGACAGACGCGATTGTCGAACGAGTGCGATCTTCCTGAGCTGCGGCTTTGCTTTGATCTCGCCAAGCTTAACGGGTCGCGCCAGGCGTTTCACCGGCGCGAGGTCGACCGCGCTCCAATCGCCCTCCTTTGCGGTCCCGTCGCGATAAGCGGTCCGCGTTACCTTTGCGATACCGACAACCGCTTTCTCTTCGCCGCTGTGATAGAAAAGTGCGTGATCGCCGTTGGACATCCGGCGGAGATTGTTTCGCGCGGCAAAATTTCGCACCCCAGTCCAGCTCGTGCCGCCATCCGCAACAAAGTCCGACCACGAGTAATCAGATGGTTCCTGCTTCACGAGCCAGAAAGATTTCATAAATCCCAACCACCAATAACCAAATCCCAGGAAAATTCCAAATTCCGAGCTCCAATTGTGTCCTATGAATCGAACGCTTTGGATTCTGCTTCGGGATTTGAAGCCCAGGGTTTGGGATTTCTCGCTTGAAAAACTCGATGTGTACGAGCAACTGAGATTATGGCTCGTTTGCCATTTATCACATTCGAAGGCTCGGAAGGTTGTGGAAAATCGACTCAAGTTAGGCGCTTGACGAAGCGTCTCGAAACCGCGGGCGTTCCAGTTTTGGTTACGCGCGAACCGGGTGGCACGGCGATCGGTGAATCCATCCGCGAACTCCTGCAGTTCGCGCCCCAAAGCGCGGCGATGACGCCCGAGACGGAACTATTGCTTTTCGAGGCAAGTCGTGCGCAGCTCGTCCGCGAGATCATCAAGCCGGCACTGAAGAAAGGGCACTGCGTTATCGCCGACAGGTTCTACGATTCGACAACGGTTTACCAAGGCATCGCACGGAAGCTCGACCAGAAAATTGTGCGACAGCTCAACGTTTTCGCGGTTGGCGATTGCATTCCGGACGCCACTTTCTTCCTGGATGTTGATTTCCAGACAGCGCGCGACCGGATGAAAGGCCCGCGACGTCCGGACCGGATGGAGATGCAACCGGACGGTTTTTACAAAGAGGTGATTCAGGCCTATCGGGAACTCGCAAAGGCCGAAGCGGATCGCGTTGTTATGGTCGATGGATCGAAGTCTGCGGAGGCAATAGAAGACGAGATATGGAAAATCCTTTCGGCGCGGTTTCCGGCGCTCGCTACATCGAACGTCAAACATCGAACATCAAACATTTGAGATGCCATTTACCCGTAAAGCAGCAATCGGATTTTTGCGGCGCGCCCATGAGAACAATCGACTCGGCCACGCCTATTTGATTTCCGGACCGGTAGGGAGCGGCAAGCGCGAAGTCGCTGCCGAACTTGCCAATGCCGTCAACGGAACCAACGTCAATGAAGTCTTTTCGTCGAAGGCGCGCGAGATCTTTGTGGCCGAGCCAGAATCCAAGTCGCGAAGAATCTTGATCACGCAGATCCGTGAACTCGAACATGGCCTTCAAATGCGCGGGCGTGAGGGTCGCCAAAAAGTAGGGATCATTGCCGACGCCGATCGTTTGCAACCACAGGCCGCTCACGCGTTTTTGAAGACACTGGAAGAACCGCCGGGCAACTCGCTGCTACTGCTGTTGAGCGCGCTGCCTGAAGCATTGCCGGAAACGATTGTGTCCCGTTGCATCTCGATTCCGCTGGCAGCGAACGGCAGGGAGCTCGAATTGCCGGAACGCGACGAACTGGTGCATCTGCTTCGGACCGCGGCCCGCGAAGAGACTTGGGGAGTCCAGCAAGCTTATCGTCTGGTGCAGGGGATGCAGGCCTTATTGAGTGCCATCAAGGAGAAGATTAAAACCGTGAACGAAACCGCGCTGAAGAACGAGGAATCTCGGTATAAAAATTCCACCGACGGCGGCGCGTGGCTGGAGGACCGGGAAGAATATTACAAGGCGCTGACCGAGAGTCTTTACATCCAGCGGCGTGCTGTATTGTTGGATGTCTTGCTCGAATTCTGGTCGGACGTGCTTCGTGCCTGCAGCAAAGTT
>Ga0187777_10000652_pt1 | contig 23056 bp, 14 predicted proteins | sample 1015_Q2_SP5_10_M_FD_132416 | JGI IMG/M metagenome (GOLD analysis project Ga0187777, IMG submission 132416) | Tropical peat soil microbial communities from peatlands in Department of Meta, Colombia - 1015_Q2_SP5_10_MG | ecosystem: Environmental > Terrestrial > Soil > Wetlands > Peat | place... | reverse complement strand
CGGAACGGTCAAGGGCTCGCCTGTCACCGCGGGCAACGTCTTTCTTGGGTTCGAACACCCTCTCAGCCACTGCGTCGTGGAGCAGCAGAATGTCCGGTGTGGCATCGAACGCGAACTGCCGTTGAAGGCAGGGCAAAGCCTCAAGTACTCCTCGGTCACTGGTGTTTCGCCCGCTGGCCAGATGCGCCGCGGCTTCCTCAACTACGTCGAACGCGAGCGTGCTCATCCGTATCGTCCTTTCCTCCATTACAACTCCTGGTTCGACATTGGCTTCGGCAATAGCTACGATCAGACCGCGGCACTCGACGCGATCCATGCCTTTGGTGAAGAGCTCACCGTTAAGCGCGGCGTAAAGCTCGATTCCTTCCTCTTCGACGATGGCTGGGACGATCCTCGCACCCTCTGGAGCTTCAATTCTGGTTTTCCCAATGGCTTCACTCCCATCAAGGCGGCGGCCGCTCAATTCGGCGCTGCGCCCGGCATCTGGCTTTCCCCTTGGGGTGGCTACGACAAGGCTAAGGAAGAGCGCATGAAGTTCGGAGCCGGACAAGGCTTCGAAATGAACGAAGGAGGCTTCGCGCTCTCCGGCCCGAAGTATTTCGCGCGCTTCCGCGATGTCACGCTCGATTTCATCGGCAAATACGGAATCAATCAGTTCAAGATCGACGGCACCGGCAATGTGAACAGCGTCTTCCCGGGCAGCGGATTCGACAGCGATTTCCACGCGGCGATCAGCTTGATCGAAGAATGGCGCACCGTAAAGCCCGACATCTTTGTGAATCTCACCACCGGAACCTACCCCTCCCCCTTCTGGTTGCGTTACGCCGATTCCATTTGGCGCGGCGGCGAGGACACCAGTTTTGCCGGAGTCGGGCCCTGGCGCGAGAAATGGATCACCTATCGAGACGCGGAGACCTATGCCGGCATTGTGAAAAAGGGGCCCCTATTTCCCCTGAACTCGCTCATGCTCCACGGAATTGTCTATGCGCGACAAGCCGAACATCTCAGCGATGATCCCGGGCACGCCTTCACGCACGAAATACACGATTATTTCGGCAGTGGCACGCAACTGCAGGAGCTATACATTACGCACTCGATTCTGTCGTCCGCGGATTGGGACGCCCTTGCCGAAGCGGCGGACTGGTCCCGCAGCAATGCTGCGACTCTGGTCGATACGCACTGGATCGGCGGCGATCCCGCCAAGCTCGAAGTCTATGGCTGGGCTGCCTGGTCACCGGAGAAGGGAATCATCACGTTGCGAAATCCCAGCGACCATCCTCAGAGTTTCTCTCTGGAAGTCGGCCAGGTGTTCGAGCTCCCCGCGGGCGCCCCGCAGAAGTTCAACGTACGTTCGGCCTGGAAAAGCGACCGCACGAAGAATCCCATTTCGCTCGCTCCTGGTAAGGCCCATACGTTCCAGCTGCAACCCTTTGAGGTGCTGAATCTGGAAGCAATCCCAGTTTTCTAGGCAAAAAGAGCTTACTTTCGTTTACATTCTTTTTCTTTCTTTTTCTTTCGCATGCATATACACTGGAGCCGCTTGAAACGCGTCGGCCGCTCCACAGAATCTCCTCAACCCAGGGCCTTTCGGAGGCAGCGATCATGCGTACTAAAGTTCGCCTGAGTCTCTCGATTCGTCGGCAAACCCTCTTGCAGCTTGCGTCAGCACTCCTCCTAACGATGTTGACAGCGCGCCCGGCAAGGCCGCAGGACCTGCGTTACAAGCCGGATCCCAACGCTTCTGAGCATATGACCTTGCTTCTGAAAGACTACGATCCCAAGTCCATGCTCCACACCGCAGTCCACGAAACTCCCCGCGCGAAATTCTCCGTGATCGATGTTCACAATCACGTGAATGATCCCTATGGCGATGGCGAAAAGATCCCCCCGGCTGAGGTCGTCCGAAGAATGGACGCGGCAAATGTGCAGAAGATCGTCATTCTCACGGGAATGTGGGGAGACAAGCTTCAGAGCGTGATCGAAAAAATGGTGAAGCCTTACCCGAACCGCTTTATCGTCTTCACTCAGATGGACTGGAGCAAAATCGACGACCCCAATTTCAGCGCGGAGATGGTCGCGCAACTGGACGACGCGGTGCGTCGCGGCGCCCGCGGGCTGAAAGTTCTGAAGGACCTGGGCCTTGGCGTCAAAGATAAGTCGGGCCAGTTCATCCCGGTCGACGATCCCCGGCTCGATCCGATCTGGGAGGAATGTGGTCGCCTGGGAATTCCCGTGGCCATTCACACCTCGGATCCCGAGGCGTTCTTCACGTCGCTGGACCGGCATAACGAACGTTATGAGGAATTGAATGAGAATCCCACCTGGAATTTTTCTGGGCCGCAATTTCCGAGTAAAGCAAGACTACTGGCAGAGAGAAACCACGCCATCGAAAAACATCCGCATACGACATTTATTGCTCTCCATGTCGCCAATTGGCCGGAGAATCTGGATGCCGTCTCCGACTGGCTGATCAAATATCCCAATATGTACGTCGAATTCGGCGCCCGCGAGGCCGAATTAGGCCGCCAACCTCGCCGCGCTCGAAAATTCTTCCTCGATTATCAGGACCGCATTCTCTTCGGAACCGACAGCGAGCCGCAGGAACAGATGTACGCAAACTATTTCCGTTGGCTAGAGACGCCCGATGAGTATTTCCCTTATGCAGGCTACCCGGGCCAGGGACGCTGGATGATCTATGGCATGGAGTTGCCAGACGCTGTGCTCGAAAAGGTCTACCACAAGAACGCCGAGAAAATTTTCGCGCAGTTCCAAGGAACACACTGACATGAGTCAACTTCTCGAGAGGAAGATCAATGCTGTTTTTGGGTCTGGCTGTTTAATCTGCGCCGCTTTGGGACTAGCTCTGTTCGCCGGCTGTGAAAAGCAAAAGACAAGTCCGTCTGGTGTCTCCACCGCCCCTCCAAAATCGGCCGTCGAAGTCACCACTTCCGCCAACGAGATTCTCGTCCGCACGCCTTCCGCCCAATTCACGCTTTCTTCCAACGGCGCTTTGATAGCTGCCCTTCGCAAGGACGGCTCGACCATCACCCTTGATGTCCCGTCCCCATCAGCGGCCCAAAATGTCACGATTGCGAAAAAGCAGTTTCCCGGGGCCGTGTTGGATTTGACGACTACGCAAATCAACGAGGCCACGGGTAAGCTCGGCGCTCTCGGCAAGCAGGTCAGGGTAAGTGGCAAAATTCCCGGAACCGATCTGCAAGAAACCTTCACGCTCGAGGTCTATGATGTCTTCCCGAATCTGGCTTTGCTGTCGCTTCAACTGCGCAATGACGGCCAAAGCAACGTGTCGCTCGAGAGTGTCGAGCTTCAGCGCCACAACTTTGCCTCCCCGAATTCCGAGGGAGGTACCCCTCAGCCTCTCTGGACGTTCGAAGGTTCCAGCCTGCATTGGGGAAAAGACGAAATCTTTCCTATCCCGGCAAAATTCTCCCAGGAAAATCCGTTTGGCGCACCTGTCAGCGTGAAAGACGACCTTGGCCACGTCGGCGGCGGCATTCCTGTTGTTGCGTTCTGGTCGCGGAATGTCGGCGAAGCGATCGGCCACATCGAAACTCTACCTCTTGTTCTTTCTGTGCCCGTGCGCACAACAGAAAAAGGACAGGTCGAGGCGGGCGTGAACGTCCCGGCTAAGACCCTCCTGAAGCCTGGGGATGTCTTTTCCACACCACGCACCTTCGTGGCCGTCTATAGCGGCGATTACTACGAGCCACTGAGAATGTGGTCAGACGCTATCGAAAAAGAAGGATTAAGCCGTCCCAAGAACAATGACGAAAACTATGCCGTCGCGTGGTGCGGCTGGGGTTACGAATTTGGCGTCACGCCGGAACAGATGCTAGGCACGATTCCAAAACTGAAAGAGCTCGGCATCCACTGGGCCACATTGGACGACGGCTGGTTCAACAACTACGGCGACTGGCAGCCGCGCACTCCTGTATTTGCCGGCGCCGCCATTCAGGACATGGTCAAAAAGTTTCACGAGCAGGGAATAAAGGTCCAGTTGTGGTGGCTGCCGCTCGCGGCCGAAGATGGCAAATTCGGCTACGGTGGCCGCAAATTCGTTACCTCCGACGTTGTGAAGGAACATCCAGATTGGCTTGTGCTCGATCAGGACGGCAAGCCCGCGCGTATGGCGCGGAATCTGGCTACGCTTTGTCCCGCTCTGCCCGAAGTGCAGGCCTACTACAAGCAGCTCACGGAGCGTTTCATTCGCGACTGGGACTTCGACGGCCACAAGCTCGACAACATTTACACCCCGCCGCTTTGCTATAACCCGAAGCACCACCACAAATCACCCTATGACTCCGTCTATGCCATGGGCGACGTCTACAAAGTGATCTTTGAGACCACGCGCGCGCTCAAGCCGGACAGTGTTACGCAAAGCTGCCCCTGCGGCACGCCGCCGAGCTTGGCCTGGTTCCGCTACATGGATCAGGCCGTCACGGCTGATCCCGTAGGCTCCATTCAAGTGCGCCGCCGCATCAAGATGTATAAGGCGTTGCTCGGACCCCACGCCGCCGTGTACGGCGATCACGTTGAGCTGACGCGCATCACCGGCGCCTCTACGAACAACGAGCAGGACGTCGGTAGCGATTTTGCCTCCACCCTAGGCACCGGCGGGGTTTTAGGGACCAAGTTTACGTGGCCCGACTACGGCCCGAAGTTCAAAAATGTCGAACTCACTCCTCAAAAGGAAGCTCATTGGAAAGAATGGATCGGCCTTTACAACCAGAAGATGCTTTCGAAAGGGAATTTCCTGAATCTCTATGTCTACGGCTTCGATGTTCCAGAGGCTTACGCGATCGAAAAAGATGGCCATATGTACTATGCGTTCTACGCGCCATCATCGACGAGTCCTTCCAACACAACACGAGCCGAAGCGGGTCATTGGACGGGAGAAGTTGAGCTGCGAGGTCTGAAAGCAGCGAACTATCATGTGGCAGACTACGTTCACAAAAAAGACCTCGGCACCGTGACCGGCCCCATCGCAAAACTCAAAGTGGATTTTCTGGACAACCTGCTTCTGGAGGCCGTTCCAGCACCATAACCGCGCGCCAAGGTCAGATCAGGTGTGCGCGTCCGCTTTGGCTGCGTGAGCCCGCAAAAACGAATCGCGATACTCTCCGTCGCGAAAAGCCTCCGTCCCGCCTGGACGCGTCACTGAGAGCGCGCCCACAATATTTCCAAACGCCAAGCACTCCTCGATTTTTCCGCCGCGAATAAACTGGTGGAGAAAGCCCGCATCAAAGCTGTCTCCCGCTCCAACATGGTCCGCTACCTCAACCTCGGGAGGAAATGCCACAAATCTCTGCTTCGAAACCCTTGCCAAAACTCCCTGAGCCCCGCGTTTCACCACAACCACAGGCACTTTTTGCGAGAGGAATTCCGCGGCACTCTCCACGTCGGCCATTCGGGTAAGCTTGCACGCCTCTCGCTCATTCGGCAAAAGCACGTCGGTGTACTCCAGCAGGGAATAGAGTTCAGACGGCCAGCGATCTTCCGGATCGTCGTTTGTGTCCAGAGAAGTCGTCAGTCCGGCTGCCTTTGCTTTCCGGAAAATCTCCACGAAAGAACTCTGCATACCTTTCTGCAAAAAATAGGACGAAACATGCAGGTGTTTCGCATCGAAGAGGTACCCAAGGTCCAGGTCCTTCTCGCTCATTTCGAACATGGTGCCGGGATAGGTCAGAATGTAGCGCTGTTTCCCCTGCGGCAAGATTACGGTCAGCCCCGTCGTCTTTCCCGGCAGGCGGCGCACGTGAGAAAGGTCCACGCCGCTCTCCCCCAGGCGTTGCAAGCAGATCTCGCCGAGCGGATCGCTGCCAATCGCCGAACTGAAGCTAACCTTATTCCCCAGGGTTGCCAGGTTGTGCGCAAAAATCGCTGAAGAGCTGCCCAGCGTAATCCGCAAATCGGTAGCCAGGTGTTCTCGCTCCATGGTCATTTCGGCAGGCAGACCAGACAAGATCAGGTCGAGATTCAGCTCGCCGATGACGCTCACGTCAAACGTGGCCACCTATTCTTCTCCTTAGTTCTAATCCAGAATGACAACTCGGCTCAGGTTTTTCGGCTGGTCCGGATTCAAGCCTTTGGCAACCCCGGAAAAGTAGCCCAGCAGCTGGCCAGGCACCGTACTGGGAGCGAGCCGCGTAAGTTCATTGCCGCCTTGTCCAATCTCAATCACAAGATCCGAGGTGCGCCGAATCTCTGCACGGGCATCCGAGCATACGGCAACGGTTACCCCGCCAAGCTCTTTCATCTCTTCAAGGACTTCCACCTCTGCCGCCAGCGCACTGTCGCTGAGAAAGAACGTCAGACATGTTTCCGGCCCGACAATTGCTTTGGGTCCGTGCCGAAACTCCAGCGCGTGGAAGAACTGGCTGTATGAGCATGACATCTCCATGACCTTCAGCGCCGCCTCCCGCGCGATCCCATGGAAAGGGCCCTGCCCCAGGAACACATAGTCTGAAAACGAATTGCTCGCCACAAAATCTTCCATCTGTTTTGCGATGGTAGGAATCCGCGGCGCAAATCCTTCCGCCATCCGATGCAGCGCATCCAAAAACTCGGCGTTGCCTGCCTGGCGCGCAGCCAGAACCTGCAGAGTGAGCAGCATGCTCGTAAACGAGCGCGTCATCACCGTGCTCTGTTCATCCGCAGCCTGAAGCATAATCGCGGCGTCACAGGCCCGCTCCAATTCGGAATTTTCCGCGCACGTGATGCCGACCGCAGGCACCTTCAAGTCTTGCCTCAACACCGCCGCGGCGCGTACTGCCTCTGAGGTGCGCCCGGAACGTGAAATCACCACCGCTTGCAAATCCTTTCCCTCGGCCTGAAGAAGTTTGGGGAAGAGTAGTACCTCAGATGCGGGAACAGCCCGTGCTGGCTGGCCTGTCAGCAGTGTCCATGAAATGGCCGCAGCCTCGGCAAGGTAGTAGCTTGTGCCGCACCCGATAAAAAGCCACTCGCGCTTGTTGGTGCTTGCCCGTAGGATCTCCGCGATCGCCCGGCTTTGCCTCATCTCCTCCAGCACGGACTGCCAGACTTTGCCTTGCGACTGAATTTCATTCCATGTGTGTGATTCCGCGTGACGCGTTTCTTTCGTGCTCATAGGTCTCGTTCCTGAATAGGCGATCATTTCCAATGTTCCTCACACCAGCGTGACTTCGACTTTTGCTTCACGCAGCGTGGAAAGATCGCGCTTCAAAATATTCTTGTCCGTAATCGTCTCGTGAACCGCGCTTGTCGGCAGGATCAGCGAAAGGCTGCGCCGGCCGAACTTGCTCGAATCGCATACAACGATCGTGCGCCGGGCCGATTCTGCCATGGCCCGGTTCACGCGAGCCTCCAGCAGATTGGGCGTTGTCAGCCCGTAGTGCACGTCGAAACCGTCTACCGCCAGAAAGAAAAGATCGGCACTCAGCTTTCGCAACGATTCTTCGGCCAGAGGGCCCACCAGCGAAAAAGAGTTTTTCCGCAGCACCCCGCCCGTCAGGATCACCTCAACGGGTGAATCCGCCAGCTCTGCGCCGATGTTGATGGCATTCGTGATGATCGTCAGATGTTTCAAATGACGGCAGCTTCTCGCGATGGCGGTGGTGGTTGTTCCGGAATCCAGGATGATGACCTGCTCCTTCCCGATCATGCGTGCGGCCGCCGCGGCGATTCGCGTTTTTTCCTGCCGGTGCAGTCGCTCTTTCTCTTTTAGGGAACTGTCCATAAGCGCCCCGGTGTTTACGGGAAGCGCCCCGCCGTGCGTTCTTTCCAGCTCTCCCTGGTGGTGGAGGAATTCCAGGTCTTTTCGAATCGTGATCAGCGACGTATGGAAATGTTTCGCCAGGTCGCGCACGACGACGCGCCCGTCTGCCTGAATCATTTCCAGAATGGCTCTTCGTCGTTCTTCACTCAGCATACTGGCTCGCAACGCTCCGCAGATTTGGCATTCGTACATCCACACGCATACGCGTATTGTCCGAGTACTTCCAGAATATGATCCCGGATCAGGGCCGCGGGTTGATTCTCGATCTTGCCCGCGCGCACGGCGTCCGCTTGGCGCGGAAGGAATTGGCTTAGCAACGAAACAGGGACGGGAGAAGCGCTCAGATTTCGGAGCAGCAGCCCGACTGAGGCGGAAACTGCCGCTTGCGGCCAGTAGTAGCGCGCCCGGTCACTATAGCTGTATTTTCTGGCGATCCGCAAATCGCGCTCGTTCCCGTGATAGTAGTTCTTCCAGTGGGACGGATCGCTCAGCATTGCCTTGTCCAGGGTTTCCGGCAAATCGGATAGACTCACGCCCGCTCTGCCTGACAGCCACTCTCTTTCGATCGCCGCCAATGCGAAAACCGCTTCGCGGAAAGCGAAGGTGAGCCACGGCCCAACCTTCAGGATTGCGAAATGGTCCAGGACCATTTGTCGCAGCGCCTCCCGTGATTGGTAATCGGTCGAATGCGCCTCATAGACTCCGTTCCACGCGCGGTTTAAGAATCGGGAGAGTGGCCGTGCCTTCCTGGCGTCGTAAGGAAAAACGTTTGCATCGCCGAATTCCACACCGGGCTGAACCACAACGGCAATCACTCGGCTCCAGGCGGACTTCAGTCCCCGTGCAAGAAACGCTTCCTTCGCTATCTCTAGCGTGCGCGCCAGATCCTTGGTGCGCGTCACTTCCGGTACTTTCGAATCGGTTTCTTCGCCTCCCGGAATCGGCACTTCCGTCCCGATTACATAAAGAGGTGCAGTAACCTTAGGTCCAATTTCCCAGTGCGCTTCTTCCGCGGCAGCGCAAAGGTCTGCGGCACGCGCGCTTATGATTTCTTCCGGCAGAGCGCGCCGCTGATCCACCTTGTCGTCCGCGCAGGGCATGCTCGTGTCCAGATGAATCTTTGTGAAGCCCGCATGTACATATGCCTTCACCATCTCCCGCGCCTTCTCCATTGCACTAGCCGCCGGTTCTTTCCGCCAGACATGCGGTCCAAGGTGATCTCCACCCAGAACAATTCGTCGATGAGGAAACCCCATCTCCGCAGCAACTCCTTGAACAAAGCTCATAAACTGCACCGGAGTCTGTCCCGTGTAGCCCCCGAACTGATTCACCTGGTTGGACGTCGATTCCACCAGAAGAATATTTCCATCGCGTGCAGCCTGAATCATCCCGGATTCGAGCACAAAACGACTCGCCGAGCAGATGGAGTAAATGCCGTGCCCCTTTCCAAGCCGGTTTTCAGCAAGAATTCTGCGCAACCGGTCCGTCGCGGTGCCGGCACCCGCCCGCGACGCCTTCCTTTTCGTCGTGCTTGCGCGAGAACCCATCTAGCTCTTTCCTTCAACCCAAATGACCGCACCACGCTCCACCGGCGGCAAAAGGAATTCCATTTTGTTGCCCTTCTTTTCCCCGCGCAAAACCTGAGTTTCTCCGAGGAAGGGAAGGAAGCTCAACGCGCTTCCCCAGGCCGCGTTTATGCTCACGCGAATTGCACTCACGGGAGTTGGGACAGCCGCCTTGTTGGGAACCAAGCCGGTGAAGTTTGCTAGAAACACATGCGGAGCCCCATTCACCAAGCCGAAATTCGCCGCAACCGTAGGGGGAGCGTCCACCTCAATCTCTGCCTTTGTCGTGACGGCGCGCAGCAACTCCTGTGGCGGTGCCTTGGCCGCGTCTTCAAAATTCTTATTCAGTGAAAGGTAGAAAGTCCGCCCCGGGTCCGTCGAGAGAACGGTCACTCGCGATGCCGGAATCCCCGTTGCATTTCCTCCTAGCAAGATCAGCTTCCCTCCGCGATCTACATAAGCCTTCGTCGTCCTCTTTTCTGCGTCGCTCAGGATGCTAACCTTAGGAAACACGAGACATTCACCGCGAAAATCGGCCAGGGTTCGTGGCGTAACCACTTCGAACTCCCGATGCGCCTGCAATAAAGCCACCAGCACTCCCCGATAGGACGAGAGAAACTCTTCCTGCGCATAATCGCGGCTCTTCGGCGAAAAATAGACTCCTACCGGGTGCATCGGCTTCCGTGGAAGATACAGCGACTTCTCATTCTTCTCGATCCATTCGAATATCTGCTTTCGTGTTGCCGGATCGTTGGAGCCCGCCATCGAGTGCCCCGGCGCATCCCAGAAATTCGCCCCCGCGATGACTTCGGACATCGCCAGGTTCTTCATTGCCTCTCGTGGATCAACTCCCTTATTCCCATCCCACGAGTAATTCAGAATCCATGTGGCCTTCCCCTGTGCAAACGCCCGAAAGGAAAGCATTCCTGCCTGATACAGAAACCAGTCCAATGGCGTGCGCGAAGCGGCCATATGCTCGCCTTCGCCAAACTCGTATTCGTGGGCAATCGCGTCTACCACGGCATACATCTCGTAGACGTCTGCCCCTACACGAGTAGCCTCTTGCTCGATTCCGGGATAAATCTCGGGAATCACGGCAATCTGCGGATTGACGCTTCTTGCGTTGTTGCGGATCTCCCGCATGAACTCGGTCATCGTGTCGATTCGAAAGTCAATCCACTTCCGGAAATTTGCATCTTCAAAATTCCCCAGCTTCAGATCGTGCTTTGCGTCCAGCCCGGTTTTCTGGCGGAAGGCTTCCACCGTGGCGTCATCGAAGCTGGCCCACGTATCCTCCCAGCCATCGAAATGCGTCATCCAGTAGGGAATGTCCACATAGATTCCGTCGATGCCGGTGCCCGCAATCTGCCGGACGCGCTCCATATAGGTCTTCCGCCACTCCTTCGCGTAAGGGCTGATCCACACGTCCTCATCCCCTGGACTAATCCAAAAGGCAGCCCCTGAAGTGAACACCGCTGGCTCGCCCGTAATCTTCCTCTGCACCCATTCGGGATGATCCTTCATGACTGAGTGTGCGGCGGAATCGGCGTTCGCTGTGATGCATTCCGTCCCTGCAATGTACACAAATGCTTTGTTCTCGGCGCGATGTGCCGCCTGCGCCACTGCGGCAATGGCTTTTAGTTTTTCTTGTGGGTCGAGGAAGCTCTCGTATCGTCCCGGAATGTCGTTGTCGACTTCAATCCCAAAAACGCGAGAGCCCTCTGCATCTTTGACAATCTCCTCCGCGTTGTCCGATCGCAGCCCGTACGCGCCAATACGCACATAATTGGTCCAATTCTGCTTCGGTTCCTGGCTTGCCACGGCGGCCAACAGGACGCCGCCCAGTAAACATAGACCCACAGGGATGGCCCGTTTCACTTCTACAATCCTCCCGTTTCGTCGGAGTGTTCAGCCCATTCGTGGCCCGCAGTGTCAGGCTGTAGGCTGGCCTTCATGAACCCCGAGCGTTGCATCGGTTTCGGCCTCTCTCAGAACTGGAACCGCAGTCCAAACTGAAAGATCCGCGGCGAGAATCCCGGAGCGGAGGCCGTCACATCGCCGAAGGTCGCGCTTCCCACGCCGACATCGGGGAATGCAAACCGTTCCGTGTTTGTGAAATTGAAGAACTCTCCGCGCAGTTGAAGCGTCATATGCTCCTTGAAGATGAGTTCCTTGGTGAACGAAAGGTCGATGTTGTGAATTCCATCCCCCCTCAAATTCGAAAAGTACCGGGGAGCGTTTCCCGGCACCTGATCTCCGGGGTCCGCAAAGCAGGCGGCATTGAACAAGGACGAATTGGAGTTTCCGTTCAAATAGTTGGAGGCCGCCTGATGATAGCTCAGCCCGCTCGATACCTGGTTGCAAATGACGTTCGGCCTCTGATTGCCATCCTGCAGGCGCGGCACGGCCATCGCGATCGGAAGCGGCTGTCCGCTTTGCAGGGTGAGAAGGGCCGAAATGTTCCAGCCTCCGATAAATCCGTCCACGACGCGATTCATGTCCCTCCCAATCCAGCGTCCCCTTCCCAGCGGAAGATCGACAATCGCGGCGAGCACTAGCCTCTGTGGGACGTCGTTCGCGCTGATGGCCCACTCACTCTTCAGCCGATCAAGTTGCTGCGGATTGCCGACCGTGTAGCCGTACACCGTGTTCAGGTTGCCGACGAACGCGTTGAACCCAATCGAGGAATCATCTTCTGACTTCGAAAACGTATAGTTGCCCTCGAAGCTGAAATAATGATTCATCCGCTTTTGAAAGCGAATCTGTAGCGAGTTGTACCAGGAGTTGGCCCCGAAATTCGGCAGCGCCTGAAATGTCCCGGCAAACTGCGGGTACGGACGCAGCAAATAATTCAGCGGAATCGGCAGAGGCTGGCCCGATGTCGGGTCCACTTGGCTGTAGACCGAAGCCGGCTCATTGAAGTAGGCGCCCGGCCCGATGAACATGGAGGCAAAGGGGTTCGGAACCAACTGCTGGAGATAGTTGGTCACGCAACTGTCCGCGTCACAATTTGGGTCTTGCGCGTGCAGTTCTGAGGAGAGCTGCGCCAATAAGGTTGAAGAAATGAAATTGCGGTTTCGCGTGCTCGAATAGCCGCCCCATGGAAGGTGGGTACTGCGGTTGGCCGAATAGTCCACTCCCAGCGTGATTTCCCATGGAAACAGATGCTGGATTCCCATGTTCCATTGATAAATATCCGCGTTCCGCGCCTCTTCCGTTCCCAGGTTGTTCTGGTTGTCGTAGCCCCACATGGCCAGGGCGCCGTATTTCTGCCCTTGTGGCTGGGAGATTCCCTGCGGGAACGGGTTTGCTAAGGTGGCGTATTGGTCGACGTAGTTGTTTGTGGTGAAGAGAACAGGATCGGTTGCACTATATGCCGTCCCGGGGTATTGAAAGTTCGTGGCTGGACTCAATCCGTAATAGACGCCGGCCCCGCCGCGCACCACCGTGCGAGTGTCGGGCGACCACGCGAATCCCACACGTGGTGCCACATTATTGCGGTCTGTAGGCACGCTGCGGCCCAGCCCACCCTGATTTACGAACAGGGTTGTACCCATCAGCTGCGTTGCACTCGCGAGGTTCGGGGGCGCTACGCCAAGTTGTGGATTGGAAACGTCCGGCAAGTAAACCGAAACACCGGAATTGCTCGTGAAATCGCTGAACTGCTGCCGATTGAATCTCTCCGTATACGGCGAACTCCATTCATACCGCAGGCCAAGGTTGATCGTCAGTTTGGACGTCACCTTCCAGTCGTCCTGCACATAAAACGCCGTTTCCCACGATTTATCTGCCACGGACGGTTGCACATTAATGAAGCTCGATCCCTGCGGACCGGACGGCGCGCCATATCCCAGCAGCAGGCTCGCGAATGAGTTGCCCTGCGTTGTATCCGTGGTTATAGGAGTCGATGCCGTCACGTTCTGCGGAAAGTAGAAATTGCCCGTCGGATAATTGGGCTGCCAGAAATTGTTGAAGAACTGCCGCTGTTCGAATCCGAATTTGAATGTATGTGCGTGTTCCACCCACGAGAGCGCCGTGGAATAGCTGTAAAGGGTATGCGCGAAGTCCGTGTCCGTGCAGCACTGCGTAAACATGGACAACCAATTATTCGTGCCATCGAGTTGGATACTAGGCATGCGATTCAAGCCGTTGGCGCCTGCCAGACTCGCCGGAAAACCCACACTCCCCAAGCTGGGGAAAGCAGAGTGGTTGGGCGCGGAGACGCGGTCTACGGCAAAGCGATTGGTCCATACTGTGGTGGGCGTCAGAGTCCAGTTATATTCGATTCCTATGTTGTGGACCGTCGTCGAAGAAGTGAACCCATCGTTGAAGATGGAATTCGCCAGCACAAAAGGTACGTCAAACTCGCCATAGCTCTGACTGTATCGAACCGCAATACGCTGCTTCTCATTGAAGTAGTGGTCGAGTTTCACGTCGAACTGATGCTCGGGCTGGTTTGTCAGAACGGACGTGCGGAAATTGTTCAACCCGAACTGATCCCCTTGCACGTTCGGCTCCGGATACAGCTTCAAAAGAGCTTGTCCAATCGAGCTTATTTCCTGTTGCGGAATGATGTTGCCTTGGTAGGCGGGGCGCACGCAGGTGCCTCCCTGCGGAACACATTGAAATGGATCGTAAATCGTCTGCTGAACTGGGTTTCCGTTCGCGTCAGCTGTCAGAGTTCCCGAAAAATCTCCGTTTCGCTCGGCATCGGTCGGCACCGTTCCGTTAAAGTTGACGGGATCGTGTTCCCGTGTGAATTCCAGGTCGATAAAGAAGAATGTCTTCTGTTTGCGAATGGGCCCGCCTAAAGAGAACCCATATTGATCCCGGACGTGGTCTGGCCTGGGAATCCCGGCAGCGTTGTTGAAAAAATCGTTCGCATCCAGCGCGGCGCGCTGCCCAAACCACCAGCCGCTGCCGTGAAAGTCGTTGGTGCCTTGCTTCAGCACCATGTTGACTACCGTTCCTCCATTGTTCCCGTACTCCGCGGAGAAACTGTTGTTCTCCACTTTGAATTCCTGCACGATTTCGACCGAGGGCTGGTAATAAACGTTGGTCGTGCCGCCCTCTCCCTGTTCCGGTGCGCTAGTCAACGCCCCATCCAGGCGCACTTCGGCCGTCGCGTTCCGCTGTCCGTTCGAAACGAAGTTTGTCCCGTTGGGATACGGGTCTTGCGTGCCTGCTCCCGTCGTCTCAGTCACACCCCCCGCGAGGAACACCAGCCCGAACATGCTGCGGTTGATGAGCGGAATATCGCGCACATACTCGTTGGTCACATCCGTGCCCAGTGATGCGTTTCCCGTATCCAGCAGTGGCGCCTGCGCCGTTACCGTGATTGTTTCTGCCACGGTTCCCGGAGTAAGCACAAAGTCCACGTTCGCTTGCTGGCTTACCGCCAGGGTGAGGCCTTTGCGCTCCTGCGAGGCCAGTCCCGGCGCTTCCACACGAAGGGTGTATGTGCTGGGCCGCACGCCGAGAAATACATAAATCCCACGAGCATCCGTCGTCGATGTCGTAGCCACTCCCGTCCCTTCATCCGTCAGAACCATTTTGGCTCCGGGAATCACGCCACCGCTCGCGTCGGTTACCGTTCCGCTGAGTTGTGCCGTGTATGTGGATTGCGCTGAAGTGTTTGTCACGGAAAACAGAAAGAGGAGACCGAGCAGAACTGCCGCTGGCACAGACCAAGACCTGCGTACTATAAACCCCATACCACACCCCCTGACTTCCAACCATCCGGCTGGCCTGGCCTGGCCGGATGCCACACTTTCGATAACTTTCTTTTACTTTCTTTTTCTTTCCATGTCAATCTCTCTTCCCATTCACCCTCTTCCCCGTCGTTACGACTTTCCTCTTGGCAACTCTTCCTCTCCTCTCTATTGTTTACTAAGGACTCCTGCTCACGCCCGGGCCGGGATCGCAATTCACCGCTCTTCGTTCCTTACACGCCTTCCGCAGGAGGAAGTAAAATGAACGCTCGCTCCGTTGCAACAAGAGTTTCCATTGCTCTAGGTCTTTTGTTCTTTGCCGCCGTCGCCGGAGCACAGCAGGCGCCGCCTCATTGGAGTTACAAAGGCGCGAGCGGACCAAAGGATTGGGGTAAGCTCGATTCCGCCTACGCCACCTGCTCCATGGGTCACACTCAGTCCCCCATCAATATTACGGGAGCGAAGAAATCGGACCTGCCCGCTTTGAACTTCGAGTACAACGCTGTCCCGCTCAACATCATCGATAACGGCCACACCATTCAGGTGAATTACGCCGCTGGGTCCACATTGACTGTGGGCGGCAAAACCTACACTTTGAAGCAATTTCACTTTCATCATCCCAGCGAGGAACACGTCAACGGACACGGCTACGATATGGCCGCTCACCTTGTCCATGCGGATGCCGAAGGCCACCTCGCAGTCGTCACCGTCTTGCTGAAGAAAGGCGAGGCCAACACCTTCCTGGATTCCGTCTGGAAAAGCATTCCCACCGAAAAAGAAAAGGCTGTTGACGTTCCGGGCGTCACTCTCAACGTCAAGGATCTTCTTCCGGCCGACCATGGCTACTTCACGTTCGCGGGTTCTCTGACCACTCCGCCTTGCTCGGAAGGTGTGACTTGGTACGTTCTGAAAACTCCTGTGTCACTTTCTGATGCGCAACTATCAGCCTTTGCCAAAATCTATCCGCGAGACGCCAGGCCCATCCAGCCCAGCAATGGTAGAGATATCCTGGAAACCAAGTAGTTTTCGCTTGGCAACCCACCCCCAACCCACACTTTAGGCCCTCTGACTCCCAGTAGTGCTATGGGTTTTGTGCCCCCCGGTGCCCCCAAAAGAGCTTGTTGCCAAGCTCCTTTTCACCGTAGTACTGTCCCCGGATGGCAAATAAGCCTCATAGACGGAAGAAGGGGGAGCGTAAAGCCATGTCAGCCGAACACGATGAAAAGAACGCCGCCAATGGCGAGCTGCGCGAGGGCGCAAACGTAGACAAGATCCGGGACATCCTTTTTGGCGCAAACATGCGCGAGTACGAGAAGCGCTTTGCCCGCCTGGAAGAGCGCCTTACCAAATCCTCCGATGCGCTTCGCGAGGATCTCAAGAAACGCTTTGACACCCTGGAGGCCTATGTCCGGGAGGAAATCGAGTCCTTGGGGCAGCGCTTGAAAAACGAGAAGTCCGAGCGCACCGAAGCCTTGAAAGAACTCACCCGTGAGTCTCGCGAGGCCTCGAAAGCCTTGGAAAAGAAGCTCTCCCAGCTGGAGGATGCGCTGGAAAGCGCCCAGACCGATTTGCGTTCGCGCATCTTGGAGCAATCCAAGTCCCTTGGCAGCCAGATTCAGAAGTCCAAGGAAGAGTTGGAAGCGGCGCTGGAAACCGAGACGGAAACGCTGCGCAACGAGAAGACCGATCGTGCCGCTCTCGCTGACCTGTTCACCGAACTCGCCCTTCGTCTGAAGGATGAGCTGGAGCTGCCGGAGAAGTAGTCGGGAACGCATGATATGGGCTCCGCCCCTCAACGATTTCCCGGCCCGCTCGGCACACGCTCCTCCATGGCAGATACGCCGAAAAATCGACCTGCGGACGAACCGGAGGACGAGTCTGCGCGCAACGGTACTGGTTCGCTCGAGGAGTTGCGCCACCTCATTCTTGCGCCCGAACAGGAGGCCTTGGAGCGCCTCCACGAGCGCATTGAGAATCCCGAATCACGCACCAACGACGTCAGCGGCGTAGTTGCCGAAGCCATTCATCTCAGACGTCAGCAGGGCGGCGCCGATGCTCTCAGCGAAGCCCTTGCTCCGACCGTTGAAACCGCTTTGCGCGAATCCGTTCGCAAGGACCCCGCTACCCTCGCGGATGCCCTCTTTCCGGTCATGGGCCCGGCCATCCGCAGGTCCATTCTTGAAACCCTTCGTTCATTTCTGGACTCTTTCAACCAGGTGCTGGACCAGAGCCTCTCCTGGCAAGGCTTGAAGTGGCGTGTGGAGGCGATGCGCACGGGACGTTCCTTCACCGAGGTCGCGCTCCTTCATAGTCTGGTTTTTCGCGTCGAACAGGTCTTCCTTATTCACAAAACGACTGGCCTGCCGATCGCACACGCTGTGGCCCCGGCCGTCGCAATGCAGGACCCCAGTCTTGTCTCTGGAATGCTTTCCGCCATCCAGGATTTTGTCCGCGATTCTTTCCACACCGGCCAAGGCCAGGCCGTAAACCGCATGAACGTCGGCGACCTCGACGTCTGGGTCGAGAATGGCCCCTACGCCATTCTCGCGGCGGTCATTCGTGGCGTCGCTCCCCGCTCGGTGCGCGACCGCATGGCGGAAACCCTCGAAGATTTGCATGCGGAGTATTCCACCCAGCTCGATCGGTTCGACGGAGACACGTCTCCATTCGCAGACGCAAACCGGCAGCTTTCTCGCTGTCTTGAAACCAGATTCAAGGAAGAGCCCAAACCGCAGGGTTATGGCTACGCCTGGGCGGCTGGTATTGTCTTGCTCGCCATCATTGGCGGCTGGTTGGGTTGGCGATGGTGGCAGTATCGTCGCTGGAGTGAACTGGCGGCAACTCTCGGCAATCAGCCTGGTTTGACGATTACGTCCTTTGGCCGAGAGCATGGGCGTTTCGTCATTCGCGGTCTGCGCGATCCCCTCGCTCCAGATCCGGTCCAGTTTGTGAACGCTGCAAACCTCAATCCGTCTCAGGCCGAATTTCACTGGGGCGCCTATTACGCCCTTGACAACGCTCTCGTCCAGCAGCGCGCCATTGCCGTACTCTCTCCTCCGGCAGGCGTCACGCTCACGGTTAAGGACGGCATCCTTCATCTGGATGGCCACCCTTCGTCCAAATGGGTAAGTGAACTGTCTTCGCGAGCGCTCCTGATTCCCGGAATCCGCGCGGTCGATTTCGGCCGCTTCACTCCGGAGCAGATTGCTTTTGATGAAGCAAGGAACAGGGTCCAATCCGAAATCATCAAATTCCCTCTGGCCAGTGCAACTCTCTCTTCTGCCGAAGTGGCGCACGTTCGAAGCCTGGTTCCTTCCCTCAAGCAGCTCATCACCGCCTCCGCCGCCTTGCACACGCCAGTCAGCCTGGAAATCGTTGGTCATAGCGACGCTACTGGCGCCGAAGCGACCAATCAGAATTTGAGTCAGCGCCGCGCCGATCGCATTGAATTGCTGCTGGTTGAGGCAGGAATCCCCGCTTCCGCTCTCCACGCCAAAGGCGTGGCCACTGCAGAGCCCGTTCGGCCCGAAGACAACGAACAGAATCGCCAATTCAATCGCAGCGCCACGTTCCGCGTGCAGGTTGCGAACTCTACCCAGCCATGATCCAAAAAAAAGTCTGCATGCTGGGTTCTTTTGCCGTGGGCAAGACGAGCCTGGTGAGGCGCTTCATCGAAAGCATCTTTTCGGACACCTACCAGACCACGGTCGGGGTGAAGGTGGATAAGAAAGTTGTCCAGCTGGACGGCAGGGAAATCACGCTCGTTCTTTGGGACCTCTACGGCAACGACGACTTCCAGAGGATCCACTGGTCTTATTTCCGAGGCGCATCGGGCTATCTCCTCGTGGCCGATGGCACGCGCCGGGCCACTATGGAGAAAGCGGTGGCGCTGGAAGAGCGGGCCCGCCAGGAGATTGGCTCCGTCCCCTTCCTGTTTGTCATCAATAAATGCGACCTGGTCGACGAGTGGGACGTCGATCCTGAGTTGGAAGCCCGCCTTGTCGCCAAAGGCTGGACCATTCTCCGCTCCAGTGCTAAGACAGGTGAAGGCGTCGACGAGGCATTCTCTCAACTGGCGCGTAAGATCGTAGGCTGACGATGTCCAGCCCCCTTCCTCAGTTTCTTCGCGAACTCGGATTTGTGCTTCTGGAGCACCGCGGCAACGGTTTGTTCGCCCTTCTCTCGCCCGCCCCCGCATGGCTCTCGGAACTTTGGGGCATCGCCCAGGACAGCCACACGGAAATTCCGGTCACAGAGAAGTCTCCTTTCCTCGAGAATTTTCTCTTCGAAGCGGATGCTTTTTGGAACGCCAACAACGAGGGCCTTTTCCGGTCCGAGACCTGGATTGAAAAATCCCCTTCCGGGAAGGAAATTCCACTCGAGGCCACCGTGCTCTTATGGGAAGGGAAGCGCTTTCTCGCGCTGTATAGCCCCGAGGAGCAATTCCGGGAGCGCACCCAGCTTCTTCAAACCGCTCGCAATGCGTTGCTCGTCCACGAACGCCTCCAGCACGAAATCCAGAAGAAGGAGATCCTTCTTCACTGCATCATTCACGATCTCTCCCAGCCTCTCAGTGTCATGAGTGTCGCCTTCGATTGCATGACCGCGGAGCAAGTCACCGAGCGCGCAAAAGGCCTTCTGGATCTGGGCCGCAAGGCCAGCGACCAGCAGTCCATGATGATCCGCGATATCCTCCAGGTTTTTTCTTCCGATCTCAAAGCCTCTCTCAATGCCGAAAGCAAAGTCGATTCCGCTCCCGACCTTCTCGCCTGTGCGCAGTCCGTCATTAAAGCGTTTACTCCTGTCTACGCCGCCAAGGACGTGAGGCTCTCACTCGAGGGACACGTGGACCTTCAAGGCCAGTGGCGCGTTCGAGGAGAAGCAACCCGTCTCGAGAGAATCTTCTCCAACTTGCTCGAAAATGCCCTTCGCTACTCTCCCTCGGGTTCCACCGTCACAATTGGCCTCGCCCAGGATGGAGAATCCGTCAAAGCCTTTGTCGACGACCAAGGGCCGGGCCTTCCGCCGGATCTGTCGCCCGCCCAGATCTTCGCTCTTTTCTCAAAAGGGAAGGAGGGAGGGGGAAAGGCGGGGCTTGGATTGTACTTCTGCCGTCTGACCGTTGAACGCTGGGGTGGCGCGATCGGTTGCGAGTCTCTGCCACAGCGCGGCTCTCGCTTCTGGTTTCGACTTCCCCACGCTGCCCTTCAACCCGAGAATGTTTCCGAGCCTGCAAAGCCCGGATCTTCGCCGAAGAGCGCGGAACCACTGGTTTCGAAAAAACGTCCTATGCGCATCCTTTTTGCCGATGACCAAGCTGAAATTCGCATGCTGACCACCCATCAACTCGAACGCAGCGGCCACCACGTCGTTTCGGTTGCCAATGGCCAGGAAGCTCTCGAGGCCCTCCAGCATGAGCCTTTCGATGCGGTCCTCCTGGACGAGGACATGCCTGTGATGACAGGCCTCCAGGCAATACGTGCTATTCGTCAGCGACAAAAACAAAAGGAGTTCGGCCCAATGGTGCTCATCGCGCTCACTGGCTATAGCAGCGAGCCCGATCGCCAGCGCCTCTTGCAGGCTGGCTTCGACTCTGTGATCGGCAAGCCTTTTCGCCTGGACGCGCTGGACGCCTTGCTTCGCGGCGCCTCGCCAGAGCTACCCTCCCCGGCAAAACAAGAACCCCGCACAGATGTAGCGGAGTCTCCCATGCAAAGCCTGCTAGAACGCGTTGCCGGCGACGAGAAGCTCGCCCGTGGGATGGTTGCAACCTTTTTGCGTGACACGCCGAAGCGCATGACCGCCCTCCAAACGGCGCTGAAGCGAAAGAACGCAAAGAACCTCGCCTCCCTCGCTCATGCTGTTAAAGGCTCGGTCAGCATTTTCGGCGCAAATGCAGCGCGAGACCTGGCAGAGAAACTCCAGGACCTGGCCCGCGCCAACGAATTTCAGAATATTGCTCGGCTTTCCGAGCAGCTCAAGGAAGAGATTGCGCAATTGGAAGCAAATTTGAGAGGATACGCGGGAAAGAAACGCTCCCTTCGTCCGGGGGCGAATTCCAAGAACAAGCGCCGGAAAGCTCATCCTAAACGACGCTCTCCTTAGGTTGTGCTTCAGAAGCGCCGGAGAAACCTCCTCCCCGCTGGAGCAGGCACATGTCGAGTATCTTAGTCACCGATGACGACGCCACAACGCGGCAAATGCTGCATGGCATCTTGAAAAAAGCGGGCTACGACGTCGCCATGGCTGCCGATGGCGTCGCGGCCCTGCGGGCGGTACAGAAAAAGAAATTCGATATTGTGCTCCTCGACATCTGGATGCCGAGAATGACGGGCCTCGGATTTCTTGGCCACCTTTACGCCGAAAAATTCATTCCCAAGATCATGGTGATGACTTCGGACCAGACATCCGACACGGTGCTGGCCGCCCTGCGCGGCCGCGTCTATCAATTTCTGAAGAAGCCCCTGGACGCGACCACCCTTCTTAGCGCGATCGAGAACGCCCTTTCCACCAGCCCGGAGGTGCCTGCCATTGAAGTGCTTTCCGCCAATTCCCAATGGGTAGAGCTCATGGTCCCTTGTGAACGCTCCGTCGTCAGCCGCGTGCAGAGTTTCCTCATGCACATGGACATGGATCTGCCGGCGGATGTGATCGAAAAAGTGGGGTACGCCTTCCGCGAGCTCCTGAACAACGCCATCGAATGGGGCGGCCATCTTGATCCGAACCTGAAGGTGCGCATCTCCTATGTCAAAACCAAGCGCATGCTCATGTATCGTCTCGACGATCCGGGCCCCGGCTTCAAATTGGAAGAACTCAAGCACGCGGCCATCAACAATCCTCAAGACAATCCCATGGCCCACATGCAGGAGCGGGAAGCCAAAGGCTTGCGTCCCGGTGGTCTTGGCCTCATGCTGACCCAGCAACTGGTCGATGAACTCGTCTACAACGAGAAGCGCAACGAAGTCGTCCTCATCAAATACCTCTAAAATCTCGTCGATCCACCTTTGTAGTCACCCGCTGCGGACTTCTGCCGGTCTCCGGAACAGGCTATTGTCCGCCGGGCAACTGTACCTCCGGCCAGCTATTTTTTGTGGTCTGCGGCGGTATCCTACACGGGTTAAGCGCCCAGCCTAACTCTAGGTTTATCTCTTTCTAACGCAATCGGGGGACAATCGTGCGCAGACGCGACCTGGCATCTCAGATACTCCAGTTTTTTGTCTACTTCAGCGCAGGCATCGGCCTGATCGGCTGCGCTGGCGCGACCACCCCCAACACCGGAAACAATTCCAAACCTGTTGTTCCCTCCATTACCACTCAACCCGCCGGCCAGACGGTGACCGTGGGCCAGACCGCTTCCTTCAGCGTCGTTGCTTCCGGTACCGCGCCCCTTTCCTATCAATGGCAAAAGAACGGTTCGACGATCAGCGGCGCCACATCCGGTTCCTACACCACCCCAGCCACCACATCTTCCGATAATGGCGCGAAATTCGCCGTCGTCGTTTCCAACTCTGCCGGCAACGCTACCAGTAACCAGGCCACTCTGACTGTCAATGCTGGAGCCACCGCGCCCAGTATCACCACGCAGCCTGCAAGCCAAACAGTCACTGTCGGGCAGACGGCCACTTTCTCCGTTGTCGCCGCCGGCACGGCACCGCTCTCCTATCAGTGGCAAAAGAACAGCACCAACATTAGCGGCGCAACATCCAGTACCTACACAACCCCAGCCACCACATCTTCCGACAACGGCGCGAAATTTCTCGTTATCGTCTCCAATTCGGCCGGTAACGCCACCAGCAATCAGGCCACCCTCACGGTGAACGCCACGGGAACCGCTCCTAATATCACTACTCAGCCGACAAACCAGACCGTTTCCGCGGGGCAAACCGCCACCTTCTCTGTTGTCGCCACCGGCACAGCTCCTCTCTCATATCAGTGGCAGAAGAACGGCGTCGCTATCACGGGCGCCACCTCGAGTGCCTATACAACGCCGGTAACCACCACGG
>Ga0187777_10000651_pt1 | contig 23066 bp, 16 predicted proteins | sample 1015_Q2_SP5_10_M_FD_132416 | JGI IMG/M metagenome (GOLD analysis project Ga0187777, IMG submission 132416) | Tropical peat soil microbial communities from peatlands in Department of Meta, Colombia - 1015_Q2_SP5_10_MG | ecosystem: Environmental > Terrestrial > Soil > Wetlands > Peat | place... | reverse complement strand
CTGCTCCACCGGATGACCTTGCCGGTCATCGGGTTGCCCTTCTGGTCGAGCGCGTGCGCCGCGAGCTGCTGCGTCTGGCCGAGCGACGTCAGCGTCGTCGTGCCAGGCGTGACGTTGATCCGCGTCAGCACCTTGCGGCCGCCCAGGAACCAGGACAGGCCGACGGTGGCGGTGCCGGTGGGGATGGAGCCGATCGCCGTCTCCTTGAAGTTCTCGTACCCGACCCGGCCCTCGACGCGCAGCGCCACGGCCTCGCCGATCATGTGGCGGATGCCGACGCCGACGTGCCCGCCGTACTGCGCGGTGACGTGGGCGCCGCTGAAGCTGGCGTAGGTGCCCTCGCCGCCGAACGTGATGAACGGGCTGGTCTTGCGGTTGATGTCCGGCGTCCAGGTGAGCGCCGCGAACGGCTGGAAGTAGGTCACCGACGGCGACGAGGCGAAGCCGATCCCCGAGCCGACGCTGAGGTCCCAGCTCTTGTTGAAGTGGTACCCGAGACGCAGCGCGCCGCCGGGCACGACGGTGTTGTTGCCGGCCAGTTTCTTGTCGAAGTACAGAACGCCGGCGCTGGCGGTCAGCTCCCAGCTGCCCTCACGATGGGCAGTGGGCATCGCCATCGGCGCTGGCGCGGGCGTCGCCGGATGCGCCGCCGGCGGCGGGGTCGCGGGGCGCTGAGCCGGCTGCTGCGCTGGACGCTGAGCGGGCTGGGCCGGTGGCTGCGCCGGGCGTTGCTGGGCGAGCAGCAGCGTCGGCACGATCGCCAGCGCTCCTGCGGCCAACAGAACTCGGTTACCCATGATGCATCTCCTAGCGGAAGTTAGTCCGGGCCGCGCCAGGTGCTCGCTTGACGCGAGCCCAATCTGTGCCCCGAGACTCAGCGTGGGCGACGACCGAAGGCGAGGCGTACGAGTGAAGACCTTCGACCGTCGCTCCCAGGAACGACGAGCACGGTCGCCATGCGGCCTCGACCTTTCGGCCGAGGGGTCCGGCGGCCGCCGAAGCCCCGACAATCTTGGCGCGTCGGCTGGGGATGCGCAACCCCGAGGTCCCGGCGCCTATCCCTTCACAAACCGGGTCGCCGCCGCCAGGCGCTCGGCGCTCGCCGACAGCTCCAGGGCGCTCTGGGACAGGTCCTCGATCGCCTTGAGCTGCTCCGCCGCCGCCGCGGCCACGACCTTGGCCTCGCTGGCGGAGGCCGAAGCCGCCGCCTTGACCTCCGACAAGACTGCCTGCATTTCGGCCGTCCGCTCGGCGTTCCGGCGCGGAAACTCGACCATCCTGGACGACAGGTGCGCCAGCGTCTCCGCCGCCCGGACGATGCCCTCGAGCTCCCCGATCCAGCGGCTGGCCGCGGCCGTGACGTCGCCGATCTCCCGGCGCATCTGCTCGAGCAGCTGCGCCGCGTGGTCGATCACGCGCCGGGTCTCGCCCGTGGTCTGGCCGGCCTGCTTCGCCTCCTTCGCACTTTCTTCGGCCAGGCGGCGCACCTCGTCCGCCACGACGGCGAAGCCGGCACCGTGCTGGCCGGCCCGCGCCGCCTCGATCGTCGCGTTGAGCGCCAGCATGTTCGTCTGGCTCGCGATGCCGCCGATCGTCTCGGCGAAGCGGACGACCTGCTCCGACGCCTCGCGCAGCCGGGCGACCTCGGCCACGCTCTGCTCCACCGTGGCGCCGATGCGCTCGAGGTTCGCCTTGGTGGCGGTCGTGGCCGTCCGCACGGCCTGGGCGGCGCGCTCCATCTCCTGGGCGGACCGGTGCGTCTCCTCGCCGGCGAGCGCCGCGTCGTGGGCCGCGGCTCGCAGGTCCACCATCGCCGTCTCGGCCCGTGCCACGTGCTCGGTCGCGTTCGCCGCACCGCCCTCGGCGCCGTGAGCCGCCGCGGCCACCTCCTCGGAGCTGGCGTGGATCTCCTGGCTGGTGGCGGTCACGTGCTCGACGTAGCCCGCGGTCTGCTGCGAGGATTCGACCAGCGGCTCGAGGACGCCGTGCACCGCGAGGGCCAGCGCGAGCTGCGGCGCGACGAGGTTCAAGATCTCGGCGTCGGCGACGCGGTACATGGCCACGTCACCGTGCCGGATGCTCCACGCTCCGACCAGCCCGTCGCCCTGGTAGAGGGGGATGAGAATCTCGGAGCCGGCGGCCGCCTCGGTGCCCGCCCTCGGCTGGCCGTCGTCGCCCGACACGACGGGCTTGCGGCCTCGCAACGCCTCCCCCGCCAGGCCGCGGTCGCCGGGCCAGCGGTGGCCGGGCGCGCGCTCCGGCGCCGTGTCGACGACCTGGATGAACTCCTGCCGCTCCGCGTCCCACCGGGCGACGCCCATGTGCTCCCAGGCGACGAGCCGCTGCGTGAGGTCGCGGATCGTGGCGAAGCTCCGCTCCAGATTGACGTCGCTGGCGATGGCCCGGGACAGGCGCTCGACCAGGCCGAGTTCGTCGGCCCGGATGCCCTTGTGCACGATCCAGTGAGACAGCACCAGCAGGCCGATGAGGACGAGGCACACCCCAACGGCGAGCTGGGCCGGAATGTCGACGGTGACCACCTCGAGCCAGGCCAGCGCCATCGCGGCGCTGAGCAGGTACACGACCGACTCCCACCGCATCGTGAGCCGCGCATCGACCCAGGCCAGGCTCTCCGAGAGCGTGAGCTCGGCGTAGAAGGTGCCGTTGACGACCACCGGCAGGCCGACCGCGAGCAGGGCGACTGCCAGCATGTTCGGCGAGCTGAGGGCGGAGGTCCCGACGGCTCCTCCCAATCGCTCGTACAGGAAACCCACCACGGCCGCGCCGAACGTGAGGTGGCTCGCGTTGGCCACGGCGGCGCGGAGCCGGAGCCGGCGCAGCGGGAGGTCGCCGGCCAGCATGCCCAGCGGCGACACGAGAACGCCCCAGCCCCAGCCGCGATGCAGGATCGCGAACAGCACCACGCCGAGCACGAACGAAGAGAATCCCCGGCCGGGCAGGGCGAGCCCGTATTTCCGGGTCACCGCCGCGAAGGCGACCAGGAACACGTACTCGAGGAACGGGAAGGGGCGGGGAAAATCCCCCGACAGGATGACATAGGCGAAGGCGCCGAGCGCCAGAAGGTCCACGACGACCCTCAGCACCTGCTCGGCGGTTCGCGAGCGCTTGATCCCTTCGTCGGTCAACGCAGTATCTCCCAAGGAGCAATCGTCCTGACTGACTGATCAGTCACTGTCACCGAGGCGCCGGAGGTGCGGGAGGATCGTCCGGAGCGCCGGCCACAATCGCGGCCTCGGAGCGAGCCCACGGTATGATGTCCGGGGGCCAACGTCAAGCAGCGGTCTGTCGTACCGGCACGCGGCGTGCTACAGTCTGACGCGGCTTTGACCAGGGAGACCGGGTGAAGATCAGCATCGAATACTGCGTCGTTTGACACTACGAATCGCGGGCCGCCGGTCTGGCGGCCGAGATTCGGCGCACCTTCGCTCCCGCCGAGGTGGTCATGATGCCATCGTCCGGGGGCGTGTTCGAGGTCACCGTGGAGGGTAAGCTGGTGTTCTCGAAGAAGGCCCTGAACCGGCATGCGGAGCCTGGCGAGATCCTGGAACTGATCCGGCAGTGCGCATAGCGCTCTCGACCGGCGGCGGCGACGCGCCGGGCCTCAACGCGGTCATCCGGGGCGCGGTGCTGTCGGCCGTGCATCGCGGCTGGGCCGTGTACGGGATCCAGCGCGGATTCGGCGGGCTGCTGGGACAGGACCGCGTCATCGCGCTTGGCCCCGACGAGGTGCGCGGCATCACCCACGTCGGCGGGACCATCCTCGGCACCACGAACCGCGACAGCCCGTTCAAGTACCCGGTGCCGCAGCCGGACGGATCGATCAAGGAGGTCGACCGGTCCGACGAGTTGCTGGCGGCGTTTCGCGCCCACGGCTTCGACGCCCTGATCACCATCGGCGGCGACGGCAGCCTCAACATCGCGCAGCAGCTCTACCTCAAGGGCCTGCCGGTGGTCGGCGTCCCGAAGACGATCGACAACGACGTCGGCGGGACGCAGGCCACGTTCGGCTTCGACACGGCCGTGTCCACCGCCACCGACGCGCTCGACAAGGTGCATTCGACGGCCGAGAGCCACAGCCGCGTGATGGTGGTCGAGGTGATGGGGCGCTACGCCGGCTGGATCGCGCTGCATTCGGGCGTGTCCGGGAGCGCCGACGTCATCCTGATCCCGGAGATACCGTTCGACATCGAGAGCGTGTGCCGGAAGGTCAAGGAGCGCGAGGCGCGCGGCCGGCGGTTCAGCGTCGTGGTGGTGGCCGAGGGCGCGGCGCCCAAGGGCGGCTCGCGGGCGCTCAAGGGGCCGGCGGCGGCGGGCGGCGCGATGGAGCGGCTGGGCGGGATCGGGGAGGTCGTGGCGCGGGAGATCGAGCGGCGCACCGGCAAGGAGACCCGGTCCCTCACGCTCGGCCACCTGCAGCGTGGCGGCACGCCGACGACCTTCGACCGCCTGCTGGCCCTCCGGTTCGGCGCCGCCGCGGTGCGCTGCGTCGCCAACAAGGTCTTCGGCGTCATGGTCGCGTACCTGCCGCCGACGGTCGGCTACGTCCCGCTCAAGGACGCACTGTCCCAGCCGAAGCTCGTGCCCCTCGATTCGGACACCGTGGCCACGGCGCGCGAGCTCGGCGTCTGCCTGGGTGACTGAGGCCGGTGCACCCGAGCCGAGACCACTACCTCCCACCCGATCGTCAAGCTTTCCACGCCGCGAGGCCGCCCACCGGCCGCGTGGTCGTGATCGCGCCGACGCGCGCGGCCTGCGAGACCATCGAGATGGCGATGTCGCTGGACCTCCGCACGGTGCTCGAAGCGGAGCACGGCGAGGAGATCCGCGCCCTGGCGGCGGGCGGCCGGGGCTTCGGCATCGTGGCGGGCACCGGCACCGGCAAGACCCTCGGCATCCAGGGGATCGCGAAGACGATCCTCGGGGTCCCGCTCAAGGTCGGCGTCGTCAACCGCGAGCGGGAGGCCACGCCGGACACCCCGTCCTGGAACGTCGTGATCGTGACCACGGGCATCGCGCGCCGCTGGTTCCAGGCGGGCGTGATCACGGGCGCCGACGTGCTGGTCGTGGACGAGATCCACCAGACGTCCGCGGAGCTCGAGCTGTGCCTGGCCCTGGGCAAGCGGGCCGGATGCCGGTTCATCTGGCTGTCCGCGACCGTGGACCCGGCTTTCTACGCGCGCTACCTCGCGTCGGCCCGGGTGATCGAGACCCGCGCCTTCGACCCTTCGCGCGCGGCGCGGGTTCGCGTGTTGTCGTCGTCGGTGGAGGACTTCCTGGACCCGCGGTTCCTGCGCCGCGTGGTGCGCGAGCGCCGGGGCGTGGCGGTGTTCGTGCCGACCAGGGCCGAGGTGGAGGGGGTGGCCACCGCGGTGGGCGCCCAGTGGCCGGCGCTCACGACGGCCTTCTACCACGGGGGCGAGCCGATCCGCGTGATTCGGCCGTTCCTCGAGGGCACCGCCCCGAAGCCGTACCTCCTGGCCATGACGGCCGCCGGGCAGTCCGCGCTGAACGTCGCCGGGCTCGACACCGTGGTGATTCTCGACGCCCGCTACCAGAACGTGGTCGAGCGCGGCCGGAACGTACTGACGCGCATGCCGCTCGCCGCCAACGACCTCCTCCAGATGGCCGGCCGTGTCCACGGTCGCGTCCGCGGCGGAGAGGTCTGGGTGCTCAGCGACCGGGACCTGGTCTTCGACCAGCTGGCGCCCGGGCCTCCCGAGTTCCAGCTCGCGGGCGACGTCGAGCGGGTGGCCATGACCTGCGCCGCCCTGGGGGTGAACGCGACCGACCTCGAGCTGCCCGTGCCGCTCGACCGCACGGCGTACGGGGCGGCACTGCGGAGGCTCGAGAGCCGGGGCATCGTCGCCGACGGCCGGCTCACGGTGTACGGCGCGGAGGTCGAGGCGCTGCCGGTCGAGCGGCCGTGGGCCGAGCTGCTGCTCCACGCCGACGCCGATCTCGTTCCCGTCGTCGCGGCCTGCTCCGCGGTCGAGTCCCTGCACCGGATGACCCGCGAGGAGCGCATGCTCCGGGGCGTGATCGTGCCGGGCTCCGACCACCTCTCCGTGTACAACATCTTCGCCGAGGCGGTCAATCAGCACGCGACCGTAAGCGAGGTGTACGGGCTGGCGCGGCACGTGTTCGCCGAGTCGATCGCGGAGTGGGCGGATCGCCGGGGCGTGCTGGTGAAGGCGGTGGAGGACGCGGCCCTCGGCGTCGCGTCCGTGTACCGGGCGCTCGAGATGCCGCTTCCCGCCACGCTGCGCCACGGGGACGAGCGCGTGCTGCGGCGCTTCCAGGACCTGGTCGCCCGCATCATGCCCTTCGACCTCGTCATCGACGAGGAAACGGCGACCGGCGAGCCGGTGCGGGTCTCGCGCGGCTCCGCGTGCGGGGCGTGGGGCGGCGTGGCCGGCACGATCCGGTATTTCGCCGACCGGTTCGGCGTGCCGCGCGCGGCCATCGAGGGAACCCAGCTCCCCTACGACCTGATGCGCAGCTACGCGCGAATGCACGCCCCCGAGGTGCAGTACGACTCGAGGCACCGGCGGCTGCCGCTCGTGGCGGTCCGTCGCCGCACGTACAACGACTTCGACCTCGAGCGCGACGTGGAGCCGCTGGAGCGCATCCCGGACGACCTCGCGGCTGCCGCCCGCGCGGCGCTGGTCGAGGCGCTGATGACGGGGGTCGCCCACCACCGCCACGCCCGCGCGCTCCGGCACACGCTCGACCGGCTCGGGGAGCTGTGGCGCCGCTCCGGCGGCACCCTCGGCGGCGTGGACGGATCGCTGGTGCGAGCGGAGCTGGGCCGCCGGCTGGCGCGGCTCGCCCGCTTCGAGGACTTCCTGCAGGCCGACCTGAACCTCACGGTCGACGCCTTCGTCGCGGTGGAGAAGCGCCGGCAGCTGGAGGCCCTGCCGTCGACCGTGACGGTCGGCGGCGAGAAGTGCCCGCTCGACTACGAGGTCGAGGGCGGCGTGGCCGTGGTGCGGCTGCGGCTCCACGAGCGCGCTGCCCGCGCGCTGCGCGACGACCAGGTGCCGAAGCTCGACCGGCGCGTCGGCTTCACGCTCGTACGCGGCAAGCACTCGGCCGTGCGTGCGGATTCGCTCGCGGAGCTGCGCCGGTTGCTCAGCGGGCGCTCGCCGGCTGACCGAGAGCGACCAGGGCGAGCCAGAAAGCATCGTAGGAAGCTCTGACGTCGCTCGACGGCACGCCGGCCGTGAGGGCGGCCGCGACGCCGTCGGCGAACGTGCACACCGCGGCCGCCAGGTCCTCCGCCGCGATGGCCGGCCGGGCCCCGAGGCCCGCCAGGAACCGGGGCAGCGCGGCCGCGATCCGGGCCTGCTCGCGGCGGCGCTCCGCCAGGAGCGCGGAGCGGGCCTCGTGGTCCCGGCGGCCGAGCATCGCGAGGTCGGGTGCCGAGCGCTCGACGCCGGCGCCCAGGCTCGTCCACAGCGCGTCCAGCCCGGCGAGGCCCTGGGCGCCGGAGAGCGCGGCGCTACGGGAATCCGCCCGGCGCCGGGCGAGCGCCGCGGCCACGGCCACCAGGAGCTGCCGCTTCGTGGCGAAGTGGTAATGGACGAGCGCCGTCGAGACCCGGGCCGCCTTGGCGACCTGGGCCACGGTGAGGCGGTCGAGTCCGCTGGACGCGACGGCCGTGCAGGCGGCATCGACGATCGAATCGCGAGTGCTCATGGAACGCGCCAAGGTGACTGACTAGTCAGTCAGTATGGCCGCCCGACGCTTTCCGGTCAACCCGGTCCCCGGTGGGACGCACGATGGTGCATCTGGCGATGATCGCAGTGCAGTTCTTTTTCGCCTCGCTGACGGTCGTGGCCAAGTTCGTGCTTCCGAGCATCTCTCCGGCGGGGATCGTGTTCTTCAGGGTCGCGGGCGCGGGCCTCTGCTTCGGTCTGTTCCAGCGGTTCTTCGTCCGGGAGCGCGTGAGCGATCGGCGGGACCTGGCGACACTGGCCGGTCTCGCGCTGCTCGGCGTGGTGATGAATCAGCTGCTGTTCCTCGAAGGCGTGAAGCGGACGACGGCGATCAATACCAACATCCTCGTGACCACCATGCCCGTGTTCACGCTGGCGATCGCCCTGGCGCTCGGGCGCGAGCGCGTCACGTGGCTCAAGGTCGGCGGCATCGCCCTCGCGGCGCTCGGCGCCGTGTATCTGATCGGGCCGGACCGCATCCGGCTGGACCCGACGACCGCATTCGGCAACGCCCTCGTGGCGTGCAACACCGCGTCCTACGGCGCCTACCTCGTGCTCTCCAAGCGCATGCTCGAGCGATATCGTCCGGTGACGGTGGTCTCCCACGTGTTTCTGTTCGGGGCGGTCATCGTCACGCCGATCGGTCTCCTGGCGCTGCGGGACGTGGACCTCGCGCTGGTGCCGGCGCGCGCGCTCTGGGGCCTGGGGTACATCGTGGTCTGTTCCTCGCTCCTGGCGTACTACCTGTCGATCTGGGCGCTGCAGCGGACCGCGTCGAGCCTGGTGGCGATGTACGTGTACCTCCAGCCGGTGATGACGGTCGTCGGCGCGCCCCTGATCCTCGGCGAGCGCCTGACGCCGCGCGCCGCGCTCGCCGCGCTGGTGATCTTCGCGGGGCTGGCCCTCGCGACCTGGGCGGAGCAGCGCTCCGGGCGCGCGCTCGGCGCCGCGTTCCGTCCCCCGGCCGAAGGCGTCTAGCGCGCCGCCGGCGGGAAACCGTCCGCCCTCCGGCGGCGTAGTGGAAGCGCCCCGGCGCGGAATCGATCCCCATGCCGATCCCGGTGGTCCTGCTGTTGACGCTGCAGCTCCAGAGTCCCTACGCCGACTCGGCGACCGCGGCGCTGATCGCGCGGGCGCGGGCCCGGCACCGCGAGCAGGACAGCGCGGTGCACGACTACAGTGCGCGCCTGCTGTCGCGGCTGGACGCGAACTTCGGTCGCGGCGGCTTCGCGCGGCTCGTGCCCCTCGCCGTTCAGGAGCAGGAGTCGCAGCTCCAGTGGCAGGCCCCGAACGACCTCCGGATCGTCGAGGTGGGGGAGCGTTCGAAGACGATCTTCCCGAGCGCCACGATGGACGCCCGGTGGACGCGGCCCTGGTTCGTGCCGCGGTTCCTCGGGGACAGCATCCGGCTGCTCTCGGACCAGGGCTTTCCCGAGCGCGCGGCCGTCCACCCGCTGGCACCCGGCGCCGACGCGTTCTACGCCTACGCCATCGTCGACTCGCTGCAGATCGCGCTGCCCGGTCGCGTGGTACGTGCCGTCGGCGTGCGCGTCACGCCGCTGGTGGCCGACGCGGCGCTCATCGCGGGAGAGCTGTGGCTGGACGCCGAGACGGCGGAGACCGTGCGGCTGTCGTTCGTGTTCGTCGGCCGGCGGCTGTGGGTCGACTCGATCGGCGCCACCGGCCGCGACACGGCGCGGGCGGATCGGGAGGGCGGGCTCGTCGAGCGCATTCTCCGGGTGTCGGCGGACCTCGAGTACGGGCTGTACCAGGAGCACTTCTGGCTGCCGTACCGCCAGGCGGTCACGCTCGACGTGCGCCTGCCGTGGTTCAAGAACCTCGTCGTGCCGATCCACTTCATCACGACCTTCCGCGACGTGCGGGTCAACGCGGGACGGCCGCTCGTGCTGGCCGACCTTCCGCCCGACACGACGGCGCCGGCGGAGCGGCATCGGCGCGGAGACCGTGTGCGGCGCTGCGGGGACCGGATCGCAGTGGGGTCGGCCGCCGACACGCTCACGGCGGCGGAAGGCGGATGCGTGACGCAGGGCACCTGGGCCGGAGGACGATTCGAGGTCGACGTGCCGCCGGACTCGGTCCTGCACGCCTACCGGGGGTGGAGCGATTCCCTGCAGTTCGACCCCGTCCCGGGGGATGCCGCCAGGCTCGAGGACCTGCGCCGCGACGCGCTGGCCACGCTCGAGCATCTGCCCGACAGCCTGACGGGCCGGCCGCGGCTGTCACTCGCATTCGACCGGCTGACCGACATCTGGCGCTACAACCGCGCCGAGGGCGCTTCGCTGGGAGCAGGCTACGAGTGGCGGCTCGGGGTGCCGTACGTCGCTCTGCTGGCCCGGGCCCGGTACGCCTTCACCGACCAACGGCTGCAGGGCGCCCTGACGTTGCGCCGGGACGCGCCGACCGCTCGCGTCGAGCTCGAGGCCTATCGCGAGATGCGGGACGCGGACCCGCTCGCTCCCGGGCTGACGTTCGCGAACTCGGTGACGGGCGCGCTGTTCGCGCGCGACGACGGCGCGTACGTCTTCGCGCAGGGCGGCGCCCTCCGGTACCAGCGACCGCTCGCGGGCGCGGCCGACCTGACGCTCGAGGGACGGTACGCCGACGAATCGGCGCCGCGCCGTCTGGCGCGTGCCGGCGTCAATGCGCTGATGGGCGGGCGCGCGACGTTTCAGGCGAACGACCCGGTCGCGCCCGGTCGCTACTGGATCGCCACGGCGGAGCTGGCGGGGGGCGCTCGGCCCGTCGGCTGGCGGGCTGGCCTGGAAGGAACGGCGGGCGCGCGGCAGCACGGCCGGGCGTGGCTCCTGGCCACGGCGCGGACCGGCGTCGCGCACTGGATCGACGTCACGGCCTCGGGCTGGGCCGGCGTGGGAGTCGGGGACAGCCTGCCGCAGCGGGACTTCCGGCTGGGAGGCGAGAAGACGCTGCGCGGATACGCGGCGGGCGCCTTCCGCGGGGCTTCGGCGTGGGCCCTGAGCGTGGACGTCGGACTCGCGCCGCACACCGTCACCCCGGTGATCTTCGCCGACGCAGGTCAGGCGGCTCAACGGACCTGGATGTTCGGAGGCCAGCCGGCCGCCTCGGTCGGGGCCGGCGTCTCGCTCTTCCACGGGATCGTGCGCCTCGACGTCGCACGGCCGGTCGCGCCGGTCGCACGCTGGCGCTGGTCGCTGATCGTGGGGGCGCGCCGCTAGGCAAGCGCCGGAGGTGCGCCTAGCTTCCCTCGCCATGCGATGGCGCGCGGGCGTCGCTCACGGCTTGGCCGTCGCCGCACTCGCCGGCTGCGGCGCCATCGGGGGCGGTGGAACGGGCGGCTACGGCGACATGCACGTCGAGCGCGTGCTGCCGGGACGGACGTCGACGCTGCTCGACGAACCGGCGTTCGCCACCTACTGTGCCGGGGACAGCCTGCTCACCATCGTCGCCGTGGGTGGCGGAGGCGAGGCCGGCCTCGCCGTGCGGGCCGCCATTCCCCTCCGAACGGCGCGGACCTTCACGGTGGAGGCGGCGCTGGCGGACACGAGCAGCGCCACGGCCGCCGTCCGACTTCGAACCGGCTCCGCGCGCGTCGGGATCTCCGGCACCGTGCGCCTCCAGGCCGGCTCGCGCATCAGCGGCGACTTCGACGTCGCGCTCCCGGATTCGGCCGGCACTCACCCCCGTCTGAAGGGCAGGCTGTCGCGGATTCCGGTGCGGGACGGCTCGCCAGCCACCTGCGGCGGCGTATGAGCGCCAGCGGTGCGCTGCGGGTCGTTCACGTGGACACGGAGCGCACGTGGGGCGGCGGCCAGCGGCAGCTTCACGCGCTGGCGACCGGCCTGCAGCTCCGGGGGCACCGGAGCTGGGTAGCCGCGCGGCCGGGCACGCTGCTCGCCGCGGCGCTCGCGCGCGACGGCGTGCCGGTGCTGCCGCTGTCGCCGGCGTTCGAGTGGGACCCGGTGGCGGCGGGGCGGCTGCGGAAGCTGCTGGCCGAGGTGCGGCCCGATGTCGTGCACGCGCACGCGGCCCACGCGGTGGCGGTTTCGGCCCTGGCGACCGCGCGCACGCCGGTGCGGCTGCTGGTGTCGCGTCGCGTGGCGCTGCCACTGCGACGCAACTTCCTGTCCCGGCTCAAGTACCGGCGCCCGGAGCGGTTCATCGCGGTCTCGGAGCGTGTCAGGTCGGTGCTGTGCACCTGCGGCGTCGATCCGGCTCGCGTCTCCGTCGTGCACAGCGGCGTCAACCTCAGCCGGCCGGCCCGGCGCGCCAGCGAGGCGACGCTGCGCGGCCTGGGCGTCGAGCCGGGAAGGCCGCTGGCGGTCATGGTCTCTTCGCTGATTCCGCCGCACAAGGATCCGGAGACCTTTCTCGCGGCGATCGCCGCGGCGCGCCGCGCGGGGTGCGACGTCCAGGCCCTGCTGGTGGGCGACGGTCCGCTGGCGGCGGCGGTGCGGCGGTTCCGGTCCCGGCTCGGGCTCGATGCAATCGTGCGGCTGCCGGGCTTCCGGGCCGACGCGGCCGAGCTGCTGGCGGCGGCGGACGTCGCCGTGCTGAGCTCGCGGGACGAGGGGCTGGGCACGACGCTCCTCGATGCGATGCTCGCCGAGGTGCCGGTCGTGGCGACCGCCGCGGGCGGCGTGACGGAGATCGTGCGGCATGGAACCGACGGGCTCCTGGTGGCCGTGGGCGACGGCGCGGCGCTCGGCGATGCGATTCGGCGCGTGCTCGGGGACCGGCCGCTGCGCTCGTCCCTGGTCGCGGCGGCTCGCGAGCGGGTGCGAGAGTTCTCGATCGACCGGACCATCGACGGCACGCTCGACGTCTACCGGGGCCTGGACCCGGGTGTGGGCCGCCCCGGGAGGGGCGACGCGTGAGCCGGAGAGCGAACGTCGTCGGAACCACCGTCGCGGTCGTCACCCTGGCGGCGCTGGCGGTGTTCGGCGCGGAGGGCGACGCGCGGTGGCCATGGCTCGCGTTCGACCTCGCCGCCGCGGCCGCATTCCTCCTGCTGCTCATCCCGGAAGCGCGCGCGTGGACCGGTGCCCTGGTCGAGCGGCATCCGGGGCTCGCCGTGCACGTCCCGCTGGGCCTGGCGCTCTACGGCATGGTGGCGGCGCTGCTCGTGGGCAGCCACAACTGGGTGAACCTGCTGCTGTGGCCGATCGGCGCGGGGTTGGCGACGGTGGCTCTGGGTGTGCGCAGGGGCGAGGAGCCCTCGCCCGTCCGGCTGCTGGTCGCGGCCGTGGCGGTGGCGGCGGTGTGGGGCATCTGGGAGCGGGGCATCCAGATCGCGGTGCCGGGCGGCATGCGCCTGAGCCTCGGCCCGCTGGTGGCGCTGGCGCTCGCGCTGTTCCTGTTCGCCGTCGTCCATCCGCTGCGCACCTTCGACGTGGACCTGGACCTCGGCGCGCGGGAGCTGGGGCTGGCGCTGGCGGCGGTCGCGGTCCTGGCGGCGGTCGCGATTCCCCTCGGGCTCGCCATCGGGTTCCTGACGTTCCAGTCGCGGTGGCTGGGACCGGCCCACGCCGCGCTGCGGATGTTCGGCCTGATCCTGTTCGTCGGCCTGCCGGAGGAGATGCTGTTCCGCGGCGTCATCCAGGAGGCGTTCACGCGGCTGTGGGGCCGACGGGTGGGACTCGGCCTCGGCGCGCTGGTCTTCGGCCTGCTGCACCTGCTGAAGCATCCGTCGCATCCGAACTGGGGCTACGGACTCCTCGCCACGGCCGCCGGGGTGGCGTACGGCTGGGTGTACCAGCGGACCGGCAAGCTGGCGGCCGCCGCCGTGACCCACGGCGCCGTGGACTGGATCTGGAGCCTGTTCCTCGGTGCCTGAGGTCCAGGTCTCGGGTTTCACCATCATCCGCAGCGTGCCCGGCTACGACTATCCCGTCGGCGAGTCCGTGCGCTCGCTGCTGCCGCTGGTGGCCGAGGTCGTCGTCGTCGCCCACCAGAGCGACCCGGCGCTGGCGACGATCCACGGCCTGGGCGACCCCCGCGTCGCCGTGGTGGAATCGGACTGGGACGAGGGCCGCGAGCTGCGGGGCCACACCCTGGCGCGCGAGACCAACCGCGCGCTGGCGCGGTGCCGCTTTCCGTGGGCGCTGTACCTCCAGGCCGACGAGGTGCTGCACGAAGTGGACTACGGTGCGATCCGCGCGGCGCTGGCCCGGCACGACGGTGAGGCGCGCGTAGATGCGCTGTCGTTCCGGTTCTTGCACTTCGAGGGCTCGTACGACTACGTGAATCCGCTCCGCTACCGGCGGCAGTGTCGGCTGGTGCGCAACGACGGACGGCTGGAATCCGCGCGCGACGCCGCCGGGTTCGCCCGGCGGGACGGACGGCCGCTCCGCACGCGGCGGAGCGGCGCCCGGGTGTTCCACTACGGCTGGGTGGCGGCGCCGGCGGCGCTCAAGGCGAAGACGCTGGCCCTGGCCCGGCTGTATCACGACGAGGCGTACGTGCGGCGGCGCTGGGATCCGGTACCGGCGGAACGGATCGGCAGCGTCGAGCTGGCGTTCCGGTGGAGGGGAACCCACCCGGCGGCGATGAACGCGCGGATCGCGCGGCAGGACTGGCGCGTGAGCTCCGAGCGGCGGCCGACCTTCGACACGCCGCTCGCGAGTGCGCGGTTCTACGCGGCGTGGCTGCGCAAGTGGGGGCTGTTGCCCAGGCGGTGAGGTGACATGGCGGGGTTGGCGAAGCGAGTGCGCCAGGGCATCAAGCGCCCGTTGCAGACGTTGTTCGCCGCGGCGCTGACGCTGCCGCTGGACCGGCGCCCGCGGACCGTGCGCGACCTGGACGGGTTGCAGCCGCGGAACATCCTCGTCTCGCGCACCGACCGGATCGGCGATCTCTTGTGCTGTTCCCCGCTGCTGCTGGCGCTCCACCGTCGCTGGCCGGACGCGCGCATGGTGCTCGTGCCCGGGAGGAAGAACCGGGCGGTGCTCGAGGGACTCCCGTTCGTGGAGGAGGGGCCGGTGTTCCGCCGGGACCCGCGGGCCTGGACCGAGGTGGCGTGGCGCCTGGGGCGTGACAGGTTCGACCTGTACGTCAGCCTGCGGGCGGAGTCGATGGCGGGGGCGTGGGTGGGCGCCTGGAGCCGCGCGCCGATCCGGATGGCGACGCACCGCACGTACGCCTATCCGGCAAGCAACCTGATCCTCGGCGTGGACGACTACCATCAGACGACCCGCTACTGCCGTGCCGCTGCGGCGCTGGGCCGGGAGCCGGACGCGATCCGGCCGGTGTTCGTGATCGCGCCCGGCGCGGAGCGGCGCGCGGCCGAGATCGCGCCGGCGCTCCTTCCGCCGGACGGGCGGCCGGTGGTCGGCATGCAGATCCCCCACCGGGGCAGAAAGCGCTACACGGTGCGAGCCTGGCCCGCCGAGAACGTCGCGGCCCTGGCGCGGGCGCTCGTGGAGGACGGCTGCCGCGTGGTGCTGTGCGGCGTGGGCGACGAGCGCGCCGAGGCGGAGGCCATCCGGACCGGGCTGCCCGGCACGGTCGTTCTGCCGCCGGTCCCGCTCGCCACCTTCGCCGCCCTGCAGCGGCGCTTCGACGTCTTCGTGTCGCAGTTCACCGGGACGCTGCACCTGGCCGACGCGGTGGGCGTGCCGGTGGTAGCCTTCGGACTCGAGGACCAGGTGCGCGGGTGGGGCGTTCTCGGGCCGGCGCACCGCAACGTCGGGGCGCCCCGCGTCCCGGACATCCCGGTGGGCACGCTGCTCGCGGCCGTGCGGTCGGTGCTGGCCGGCGCCGCCGCCCGCGCGGAGAAAGGAACGACCGCATGACGCCGCCCGCCTCGGGGCCCAAGCTGAGCGTCATCCTCATCACGCTCGACGAGGCGGAGCGGCTTCCAGCCTGCCTCGCCAGCGTGAAGGGCCTCGCCGACGAGATCGTCGTCGTGGACACGGGCTCCACCGACCGGACCGTGGAGATCGCGCGGCAGGCGGGGGCGCGGGTGGACCTCATCTCCCGGAGCGAGTTCAAGGGCCACGGCATCTCGAAGCAGCGCGCGCTGGACCTGGCGACCGGTGCGTGGGTGCTGCTCCTGGACGCGGACGAGCGGGTGACGCGTGAGCTCGCCGACGAGATCCGGGCGACGCTCGCGGGCACGCCGGCGGTGGACGGGTACTGGGTGCGCCGCGACGTCTACTACCTGGGCCGGAAGATGCGCTGGGGCGGACTCGGTCACGACTGGGTGATCCGGCTGTTCCGCCGGGAGAAGGGCCGCTGCACGCCGGCGCCCGTGCACACCGGCGTCGAGGTGACGGGCTCGACGGCGCGGCTGTCGGGTCCGCTCGAGCACCACACGGTGCGCACGGTTCCCGAGCACCTGCGCAAGGTCGAGACCTACGGCTCGATCCGGACGGCGGAGTTCGCCGCACGGGGCCGGGCGTACCGCGCGACCGACTGGCTCCGGATGCCGGTCGAGTTCGTGCTGCGGGCGTTCGTGCGCCTTGGCGTGCTGGACGGCACGCGGGGCATCGTGTGGGCGACGATCTCGGCGTACGAGAAGTGGCTGAGGTACGCGATGCTCATCAACCGCCCGCCGGATCGCGGCGGCAAGCCGTAGCGCGGCCGGAGAGCAGGCGGGCGTCCCTGCCGGAGGGGGCGCGGCCCGGCTAGATTCGCCTCAACCCGTGGAACAGACCTACTTCCGCAAGGGATTCGGCCTCAAGGGCGAGATCCAGGGCGCCCTCTCGGACGACTACCACAGCTCGGTGGTGGACGCCGTGCGTGCGCGCGGCTACGCGCTGACCGCGGGCGACCTGACCGTCCGGCTGGCGCAGGAATTCGGCTTCTGCTACGGGGTGGACCGCGCGGTGGAGTACGCCTACGAGGCGCGCGCCAAGTTCCCGGGCAAGCGGATCTTCCTCGTGGGCGAGATCATCCACAACCCGCACGTCAACGCCAAGCTCTCGGGCATGGGTATCGAGATCATCGCGCGCAGCGCGGCGGGCGCGTTCGACTTCGGTGCGGTGACCGCCGCGGACGTGGTGATCCTGCCCGCGTTCGGGGTCACCCGGGAGGACTTCGAGCGGCTGCGCACCCTGGGCTCGGTCCTGGTGGACACGACCTGCGGATCGGTGCTCAACGTGTGGAAGCGGGTGGAGAGCTACGCCCGCGACGGCTTCACCGCGATCATCCACGGCAAGTACCAGCACGAAGAGACGCGGGCGACGGCTTCGCAGGTCTCGGAGCACGCCGGCGGGCGCTACCTGGTGGTGCGGGACATGGACGAGGCCCGGCTGGTGTGCGAGTTCATCGAGCGCGGCGAGGGCGGGGACGGTTTGAAGGCCCGCTTCTGCGCGGCGGCGTCGGACGGCTTCGAGCCGGCGCGCGACCTCGTACGGGTGGGCATCGCCAACCAGACGACGATGCTGTCGACCGAGTCGCTGGCGATCGCGGCGGAGCTGCGCCGGGCGATGACCGCGCGCTTCGGCCCGGCGGCGCTCGCCGAGCACTTCCGGAGCTTCGACACGATCTGCTCGGCGACGCAGGACCGGCAGGACGCGGTGCTGCGGCTGCTCCAGGACTCGGTGGACGTCGTGGTCGTGGTGGGCGGGTACAACTCGAGCAACACGAACCACCTCGCCGCGCTGTGCGCGGAGCGGGTGCCGACCTACCACATCCAGGACGCGGCGTGCATCGCGCCGGAGTCGGGTGCGATCCGCCACAAGCCGGTCGGGGCGCATGCGGAAGTGGAGGTGCGGGACTGGCTGCCGCCGGGGCGGCGCGTGGTCGGCATCACGGCCGGGGCGTCGACGCCCAACAACAAGGTGGGCGAGACCGTCGAGCGGATCTTCGCGACGCGCGGCGTCGATCTTTCGGAGACGCTGGCCTAGCCGCTTCGCCGCATCCCTCAATGAAAATCGTGTGAGGCGACGAACGAGGCGCCGGCGCCGGGATGCGGCGCGGCGAACCGTTTCGCCCGCACGTTGAGCACGCCCTGCTCCACCTGGAGCACGCCGCTCACCACGAGGAGCGGCGAGCGCCGCACCAGCCGCTTGTGCTCCTCGAACAGCTTGGGCGTGATCACGACGTTGGCGAGGCCCGTCTCGTCCTCGAGCGTCACGAAGCAGAACCCCTTGGCGGTGCCGGGCCGCTGGCGGCAGATCACGAGTCCGGCGACGGTGACCCAGTCGCCGTCGCGGCGGCGCTCCAGCGCTTCGGCCGGAACGGCGCCCAGCGCGGCGACCGCGGCGCGCAGGTGGCGCATCGGGTGGCCGGCGGGAGAGAGCCCGGTGACGCGGTAGTCGGCCTCGGTGAGCTCGACCGGCGTCAGGGGAGGCACCGGCGCGGGGCGCCGATCCGCGGCCACGGGGGCCAGCGGGCCGGCGGCGCCGCGGGTGTGCTTCAACAGCTCCCACAGCGCCGAGCGGCGGTTCGGCCACAGGCCGTCGAAGGCGCCGGCGTCGGCGAGGGCGCGGAGCTGCGGGATGGTGAGCCCGCTCTCGCGCACCCATCCCTCCAGGGAGCCGGGGCGGCCGGCGGCGAGCAGCGGCTCGAGCCGCTCGCGGGCCTTGCTCCCGAGGCCGGCGACCTGGCGGAAGCCGATACGGAGCGCGCCGTCCTCGACCGTGCTCTCCCAGCCGCTCTTCATCACGTCGATGCCGCGCACGTCCACGCCGTGCCGCTTCGCGTCCTCCACGATGGTGCCGGGAGCGTAGAAGCCCATCGGCTGCGCGTTGAGGAGCGCGCAGGCGAATTCCGCCGGGTAGTAGAGCTTCAGCCAGGCGGACGCGTAGACGAGGAGCGCGAAGCTGGCCGCGTGGCTCTCGGGGAAGCCGTAGTCGGCGAACGCGGAGATCTGGTTGAAGATGCGGCGCGCGACGTCGGGCTCGATGCCGTTCTTCGCCATCCCGTCCACCAGCTTGCCGCAGATCTTCGCCATCCGCTCGTGGGAGCGCTTGTGGCCCATCGCGCGCCGGAGCTCGTCGGCCTCGCCGGGCGTGAAGCCGGCGGCGGCGATCGCCACCTGCATCCCCTGCTCCTGGAAGAGCGGCACGCCGAGGGTGCGCTCGAGGATCGGCTCGAGCGAGGGATGCGGGTAGGTGACCGGCTCGAGGCCGGCGCGGCGCCGGAGGTAGGGGTGCACCATCTCGCCCTGGATGGGGCCGGGGCGGATCAGCGCGACCTCGACCACCAGGTCGTAGAACGTCCGCGGGGCGAGGCGCGGCAGGGTGTTCATCTGGGCGCGCGACTCCACCTGGAAGACGCCGATGGTGTCGGCGCGGCACAGCAGGTCGTACACCGCGGGATCGGTCATCGGCAGCCGGGCGAGGTCGATCGCGACGCCGCGATGGAGGCGCACCAGCTGGATCGCCTTCTGGATCATCGTGAGCATCCCGAGGCCCAGCAGGTCGATCTTGATGAGCCGCACCGGGTCGAGATCGTCCTTGTCCCACTGGATCACGGTGCGCTCCGGCATCGCGGCCGGCTCGATGGGCACGACCTCGGCCAGCGGCTCGGCCGTGAGCACGAAGCCGCCCACGTGGATGGAGCGGTGGCGCGGCAGCTGGTGGAGGCCGCGCACGACCTCGGCGAGCATCCGCACCCGGTGGTCGGCGGGATCGAGGTCCGCCGCCGCGGCGCCGCCCTCGAGCAGCTTCTCGCCGGTCTCGCGCGCGCCGTCCCGGTCGGCCTCGTCGGCGAGCTTCTCGGCCTGCTGGACCGAGAAGCCGAGGACGCGGGCGGCGTCGCGCACCGCCGCGCGGCCGCGGTAGGTGATCGCCTCGCACACCATGGCCGCGTGGTCGCGGCCGTAGCGCCGGTACACGTACTGGATCACCTGCTCGCGGTCGTTGTGGGCGAAGTCGATGTCGATGTCGGGCGCCTCGCGCCGGTCCTCGGACAGGAACCGCTCGAACAGCAGCTCCATCCCGACGGGGTCGATGGCGGTGATGCCGAGGCAGTAGCACACGGCCGAATTCGCGGCGGAGCCGCGCCCCTGGGCGAGCACGCCGAGCCGGCTGGCCTCGCGCACGATGTCCCAGACGATGAGGAAGTAGCCCGCGAGACGGAGCCGCCGGATCACGTCCAGCTCGTGGCGGAGCTGCGCCTGGTGCCGCGCGGTGAGGCGCTCGCCGTAGCGCTCGCGCGCGCCGGCGGCGACCAGCGCGGCGAGATGATCGTCGGCCGTGATCCCCGGCGGCGTGGGGAACGCGGGAAGCGTCGGCGCGAGGGCCGCCATCCGGAACGCGCACTGCTCGGCCACCGCGCGCGTCGCCGCGAGGCCCTCGGGGTAGTGGCGCCAGCGATGGGCGATCCGGTCCGCACGCTTCAGGTACCACTCGCCGTTGGGCCGGAGCAGCGTGCCGGCGTCGTCGAGCGTCGTCTGGTGGCGCAGGCAGGTCAGGACGTCGTGCACCAGCCGGGCCCCGGGCGTCGCGTAGTGGACGTCGTTGGTGACCAGCCAGGGCAGGTCGAGCGAGCCGGCGAGCGCGACCAGCCTGGGGACCACGGCGCGCTCCGAGGCGAGCGCATGATCCCAGCACTCGACCGCGACGCGGCCGCCGAAGACCTCGGCGAGCCGTCCGAGCCGCTCGCGCGCACCGGCCTCGTCGTCCCGGGCCAGGCGCTGCGGCACCTCGCCGAACGGGCAGCCGGTGAGGCAGAAGAGACCCGCGGCATGGCGCTCGACCGCGTCCCACGGGGCCGCGGGCGCGCCGCGCTCGGCGCTCCGCGCCAGGGTCACGAGGCGGGAGAGATTGCGGTAGCCGGTCTGGTCCGTCGCGAGCAGGGTGAGATGGGAGCCGGCCTCCCGGTCGCCCGCCGTCAGCTCGAGGCCGACGATGGCCTCGACGCCGCGCTCCCGGCCCGCTTCGGACCAGCGCACCGCGCCGCCGAGGTCGTCGTGGTCGGTGAGCGCCACGGCGGGCATCCCGATCGCCGCGGCCCGCGCCATCAGCGTCTCCGGGTTGGACGCGCCGTCGAGGAGCGAGAACCCGCTGTGGCAGTGGAGCTCGACGTAGTCGGTCCGGCCGGTCAATCCAGCCACCCCTCGAGGAACCACTGGTCGGGCTCGCCGCGGTACAGCAGCCACAGCGCGCCGTCGGCGGTGCGGGCCGTGTAGTAGTCGCGCGGCCCGGGCGGCACGCCCGCCGAGCCGGCGCCGTCGTGCCGCCACCACCGGGGGGCGAGGCGCTCGGGGCCGGACCACTCCGCGACGTCGTGCCATTGGTCCCCGTGCCGGAAGGCGGCGAGCCCCGAGCGCCCGAGGCGCACGTGCACGGGCGCCGCGGCGGGCAGCACCCGGAGTGCCGCGGCCAGCCCGCCCGCGGCCCGCGCGGCTCCTCCGGGTCCCTGTGCCGGTCTGCCCCGGGGCTCCCGCGGGTTCGTGCCCCGGTGCGCCCGCGCGTCCGGTTCGTCCACCCACGCTCCCCGGTCCGCGGGCAAGTGCCCGTCGCGCTCTTCCGGAATCGCCACGGCGTCCGGGCCCTCGCTGCCTCGGATCCGGTCGAACGCCGCCGCCAGGGCGGAGGGGTCGGCCCAGCGCGGCGCCAGGAGGTCGCCCTGCTCGCCGGAGGCGGACACGGTGACGGCGGCGGAGAGGCGGAAGCCGACGGCGGGCTCGTGCAGCTGCCAGCCCTCCAGCGCCATGCGGCAATGGTCGAACAGGGCGTCGGCGTGGGACGTGGGCCGCGCGGGGCGCACCGCCCGCACGGCGGTGGTGCCGTCGTCCAGCTGCAGCGCGAGCGCGATCTCGCGTGCGGCGAGCCCCCTGGTGTGGAGTGCCTCGCTGAGCGAGGCCAACGCGCCCTTCAGGACGAAGAGCAGCGGCTCCGCGGTGGCGACGGGCCCGCCGAGCTCGACTTCGACGGCGGGGAGCGCGTCGTCGCGCGGCGTCGTGGGCCCGCGCGCATCGAGCCCGCGGGCGAGACGGTGGGCGGCCAGGCCCTCGGGACCGAAGCGGGCTTCGACCTCGTCGGCGTCGAGGGCCGCGAGCTGGCCGACCTTCACGAGGCCGAGGCTCCGCAGCGTCTCGGCGAGGTCGTCGTCCAGGTCGAGCAGGGTGACGGGGAAGGGCGCGAGGTACCGGGCGTCGGCGCCGGGCGGCACGATCCGCGGCCGCACACCCGCCCTGTCGCGCGGCGGCGCGTCCGTGCGGCCGTGCCCCCGTTTCTCGGCGCGTCCTCCGTACGTCGCCGCGTAGGCGGCGATGGCGGAGTCGGCGATGCCAGCGCGGGCGGGGCCGAGGCCGAGGGCGCCCGCGACGGCGACGAGCTTCCGGGCGAGCCTGGCCTCGCTGCCGAGTCCCGCGGCGTCGACCCACCACAACCCCGCCTCGCCCGTTGCCGGACGGCCAGGCGGCAAGGGCATCCTCGCTCCTCCCGCCCAGGAAACCCGCGGGCTCGCGGCCAGGAGCGCGGTCGTGACCTCGAGGGCGGCGCGCGCGACGCGCTCGGCGTCCCACGGCAGCGCGACCAGGTCGGCGGCGAGCGCCTTGGCCTCGGCGAGCGCCATGCCGGCGGTGACGCCGCGGGCGCGAGCCTCGCGGCTCGTGGCCACGACGCACGGCTTGCCGCGCTCCTCGGCGACGGCGACGGCCGGCGGCGCGGCCGGGGCCTCGCCCGCGCCGGGCACGGCTTCCGCCGTGGGCGGGCCGGCCGCGCCGCTACTTGCGCGCCTTGCGCTCGGGTCGCCGGTCGGCGCGCTCCGGAGCGCGCCGATCGCGAACCGCCCAATGCGGACGCAGGCGATCCGGCATGGGGACGCCAACCGTCACCTCCGCGGCGCGCGGGGCGCCGCCCTTGAGCGTCGTGACGCGCACCGTGCGCGCCGCGGGCCACGCGCCGCCCCAGCCCGGGAGCGCGGGGACGAAGCCGGGGCCGTGCGACGACGGCTCGACGGCCAGCGCCACCGCGGCTCCGAACGCTGGCAACTGGGAGCCACTGACAACTTGCCGTCTTGCCGTCTGCGCAACCGGCATCACCCCCGTCTGCGCCACGCGCACGATCAGTGCGCAGTCCTTGTCGTGCGCCAGCCGCTGCAGCCGCACGGCCACGCGGCGGGGCGGCGCGGGCACGCGGTCCGTGATCACCAGTCCGAACGCGCCGGTCCGGAGCAGGACGTCGGTGCACCACCAGGCGTTCTCGCCCGTCCGGGGCCGCACGACCCAGAAGGGTCCGAGCGCGGCGAGGTGGGCTGCGGCCTGCGGGGCGAGCGAGCGCTCGGCGTCCACCAGCGCGACGCCCTCGTCGGCGCGCAGCGTGGCCTCCGCGAGCGCGAGGAGGAGCGTGGTGCCGCCGCTGCCCAGGGGCGCCTCGAGGACCGTGATCTGTCCGCGGGGAACGCCCTGGGGCAGCGCGGCGTCGAGCGCCG
>Ga0187777_10000650_pt1 | contig 23112 bp, 18 predicted proteins | sample 1015_Q2_SP5_10_M_FD_132416 | JGI IMG/M metagenome (GOLD analysis project Ga0187777, IMG submission 132416) | Tropical peat soil microbial communities from peatlands in Department of Meta, Colombia - 1015_Q2_SP5_10_MG | ecosystem: Environmental > Terrestrial > Soil > Wetlands > Peat | place... | reverse complement strand
GTCGTCGAGAAGGGCACCCACGACGAGCTGATCGCCGCGGGCGGCCGCTACATGACCCTCGCCAGGCGCGACGCCGAGATCGAGGGAGACCGGCGCCGCCTGCTCCGCTCCGCCGGAAGCTGAGCCGATCGAATCCCGGTTGGACCCGGGTTAGACGGCGGTGTGACCCTCTCCTCGCTCGAGACCTCCCGGGAGGAGTGGGGAGTGGGTTCTCCTAGCTGACGGCGGGAGGACCCTTCCTCCCGGGCGGTCAGGTCGACAGCGCCGCGACGCCACCCGAGGTGACGAGGTTCGCGAGCTCGGTGCGCGAGCGGACGTCGAGCTTGCGATAGACGCGGCTCAGGTGCGTCTCGATCGTCTTGGGGCTGAGGAAGAGCGCAGCGCCTGCCTCGCGGTTGGTCGCGCCCTTCGCCACGACGAGCGCGACCTGCAGCTCCTGCGGCGTCAGCTGCTCGGCTTCGATCGGATCGCGGACGCTCGCCGCCACTCCCGTCGCGGCCAGCTCGCTCGCGGCACGCTCGATCCACGGCACGGCGCGCAGGCGCTCGAACACTTCGAGCGCGGCGAGGAGCGGCTCCCTCGCGTCGGCGCGGCGCCGGGCGCGACGGAGCCGCTCGCCGTAACAGAGCTGCGTCCGAGCGCGCGGGAACGGCGTGGTCTCGTCCCAGAGCGCGATTGCCTCGGCAAAGGCCGTGTCGATCTCGTCGTCCGGCACGAGCAGAACGCGACAGCGCGCGGCGGTCGCGAGCGCCCACTTCCGACCCGTCTGCTCCGCCTGTCGGGCGAGGAACTCGAGCTCCCGCTCCGCGTCCTTCGTGCGGCCGACGCGGACGTACGCCTCGATCAGCTCGGGCGCCCACTGGATCACGTTCGGTTCCTCGAGGCCGCGGTTGCGAACGTCCTGCGCGAGGCCCGAGAGCGCCGCGATCGCTTCTTCGGCCCGCCCGAGCCCGAGCTCGAGGAAGCCGAGGATCGAGGACGCGAGTGCCGCGATCGCGCCGACGGACGAGCATTCGAGCGCCCGCGCGACGTGCGCGCGACAGTCGTCGGCCCGGCCGAGAGCGGCCTCGACGCGTGAGAGCGAGATCAGCGCGAACGCGAGCAGCGTGCGCTGGTCGGTGTCCTCCGCGATCCGGACGGCCTCGGACGCGCCGGCATAGGCGGTCACCCACTGGCCGGTGCGGAAGTCGACGTTCGCAAGGCCCGCGAGCGCGTAGGGGAGCGCGCCCAGCGCGCTGTTCTCGCGTGCCGACGCGATCGTCTGCTGGAAGAGCGCTTCCGCCCCTTCGTATCGCTCGAGCCACGTCAGCACCTGGCCCGCCGGGCGCAGCAGGTGGTACGCGCGCGACCCGTGCTCCCCCTCGTCGAGCAGCTCCTGGTAGCGGACGAGCAGCGGCAGCGCATCGTCGGTTTCGCCGCGCAGGAGCAGCGCGAGCCCGAGCGTCGCGCCGGCGAGCACCTGGGTGAGCTCCTCCGCGCGTTCTGCCACCGCGCAGGCCCGGCGCGCCACCTCGAGGCCGTCGTTGATCTCGCCGGCCATGAACGACGCCCACGCGGCGTCGGCGAGCATTCGCGCCGCTTTCGACGGATCGATCGGCTCGACTGCCTCCGCTCCGTGGACGAGAACCGCGTACGCCTCGGCCGGCTCCCCGCGCCACATCTCGACCGTGCCGCGGAGGTGCTGGATCTCTGCGACGAGCTGCGCGTCGTCCGTACTCTCGAGCGCCCCGTCGAGCAGGCGTAGAGCGTGGTCGCCGCCTCCCGCGATCCGCGATTCGTCGGCGGCGCTCACGAGTCGGCGCGCACGCCGCTCACCGTCCGTCGTCAGCTCTGCTGCGCGCTCGAACGCGGCCGCAGCCTCCGCATGGCCGCCCCGCTTGCGCGATGCGAGCGCCGACGTCTCGAGTGCGTCTGCGACATCGTCCTCGCGCTCGGGCGCGGCCGCAGAGAGGTGCCATGCCCGCCGGTCGCGAGACGCCTCTTCGGCGAGCGCGCGGTGCGCTGCGCGGCGAGCGCCCGTTCCGGCCGCGTTGTAGACGGCCGAGCGGAGCAGCGGATGGCGGAAGTCGATCGTCTCGTCGTGCGACGTCACGAGTCTCGCCTGCTCGGCGGGGTCGAGATCCGCCACGTCGAGCCCGAGCTCGTGTAACGCGGGAGCGAGATCCGCGAGCCGGCCCGACTCGCTCGCGGCGAGCACGAGCAGCGCCTGCTGCGTCGACTCCGGAAGCTCGCCGACGCGATGTGCGAACAGGCGCTCGACGGTGGTCGCCGGCGGAAGGGAGCCTGCAAGCGGCTCGGCGCCGGTCAGCTGGTCGGCGCTGAGCAGCTCGGACAGCTCGAGCAGCGCGAGTGGATTGCCGGCCGTCTCCGCGACGAGCCGCTCGACGACCTGCGGCGCGATCTCCTGGGTGCGCTGCGCGAGCAGCTCGCGTGCTGCCTCTTCCTCGAGCCCCGAGAGCTGGAGCTCCTCGATCCCTGCGCGCTCGAGGACGGTGCCTTCGATTGCGGGCGACGCGAGCAGGAGCACGATCCCCTCTGTTCCGAGCCGGCGCGCGGTGAAGACGATCGCCTGCGCAGACGACGTGTCGAGCCAGTGCGCGTCGTCGACGATCCCGAGCAGCGGCCGTCGCTCGGCTGCCGAGTCGAGGAGGCTGAGCGTCGCTGCGCAGATCACGAACCGGTCGCCCGCGGCGGGTGGGCCGAGACCGAGCGCGCCCGACAAGGCAGCCGCCTGTGCCGAAGGGATCCTCGAGAGGTTGTCGAGCACGGGCCGGACGAAGTCTGCGAGCGACGCGAACGCGAGCTCGGACTCCGACTCCGCGCCGCGAGCACTCAGATGCGTCGTGCCGTCGACGCGCGACAGGGCATAGCGGAGCAGCGCGCTCTTGCCGATCCCCGGCTCGCCGGTGATCACGAGGGCGCCGCTCTGGCCGTCGGCGGCCGCGTCCAGGAGCGCGTCGATCCGCGCGCGCTCTCGCTCGCGACCGACGAGCCCGAGGTCGTTCTCTGCCGGCTGCCGCACTGCTGCTTGCGGACTGTAGGACGGTGCGCGCCGCTTGTCACGGCGCACGTCACCGAGGCGTAGGGAGTCCCCCGATTCGCTCGGGGGATTCGCCCGACGCGACCGGCCCTGCGCGAGACGTAGCGTCGAGAACGTGAACACGAACAGCGAGTAGCCAGACCCGAAGCGGCACTCCCGACGCCGCGAGCCGCATGCGCAACGGCTCGGCGAAGGGAGGTGAACAGGATGTCGCAGAAGGCAAAGCGGCTGCTCGCAGCGGGACTCGCGACGATCTCGATCGCAGCGGCTCCGGCCACGAGCTTCGCGATCAGCGGCGGCACGAGCGGAACGCCAATCGCGTGCTCCGGTGGCAGCGGCGGCGGATGCGCGGGCTAGTCAGCCGACTGACGCGATCCGAGAGAGGAGAGCTCCTTCGGGGGCTCTCCTCGTTCCGTCAGACGACGGTCGAGGCGCTCAGCAGCGCCTGGGCACGACGGGTGGCGACGGTGTTGCCCTTCTCCTCGTAGAGAGCGATCGCCCTTCGCACTGCTGCCGCTGCTACCGCTCGACGGTCCGAGAGGCGCAGGACTTCCGCGAGGTCGAGTTGCACCTTCGCGCGCTGGTTGAGCGCGTCGGTCTGCTCGACGATCTCGAGTGACTCGCCGATGAGTTTTCGTGCGCGGTCATGGTCTCCGATGTGAGCCGCGAGCGACGCGGCGACCGCTCGCCACGACGACTGCGCGTCGAGGTCGTCGTCGCTCGCAAGGTCTTGCGAGAGACGGACCCACGTTACGGCCTCCTCGAAGAGCGATTCGTGGTAGAGCACGTCGGCCAGCTCCGCGGCTCGCGAGGCGAGGTGCGCAGGCTCGTCGAGCTGCTTGCACGCGGCGCAACTGTCGCGCAGCGCCTGCTCGGCGGCTTCAAGGCTCCCGGCGAGCACCTCGATGGCACCGAGTATCAGAGTCGACGTAACGAGAGCAACGAACATCTGCCCGAGATCCTCGAATGTCGTCCTGGCACTCTCGACGTGAGCGCGAGCATCGTCGAAGCGACCGTGCATCGCCTCGAGACCGCCGAGCCAGAGGGCGATGTTCGCCTCGCTGCCGCGATCACCCGCGTGGTCTCGCAGCAGGCGATCACAGTAGGCGATCCCCTCATCGACCGGTCGCGGGCCGTAGTAGAGGGCCGAGGTGAGCACGCCGAGAGTGGTCGAGGGCGACCAGCCTCCACGCCGGTAGCGGCCGGCCGCCTCCGCGGCGGCCTGCTCTTGCGCTGCGTACTCGCCGCGGAAGGTACCTCGCATCAGGCCGACCGACAGCCACGCGCGGCCGAGCGACCGGTCGTCGCCGATCGTCTCCAGCTCGGGAATCGCCGCATCCGCGATGGCGAGCAGATCGGTGACGGCGTGTCGATTGCCGAGCGCGTGCATGAGCGCGAGCTCGACCTGTCCGCGCAGTGCGATGCGACGGTCGTCGATCGTCTTTGCCTCGCGCACCGCTTTGTCGAAGCACTCCTCGGCCTGTCGAGGCTCGCCGCGCATGCGCAGCGCGAGTCCAAGCTCGCACATCAGCTCGCGCCGGGTCGCATCGCCCTCCGGCAGGAGCTCGACGGCGCGGCCGAGCAGGTTGACCGCCGCCGGCGCGTCGGCGCGCTTCCAGGCCCGGATGCCCGCGTCGCCGAGCCGCTGTCCCGCGCTGAGCGCGAGGCGGCGCGCTTCGTCGTCGATCGGCGCGAGCTCGATTCTGTAAGCGTAGGCCTGCTCGTAGTGGTAGCCGACGAGCTCGTCCGGTCCGTCGCGGCGGTCGAGTCCGACCGCCACCTGCTCGTGCAGCGTCGCGCGTTCGCGTTTCGGGATGCCGCGGTAGGCGACGTCGCGCACGAGCACATGGTGGAAGCGGAACCGCTCCTCTCCGAGCCGGTGCACGAGTCGCCGGCGCTCGAGGCTCGACAGGTGGGCGTGCGCGACGGGTCCGAGGTCGCCCAGCTCCGCGCGCGTGAAGCGGCGGCCGAGCATCGACGCGCGGCGCAGGACGTCCAGCTCGCGTGCGTCGAGGCGGTCGAGGCGTGTCCCGATCAGGGCCTCGAGCGACTGCGGCGCCCGGTCGACCGGCAGCTCGGGAGCGTCGGAGGCCAGGGCGAGCAGCTGCTCCGCGAACAGCGGGTTGCCGCCGGCCCGCTCGAGGATCCGCTCGTGCAGGTCGGGGGCCACCGGGCCCTCGGCCAGCTGCTCGACGAGCGCGGCGACCTGTTCCTGCGGTAGCGACTCGAGCTCGAGAAGGAATCCGGTCGAGGTCGGCCCGCCCCAGCCGGGCCGCGCGTCGAGGAGGTCGGACCGGGCCAGGCAGACGGCGAGCACCGGCGCTTCGGTCCACTCGCCGAGGTACTCGACGAGGTCGAGCAGCGTCGGCTCGGCCCAGTGCACGTCGTCGAGCACGACGACGAGGGGCCGTTTGCGCGCGAGCGACTCGAAGAGGCGGCGGACCGCCCAGAACGTCTCGCCCGGTGACGACGGGCCTTCCGCGGCGCCGACGAGCTCGGCGATCCGCTCCGCGACGCGCGCTGAGTCGTCCCCGTCGAGCAGCGGCTCGATTGCCTCGGCCGTCGTCTCGGGTGCCGCCCTCCTGACGATCTCCGCGATCGGGAGGTAGGTCGCGCCCGCGCCGTACGAGACGCAGCGGCCGAAGAGGACCCGGGCCTCGTCCCCGAGGGACGCGCGCAGCTCGCGTGCGAGCCGAGTCTTGCCGATCCCCGCCTCGCCGATCACGGTGACGACCCGGCACCGTCCCTCTTTACGCGCGCGCTGGAACGCCGCGCGTAGCCGGCGCAGCTCTTGCTTGCGGCCGACGAACGAGGCGTGGAGCTGACGCGGCACCGCGGACGTCTCGTCGATCATCCCGTCGAGCCGGTACGCCTGCAGTCCGTCGCCGAGGTCGAGCGGAGTCGCGCGGACGGCGTGCTGCGCGAGGCGCCACGCGTCGGCGCCGAGGACGACCTCGTTCGCGCCCGCACGCTTCTCGAGGTGCGAGGCGACGTTGACCGCGGCACCCGTCACGCGCGAGCCCGGCCCCGCTGCCGCGATCACCTCGCCGCTGTTGACGGCGATGCGCACGGCGAGTTTCTCGTCGGCGGCGACGTCGAGAGTCGTCACCGCTGCGCGGACGTCGAGGGCTGCCCGTACCGCGCGCAGCACGTCGTCCTCGTGCAGCGTCGGCACGCCGAAGAGGGCGAGCACCGCGTCGCCGATGAACTTCTCGACCGTGCCGCCGTGCGCCTCGATCGCCTTGCGGGCGGCGTCGTAGAACGACGACAGCACGTCCTGGTACACCTCCGGGTCGAGCGCGGTCGCGAGTCTCGTCGAGTCGACGAGGTCGCAGAAGAGCACGGTGACGGTCCGCCGCGAGTCGCGTGCCTCCCGGCGCGCGCGCTCGGTCGCGAGCAGCGTCGAGTCCTGCTGCAGGATCCGCTGCTCGAGCGCACGGAGCTCCTCGCTCGGCTCGAGGCCGAGCTCGTCGCGCAGCATTGCGCGCGCGTCCTGGTACGCCTGCAGTGCATCCGCCTGCCGGTCTGCGCGGTAGAGCGCGGTCATGAGCTGGCGGCGGAGACGCTCGCGCAACGGATGCTGCGCGACGAGCGACTCCAGCTCGTCCACCAGCTCGGCACCTGCGCCGAGCTCGAGTCCGGCGTCGACTCGCTCCTCGGTGGCCGCGAGGTGCGCGTCCTCGAGCCGGGCGATCTCGCCCTGCGCGAACTCCTCGAAGGCGAGATCCTCCAGCGCCGGCCCGCGCCACAGCGCTAGGGCGCCACGCAACAGCTCGACCCGCTCGGCCGGCGACGCAGTCCGCGCCTCTTCGACCATCCGCTCGAAGCGCGTCAGGTCGTAGCGCTCCGGATCGACGCTTAGCTCGTAGCCTGCAGGCCCGAGCCGGATCCGGTCCGGGCCGATCGCCTTGCGCAGGCGCGAGACGTAGTTCTGGAGCGAGGCGGCCGCCGTCCGCGGCGGATCGCCGGCCCAGAGCGCGTCGATGATGCGGTCGGACGAGACGGGCTCGTTCGCGTGCAGCAGCAGATAGGCGAGCAGGGCGCGAGTCAGTCGCCGATCGAGCGGTACCGGCCGGTCGTCGTCCACGACCTCCAGCGGGCCGAGGATCCGGAACTCCATGTGACGTTTGTAGCACTGTCGGTCACGGCCGGATAGGCCACTGGATTAGCTGACGGTTAGGCGGGCGCGGGAGTCTGCAGGTCGAGATGGATCAAGACGCTTCCGACCGGCTCGTACATGCCCGGCTGATTGACGAAGCGCGGCGGTACCTGTCCGTCGTCGACGCGTTCCGAACAGAGGGCTGCGACCCCTGCTGGAACCCGGAGCGCGAGCCCGACGAACCTCAACCGCGGCGCCCCGACCTCGGCGTGATAGCGTCACGTTTCCCGCCGTTCGATACATAGGTACTTCCGAGGCATTTTCACTACGAGGAGGAAGCCGGTCGTGACGTCCGAGATCACCCGTGCAACGCTGCTCAACCGCGGCGCCCGCACCGCAACGGCGTTTGCAATCGGAGGGACGGCGCTCGGCACGCTCGCGGGCAGCGCGCAGGCGCAGACGCCATCAGACAACGACCTTGCGTATCTACGCATGGTCATTGCCTCGGAGCTGCTGGCGATCGACTTCTACACGAAGGCCATCGCGCTCAGACGGTTTCCGCCCGCTGCCGACTCACGCCTGCGGGAGGCGCTCGAGAACGAGCAGTCGCACTACAGGACCCTCGCGGCCGCGATGGTCGACGCAGGCCAGGTTCCTGCGGTCGCGGGAGACATCAACTTCCTCTACCCCCGCGGCGGGTTCGCCTCGCGCACCTCGATCGCGCGGCTCGGGACCCGGCTCGAGGCGATGTTCGTCGGCTCGACGCTCGGCGCAGCCGAGGGCATCGAATCCGACGCGCTGCGGCTCCAGGTCGCCCAGATCGCCGCGAGCGAGGCGCGGCACCTGGCGATGTTCTCCGTGCTCGAGGGACGGGGCGTGATCGGACCGGCGTTCCCGCCGGCGCTGTCGATCGACCAGGCCACGACCGCGTTGTCCCTGTTCGAGAGCTAGACCGGGAAGGACGTGCGATGCCGAAGGAGCTCTACACAGCAAGCGAGGCGGCCAAGGCGCTCGGAATCAGCATCGACACGCTTCGCCGCTGGGACCGCGACGGGCGCATCAAGACGGAGCGGGACCACGCAAACCGACGCATCATCCGGTCGACCGAGATCGAACGTTTGCGCGGGGACTTCGGTGGCGCGCAGCTCAGCGCGCGCAACCGATTCAAGGGGACCGTCACCGACGTGAAGATCGACGGCCTGATCGCCCAGGTGGAGATGGTCGTGAGCGATCCCGTACGACTCGTCGCGATCGTGACGCGCGACGCCGTCGACGAGATCGGCATCAAGCCCGGCATGGCGACGACGGCGATCGTCAAATCCACATCCGTGATGATCCAGAGCTAGCGAAGGGAGCACACACCTGTGAAGCCCGCGTTCCGACGACTGTCATCTGCAACGGCTCTGCTCGCGCTCGTGGCAGCGCTGCTCGTCGGCGGCGCCGCCGGCTCGAGCCAGTCCCAGATCACGGTGTTCGCAGCCGCGTCGCTGACCAACGTCTTCCCGCAGATCGATTCGTCGCCGAAGTACTCCTTCGCCGGCTCGAACGCGCTCGCTGCGCAGATCACGCAGGGCGCGCCCGCCGACGTGTTCGCCTCGGCGAACATGACGCTGCCGCTGCAGCTCGCGTCCAAGGGCCTCTGCTCGAAGCCGGTCGTGTTCACGCGCAACACGCTGATCCTGATCGTGCCGACGTCGAATCCCGCGAACATCCGCAGCGTCTACGACCTGCGCAAGCCGGGGATCAAGCTCGTGATCGCCGCCCCGGGCGTGCCGGTCGGCACCTACACGCTCCAGATCCTCAAGAACATGAATCTCACGAGCGTGCTCTCGAACGTGGTCAGCCGCGAGACCGACGTGCGCGAGGTGCTGGCGAAGGTCGCGCTCGGCGAGGCGGACGCGGGCTTCGTCTATTCGACGGACGCCCGGACCGTGCCCGGGAAGGTCAAGGTGCTCAAGTTGCCGGCGTGGGCGCAGCCCAAGGTCCAGTACGGGATCTGCGTCGTCACTGCGAGCAACGACAAGGCTGACGCCCAGGCATTCGTCAACAAGGTGATGAGCAAGGCGGGCCAGGCGAAGCTGCTGGCCGCGGGCTTCCTCCCGCGCGTCAAGCCAAAGGTCTCGATCCGACCGACGCCGAAGAAGAAGAAGTAGGCGGGGCGGACCGTGCGCCGCGCACTGCTCGCAGTCGCGTTCTTCGCAGCCGCTGTCGTGTCGTTCGGCTTCCTGCTGCTGCCGATGATCGCGATCTTCTTCCACACGCCTCCCGGCAACCTGCTCTCACAGCTGTCGAACCCCGTGGTCAAGGACGCCCTCGTCGTCAGCTTCAAGACGAGCGCGATCGCGCAGGCGCTGATCATCGTCTTCGGGACGCCGACCGCCTATCTGCTGGCAAGCCGGCGGTTCACGGGGAGGACGGCGCTCGTCACGCTCGTCGAGCTCCCGCTCGTGCTGCCGCCGGCCGTCGCAGGTCTCGGCCTCCTCGTCGCGTTCGGGCGGAACGGCCTGCTCGGCTCGACCCTGACGGCGATGGGAATCTCGATTCCGTTCACGCAGACGGCGGTTGTCCTCGCAGTGGCGTTCGTCGCCAGCCCGCTCTACGTGCGGCAGGCGATCGCGGCCTTCGAGGCGGTCGACCCGAACGTCGTCGCCGCGTCACGGACGCTCGGCGCCGGCTCGACACGGACGTTCGCACGCATCATCCTTCCACTCGCCCGCGGCGGCCTCGCCGCGGGCTTCGCGCTCGCGCTGGCACGGGGGCTCGGGGAGTTCGGCGCAACGATCATGTTCGCCGGCAGTCTGCAGGGCGTGACCCAGACGCTGCCGCTCGCGATCTACTCGGAGTTCGACGTGAACTTCAACGCCGCACTCGCGATGGGCGGGCTGCTGATCGTCATCAGCGCGGCGTTGCTCCTCACCCTCAAACTGAGCGTCCTATGGCAGGGCTCGCGGCGGAGTTCACGCTACCGCTCCGGTCTTTTGAGCTGGAGCTGACGCTCGACGTTGACCGGACGGTCGCGCTCGTCGGGCCGTCGGGTGCGGGGAAGAGCTCCGTGCTCAGGTCGATCGCCGGGCTCGTGCGCCCGCGTACGGGGCGCATCGCGCTGGGCGACGACGTCTGGTTCGACAGCACGCAGCGAATCGACCGCAAGCCGGACGAGCGGCGCGTCGGCCTCCTGTTCCAGGACTACGCGCTCTTCCCGCACATGAGCGTGCGGCGGAACATCGAGTACGCGGGCCGTCACCGCGCGGATGCGTACCTCGAACGCTTCCGGATCGCGCAGCTCGCGGATGCACGACCCGGCGAGCTCTCCGGTGGCGAGCGCCAGCGCGTCGGGCTTGCGCGCGCGCTCGCCCGCGACCCCGCCGTGCTGCTCCTCGACGAGCCGCTCTCCGCGCTCGACGCGCACACGAAGGCGGGCGTGCGCGCCGAGCTGCGACAGCTCCTGCGAGAGCTCGCGATGCCGACCGTGCTTGTCACGCACGACTTCGAGGACGCCGCTGCGCTCGCCGACCTCGTCGGCGTGCTCGTCGACGGAAAGCTGCGCCAGGTCGCGCCGCCGCACGACCTCGTCTCGCGGCCGCGCGACGCCTTCGTCGCCTCGTTCACGGGCGCGAACCTCCTCCACGGAAACGCGCGTCCGTTCGGCGACGACCTCACCGGCGTGAAGCTCGAGAGCGGCGAGACCGTGTACTCCACCGACCTCGCCGAAGGCTCCGTCGGGGTGGTCGTCTATCCGTGGGACGTCTCCGTCGCGCGACTGCAGCACGAGGACTCGGCGATGAACACGATCCGCGGCGAGATCACGTCGGTCGTCGAGATCGGCAATCGCGTCCGCGTCTCGATCGGCCCGATCACCGCCGACGTCACCGTCGCCTCCGTCGAGCGCCTCGAGCTCGCGCGCGGCGGTCAGGCCTTCGCTACGTTCAAGGCGACCGCGACGCGCCTCGTCCAGCTGGCGTAGGCGCGAGGCCCGCCGTCGGCGCGTGTGCCGCGATCCGAAGCTGCGCGGCCGCGAGTAGCGCAAGCAGGGCCGTCGTTCCGAGCGTGATCGCGGATCCGGCCGTCGAGAAGCCGGACGCGGCGATCCACCATACGAGTCCCGCCGCGGCGGTGACGAGGTTCGCGAGCGCAAGGGCGCGCAGCAGCGGGCCGGGCACCCGCGCCTCGGCCAGGCGCCAGAGCACGACGCCGATGAGGAGGAGGACGCAACCGGTCGCGGCGATCACCGCTCGTCCGACCGGGGTGGGGAAGTCGCCGGCGTCCAGCAGGCCGGTCGCTCCGCCGACGACGAGCACGAGGCCGAGGAGTGCTTCGAAGACGCCGTCCGTCCGGATGATCCGCTTGCCCATTGCCGTCCCCGTCGTGAGCTAGTTTATGAAACGACTGTATCACTAACTCGAGGAGACGTCGATGGCCCGGCCCGCAGAACCCGATCGCCGTGCGAGGACGCTGTCCAAGGCGGCCGACTACGTGCTCGAGCACGGGCTCGCCGGCCTCAGCCTGCGGCCGCTCGCGGCCGCGCTCGGGACGAGCACGCGCATGCTCCTCTACGACTTCGGCAGCAAGGACGCGCTGGTCGACGAGATCCTCGCCGAGATCCGGCGCCGAGAGGAGGGCCTGCTGGTGGAACTCCAGGCCGATGCCGGCGAGGATCCCGCGACGATGCTCGACGCGGTGTGGCGCTGGGCGTCGGCCGAGCGGCGGGCGCCGTTCATGCGCCTGTTCTTCGCAACCTACGTCGACGCGATCGCGCACCCGGAGTCGCACACCGAGGGCGGCAGGCCGATGGTCGGCGACTGGGTGCGCTTCCTCGGCTCGAAGTCGCGACCGCGTTCACTCGACGCGGCGACGGCGACGTTGTGCGTCGCCGTCGTCCGCGGACTGCTGCTCGACAGGCTCACGGCGACCGACCCGGAGCGCACCGACGCGGCACTCCGGCGGTTCGCGGAGCTGCTCGACCCGGACGCGCCGGCGTCCGGATCGAGCGCTCCTCTCCCCTAACCGTTGTCGTCGTTCGCAGCCGCCATTGCCGCGGCCTGATCCGGCGTGAGCCGGATGACCTGCTCACAGCCGCGGATCGTGACCGGATCGTGCTGGATCACGTACGCGACGTCGTAGCCCGGTCCGCAGACGAGGACGTCACGCTGGTTGTCGTTCGCGAGCGCGTGGAGCACGTCGTTGCCCGTTCCGCCGTACTCGACGTCGGCGCCGGGGCCGGCCCACATCACGTCGTTCCCGGCGCCGCCGTACAGGATGTCGTTGCCCGGACCGCCGCGGACGACGTCGTTGCCCTGTCCGGCATACACGACATCGTTGCCGTCGTGCGCGCGGATGATGTCGTTCCCCGCCTTCGCGTAGATCAGATCCGACCCTGCCGTGCCGTTGATGTTGTCCGGACCGTTCGTGCCGTGGATCACGTCCAACGCGGCCGCGGACGCCGTCCCGGCGACGACGAGCAGCGCCGCCACGATCAGGAGCACCACTTTCCCCTTCATGCTGCAACCCCCTCCAAGTGGACAGAACCGTCCTGCCCGTTATCTCTCGCGGCTGTGTTGACGAGTTCAGCGCGTCGTAAAGCCGCGGTAAGAGGTGCGTAAGAATCTTCGGCTACGCGTGCGCTATTCGAAGCGAAGCGCGCCGAGCTCCAGCAGCTCGCGCACAACGCGCTGCGTGCGCCTGCGCAGCCGTGTCGACTCTCGTTCCGACAAGCGCCGCTTGCGTGCGACGGAGTCGACGACGTCGCCGACCCTTCTGCTGCCGTCGAGCGCGGCCACGACGTCGAGCACGTCGGGCGCGGTCTCGACGAGCGAATGCGTTCCCTCGTCGAGCTGGATCTCGGCGGCGAAGACGCGGTTGCGCCCGTCTCTTCGTCGAAGATCCTGCGCGAGCTTCAGCGATGCAGCCAGCGACACACGCCGGTCGAGCAGCTCGCGCTTCCTCCCGAGACCTGCGAGCCGCTCGCGCGCGTCGAACGCGCGCAGGATCTGGTCGCCGGCATCCTCGAGCTCGTCGGCGTCGACCCAGTCGACGCGGATCGAGTGCGGCGCGGGGCGCCGGTGGAGCACGACCGCGCCCTCGCCGATCCAGTGCGCTCCGATCGCCGTCAAATACTCCGTCCACGCATCGAGGGCATCGCCGAGCTGCACCGAGTCGTCGACGAGGTGGTCGTTCCACGTCGCCGCGTGTTCCAGGGCGTCCGACTCCCAGATCGGCAGGATCCAGCCGTCGCAGTCGAGCGGCTCGAGCCACTCGAGCGGCCGCTCGACGGACGAGTCCTCGTCAGGGGCGATCCAGCTCACGAGGAGCGTGGCGAAGCCGTCGTCGGCGAGGTGCGCGGCCGCGGTGCCCACGAGCTGCTGCGAGAGCTCGTCTCCGCCGAGCCCGCCGTCGCGGTAGGCCCAGCGGTGCTCGGGAGAGACGACGTACGGCGCGTTGCAGGTGATCAGGTCGAACGTCTCGTCGGCGACGGGCTCGAACAGGCTTCCGCTGCGGCACTCGATGTTCGACAACCCGTTGAGCGCCGCGTTGAGCTCCGTGTACGCAAGCGCGCGCGGATTGACGTCCGTCGCGACGACCTCGCGCGCGTGCGCTGCAGCGAGCAGCGCCTGGACGCCGCTGCCCGTGCCGACGTCGAGCGCCCTCGAGACCCGTCGCCGCGGCGTCAGCGAGTCGCACAGCTGAGAGGTCGGCGTGTAGCCGGCGACGTAGTCGGGAGCGCCATGTCCGTCCTCGTCGAGGTCGTTGTCCGCTGCGACGAGGAGCTCGCCGATCGGCAGGAGACGTGCGCGCGGAACGACCGCCTTGCCGTCGACATCTGCGAGCGCCGTCGCCGCAAGCGCGTCGACTCCACGCGGACCGAGTGCCGCGATCGCGTCGTCGACCGGCAACGGCAACTGGAGGAAGAGGAGTCGCACGACGGAGTCGAGCTTCGACCGCGACAGCCGCCGCGCGGAGATGGGAACGTCGCCAGCGCGTGAGGAGTACGCCTCGTCGCCGAGCAGCTCCGTGATCGCCTCCTCGGAGTAGCCGACGTCCCGGAGCGCCTTGCCGAGGGTGCGTGCCGCGCCCGTGTCTGCGATCGGATGTCGAGCCATAGTGCGCGGCTCAGGCGCGTTCGTACTCGTCGTGGCGGCGGAACCAGTTGAGGGGAGCGTCGGGCGTACGCGCTTCGTTTCGTCCTCGGGGCGCGCGGTCGAGCCACTGATACATGCCCCAGAGCGCGTCCAGCCCGCGTGCGTACGCCGAGTAGGTGTGGTAGACGACGCCGTCCTCGAGCGCGAAGGCGCTCAGCCCCGGGCGCTCGCGTGTGTATGTCGCCCAGTCCGTGCCCGTCGTCGCGGCCCACGCGGCGAACGACGCGCTCACGTCAGCGGGCGGCGACCACACAGGTGCCTCACGGAAGTTGTACTCGAGTGTGCCGGAACGCACCTGCTCCTCCGACTGCGAGACGTCGAAGTCGAAGTTGAAGTCGCTGTCGAACGACGACGCCCAGGGGAAGCTCCAGCCCATGCGCTGCCTGTACGCACGCAGCTTCTCGATCGGCGCGCGCGATACGGCCCAGAGCATCACGTCGTGGTTCGCGAGGTGGATCGCGACGCCGTTGAAGCCGTCCGCGATTGCCGAGCAGGCGAGACAGCCCGCGCTGTAGTCGGGACCGAACATGAAGTGGTACACGAGCAGCTGCGAGCGCCCGCGGAAGAGATCGGCGAGCGACGTGTCTCCCTCGTCGGTCTCGAACCTGTAGTCCTTGTCGACCGGCACCCACGGCAGCTCTTGCCGCTGCCGAGCGAGCTCGTCGCTGCGCCGAGTGAGCTCCTTCTCGGCCGCGAGCAGCTCGAGCCGCGCCGCGAGCCACTCCTCACGCGTTCCCGTCCGCTGTTGCGTCATCGGCTGCTCTCCTCCCGTCACGTCGGTGTGGCGCCGTCCCCTCCTCTATGGGCCGACCGACACGATGCGCGCCCGCCACGAGCCCTTGGGCGCGTCGACCTCGACCTCGTCGCCCACCTTCGCGCCGAGCAGCGCTCGACCGAGCGGCGACTCCGGTGAGACGCCGCCGACGCTCGAGATCTCGACGTCGAGCTGCTCTCCATGCTCGTCGACGATCTCCACCTTCGAGCCGATGCCGACGGTCCCACGGTCCTTCGGCTCCTGCTCGTCGACGACGACGGCGCGGTCGAGCCGGTCGCGGATCATGCGGATGCGTCGCTCGAGCAGGCCCTGCTCGTTCTTCGCGGCGTGGTACTCGTAGTTCTCGGAGAGGTCGCCGAAACTGCGGGCGGTTGCGATCGCCTCGACGATCTCGGCACGCTTCGGCCCCTCCAGCTCGGCGAGCTCCGTCTCGAGCTGCTCCTTCTGGGCGGGCGTGAGCAACTCGGGCTTCTCGGTCGCCACCGGGCAGAGAGTAGCCGCAAGGTTCGCGGGCGGCGAGCAGGCATGATGTGACGGTGGGACCTTCGCCCAGCTCGAACGGCGATGGTGACGGGGCGAGGCGTTTCACGGATCGCCGCGTCGTCGTCACGGGTCTCGGCGCTGTCACGCCGCTCGGCGCCGACGTCGAGACGACGTGGCAGCGCCTGATCGCGGGAGAGAGTGCCGGCTCCCTGATCACGGCCTTCTCGCCGGAGGGTCACACCGTCCGCATCGCCTGCGAGGCGGACGGCTTCGAGCCGGAGCAGTGGATCGAGCGGCGGAGGCTGCGCCGCCTCGACCGCTTCGCGCAGTTCGCCGTCGCCGCCGCGCGGATGGCGGAATCCGATGCGGCTCTCGACGTCACCGTCGAGCCCGAGCGGATCGGAGCGGCGATCGCAACCGCGCAGGGAGGCGTCGAGTCGCTGGCCGAGTGCTGTCGCGAGCTGGCCGAAGACGGACGCATCCATCCCACGCTCGTCACGGCGTTCATGCCGAACATGGCGGCGGGCTGGGTGTCGATGGAGCTCGGCCTGCGCGGTCCCCTGGGCTCGCCCTGCACCGCGTGCGCTGCGTCTGCGATGGCCGTGGGCGAGGGGTACGACGCGATCAGGCTCGGTCGTGCCGACGTGATGTTCTGCGGCGGCAGCGAGGCCGGGATCACGCCGCTGGCGATGGCGGGTTTCGCGGCGATGCGCGCGCTCTCGCGCCGCAACGACGATCCCGCGAAGGCGAGCCGGCCATTCGACGCGGGAAGAGACGGCTTCGTCATGGGCGAGGGTGCGGCGGTGCTGACGCTCGAGGAGCTCGAGCACGCACGCGCCCGCGGCGCGAAGGTGTATGCCGAGGTTGCCGGGTACGGCTTGACCTCGGACTCCTTCCACATGACCGAGCCGGACCCCGAGGGACACGGACAGGCGCGCGCGATCACGTCCGCGCTGCGCGACGCAGGTGCTGGACCCGGCGACGTCGACTACGTCAACGCGCACGCGAGCTCGACGGAGCTCGGCGACGCGACCGAGACGACGGCGCTCAAGGTCGCGCTTGGGGAGGAGAACGCGCGCTCGACAGCGGTCTCGTCGACGAAGGGAGCGATGGGTCACTGCCTCGGCGCCGCCGGCGCGATCGAGACTGCCGTCACCGTGCTCGCGCTGCGCGACAACATCGCGCCGCCGACGATCAACTACGAGGCGCCCGACCCGTTGTGCGACCTCGACTACGTCCCGAACGAGGCCCGCGAGCAGCGGATCGACGTCGCGCTGACGAACAGCTTCGGCTTCGGCGGGCACAACGCGGTGATCGTTCTTCGCCGCTGCGACGACTGACGGCTGCCGCGCCGCCGGTCGACGTGTCCACCGATCGAGTGATCCCATCCGGGTTTGAGCCTGCGCGCCCGGCCGCCGATATCCGGCACATGGCCCGTTTCGCAGCACTTGCAGCCTGGTCGTCTCCCGCAGCGGTCGCTGCGCCTCCGCGTGATCGCATGACGCCCGCCCGTCGCGTCGCGCAGCCGCCGAAGCCGGCACCACGGCCCCGTCTGCGCGGGGCGCTGCTCTTCCTCTCGTCCGCCCGCTCTTAGCGACCGCGCGACGCGGCCTGCGTCAGGCGGTGAGGTCGGCCGCCATCTCCTCGAAGGCTGCGACGAAAGCGTCGCAGTCCTCGTGCGTGTGGACGACCGAAAGCGTCCACTCCTCCTCGCGGCCCGGGGTCATGAAGACGCCGCGGTTCATGTTGTAGAGCCACGCGAGCTCGGCGAGCTCCGCGTCCTGGTTCTCCTTGTACGTCTCGTAGTCGACGATCCGTACGGGGGAGAAGGTGACGCAGCCCTTCGCACCGATCCCTACGGAGTAGCCCGCCAGGCCGTAGCGGTCGAGGATCGCTTGGCAGCCGGCGAGCAGGCGCTCCTCCAGCGCGTCGAGGTGCGCGTACGCCTCGGGGGTCAACACCTCGAACAGGCTCGCGCGGGCCGCGGCCATCGCCAGCGGATTGCCGTTGTACGTGCCGACCTGGTAGACGGAACCGTCCTCCACGACCTCGAAGACCTCTTCGGTGCCGCCGATCGCGCCGGTCGGAAGACCGCCGCCGAGCGTCTTCGCGAGCGTGACCATGTCCGGTGTGACGCCGAACCGCTCCGTCGCACCGCCGGCGGCGACGCAGAGACCCGTCTTCACCTCGTCGAAGATCAGGATCACCCCGAGCCGTCGCGTCAACTCGCGCACCGCCTCGAGGTAGCCGGGCTCGGGGAGCACCACCCCGAGGTTCATCATCGCCGGCTCCATGATCACGCACGCGGGCGGCCGTCCCTCGTCGAACAGGTCGGCGATTCGGCGTTCCATCACGGCCGCGTCGTTGAACGGCACCGGGATGGTCATGTCGGCGACGGATTGAGGAATGCCCGCGCCGTACGGGATCGAGGCGTAGCGTTCGCGGTCGCCGATCTTGTCGTAGGGCGTCCCGATCGAGACCATCACGTAGTCGTGGTGGCCGTGGTACGAGCCGAAGATCTTCATGATCGTGTCGCGGCCGGTCCGGGCACGCGCGATCCGGATCGCGTCCATCGTCGCCTCGGAGCCCGAGTTGACGAAGCGCCAGCGATTGAGGCCCCAGCGCCGCTTGAGCTCCTCCGCGACGACGATCGCATCCTCGGTCGGCGCCGCGAAGTGCGTCCCGAGCGCCATCCGCGCGCGCACGGCCTCGACGATTGCCGGATGCGCGTGGCCCTGCACCATCGAGCCGTAGGCGTTGTGGAAGTCGACCATCTTGTTGCCGTCGACGTCCCAGACGTACGCGCCCTCGCCGTGCGAGAGGTAGATCGGCCACGGGTCGCGGTCCTGGTACGACGAGGCGACGCCGCCCGCGAGCGTCTGTCGGGCTCGTTCGAAGAGCGCGCTCGACCCGGGCGTGCGCTCGTCGAGCCGCCGCTGCTCGCGCTCGGTCAGCTCCGCGATCCGTGCGCGGTCCAGCTCGGCGGTCGTCGGCGTGCTCACTCTGCGTTCCATTCTCGCCTTTCGCGCGAAGTCGCGGAGCGGGCAATGGAATGATGCGGAGATGGCGGCGGAGACACCTCGCGATCTTCGCGCGCTGTTCGACCCGCGTTCAGTCGCCGTAGTGGGCGCGTCGAGGGATCCCGCGAAGTGGGGTCACTGGCTCGCCGAAGGCGCGCTTCGCGGCGAGCGGCGACGCTCCGTCTACCTCGTTAACCGCGCCGGCGGCGAGGTGCTCGGACGCCCTGCGTACCGCTCGCTCGCGGAGCTGCCCGAGTCGCCCGAGCTCGTCGTCCTCGCTGTCCCTGCGTCCGCGTTCGAGTCGACCGTCGACACGGCGCTCGGGCTCGGCGCGCGTGCGCTGGTCGCGATCGCCGCCGGGTTGGGCGAGAGCGGGGAGGAGGGGCTTCGAATCGAGCGTCGCGTCGCCGATCACGTTCGCGCGGCCGGGGCGGTGCTGCTCGGGCCTAACTGCCAGGGCGTCTACGACGGGCTCGCGGAGCTCGACCTCGGGTCGGAGAACTTCGTCCCGGGCCCGATCGGCCTCGTCTCGCAGAGCGGGAACCTCGCGCTCGAGGTCTCGCTGCTCGGCGCCGACGTGGGGCTCGGCATCTCCCGCTTCGCCTCGCTCGGCAACCAGGCCGACCTGGAGGTCGCCGACCTCGTCGAAGCGCTCGCCGCGCACGACGCGACGCGGCTGATCGCGGTCTACTGCGAGGACTTCCGAGACGGACGCGCGTTCGCTCGATCGGCACGCGCGGCGGTCGATGCTGAAAAGCCCGTCGTCCTGCTCGCTGGCGGTGCGAGCGTGGTTGGCAGGCGCGCCGCCCATTCGCACACCGGTGCGCTGGTCAGCGACTCGGCCGCGATCGACGCCGCCTGCCGCGCTGCGGGGATCCTGCGGGTCTCGAGCCCGAAGCGGCTGGTCGAGGTCGCGCAGCTCCTGCTCGCCGCCCGACGCCCGTGCGGCCGCAGACTCGCCGTCGTCGCAGACGGCGGCGGATCGGCGGTCGTGGCCGCCGACCTCGCCGCCGGAGTGGGGCTCGAGCTCCCTCGTCTGTCACCAGAGCTGTCGGCGAGCCTCGACGCGGTGATGCCGGAGACCGCGACGACGACGAATCCGGTCGACTTCGCCGGTGCAGGCGAGCAGGACCTGCGCGCGTACGAGCGCGTGCCTCGCCTCTTGCTCGAGTCGGGAGAGGTCGACGTCGTGATGCTCACCGGCTACATCGGCGGCTACGGGCTGCTCGCCGAGGAACTGAGCGCCGCGGAGACCGAGGCGGCGCGCGGGCTCGCGCGCGCGGCCGCCGACGCCGGCCGGCCTGCGGTCGTCCAGAGCATGCACTGGCAGGAGCCGCCGGCGGTCGCGCTGCGCGAGGCGGGCGTACCGGTCTTCCGCGACGTCGAGGCCGCGCTCACCGCGACGGCGCTCGTCGCGGGGCACGAGCTCCGGGCACGGCGGGAAGTGCCGTCGTCGCCCGCACCGGCGACACCGCTGAACGACGACGGCGGCTACTTCGAGGCCCGCGCGCTGCTCGCCGCGGGCGGTGTCGTGTTCCCGGAGGCGCGTCACGTGACCGGGGACGGAGAGGCGGTCGCCGCTGCAGCCGAGCTCGGCTATCCCGTCGCGCTCAAGGCGATGGGACTGCTGCACAAGTCGGATGCCGGCGGCGTCGTGCTCGGCATCGAGGACGAGGAACAGCTCTCGCGTGCGGTCGCCGAGCTGGACGAGCGCCTGTCGCCCGACGGCTATTCGCTCGAGCGACTCGTCTCCGCGCCCGCATCGGTCGAGCTGATCGTCGGCTGCAAGCAGGATCCCCGCTTCGGCCCGATCCTGCTCGTCGGCCTCGGTGGAGTCCTCGCCGAGGTGATGCGCGACACCGCCGTCGCGCTTGCGCCAGCGGAGGCGGAAGAGGTGGAGGAGCTGCTACTCGGCCTCGCGGGGGCGTCGCTGCTCACGGGCATCCGCGGCCGGCCGCCGCTCGACGTGGGTGCGGCCGCCTCGGCAGCGTCCGCCGTCTCGCGGGTCGCGGCGGAGCATCCCGAGCTCGCCGAGCTCGAGATCAACCCGCTGATCGTCACGCCAACCGGGGCGATCGGGCTCGACGCGCGGCTCGTCTACTCCCAGCCGAGGTAGGGCGCGGCGCCGCGCTTGAGGAGACCGCCGGCGACGATCAGCCGCTGGATCTCGCTCGTGCCCTCCCAAATGCGGTCGACACGCAACTCGCGGAAGTGCCGGGCCGCGGGGCTCTCGACCATATAGCCGCGTCCGCCGAGGATCTGCAACGCGCGGTCGGCGACGCGGCCGGCCATCTCGGAGGCGTACAGCTTCGCCATCGACACTTTGCCGTGGACGATCTTTCGGTTCGAGAGCGAGTCGAATGCGTGCGCCGCGTGGTAGGTGAGCAGGCGCGCCGCGAGCAGCTCGGTCAGCGAATCAGCGAGCTGGAACGACACGCCCTGGTAGTCGGCGATCGGCGAGCCGAATGCCTCGCGTTCCTTCGCCCAGTCGGCGGCGACGTCGAGCAGCCGTTGCGCCGCACCGCAGCAGCGAGCCGCGATGAAGATGCGCTCGACGAGGATCCACTCCTTCGCGCCTGCGTCGCCGCTCGCCGGGATGCGATTGGCGTCGGGCACGCGGCAGTCGGTGAAGACGAGCTCAGGGTGATGGTCGAGGTACGGGTCGTGCAGGAAGCGTGGCGTCCGTGCGATCTCGAGGCCAGGCGCGTCCGGCTCGACGATGAAGAGCGTCTGCTCGCCCTCCGCCACTGCCGCGACGACGTAGAAGCCCGGACGACCCTCGCTCGTGACGAACCACTTCTCGCCGTTCAGCTTCCAGTCGTCGCCGTCGCGCTCCGCCCTCGCGCGGATGCCGGATAGGTCCGACCCCGCACCCGGCTCCGTCAGCGCCCATGCCTCGCGGTACTCGCCACGGATGATCGGCGCGACGAAGCGCTCCGCCTGATCCGGCGTGGCGATCTCGAGTAGCTCGCGCGGACCGCGGTCGACGACGGCGAAGCCGAGCCCGTTCGTCGCCTTGCCGGACTCCTCCTCGAGTGCGACCTGCCCCACCATCGACAAGCCGATGCCGCCGTGCGCCTCGGGCATGTTCAGCATCGCGAAGCCGGCCTCGCGCGCCTTGCGCCGCAGCGCGTCGACCTCTGCTTCGTCGATCGACCCAGTCGCGGCGATCCGCTGCTCGAGCGGGTAGACCTCGTCCTCGACGAAGCGGGCGACGCGTTCCTTCAGCTCGCGGACGTCGGCGGGGAGCTCGGGGACGATCAGGGCAGCCTCCTTCGGTTTGACCGTACGGTCAGGTTGACGGAGGCGGAGCCTACGCCAAGACGCGTCGGGCGGCGAGCGTGCCCTCGAGGACGGCCTCCTCGAGCGACCGCGGTGCGCGGCAGTCACCGGCCTCCTCGAACGACGCTCCGGCGGCCGCGAGCTCCGCCGCGAGTCCGTCCTCCGGGACACGTCCGAGCGAGAGCACGAGCACGTCTGCCTCGAAGGTCGTTTCGCGCTCCGGTGCGAAGGCGTTCCGGAACCGAACCGCTCCGCCCGACGCGCCGGTCAGCTCGAGGTGGTGCCCGATCGTGACCTCTGCGCGGTAGAGACGCTGGAGGTAGAGGTTGCGCCGGTACTGGTGCAGGCCTTCGGCGACCGCGACGGAGGCGACCGCGAGCGTCACGTTGTTCCCGGCCGCGGCGAGCACCTCGGCCGCGTCGAGCGCGCCTGGGTCGCCGCCCCAGTCGGCGACGACGACCCGCAGTCCAGCGGGCATGTCGCGGGCCAGCACCGTCCAGGCGTCGTGCACCTCGACGCCCTCGAGTTCGAGGTCCGGGTCGACGTAGGGACGGGCGCCCGTGGCGACGACGACGCCGTCGGACTCCTCTGCGAGCACGTCACCGGCGCTCGCGGATGCGCCGAGCCGCAGCTCGACGCCGGCCGCAGCGAGCTGCCGTCGCGCGGTCCCGACAAGCGCCGCGGCGATGCCCGCGTTCCCGGGCGCTGCGCCGGCGAGGGCGATCTGCCCGCCGATCCGCTGCGACCGCTCGAGAACGACGACGTCGTGCCCAGCAGCTCCGGCCTCGACCGCGGCGGCGAGACCGGCCGGGCCGGCGCCGACGACGACGAGCCGGCGCCTGGACCGGGCGGGTCGGCGCGGCTCGATCTGACGCTCGCGGCCGGTACGAGGATTGACCGTGCACGCGATCGGCGTACCCGCGTGGTAGTGGGCGATGCAGGCGTTGCACGCGATGCACGGCACGATCTCGTCCAAGCGTCCGTCCCTGGCCTTCGCCGGCAGCTCCGGATCGGCGATCAGGGCGCGCGTCATGCCGACCGCGTCCGCGACACCCGCGGCGAGGAGCCGGTCGGCAGCCGCGACGTCGACGATTCGCGACGTCGCGATCAACGCATGCGCGCGATCGATCGCCGCCGCGGGCTCGGCGATCGCGTTCTCGCCGGTCGTACCCGGAGGGACGATCCCGACCGAGCCGAGGTACGTCGACGAGTCGCCGAGCGCGACCGAGACGTAGTCGACGTCCTCGCCGGACAGCAGCCGCGCCATCCCCGCGCCG
>Ga0187777_10000649_pt1 | contig 23146 bp, 21 predicted proteins | sample 1015_Q2_SP5_10_M_FD_132416 | JGI IMG/M metagenome (GOLD analysis project Ga0187777, IMG submission 132416) | Tropical peat soil microbial communities from peatlands in Department of Meta, Colombia - 1015_Q2_SP5_10_MG | ecosystem: Environmental > Terrestrial > Soil > Wetlands > Peat | place... | reverse complement strand
GGCATTCTTGCCACCGAGAATGGCGCCCAGAATGCCTCCTGCTCCGCCGGTGGGCAGAATATTCTGCAGCTTCATTCTGGCGATCGCCTCCAGATCGGGCGCAAAGTGGGGATTGCTGAGGGGGCCGGTCACGATGAGCGGCATGACCATTTCGCCGTTCTTGTTGACCAGCGCCGTATCCAAATATCCGCCGATGCCGGTGCCGCCGATCGAATCGGTCGTCGCTTTGGTGAGGATTGCAGTCAAGTGCATGCTGATGGCTTGATCCACCAGGTTGATGCTTCCGGTACCCGCCAGATTCCCTTCGTCAATCACTGCCACCAGGTTGTTCGTCTGAGCCAGCCCGTTCTGGATAGTGAAGTCGCCAGCCAGCTTGCTCAGATTGGTGTAATCCTTGGCCTGCGCTGCCTTGCCACTTCCGGTAAATCTTCCGATGTTGGCGAGCTGGCGGAGGATGCTGACATCCGTCAGCTTGCCGTTCTCCAGATTCAGGCCCAACGTCCCGTTCAGTGAGCGCGCCATGTTGTCGCCACCGCTGAAGTGCGCGTTGGCGCTGGCATTCAACTGGCCATACAGATTCTTCTTCGAACCGGAGACGGCGGTGAGAAATTGATTGGCATCCACCCTGGTCAATCTGCTCGCGACCGCGTAGGTGGGGACGGCGGGCCGCATATCTATCACGATGGAGCCGGCCTGCTGGCCGCTGTACAACTGCGCGGTCAGCGGATCGAGATGAACGAGGCCATGATCGAGCACCACCCTGGTGCTGGCGTTGGTGAAAACAACGCCGGCCACGGCCAAGCTCCCGGCGCTCAACGACCCGCCGCCGGTCGCCCGATCGAGCAGGCCCGGCTGCGAAGCGGGTGCAGCGCCGGCCCGCGGCACCAGACTCAAATAGGGGAGCGTTTCGGCCTTCTTTGCAGGTGGCGTGGCGCCGCCGGTGATCCTCTGCAGCTCGTCGATATCGAGTTTGTCCGCGCTCAGGTTGAACTGCAGCTGCGGATCGTTGAAATCACGCAGCGTTATCCCGCCGCTAACCTGGGTGGAGCCGAGTGAAGCCACAAGGTTTTGAAAGATGACCGAGCTCTGAGAAAAACTGATCGCGGCTTTGACAATCTTGAGCGGCTCGGCAAAGCTGGCAGGCTTGATCTGCACATGCTGCAGCTCGCCACTGCCGCTGAAATCCATAGCAGCAGAATCCTTCAACGGGCCAGAAGCATGCAGATTCAGCGAGATGGGTCCGCTCGCGCTCATACCCTCGGTCCCGGAGACGCCATAGGCCTTGGCCATGTTGAGGAGCTCTCCCAGGTCTGCGTTCTGCGCGCGCAGGTCGGCTTCCACGCTGGAGGCGGGTGAGGTGTATTGATTCAAAGCGAAGCGCGCACTCAGCGCAGTGCGCCCGCTGCTGGCCGAAAAATCGTTGGAACGGACCGCGGTTGGAGTCAGCTCCAACTGGATGCCCTTTACGCTTACCGGCTGCGGCAGGTCTTTGCCGCTGATATCCAGGCCTCCTGAACTGACGCTGCCCTCGAGCGCCGGTTGCGTAGCTGCGCCCTGCGCGTGCAGGTTGGCAGAGATATCTCCTTTGATATCCATCCCCGGATTGAAAGCCACGCCGGCGGCAGCTGCCAGACGCGCAACCTCCTGGATAGAAGCATTCGCGATGTTCAGTTTCAGGTCGATCTGCGCCGGCGTGGGCTTGGAATTGATGCTCCCACTCACCTGCACCGGAGTACCGCCCAGCTTCAGATCGCCTCTATCAATGCGCATCTCGTCACCGGCACTGGCCAGCGAGTAGTCGGCAGTGATGGGATACCCCAGGGGATGCCCATGCAAACTCACCTGCTCCAGGCTGAGGTTTCCGCTCGATGCGAAACCCTTGGCGGAGCTGTTGATATCAGCTTTGCCGGTAACGACTGCATCGCTGCCCTCCAGCGTCTCGAGATGGAGGAACCGCTGCAGGCCGGAGATGGAGACTTCCTGGCTGTCGAGCTTCACCCTGGCGGGCGTGTTGCCGATATCGGCGGCGTCGAGAGGGCCGACCATTCCAGAAAGCTTCAGCCTCTGGTCGCCTTTGCCCGGCAGATGAACGGCGACATCGACATCGAAGGCCTTGCCCGGCTCGTAGCCTGAGATGTGGAGATCAATGTGGTCGTACACGGCGCGGGGCTGGTGCTGCTGCTCATCGGTGATGGCGACCTGGCCATCTGTGATCTTCACATCGCTCAGGGAAAGGCTGCTGCCCGAAGCCCTTTGCGAGGAATTGGGACTGGGAGCACTCTTCTTTTCAGTCGTGGCTGAAGCTTTGGCCGGCGCAGCCTCGGTCGCCTGCCCTAAGGAGGCGAAATTCCAAGCTCCGGTAGCATTGCGGATGAGTTCGATCTTTGGCCGCGTGAGCTCAAGTGAACTGATCTCCACTTCGCCGCGCAATAGTGGGAGCAGCGAGGCGCTCACTGCCAACTCCTCCGCCTGAGCGAACGGCCGTGGCGAGTGGAAGCGCGGATCTTCGCCGACGCTCGCGTTTCCGGCCTTGAAAGAGAGCGGTATGATGCTCAAGCGAAGCTGGCCAAGCGTGACCGGGCGCCCCAGTTTCTTCTGCAGTCCGCCCTGAATGCGGCCACGATACTGGTTCACATCCACAAACGCAGGAATGGCGAAGAGCGCAATGATGAGAAGAGCCAGAAGAATCCCCAGCGCGATTGCGAGCCTCTTCATATCACCCCCCGATCCCGCGGCGCCTACTTACCTTACTCCAAAATGCGGCCGCAGGCGGTGAATTCACACCGGGGCGCGGCCGGCTCACGTTGCGGCACCTACAGCAGCCTGTTAGACTGGCAGTTCGGGCTGTTTACGCAAGCCAATCCAGTGAAGGACCATCCGTGAGAACTGAGACCCGTCACAGGTTGAAAGAAGACCCATTCGCCGAGAGCGCCCGCGAGACGGTCGACTGGGCGCGCGACCACAGCATCAATCTGGTAGGCGGCGTCGTGGTGGCGACGGTCATCATCGCGCTGGCGTTGGGAGGCTGGACGTACTACGAGAAACGCGAGACGCAGGCGAACCTGGAACTCGGCCAGGGCCTGCGTACCATGGGCGCTACCATCGCGGCTGAGCGGGCACCCGGCATGGGCGAGACCTATCCTACGGCGCAGGCCCGCGAGCAGGCAGCGGAGAAAAAATTCCAGGGAGTAGTCGGCCGCTACGGATGGACGCACGCCGGCAAAATGGCAGCCTACATGATCGGCGCAGCCCGCATGCAGGCGGGCGATAACGCGGGCGCTGAGCGCCAGTTCAAGCAGATTGCGGCTTCGAACAATCAGGACCTGGCGTCCCTGGCCAATATGGCACTGGCCTCGATCTATGCCAGCAACGGGAAGCAAGCCGATGCTATCGCCATTTATAAGGGCTTGATGGACAAGCCTGCACGCACGGTCTCCAAGGCCGAGGCGCAGTTTCAGCTGGCAGCGCTCTACGCCCCGACCCAGCCCAAAGAAGCGATGAAGATCTACCAGCAGATGCAGGCTGAGGACCCGACCGGAGCAGTGGCACAGGTTGCCATGATGAAGATGGCAGCGCTCAAGCAGTAGCCGCTCGTTTTTCGCTTTGCAATCGGCATGGGCAGCGTTATAGTGACTCGCGCTGCGGCCTTCCCTCCCCCTGACAGAACTCCTTCTGGCCAAAGGCCGCATCGCCCTTATGAGAGTTTTTCGGCAAAGGCGCACAGGCTTCTCGCTGGTGGAGCTGCTGATCGTGGTGGCAGTGATCCTTATCCTCTCGGCACTGGCGATCCCACAACTGCTGCGTGCCAAGATAGCAGCCAACGAGGCTTCAGCGGTCTCGGCGGTGCGCAACATTTACAGCATGCAAATCCAGTACGCACAGCTTTACCCGACGCTTGGATTTGCGACGGACATCTCGCAGCTCGGCCCACCTTCCGGCGGCGCTCCGCCGACGGCGGCGCACGCCAACCTGCTCGATTTCGTCCTGGGCTGCGCGGCTCAGCCCTGTCCCAAGAGCGGATATCTGTTTTCCATCGATCAGACCAGCGGCAGCCCGATCGATTCATTCCGCGTGGTCGCAATCCCCCAGGCCCAGGGCACCACCGGGATCCGCGGGTTCTGCGTGAGCAGCAACGGCGGCAACATCACCGCCGACCCCAACGGTGGCAGCAACTGCACCAGCCCGATCTAGGGTAGTGGGCTGTTTTGAAATCTCAATCCTTTTTATCCTGCTGCCGGTTGTGATATTTGAGCATCTCCTTACGCACTTGGTCTTCGGATGATTTCTGTAGCTTGTCTAGCCAATGCTTTACGCTTGCCACGAAGGACAGTATGAGCAGAATCGCAGCAGGAAGCGAAAACCAAAGCGGCGGCAACTTGCAGAAAAAATCGTGCATTATGCTGCGATCTCCTCTTTTTTCTCCAATAATCCTACCAATTCCTCAATCGTCCAAGCATGATCTGCCAGACCTGCCTCCATCGCGGGTGTGACCCTGAGCGTCTGATGGACGCGGCAGAAATTGTAATAGGCTAAGTACAGGGCTACTGCATGGCAGTGGTTCTCAAATTTCTTTGAGAAGGCGTTTGTCAGCCGTGTGAATCGGCGAATGCCCATTCGCATATTCAGATTCTGGCGCTCCACGTAGCTGGTGCTGATGTGCGCGGGATCGGGGTTGCCGCTGAGGATACCCGTGCGAATGCCAATACAACGGGCAGGACTGTACCGCGACTCCATTTCTGGCGAGGGTGCGCCGTATAGCTTTATCAGCATCGCGTAATCCACGTCCATGCCAAATGCACCTTCGACGGCCTCAGCGTAAACCCTGTGGCCGTCAGTAGTGATTTGGATGCGAGTGGCTACACGCGATGCCAAATCCTCCATGAACGACAGTGCCCATTCCGAATCACGACCGCCGCACAGGTAGGACAGAATCAGCTTTGAATCCGCGTCAATAGCCGTCCATGTCCAAACATCTCCTGTGCCCTGCATCTTCTTTTCTTCGGGCACGTTCTCTGCCTTTGCATAGCAGAAGGACCAAACCTCATCGCACTGTACGCGCCGAGAGGATACCCCGCGTACAATCGCATTATGGTGGGAAGTGCAAGCTTTCCCCATATCGCAAAGCAGCTTGGTCACAGCGTCTTTGCAACATCCAGTAAGACGACAAGTCGCACGGATACTGTTTCCCTCAACTAATGCGGCTACAATCTGTGAACGCTTCTCTATACTCAAGCGATTCATAATGAAGTTAGCATATGCTTGAGCGGTAAAGCTTGTCAAGCATTAATTAAACTATTTTGTTGATTTGTTTAATTAATCCTTGATAACATAACTTCGGTAAAGATACCGATGGAACACACAGATTTTACAAAGCACAAAGCTGGCTACTGTATAAAGAATACAAGTGGTCATTGGTCTTTCGTCCCCAATGATTTACCGCCCAAGATTGAAGTTAATTGGAAGCTTGCATCGCTCCTGAGTGAGGCAGATCGCAGACTCAGCGAACTCGCTGGGATAGCACGTACACTGCCAAATCCCCACCTGTTAATTGGCCCTTTCACAAGACGCGAAGCGGTGCTATCTAGCAAAATAGAAGGAACGCTGGCATCCATTTCCGACCTAATGTCTTATGAGGCATTAGGCTTGGTACGTTCTGAAAAGAGCGATGTTCGCGAAGTCGCTAACTATGTGAATGCTTTGGAATATGGCCTTGACCGCCTCAAAGAACTACCGATTAGCCTAAGGCTTCTCAAGGAAATTCACCAACGTTTAATGCAAAACGTCAGGGGCGACAGCCTCGCGCCAGGTGAGTTTAGAAAAATTCAGAATTGGATTGGTCCCCCCGGATGCAAAATCGAAGATGCCACATTTGTGCCCCCTCCAATTAATGAAATGAAGCAGGCACTGGGTACGCTTGAAAAATACATCCATGAAACAACGGAGCTCCCTCCGTTAGTAAGAATGGCATTAATTCATTATCAATTTGAAGCGATCCATCCCTTCATCGACGGAAATGGAAGGGTTGGCAGGTTGCTCATCACGCTGCTACTTTGCGCGGATGGGTTAATGCCACAACCGCTACTTTATTTAAGCGCCTTTTTTGAGAGGCACAGGGCCGAATACTATAAGTTGTTACTAGAAGTAAGCCAAGATGGAAACTGGATTGGCTGGCTGAGTTTCTTTCTGAGAGGCGTGGCTGAACAATCAAGTGACGCTATCGCCCGTGCTATCTTGCTGCAAGAATTAGCCGGTAAACTTAGGGAAAGACTACAAGATACTCATTCGTCGGCCACTCTTCTGAAGTTAGCAGATCATCTGTTCTTCAGACCTTACGTCAGCGCAGCCTATGTTGCTAGAGTCATGAAAGTAAGTTTACCGAGCGCCACAAAGAATATCGATAAACTTGTAGGAGAGGGTATTTTGGAGGAAATTACCGGACGGCAACGAAAGAGAATCTATGTTGCTAAAGAAATCATGGAGATTGTCGAGAGAGAAGAAATGAAGCAACTGCCAATCAAATTCCAGCCCACCTCTTGAGTGCTGCCTTACGCGCTATCGCGCTGCGCCTTTTAGGACTCAAGGATGCCGCTCTCGCTTTTCCGCCCTTCTTCCCTCCCAATCTTCCGAGTTCTACTGCGGCAGGATTTTTGGTTGTAGGAGGAGGAGGCAGATCAAGAACGATTTGCTTGGGCTTACTGATGGTTCTTAGTGTTTCCCCAACGGCCTCCTCTACTACCCTAAGAGCATTCTGCGCTACATCGCCCTTGCTTGAGCGTTTAACCATGTGCCTATCATGGCATAGTCCTACCTCTCAGTGCGAGTGGTCTGTTTTTCAAAACAGCCCACTACCCGATCTAGAGCAGTGTTGACACCCCTGCTTTTCGCCGATTATTCTAGAGTTTCGCCCTCACCTGCCTTGCCGCTCCTGTAGCTGCCAGTTTGAGGCAGCTGGAGAGTTGGAATGTTCATCAGCATCCAAGACCTGCAACGTCAGGAGGTTACCTTTGATGAGCATTTTCCGCCCGGAAGCCTGGACCTGGGAGCGGAGATCAGCCAACTGACGCCGCTTGCGGCCAAAGGCCAGGCGGAGCTGGTGGAAGAGCACGAGGGCAAGCAGAGCATCGCGGATATCCGGCTGCGGGGCGAGTTTTCTACCCGGCTGGAGATGCGATGCGCGCGCTGCCTGGAGCCGGTGCAGCGCGACGTAACGGCGAATTTCGACCTGATCTACCGTCCGCTGGGTGCGGTACCGCGACCGGCGGAGGCAGCCATCAGCCAGGCGGAGACAGAGGTCGGCTATTACCAGGGCAGCGGCTTGCAGCTAGAGCAAGCCCTGGCCGAGCAGGTGCTGCTGGCGGTGCCGCTGCGCGAACTGTGCACGGCTGATTGCAAAGGATTGTGCGCAAATTGCGGCAAGAACCTGAACGCAGAAAGTTGTGAGTGTCAGCCGGCGCAGGGCGATTCGCGCTGGGCAGCACTGGAAAACATCAAGAGCAAGCTGCAAGAGTAGAAACAAGAGGACAATCATCATGCCTAATCCGAAACGGCGGCACTCGAAAGCACGCACCTCGAAGCGCCGCGCCCACGACTTTCTGACCGGGCACTCGCTCTCCGAGTGCCCCAACTGCCACGAGCGCAAGATGCCGCACCGCGCCTGCCCGAAATGCGGCTACTATAAGGGCCGCGAAGTTCTCGACGTAGAAGCCAAGAAGTAGCGCAAGGAGCTGAGGTGACGCCCCCTCGTCGGCGAAAGCGTCCGTTTTCGCGGGTCGTGCGCGCGCGCATCCGCGCCATAGCCCGGACCGCCTTCCCTCCTGAAGGCCGCGCTGCGGCTTCGCGAGTCACCATCGCAGTGGATGCTATGGGCTCGGACCGCGCTCCCAAACCTGAGGTGGAGGGCGCGATCTACGCCACCCGCCACGGGCACGCGCGCGTGCTGCTGGTGGGCCATAGCAACGCCATCCAGGCCGAGCTGGCGACCCATCCGACGGCGGCCGGGTTGCCCATCGAAATCGTTCACGCATCGGAAGTCATCAGCATGCAGGAGAAGGCGGCGCAGGCGGTCCGCGCCAAGCGGGATTCTTCCATGCGCGTGGCACTGCGGCTGGTGCGCGAGGGCCGCGCCCAGGGATTTGTCAGCGCCGGCAATACCGGCGCCGCGATGGCCACAGCCAAGATGGTGCTGGGAGCGCTGCCGGGAGTAGACCGTCCCGCTTTGGCCGCGGTATTCCCCACGACGGTGCCGGGCAAGGCTGCCATCCTGATCGATGTCGGCGCGAATGTTGATTCCAAACCGGAGAACCTGGAGCAATTCGCCATCATGGGCGAGACCTACTACCGCTCCATCTTCGGGGTGAAGCATCCGCGGGTGGGAGTGCTCTCCATCGGCGAAGAGGAGAGCAAGGGCAATGAGCTTTCCCGCCAGACCAGCGCGCTGCTCAAGCAGCTTCCCATGAATTTCGGGGGCAACGCTGAGGGCCGCGATGTTTACAACGGCAACTTCGATGTCATCGTGTGCGACGGTTTTGTGGGCAACGTGGCGCTGAAAATCTCAGAGGGAGTCGTCTCCACGGTGAGTTCGATCCTCAAAGAGTCGTTGAATGCAACACTCACGCGCCAGTTCGGGTTTCTGCTCTCGCGCCGCGCTTTTGAAGATTTCAAGAAGCGGCTGGATTATACCGAGCACGGCGGGGCGCCGTTGCTGGGCGTGAAGGGCGTGGTGATCGTGAGCCACGGCTCTTCGAACGCCAATGCCATGAAGAACGCCATCCGCGTAGCGGCTGAGTTCGCCGGGCACAACGTGAATGCGCAGATCGAAGCCAGCCTGGCACAACTGAACAGCCGGAGCCATGCTGAGCCGGCCGGCGTCAACCTCGAGGCATGAGCAAAGCCCTCGCATTCCTATTCCCCGGTCAGGGCTCGCAGGCAGTGGGCATGGGCAAGGAGCTGGCCTCCATGTATCCCGTGGCCCGGCAGGTCTTCGACGAAGCCGACGAGGCGCTGGGTTACAAGATCTCTGAGCTCTGCTTCGAGGGCCCGGAAGAGAGGCTCAGGCTCACGGAAGTCACGCAGCCTGCGATCCTCAGCGTCTCGGTAGCGGCGCTGCGCGTGCTTGCCGAAAAGGGCGTTAAGCCACAGATCGTCGCCGGCCACAGCCTGGGCGAGTATTCAGCACACGTAGCTGCCGGAACTTTGCTCTTTGCCGATGCCGTCCGCGCGGTGCGCAACCGCGGGAAGTATATGCAGGAGGCGGTGCCGGTGGGCGAAGGCGCCATGGCGGCGATCCTGGGCATGCCGATCGCAGAGCTGCAGAACGTTTGCGATGAATGCGCGCAGGGCGACGTGTGCTCGCCGGCAAATATCAACTCGCCGGAGCAGATCGTCATCTCAGGGAATGCTGGGGCGGTCGAGCGGGCTACCGAAATGGCGAAGACTCGCGGCGCCAAGCGTGCCATCATGCTGCCGGTGAGCGCACCCTTCCATTGCGCTCTGATGCAACCGGCCCAGGACCGGCTGGCACCTGACCTACAGTCGCTGAGTTTCCACGCGATGCGGGTCCCAGTGGTGAAAAATATCGACGGCCAGGCGACACAGGATCCCGGTCAGGCGCGAGCGGCGCTGATCCGCCAGGTGACCGGCGCGGTGCAATGGGTAAGATCCATGCAGACTCTGATCGCGGGCGGCGAGAAGACCTACATCGAAGCCGGCCCGGGCAAGGTGCTGTGTGGCTTGATGCGGCAGATCGATAGAAGCCAGAAATGCCTGAATGTGGAAGATGAAGCATCTCTGCAGAAAACGCTGGCGGCACTGAACCCTTAGGCTAGCGTGCGCAACGCCGATCACGGCGGAAAGCTCAGGCTCTTGTCGTCCTTCTCTACCCAGAGGGGCACGGGGATGGGGCGGCCATTCACCTGCACATTCACGATGACGCCGCTGCCGCGGCCTTGCGGAGGATTGTCGGCATCCAGAACCTTGTAGCTGTGGATCACACCGTTATCGCCGCCCGGCCCCCAATCGAGATAAAACTGCCCGTAGGGATAGCGGTCGTATTTCTGCGGATGCTTCTTCCAATCAGGATCGGCCATCCACAGCGCATAGGCACCCTCATAGTCAGCGGCCTGCAAACGCGCGAAGAAACGGCCGGCGGCATGCTCCTCCGGCCAGAAGCGCATCTCCCACCAGGCAATCGAGCCTACCAGGACGATGACGAAGGCAATACCCGCTTTGCGGCGGCGAGCCCTGGCGGCATTCTCATCTACGGGTTGGGCATCCATCAGCGCCATGTGTGTAGACAACGGGGAGCGGCAAAAGGTTGCCGCTCAAGTCATAAAGTCCGCTTGAAGAGCGCCGCGGTACAGGCGAGCGCGATTATGGCGAACATAAAAAGATATAGCAAATCTCCCCAGATGGCAGCAACGCCAGCATCGCGCAGCAGCAGTGCCTTAAAGCCGTGGACGGAGTAGCTGAAAGGGTCCACATAGGCGATCACCTTGAGCCAACCCGGGAATGCCTGCACCGGATAAATGGAGCCGCTGGGAAAGAACAGGAGCGTATTCAGAATCCCAAAGATGGCGCGCGGCACCAGAGGGTCATCCACCCGCACCATGATGAGCGACATCATGGTCACGAAGGCCAGCGAGGTCGCAGCAATCATCGCCAGGATGAGAACGAAGGTAGTGGGCTGGAACGTGGTCGTGACTCCGGCCAACAGCGAGCCCACGAACGAAAGCACCAGCCCGGCGCCCATGGCCTTGATCGCGCCGGCAACATTCAGGCCCAGAACCAGCTCCATCTTGCTGATGGGCGTCACCAGGTAGCCCTCGTGGACGCCGCGAGCTTTGTCGTCGATGTAAACAATGCCGCCGCCGATCATCACCGAGACGAACATGGCCAAGGCAATCGAGCCCGGCAGCAGATACTTCATGTACTCGATGTAGGGATACAGCTCCACGATCTTGAGCGCCTGCTCACGAGTGACGCGAGTCGAAACCATGGGAACATTCTGCGCGGCGACCAGATCGCCCAACACCTGTTCCAAGGTGGAGGCCATGAAGTTGTCGGAGTTGTCGAGCACCAGACCGACGCTGGGATTCTTTCGCTGGTAAACGTCGCGGGAAAAATTCGGCGGAATGATGACCGCCCCGTGAAGCACGCCGTTCTGGACATCGCGCAGTGCGGATCTCTCATCCTCATAATAGGAAAAGCTTATGGTGCGGGCGTTGGCATGCACCGCATTCAGCGCCTCGCGGATATCGAGATCGGGCACACCGCAGATGCGGGATGAATCCTGGCTGGGCGCGCCGCAGTCATGGTCGACGATGGCCAGGCGCGCGTCGTGAATCTTTCCTCCAAAAGCATTGCCCAGCACGATGAGCTGAACCAGAGGGAACACCATGGACACCAGCATCAGCGCGGGAGAGCGAAGGAATTTGCGCAGGTCGCGCTCGACGATGGCCCACATCCGGTTCATAGATTTTTCTAAAAGCTGCGGCCTCCTCCGCTGATCCAGCCGGTATAGGCAAAGGCGCTGACAGTCTGGTCGCGCAGCTGCCGGCCGGTGTAGTGCACAAAGACGTCGTCCAAGGTCGTGTTGTGCACAGAGAGCGCTTTCACTTCGACCCGGTTCTTGATGGCCAGCTCAACCAGCTCAGTGATCGTCTTGGAGCTGTTGTTGGAGAGGATGCGGAAGGTGTTGTCAGCCTCCGGTTGCACCGCCTGAACGTCGGGAAAGGCACGCAGCGATTTTTCCCAGTCCGCCGGCGGGGGCGAGAATTCAGCCTCGATCACGTTCGCGCCGGGAACCGTCTCTTTCAGTGCCCCGGGGGTATCGAGCGCCACCAGCTTGCCGTGAGCCACGATCGCGATGCGATGGCACAGGCGGTCGGCCTCATCCATGTAGTGTGTGGTGATGAGAATCGTCAGGTCGCGGTGCTGCTTGATATTGGTCAGCATCTCCCACACAGCCACGCGCGAGACGGGGTCGAGACCAGTGGTGGGCTCATCCAGGAAGAAGATCCTGGGATTGTGCACCAGGCCACGGGCAATCTCCAGCCGCCGCCGCATGCCGCCGGAGAGATTCTTGGCCATGGAGTCCTTCCATTTGGCCAGGTCCACCATCTCCAACAGTTCCTGGATGTTTTTCTCGCGCTCCTCCGCCGGCACCTGATAGAGCTTGGCGTGAATGCTCATGTTCTCCCATACGGTGAGGTCCAGATCGCTGGTCATGGCCTGGGGAATCACACCGATGTAGCGGCGGGCCTTATCGGGATCCTTGCTCACGTCGTAACCTGCGACACGCGCCAGGCCCGCAGTAATGGGGATAAGCGTGGTCATCATGCGGATGAGGGTCGATTTGCCGGCCCCGTTCGGTCCCAGCAGGCCGAAGATCTCGCCGTGCTGAACGGCGAAAGAGACATCGTCGACGGCAGTAAAGTCGCCAAATTTCTTCACGATGTGCTCGACTTCGATGGTGTTGGCGCCGGTCTCGAATTTGAATCCGCCGGACATCTCAGCCTTTCAGCTTTGCCTGCGGTACGAGCACGGTCGCGGTCATGCCGGGAACCAGCCTGCGATCGGGATTGGGAACCGAGAGCTTCAGGCTGATGGTCTTGATGTCGCGCTTGCGGCGGCTGACATCGCGCTGCGTGGCAAAATCTGCCTCGGCCGCTTTAACGATCACCTTGCCCTGGACCTTTCCCCCGCCGGGCAGGAGCACGGTGAGCTCATCACCGACGCCGACTCTATCGGCGTAGGTCTCGGGCAGCGGCGCGCGCACCCAGGTGTCGCTGAAATCCACAAGCGTAACGATGGGATCGCCGGGGTTCACCACCTCGCCCTGGCGCGCCACGCGGATGGAAACCGTGCCCGAGACCGGGGCATAGATGCTGGTGTAAGCCAAGCGGGCCGAAGCCTGCTCGCTCTGCGCTCTAGCTTGAAGGTGCTGCGCCCTGGTGGCGGCGACATCGCTCTGCGCGGCATGCGCCTGATGAGTCCGCGCCTTCGCCATCTCCAGCGCTGCCTGGGCAGCGTTCACCTGATCCTGCGCGGCGCGCACGCGAGCCTGTTGCGCTTTCAGATTGGCGTCTGCATCGTCGCGATCCTGCTGAGAAGCCACACCCTGCATGGCGAGCGTGTCGGTGCGTTTGGCGTCGAGCTCGATGCGGACCAGATCTGCCTGGGCCTGGGCGAGCGCGGCGCGGGCCGATTGCAGTTGCGCCTGGTAGTTCAGCACGTCGCTCGAGGTCTGGCCTCTAGCCAGCTCTTCCGACGCCTGGCTCTCGGCCACACGATGCCCAAGGCTGGTGACGTTGGCATCCGCCGCCTGCACCTCAGCCGCCAATTCCGGGGTATCGAGCTGCGCGATGAGGTCACCTGCCTTCACCTGCTGTCCCTCATCCACGAAGAGTTTTTCGATGCGGCCGGTAATCTTGGCGCTGACGATGACCTGGTTGGCATCCACTATGCCGATCAGTTCCAAGCCGTTGAAGCGGTCGATGGCCAAGAAGTAGTAAGCGGTTGCCGCAGCGACGATCACGACCAGCAGCACGGCGATGCGCCTGGCTGATTTCACGAGCGTTCCTTTCTTTGGGTTCCCTCAGTCTGGCGCGGAGAAACAGCTGCCGAGATCACGTCGAGCACGGCGGCGCGACGCTCGGCCACGGAAGCGGGCGCGAGCGGATCTCTCCCCGAAAGCAGGCCGACGAACAAGGCGCTACTGAAATAGAAGACGTTCATGGCCACGAGCGAGAGCATGAAATGCTGCGGATTCAGCCGGCGCAGCTCTCCGCTCTCCATGCCCTGGCGCAGGGTCTGCATCATGGCCTGCTGCAGGGGGCGGAGATAGCGCTGCACGATGCGGCGCAGACGCGGCGAGTGGCGGTCGCGCATCATCTCGCGCTGCACCAGGCGCGGGTAGACGGGGGAGGCGGCGATGAAATCAAAATGAGCGCCGGCAAAGGCCAGCACTTTTTCTCCCGGCGGCAGATCGCGCGCCAGCACCTGCTGCATCCGCGCCGAGAGCCGGGAGAAGACGCCTTCGAGCACAGCGTCGTACAGGCTTTCCTTATCTTTGAAGTAGTAGTGAATAAGCGCCTTGTTCACGCGAGCGCTGCGGGCGATGGCATCGGTGCGCGCCCCGGCCAGTCCTTTGCTGGCAAACTCATGGGCCGCGGCCAGCAGGATGGCTTCCTGCGACTTTCCCGCATCACGCTGGGGGGTGTGGCGGGCGGCGGCGGGCTTTAACCTGGTCTTCATAATTAACTAACCAGTTAGTTAGTATAACCAAGCGGCGGACAAGATGCAAGCGGCCGGGTTCGCCAAAGCCGCCCGCGCGCATTTATACTTGCGCGCGGAGAAGCGATGCCCGACCGCCCCATGATCGGCACCTGCGAAGACTGCCACAAGCGCTTCGAGTTCACCATGCACCACAACGGGGTGAACAACTCCAGCTACGCTTACTGCGAGCGCTGCGGCTCGACCGCGATCCTTGACGTCTCTGACTCGCGCTTCCCAGTCGATCTGCTGAAGAAGTCGGCTTACAAGGTGATCGCATCGGGCATGGAATCGCATCTCAAGCCCTGCAGTTGCGGGGGCAGATTCACCGCCAAGGCCACGCCGCAGTGCCCGTACTGCCGCCAGCCGCTCTCGCCGCTGAAAGCTGCGGTCTACATCGAGATGCACGCCCCCAAAAGCGCGCCGGACTGGCGCTGGCAGATGAACTGGACGGGAAACTACTGCATCACCATCGAAGGCAAAGAAGTCAGGAATAACTTCAAGCAGGCTTAAGCCCGGGTATAGCGGTTCTGCTTCTTCTCCGCGTAGCGCTCCAGGCCAAGCTGGATCAGGCGATCAATCAGCTGAGGATAGGGCACGCCGCTGGCCGCCCACAGCTTGGGATACATGCTGATGGCGGTGAATCCGGGCATGGTGTTGATCTCATTGACGTAAATCCTGCCGCTCTTCGGCTCCATGAGGAAATCCACGCGCGCCAGACCGGAGCAATCCACGGCACGAAAAGCGGCGACCGCCATCTGCTGCACCTTTCTGCTCTGCGGACGCGACAGCTTAGCGGGAATCATCAGCTTAGAACCCTCATCCAAATATTTGGCCGCGTAATCGTAAAATTCCTTGCCGGGAACTATTTCGCCAGGGAGGGAGGCCTGGGGATCGTCATTGCCTAAGACAGAGCACTCGATCTCGCGGGCCTTGGCGTTGCCGCCGACGGCCTGCTCGACGATGATCTTGCGGTCGTAGGCGGCAGCCTCATCCATGGCCGGCGCCAATTCGCTCGCATGGTGGACTTTGGAGATGCCGACCGAAGAGCCCAGATTCGCCGGCTTCACGAACACGGGATAGCGCAGCTTTTTTTCGATGAGCCTGCGAGTCTTTTTCGGTCCGCTGCGCCACTCATGCCGCAGAATCGTAATGTGCCTGACGATGGGCAGCCGCGCCTGGGCAAAGAGCCGCTTCATCACGTCTTTATCCATGCCAGCGGCTGAACCCAGCACACCCGCGCCCACGTACGCGATATCGGCCAGCTCGAGCAGGCCCTGGATGGTGCCATCTTCACCGAAGGTGCCGTGCAGGACGGGAAAGATGATATCCACCTGCACCGGCTCGGGCGCGTGCGTGGCCGGCCGCTCGCTCTCAAAGGGAATCAAGTCACTCGCGGCCGGGATAGGCGGAACAATCACCGAATCGCCTGCGGCCAGCACTGCCGCCGGCGCCGTGGCCTGAGGATCGCCGGCGCGCAGCGTGCTCTTTTCGCTCGCCTTGCCGCGCAGCAGATCCTCCGCATGCAGAGAGGTGACCCAGCGGCCATCCTTGGCGATGCCGATGGGCACGACCTGGTACTTGCTCTTGTCGATGGCTTCGAGCACCGAGGCGGCGGAGAGCAGCGACACCTCGTGCTCTCCGCTGCGCCCGCCAAAAAGGACCCCCACCCGCAATTTTTTCATCGTGAACTCATTGTGCGGTGTGCGCGCGAATCGCGCAAGTTGACGCTGCAAATGCAGCTTTGTGATACCTTCTTGTGTCTTTGCCTACGCTTATGCGACTCAGGCTGCCTGCACTGATCGTGCTGCTGACGCTGGCGTGTCCGGCGCAGGAGACGCAGACGCTGCGCGTGCCCGGGCTGGAGCAGCCGGTCGAAATCCTGCGTGACAAGTGGGGCGTGGCCCACATCTACGCCAAGAACCAGCATGATCTGTTTTTCGCGCAGGGCTACAACGCCGCTGGCGACCGCCTGTTTCAGATGGAGCTGTGGAAGCGCGCCGGCCAGGGGCGCCTAGCGGAAATCATTGGGCCTGCGGCCGTCAGGCGCGACAACAACGCGCGACTGCTGCGCTACCGCGGCCCGATGGAGGCTGAGTATTCCAGCTATGCGCCGGACGCCAAAGATATCCTGGAAGCCTTCACCAGCGGCATCAACGCATACATCGACAACTTGAAGGGAGATTATCCGCAGGAGTTCAAACTGGCCGGCTTCGCGCCCGAGCACTGGCGGCCGGAGGATTGCCTCAGCCGCAACGCCGCCTTCTTCATGACCAGCAACGCCGGGCAGGAGCTCTACGACGCGCAACTGGTGCGCGCACTGGGGCCGGAGAAAGCCGCGAATCTGCTGCCGCTCGATCCGAGGGTGAAGCTCGAGGCCTTCCCGGGAGCGGATTACAGCGGGCTCTCGCCAGCGCTGCTGGAGGAGATCGTGAGCAGCGACAAGCGCATCGAATTGGCACCGCAAGAGAGCAACAACTGGACGGTCGCAGGCAGGCTGACGGCGAGCGGGCACGCGCTGCTGGCCAACGACCCGCACCGCACCATCGCGCTGCCTTCGCTGCGCTACATCGTGCATCTGGTCGCGCCGGGATGGAACGTCATCGGCTCAGGCGAGCCGGCGCTGCCGGGAGTGGCCATCGGGCACAACCAGCACATCGCCTGGGGCCTCACCATCTTCGGCATCGACCAGCAGGACCTGTTTCTGGAGACGCTGAGCAGCAAAGATCCGCTGCTGTACAAGACCACAAGCGGCTGGCGGCGCATGAGCGTTGTGCACGAGACGATCCGCGTGAAAGGCGCGGCTGATGTTGACGCGGCGCTGGCCTTCACTGAGCACGGCCCGGTGATCTGGCAAGATACCGCCTCGCGCCGCGCGCTATCGCTGCGGTGGGTGGGGGCGGAGCCGGGGAGCGCAGGTTATCTGGCTTCGCTCTCGCTCGACCGCGCCGAAGACTGGCAGCAGTTTCGCAAAGCGCTCGAGCGCTGGAAACTGCCATCAGAAAATTTTGTTTATGCCGACAGCGAGGGCAATATCGGCGAGCAATCCGCGGGCGCGGCGCCCATCCGTTCGCCGGAGTGGACAGGACTGCTTCCGGTGCCCGGTGACCGGCACTACAGCTGGCGCGGCTGGCGGCCGCTTGATGAGCTTCCCCACTCGTTCAATCCGCCCGCGGGATTCATCGCGACCGCCAACCACAAGATGATAGCGGCCGACGAAACGCACCCCGTAAGTTTTACCTGGGACGCGGATTTCCGCTTCCGCCGCATCTCTGAGGTGCTGGCCCACGCCCGCAACAGCGGGCGCAAGCTCACGCGGGAGGATTTCGGAGCCCTGCAGAGCGACGTGCTTTCGATCCCGGCGAGAGAGCTGATGGCGCTGCTGCGCGGGGCCAGTCTGCCTGATGACGATGCCGCTGCAGCTGCGAAGATGCTCTTGCGGTGGGATTGCCGTCTGGAGGCCAATTCCGCAGCCGCGGCGCTCTACGAGGTCTGGTTCGCCGAACTGAGACGCGAGGTCATTCACAAAGCGGCACCAGAAGCCTTGTGGCCGGCGGTGGAGGCGTGGTTTTCACCGCAGATGGCGGCGGAAAGCCTCCGCCATCCGAGAGCGGAGATCTTCGGCAACCCGCCGCAGGCAGGGCGTGATGCATTGTTTGCTTCAACCCTAGCATCGGCCTGGCATTACCTGGCCGGCGTTCAAGGCGGTGATGCAGAGCAATGGGAGTGGGGCAAGATGCACACGGTCACCTTCCGCCACCCGCTCGACAAGCTGCCGGGCACGAGCGGGTGGGACCTGGGGCCGCTGGCCCGTCCCGGCGATGACCGCACTGTGAACTCGACCGAGGGGAGCGACTGGAAGCAGAATGTAGGCGCGAGCTACCGCGAAATCCTCGATCCCGGCGAGTGGGACGACTCGCTCGCCGTCAACACTCCGGGGCAAAGCGGCGAGCCCGGCTCGGCGCACTATGCCGACCTGCTGCCGCTGTGGTACCGCGGGGAGTATTTTCCGCTGCTCTACTCGCGGGCGGCCATCGAGAAAGCAGCCACAACGCTCAGGCTCGAACCCAAATAGTTTGTGCTATTCTCTGCCGCATGCGAAAAGTCATCTACGTAGCGGCATGGATCGCCCTCATCCTGGTGGTGCTCTTTGACACCGGCATGGTGCTGGGCAGAAGGATGCCGCAGGATTCCATCATCCGCCGCCAGATGATGCTGAACGTTCCGCAGCAGCAGGTTTGGCAGCTCATCAGCGATGTGTCGGGACAATCGAACTGGCGCAGCGACATCAAATCTGTGGAGCGGCTACCCGATGCCGCCGGGCTGCAGATGTGGCGCGAAAATCGCAGGCCCTGGGGGAGCGAGACTTTTGTGACGCAGCAGTTCGTGCCGCCGACCTACATGCTGCGCATGCGGGTGGGCGACAAGTCCAGGTCCGGGGGCTGGGCTTACCAGCTGGAGCCGGCGCCCAATGGCACGGTGCTGACGGTCACGCAATACGACCGTATCCACAACCCGTTCAAACGCTATGTCACCGTGCACATCATCGGCGCCCACTACTTAGACTCCTACCTGCAGATGGTGGCGGCTAAATTCGGCCAGACGGCGCAGATACGGTAGGCCAGTACTCAGAAAGCTGGTTGCCGGTACGGGTGCTGGTGGCTGAGAAAACCAAGGTCCCTCAACTCTGCGCTCGGGATGGCAACTCAAACGCCTAAATGAAAAGCACAGCTGTGCTGGGATAGAGCGAAAATCGCGGTGAGCTGTTACCAGCTCAAGCCGCCTTCTCTCATTTACTCACGAGGAAGTCTGAGAGGATGTGTGCACGGGCGATTGGCTCTCCATGGCGAGAACCGCCTTTTTTCACTCTATATTCTTATTATGACAGATTTCGCAGGAAACTATGAAAGGACGTCGAACAGAATTTTCGTAGAAGAATCAATCGCTTAGATGGATTTGGGCCAACTAGAGGGCTTGACAAGAATTCTTGAAGAAGGCGGTTTTTGCGGTCTTACGCCCCGATGGGGCTATTCTGGCCTCGCAACCGTGACCCACGGTTTACGCCGTGGGCCGGAGTCTCGGGCGCTCCCCTGCGGGGGCGGGTTGAAAGGTAAGGAGCTGGGAGCGGGCAACTGAGAACCAAGAAGCGCCAACGGCTTGCTAAAGAATCTTCTTCCCAAAGGCAGAGATGGCCAGCTCCACGGCCAGGTCCGCCGTCTGGTTGTGCTCGTCGATGACGGGATTGACCTCGACGATCTCGAAGCTGGTCATGCGGCCGTGGTCGGCGATGATCTCCATCGCCAGGTGGGCTTCGCGATAAGTGGCGCCGCCGCGCACGGGTGTGCCCACGCCGGGCGCGTCTTCGGGATCGATCCAATCCATATCGAGGGAGACGTGATAGCCGGCGGTGCCGCGGCCGGCCATGCGCAGGGCCTCTTCCATCACAGTGCGCATGCCGCGCTCATCGATATCACGCATGGTGAAGACCTTGATGCCGGTCCTGCGGATGTTCTCTTTTTCAAAGGCGTCAACGTCGCGCACGCCAACGAGCACGCAATTTTCCGGCGCTACCTTGGGCGAAAATCCAAAGATGTTGGCCAGGTCGCCGGGCTCCAGGCCCATGATGGCGGCCAGGGGCATGCCGTGGACGTTGCCGCTGGGCGAGGTATCGGGCGTGTTCATGTCAGCATGAGCATCGATCCAGATGAGGCCGACCTTCTGATTCTGCCGGCGGTAGAATTCGGCCACTCCTGCCATGGTGCCCGCGGCCACGGAGTGATCGCCGCCCAACACCAGCGGAATCTTGGCGGCTTCCAGAGTCTTGATGACCTGCTCAGCGTGCTTGGTACAGGTGGCGGTGATCTCTTTCAGGTATTTGGCACTGGCCGCGCCCTCTTTCTTCTGCTCGGGGATGGCGACGGCGATGTTGCCGGCGTCTTCCACCACGTGGCCAATGGCTTCGAGGCGCGCCTCCAGGCCGGCGACGCGAACGGCCGAAGGGCCCATATCCACACCGCGGCGCGACTGGCCCAGGTCGAGCGGCACGCCGATGACGCGGAGCTTCTTGCCGCTGCCCTTCAGCGGACCGCCGGCGGGCATGGTCTCGGTCTTGCGTTCCAGCTCAGCCGTCTTGCGTTCCATCACTGCAGTATCGGGACTCATAAAAATGCTCTTTCATGGCACGGCCCAAGGCCGCGCCAACCAAAGGAATCGCCACAGCTACGGATAAATCCGGTGCAACATGCGCGGGAACGGAATGGTCTCGCGCACGTGTTCCAGGCCGCAGATCCAGGCCACGGCCCGCTCGATACCCATGCCGAAGCCGGCGTGCGGGACTCCACCGTACTTGCGCAAATCCAGATACCACTTGAAAGCGCTTTCGGGTAGGCCATGCTCGCGGATGCGCTTCACCAGAAGATCATAGGAGGCCATGCGCTGCGAACCGCCGATGATCTCGCCGTAACCTTCGGGAGCCAGCACATCGAGACACAAGGCCAGCTCGGGACGCTGCGGGTCGGGCTCCATATAGAAGGCCTTGATCTGCGCCGGATAGCGGTGCACCATCACTGGCCGGTCGAACTGCCCCGAGAGATAGGTCTCGTCGGGCGAGCCGAAGTCGCCGCCCCATTCGAATCGCTGCTCCAGTGCGCCCCTGGCATGGCCCTCCTGCAGAATCTTCACCGCCTGGTCGTAGGTGATGCGCGGGAACGGGAGCTTGACGTTCTCCAGCCGGGAGATGTCGCGGCCGATGGTTTCCAGTTCCGGCCGCCGCTTTTCCAAACAGCGCCCAACGATGAAGCTGATGAAGTTTTCCGCCAGCTCCATCAGATCATCGAGCGTGGCGAAGGCGACCTCGGGCTCTACCATCCAGAACTCGGTGAGGTGGCGGCGGGTCTTAGACTTTTCGGCGCGAAAAGTAGGGCCGAAGGAATAGACCTTGCCCAGGGCCATGGCCGTGGCTTCGATGTAAAGCTGGCCCGATTGCGTCAGAAAGGCCTGTTCATCGAAGTAATCCACCGGAAAAAGAGTCGTGGTGCCTTCGCAGGCAGCCGGGGTCAGGATGGGCGGATCGGTGAGCGTGAAGCCGCGCTCGTCGAAAAAGTCGCGCGCCGCCTTGATAATCTCAGCGCGCACGCGCAAGATGGCGGCCTGCCGCGGCGTCCGCACCCAGAGATGGCGGTTCTCCATCAGGAACTCGACCCCATGCTCCTTGAGCGAGATGGGGTAAGGATCAGAGTCGGGCACGCGCTGCACGACTTCGACGCCGGTGACGTCGAGTTCGTAGCCGCCGGGGGCGCGCTTATCGGCGCGGACTTTGCCACTGACGATCACGCTCGACTCCTGGGTGAGGCCTTTGACGGTCTCGAAGAGCTGGGGCGTGACTGCGGCCTTGGCCACCACGCCCTGAAGCAGGCCGGTGCCATCGCGGAAGATGGGAAAGAGCAGCTTGCCGCTCTCGCGCAGGTTGTAAAGCCATCCGCGAATGGTGACGGCCTGCCCCTCGTACTTGCCCAGCTCGCGAATGGTGGCGACTGGTGCGGTCATGGTCTCTGCCGTGGACATGGGACTCAGCTATTGAGCGCCTTTTCAAACCTGGCAAACGATGCCTTCATGCCGCTGAGAACATCGGCCTGGTCCTCGCCTTCGATCTCGAGCAGCACCGGCGGAAGGTGCGGCGCCGAGCGCAGCAGCGCGGCGCACTCCTTCCAGTCGATGGTGCCATCGCCCAACCACAGGTGATTGTCGAGCTCGGCGGCGTTATCGTGCACATGGGTGGAACGGATGTTGGGCTTCATCTGCTCGAAGGCCTGGCGCAGGCCGCCCATAATGTGGGCATGGCCAGTATCGAAGCAGAAGCCGACGTCATCAAAATGCGCGGTGCTCACCAGTTCATTCAGACGCTGGGGGGTGGAAATCTCATTGGGAATATTTTCCAGCAGCAGGGTCACGCCCAGCGGCTTAGCGAAGGCGCGGAGATGCTCCACGGAGGTCATGGCGGCTTCGAACTTGCGCGAGTCATAGGCCTCTTCGGCGTTGCCCAGGTGCTGCACCAGAAACTTGAACGGCACGGTCTCGGCGACCTCGAGAGCGCGTTTGATCTCGTCCATGGCCTCGATCTGGCGCTTGCGCTCGATCTCGCAGAGGTTGATGGGCGTCATAAGCCCGCCCCACACATCTTCGTAGAACATGGGCGAGTGCATGGAGTGCAGCTTGCCGCCGCTCGACTTGAACCAGTCGGCGATCTCGCGGATGTGGGCGCGATTGTGATAATCGAAGTGGCCGCGCGCGCAAAAAATCTCGAATGCCTGAACACCGGCGCGGGCCAGGCCATCGAGCAGGCCGGGATGCAGGCGCTGCCGGACGTAAACATAAGTGGAGGCGGCGTAGAGCACTAGTAGCCAATCGCCTTTCCACCGTTACGCGGATCGCTTGCCCCCAAGCGCTCGCCGGTCGCGGGATCGATCATGATGCACTCACCATCGCTCCATTGGGGGGCATAGCCGAGCTTGTATCCGCGTTGCTCGAGCAGGCGCGTGGTATCGGCGGAGAAACCATTCTCTTCCATGCCGATCACATCGGGCAGCCACTGATTGTGGAAGCGCGGCGCATCCACCGCCTCCTGGATGTTGAGGCCGTAATCGAGGACGGCCATCAGGATGTTGGCCACGGTGGTGATGATGCGCGAGCCGCCGGGCGAGCCCAGCACCAGCAGCAGCTTGCCATCTTTCGCGACCATAGTGGGAGTCATGGAAGAAAGCGGCCGCTTGCCCGGGCCGATGGCATTAGCCGGACCCTGGATCAGTCCGAACATGTTGGGCACGCCGGGCTTGGAGGCGAAGTCATCCATCTCATCGTTGAGCAGAAAGCCCAGATG
>Ga0187777_10000646_pt1 | contig 23250 bp, 21 predicted proteins | sample 1015_Q2_SP5_10_M_FD_132416 | JGI IMG/M metagenome (GOLD analysis project Ga0187777, IMG submission 132416) | Tropical peat soil microbial communities from peatlands in Department of Meta, Colombia - 1015_Q2_SP5_10_MG | ecosystem: Environmental > Terrestrial > Soil > Wetlands > Peat | place... | reverse complement strand
AACGTACTGCTGCCCTTGAAACCATGGACCGGGAAGTAATTCCGATCGGACTGACGCTGTTGGGTGAGTTTGCGCGTCTTTAAGATCTCGATCCTACTCAGCGACGGAGGCCGTTCTGAAAGAAAATGCGTTCCCGTTCGATGTCGGCGCCACGACTTGCAAAGAAATCGTGTAACTCGGACGTCCAATACTCCCCGCTCCGGAGCGGATTGAGCGCAAGATAGATTTTTCCGCCAGGTGCGAGTCGCGATTGCAAATCGCGAAGTAGAAAATCCCATTCCCTCATTCCCCATCGCGCACTGGTCTCGTGATCGCGATCAAAGCCGATTGAAAACGCCGTGATCCAATCGAATTGCTGGTGAAGATCAGGTAGTGGCTCAAACGGTTTTATTTCGAAGACGACGCGGGACACGTCAAAGACCTCGAGCAACTCGCTGAAGAGTTTCGATCGATCGACATCGAGCCCGAGCACGGAATGATTGAAACGTTTCAGGATGAAGAGGAAATATCCGCCGCCGCAGCCCAGATCGAGAACGCGTTGGGGCTGGCAGCGGTGCAACCGCAGATCCTGGACGCGTTCACGATTGACCCGCAGCCACCTGTCAACGTTAGCGTATTTCGAGCCGTCATATCGTTTTTGAATTTGGCGCAGACGATTTTGATCGACTTGGGCAAGGACCGGCCCAAATGGCAGTCGGAAAACGGAGCGCTGAGCACGTCGCCATGCGCGGCGATAGCCTTCGCGACTCAACAGTTTACCAAATTTTCGCGACAACTTCATTTCAGCTTCTCCGATATCTCACGCAACAACGAAGGTCCGCGATAAATCAGACCGGTATAAATTTGTATTAGCTGTGCCCCGGCCTCGAATTTTTCGCGCGCTGACTCGCCGTCGACAATTCCGCCCGACGCGATGATTGGAATTGTCGATCGCGCGGCGATTGCGCGAACCAGTGCGGTGGATTTCTCGCGCAGCGGCGCTCCGCTAAGCCCACCCTGCTCGTCCTCGTCCGACGGAATCGACGAATGATCGAGTGTGGTATTGCTTGCGATAATGGCTGCGGCCTTGTTTTCTTCGCACGTAGTTACAATTTGTTCGAGCTCGTTTGGCCCGAGGTCGGGCGCGATTTTCACAACGATCGGTTTACGCGCGATAACGTTTTTCTCACCGATCGCACATAACAGTTCGCCGAGCGGCTCGCATCCTTGTAGCTCGCGGAGACCGGCGGTGTTTGGCGAACTGACATTCAGCACGACATAATCGGCAAACTCGCGCAATAGTTCGAAAGAACGGAGATAATCGGAAGTTGCCTCCTCGAGCGGGGTCACTTTTGACTTGCCGATATTGATTCCAATCGGTACGGCGGGCCAGCGGCCGCTTCGCCTCAATCTTGCCAAGCGTTGCGCGACAGTGTCAGCCCCATCGTTGTTGAAACCAAGTCGGTTAATCAACGCGTTTTGTTTTGCCAGTCGAAAGATCCGTGGTTTCAAATTTCCAGGCTGCGGTTTGGCCGTGACGGTGCCGATCTCGATGAAACCAAAGCCGAGCGCTGCCCAAGCCGGCAGGGCCCTGCCGTTCTTATCGAATCCGGCGGCGAGGCCGATCGGATTTGGAAAACTAAGACCGAAGACTTTCTTCGGCTTCAAGTCAGGATGAAACCGTCTTAGTCCGCGCAGAGCCGGATCGACATGCGAAGCAGCCCCCAGGCATGCGAGCGCAAGATGGTGCGCGCTTTCGGGATCAATCGAAAAAAGGAGCGGCCTGACGAGTCGCTCATAAGCGTTATTCATTTGCCGATGCAAAACTGACTGAAGACAGAATCCAAAATTTGCTCAACATCTGTCGCGCCAATCACTTCACCGACGTCACACAGTGCTTCGTTCAGATCCACGGCGAGATATTCTGCGGAAAATCCCTCGTCCAACCCGCTCCGAGCATGGTCACATGCTTTGAGCGCACGGCGCAAACAATCTTGGTGGCGCATGTTGATGAAAACTGCGTTTTCCGGCCGCAAATTATGTTTGCCGAAACGCGCGATGATCTCGTCCTCCAGCTCTTTCATCCCCTCTCCCGTAATGCAGGAAATCCTGAGTCCACTCGAATTCTTCCAATCATTGTGCTCAGGCAAGTCGCTCTTGTTTAGGACTGTAATTTCATTCCGATCGACCGCGTTTTGTTCGAAATGCGGGGGGCGTTGCACGCTTCGATCGATGACGTGAAGACGCAAGTCCGCCTGCTTCAATGAGCGCTCTGTGCGAGTAATGCCTTGTCGTTCGAGGTCAGATGTTGATGCTCGCAAACCGGCGGTGTCCAACAGGCGGACTGGAAAACCACGGAGATTCACAGTCTCTTCGATCATGTCACGAGTTGTTCCGTGAGTGTCGCTGACGATGGCGCGTTCGTAACCGAGCAGACGATTTAGCAAACTCGACTTCCCGGCATTGGTCGCCCCATAAATCACGATCCGGACCCCCTCCCGTAAAATGCGGCCCTGATCCGCGGTGGCAAGCAGGGTGGAAATCTCTTCGCGAATGAAATCCAGGCGGACACGCAGTTTTTCGCCTTCGTCCGGCTCGATTCCCTCCTCTGGAAAATCGATCGAGGCTTCGATATGGGCGAGAAGATCGACGAGAGCATTTCGAATCGATCTGATTTTTTCTCCGAGCTTTCCCTCGAGCTGTTCAGTGGCCGAGCGTAGTGCCAGATCGGTCCGTGCTCGGATCAGGTCGATCACCGCTTCGGCCTGGGTCAGGTCCATTTTGCCATTTAGGAATGCACGCTCAGTGAATTCGCCTGGCCGCGCACAGCGCGCACCTGCCCGCAAACAGGCTTCCAGGACTTTAGCGGTTACCAGAGTTCCCCCATGACAACTGATCTCGACCAAATCTTCGCCGGTGTAACTTGCCGGCGCGAGATGGATCGACATCAATACCTCATCGATTAAATTTCCGGACCCGGTAACGGCCTCGCCCAGATGCTGAACGTGCGAACGGAAGCATGATGGTTTTTCTGAGCCGCGAAAGACCTTGTCCGCTATCGCAATTGCTTTACCACCTGACATTCGCACAAGAGCAATTGCCCCTTCTCCAACCGGAGTTGATATCGCCGCAATCGCATCGGCACCGGATGTCGAGTCTATGTGAGTACTTCCTTGAGCGCTGCGATGCATTTTTTGTTTTGTTCCATGGTTCCGACGGTTATCCGGAGCCATTCGCGCAATCCATATGCGGTGAGAGGACGGACGATGATTTTGCGGGCCAGCATCTCCTTGAAGACCGTCGGTCCATTGCCCACGCAAACGAACACAAAATTACCGGCACTTGGAACAAATCTTAGTTTCATTTCAGCGAATTCCTTCTCCAAAAATGTGCGCCCGGCATCCACAACACGTTTCGTTTGGGCGATGTGATCCGCATCTTCGAGCGCGGCCGCTGCGGCGACTAGGGCGATTCCACTGACGTTGAAGGGTTGCCTCGTTCTTAGGAGAACCTCGATAATTTCGCGCCGGGCGATTCCATATCCGACGCGCAGGCTGGCCAGGCCATGAATCTTGGAAAACGTGCGCAGTATCACCACATTTCGGTTTCGAATATGACGCACGGTGTCGGGAGGTTCGTCCAGAAATTCAAAATATGCTTCGTCGAGTACGGTAATGATGTTCTCGGGAACTCTAGCCAGAAATCCTGTGATCTTGTCCGCCGGAAACAATACTCCGGTCGGATTGTTTGGGTTCGCAATAAATATTACTTTCGTTTTGGGTGTAATCGCAGTCAGCACCGCGTCCAAATCCGGCTGAAACTCCGACGTGGAAATCTCAAGGACCCGCGCCCCGAACAAGTTGGCGATTAACTTGTAGGCCACAAAGGCATGCTCGAAGGCTATGGCGTCGTCACCGGATTGCAGAAAAGCATGGCCGATAAGTTCAATAATTTCGTTCGAACCGTTCCCAAGGATGATGTTTTCGCAGCGACATCCCAGGCTCCGTGCGAGCCGATTGCGTAAGAGCAATCCTCCGCCATCCGGATAAAGGTGTGCGGAGCCCGCGGCATCTCGCACCGCCGCGATTGCCTTTTGCGATGGGCCAAGCGGGTTTTCGTTGGACGCTAATTTGATGATTTCGTCAGCCTGCACCCCGAGCTCGCGTGCAGTCTCTTCGATCGGTTTGCCCGGCTCGTAAATGGCGAGATCACGCAGTTGCGGATTGGCACGGTCCCAAACGGAAGTCACGAACCTACCTTAACGAATCGGGCGTCAACGAAAAGGACAGGTCGGATCGTTCTGGGGTGTTTTGACTTTTCGCGGATTCTGGCAGGAAACCTGCCCGATTACCCTGGTGAAGCGCCGACGCGACCGGCAAAATACCCACGTTTTTGTGGATCCGTTACCGCCGATCATCGGGTCATTGGCGGCGTGTAGGCCAAGGTCTTGCTCCGTGGTTTCTGGAGCCCAATGGCACTGGATGTGCTCTATGGAAATTATAGACAACTCACGCCAAGATTATTTTGGAGCCTATTTCACAATGAGACGCAGTCCGAACCAAATCGACGATACCGCTGGGTTCACCATGGTGGAGACGATTGTTGCCATTGCCGTGCTCGGTCTTGGCGTTGCCACAACGATCGGAGCACTCACCAAAATCAACTCCTTTGCGACAATGAGTCGCAATAGTACCGGCGCTTACACGGTCCTTGCGAACCAGGTTGATCTGTTTCAGTCGATGAGCCCGTTTAATCCCCAGAAAACTAATTCGGATGGAAGCGCTCAGATTCCAATAGACACTAGCCATGGCGGCTATCCGGCGTACGACATGACTACTGGTACCCACAACATTTCCGTCAACGGCACTGACTTCAACGTTCCGGTTTATGAGTACCGGGACGCCAGCAACAATGTTGTTCTCGTCGTTAATGGCACCCTCAACGAAACGGTGACGGATCTATCGGGGATCCTCCCCAACACTTATCAAGCTGTTTTCACGATCACCTTCACCTACCTGAATCGTAATTACACTTATTCAATCAGTACGATCCGCACGTCTGACATATGAAAGTTTCTTCGCAATCAGCTGGTTTCACACTTGTGGAGTTGATGGTTACCGTCGCCCTCATGGGGGTGGTCGGCTTGGTCTTGTGTTCGATTTTGTATACAACCACCGTCCTAGGCGCCAAAAACACGGCCGTTAACGTCGCGCACCAACAGGCCCGTGTGGCCATGGTCGATATGCTCCAAGACCTGCATGCGGCTATTTCGCTGCCTGCGTTATCTGATTCTACCGGCACAGCGTATCCCTCGCCGGCGCCCACCGCAGCAGCGGGGATTTCCTTTCAAGAATGGTCAAGCGGCCCGCACAAGGTCAAGAATGATGTGGCTGCCGGGGCCACTCAAATCCATTTGATTCTGACAACCGGTGCGGGTCCGACGCCAATAGTTGGTGAACGCTTGATTGTTCCCGCGTATGAGATTGAAGCGGATATTTCGGCGGTTAGCGGCAACAGCAGTGATTTTCTAGTTACCGTTACTAATATATCCGGACCTTCACTGACTCCTCCGGTCACTTATCCGGTGAGTACAATGCCGATGGCGATTACTGGGACAGGAAGCTCTGGCGGCGATATCGTATGCTTCGTAACAGACCGCTGTTCCTACGCTGTCTCCGGCGCCAATCTGTATTGGAAGTGGAAAGGCAACAGCAAGGCAGCTGCCAATTACATTACCAACAGCACTCCGTTTAGCATCCCGACCACTGCGGCAGGCGCACTTTATTACCGCTTCGTTGCTGCGATTGATCTGTCTACGTCTGACACTCAATACAGCAATCGCGGCTACAAATCCGCAAACATTCTGCTCAACGGTCAGGTCCCCTACAAAACACGGCTCACCACTTACCAATGAAAACAAGATTCGATCACAGACATTCTGCAAGCACCCTCGCCGTAGTCATTTCAACCATGGCAATCCTCATGACCATTGTTGCGGTGGCGGTCTATTACACCACAACCGTTAGCCATAATACGCAACGGACAACTACCTTACAGAACGCGCTCGCAATCGGAGACAGTGCGATCGAGGTCATGTTTAACAACTGGCGCACTACCTGCCGAACCTCGCCGACTACAGTCTATTCGACGAGCAACTTTTCGGCCATACCAACGCCATCACCTTTCCCGAATCTGTCGGCCTCAAATTTCGCAAAACGAGGTGTTAGTTATGATCCCGCAAACGATGAGTTCGACCCGACCTACACGATTTCGAATTATAAAGTCGTCGGGGTCAGTGCAGAATTTACTGCTGTCGCGTCGGCCGCGGCGACACCAGCGCCGCAATTGGGACAAGTAAGCGGTAGCGTATCGTCTATTTCACCCACTACATCCGCAAGCTACAATTATATCGCGTCGGCGGACGTCACCTTAAACAGCTCATTCGGATCCTCTACCCAGCGCCAGGTCGTGGCAAAGGTACGCCGGGTTTTCTCAAAGCAACAGCTTTCGCCTTGGAATTACGCGATTTTCTATGTCGATCCTTTGGAGATCCATCCCGGACCATTGTTTACGGTTACCGGCTGGGTAAACACGAATTCTAATCTTTATACGGGACATTGGTCGCTCACTTTCGCTGACAAGGTGACTTATGCCTCGGATTGGTTTGAATCGACTGCTGCTAATCCGGGGGGAGGCTTTATGCCAGGCGATCAGTACCATTCTCCCTCCGATCCGGCAAACGGGCCGCCCAACTACGTTTCCAATCTTCCGCCGACGCGCGACCAGGCGTTGCAGCCTTTCGGCTTGGATTCAACTGCGATCTTTAACACCACTGACTCGAACCCAAATAACGACAGCTATTACGAACTGATTCAACCCCCGGTGGCTGGCTACAGCGACCCACTCGCTGGCCAGCGTTACTGGGACCAAGCCTCAGTGATTGTTCAGATAAGCGATAATCCCAATCCCAACGCCAACGGGTTTGATGGAGTGAAAGGTCACGACCTCGTTACCTTTTATACAGTAAGCAATTCGTCGACCGGCGCCACATCGTCGCTAACTAGCGGTAATCTTTATAACGCGATCTCCAGCGCGATCACTACGAACCAAACCATTCAAGACAACCGTGAGGGCGCTAGTGTTCGAGTAGCAACGCTTGACATAAGCCAGCTTGAAAGTAGCGGAACATCCTACAAAACCGGGGTTCCTGCCGCTCCGATTATTTATATTTACGACACGAGCAACTCCTCCTCGGCGCGTCGAGCGATTCGGATTAAGAATGGCAGCAAGATTCCAAGCGGCGGTCTCAGTGTCGCCAGCAATAATGCAGTCTATCTTCAAGGAGACTTCAACACGGGGGGAACGGGAAGTACAGTTCGTTCGGATAACCCTGCCAACTTCAATTCCGACGGCACCTATAGTAATCCATCCAATCCGCCCAACCCCATGGTGTCCGGCTATAATCGGGCACCGTGCGCAATCCTGGCCGATGCGGTGAATCTGCTTTCAAACAGTTGGAATGACGCCAACTCGGGCAGCGTGCCCGCCGCTTCGCCGACCACCTTCAATACGGCTATTGTGGCGGGAATCATTCCCACCAATACCTACGGCGACGGCGCCTACAGCGGCGGCGCGGAAAATTTCCCTCGCTTTCTCGAGAACTGGACCAACAAAACGCTTACGTATTATGGTTCCATGGTGGAACTCTACCAGAGCAAGCAATCGACCGGGGAATGGGGAAAAGCCAACGTGTATGTGCCCCCAACGCGCGAATGGTACTTTGATACTAATTTCAAGATAACTCCGCCGCCGGGATCTTTGATGGTCTACAGCTACATTAAGGGAAGATGGTTCGTTCTCTAATTTTTGCCTGTTGTCTGTTCTTGTCTGCAAGTGCGCAGGCGGAGCTGCAACTTGTACCAAGCGTTGACGAGTTTGTACTCGATGGCGCGAGATTGACGCAACTTGCGTTTCGAGACGGCGATCGAAAAGTTACATATCAATCTCCGCATGGCTGGAAGTATTCTGGCACCGCGAGTCAACTTACAATGTATCCTCCCAATAAAACTCAGGCGGAAGCGACAATTGCAACTATCTCCCGACCGGATCAGAGTCAGTTCGACGATGAGACCCTGAAGAAAATGGTGGCGGAGGTTGTTGCCTTGGTTCCCAAAGACAGCACCGATGTCGTCGTGGCGTCCCAAGAAAAAGCTCCTCTGCGGATCGGGAAAAGGGAAACCTTTCTCGTGGTCATTAGCTACCGCCTGCTCGGCAATAACTACGACCATTCAATTCTGTTTATCAACCGCGGCCTGGAGCAACTCCGCTGTCAGCTCACCTGTCAGTCCTCCGATTTCAAGGAACTCCAAAAGGCTTTTCTGGGCAGCCAATACTCTTGGCAAAATCTGTAATCAGCGCCTTGTTTGGGCGTAGCATCGATTTTGGCCGGTTCTCACCCGACCGGTTGGCTCTCCCAGCGGCGTAGGATCCTGCTTTTGCCGGGTCTGTCTCCGCCACCCTTGTCGGGGGCAGATCCCTGACCTGCGGCCCGACGCTGGATTAAAAAAACAGGCCCGCAGAAGGCGGCCTGGCATAGGATTTCTATTGACCGTGCGACGCAAATATGAGAATTATGGATTTCAGGGCAATTATGAAATTATCAGGACTGTCCGTCTGCCCGATTTTGGCTTGCTGTGCCGTTTTTGCCCTCGGCGCCGGCTCCGCACGAGCAACCGTCGTGACCTGGGATCTTAACCCCAGCGACGCAAATGCAGCGGTTGGGGGCTCCAGCCACACGTTTACTTCAGGCGGTTATTCCATCACCGCTTACGGCTACGACGTTGTCAGCGGAGCGGATACGCCACACAGTCTTTACTTCAAGGATTCCGGCGGTGATCACGGTCTTGGATTGGTCGGCACTCCGCATAACGAGATTCAAAGCAACGATTACATCCAATTTGATTTTGGCTCGGTGATCAGTGCGGGGTTCACCAACGGGCAGATTAAGATCAGCAGCGTAGACTCGGGCGAGTCGTTCTTTCTTTACGGTTCAAATATCAAAGGCGAGCTCGGAATAAAATTAGATAATACCGCCTACGACGATACGACGAACAATACGTTCATCAATATCCCAAATTTCGGCACCTACAGGTACGTTTCTGTAATCGCGAATTGCATGGACATTTTACCGTGGGCTATTACTGCCGTTGCACCTAATATGACGCCTATTCCGGAAGCGACGAGCCTTGTGCCAACAGCCTTGCTTGCCATCGCGGTGACCGCAGTCGAAGCTCGCCGCCGCCGCCGCGCTACTGCGTAAGAACTTTAGTTGTTTGACTGAAACGACCGTTCCTGAACAGGGGCGGTCGTTTGCTTTTCGAGGCGATCTTTAGGCTGTTACCTCACCGCATTCTCAGCCTTGGTCAGCAACCTTTTCTCTTCTGGTAGCAGCTTGGCCGCAGCACCAAGCTGGAGGTAGGAACGCGCATTTTCCCGATCGCCCGCAGCGGCGAGAATAACCCCGTAATAAGCCGCTACCGCGGGTTCGCGTAGTTGAGCGGGATTCAACGCTTTGAGGACATTGAGCGCTCCGCTGATGTCACCTTTGGTGTAAAGCGCAAAGGCATAAGTGGAGGCGTAGGCGGGGTTCGAGCTCTGTTCCTGATGGAGCTGGGCGGCAAGTTTTCGTGCGCGGTCGGTGTCAGCGTCCAGAAGAAGGCCAATTTGAGCGAGATTATTTTGAACTCGATTATCCTCCGGCAGCAGCTCGCCCAGCCGAACTAGGACACGGTAAAGCCCAGCCGTATCACCGTCGTCGGAGTATTTTTGGTAAAGGTTTTCGAGGGCTTCGAATTGCGTTTCCGGGTAATTCGTTAGGGTCCACAGCAATTCAAGCCACTCTTTTTTCCAGCGCCACTCGGATGTTGATCGAGTCAGCATGGAAAGAAATGCCGGCTGGGTTGCAGCTTGCTTTTCGGCTGTGGCCCATTCTTTCTCAGCTGCGACCGTCTTGTTCTGATTGCGCAGCGCAAGCGCCAGATAAGCGTGCCGCATAAAATCGGATTGCCCCCAATCTTTGTTGGTGACCCAAGCCTCTAGCGCGGTCCAATCGCCGAGCTTGGCGTAAGCTTCAGCCATCGCTATTGGCACGGGCCATTTGCTGACTACTTCAGGCGACAGGCCGTGCACGAAATCGATCGCCACTAAACTCAGGCTGTTCGTCGCCATCCACGAGATCAACGCCGCCAATTTTGCCGGATCCGAATCAGCGTCTTGTTCGAAACTGGTTAGCTGTTTCGCAAATTCCGGCTTTTGCAACTGACGCAAAATGTCCAAATAAAGAAGCCGATCGTTGAAGGTGGCTTCAGGATAAGCCTGGAGCGCCTGTGCCATCTCTAGCAAGGCGTCGCCATTGATACGCTGCGCTGCGCCATTAATAATTAGTGCCCGTGTCGCTGGAGCCCGCTGAGTGGGATCGGCTCGGAGGGTGTTTAGCATCTCTTCGCCCGAAGCTCGGCGCTGAGGATCGTTAGCCCGAAGCCGCAGCCTTGCTAGCTGTAATTGGTTAAAGGAATCTTCCGGAGCCAAGCGAATCGCCTCGGTCCATTCCTGATCAGCCCTCTCGTCTTCATGCATCGCCTGCGCGAGAAGCGCACAGGCCGCGTGAAATTCCGCTGTGTTCTGCCCGGATTGTTCAATTGCGTCCAATGTCCGCCGCGCCGTAGCGATGTCGCTGAATTGGAGTGCGCAGCGCGCCAGAGCTAAGCCATCGGCGACCGATCCTGGTTCTTCTTGAACGACCTTGCGGCGCCAATCCAGCGCGGCGCGGTCACCCCGTCGTTCAGCCAGTTGGGCCATGATTCGGGCAGCCGGAGCGCTCGTCGGTTTCATCTCAAGAATCGTTCGTGCCGCCAGATTGGCGTCGCGATCATCTCCATGTTGCAAATCAACTATCGCTCGTCGAGCCAGTCGCTTCTCCTGCCAGCGAATGTAGAAGCCGTGTCCGCCCCAGATCGCTGTAACCAGAAAAAACACGACACAAATAGTGGCCAGGAACAAATTGATGAACGTTCGCTGCGTTCTCTCGACCAACTTTTCCACGGGCGCGCTCACATGAATCAAAATGAGACTGTTTCTAAAATTTCAATCTCAAGCTTGTCCTTGCCTGTTATGGACTAACGACTGGCACGTCTGGTGGCTCAACGACTTGCAAAGAAACCGCCGGATCGGCCAGAGCCAGGAGATCTGAAGAGTGGTGCGAGTCGCTTGCCGCAAAAGCACTCACTTCAGCGACCCTTGCCGGACCGGCGGAGGTGCTGGCCAGTATCCATCTCAACGCGATGTAGCGCGCGCTTTGCGGGGCGAAATCAGCGGCAGCTTCTCGACCAACCACAAGATTGACAATAGCAGTTATCGGCGTGAGCGCGTCCAAATCGGACGCGTTGCGCGGCACCTCATTAAGCAAGTAGACGTTCACCTGCAACACATTCGATTCCGGGACAAGGCTGACCCGACTTACCGGCCGAGCTTCGTTGAGCTTGATGATCAACGTGGGGTGGGCGTCCGAATCCGAAAATTGGAATATTGTGCGGCGGTCATCGTCAATCGCGTAGAGTACGGCCAGTTTTTGTCCGGAGCTAACAAAAGCGACCGTTCCGCCAGACTGAACCTTCGCCATGTTGACAAGGTCCTCGCCGGTATCGTTCGACTGAGTCGACGATTGGTCAGCGGCCTGGACAGGGACGCCGAGAAAAAGCAATCCTGCCGCGAGCACAAACTGCGGCCACATTAGACGGAGAAATCTCATAGGCGATTTCTTCTCCAAGCTTAGAACGCGCCAACCGTTCTGGCCTTACATCGTTGTCTTGTTTGGCCTCATTTAGTTCTCAACCGCTTGTGGACAAGAGAATTAGGAGGCATGGCGATTGCTTATAGCCTTTCGCCTACAAATGCTCAGATCAGTTGTTTTTTCCGGTCTACCGATCAATCGGCCGAACGGCATCCGCGGAGTCGTCGGAATTTTGATTGTACTGGTCTGCACGCCCATATACGGCACCGTTTTCAACTGGCCGAGTGGCGGCTGGACAGCTGGCTCACCGGCAGCTGGCCAGACGTTGTCGCAAAGTTTTACCAGCATAAACCCGAACGACATAACTCTCAGTATTAAAAACGGAAGCCCAACTCAGAGCGCGACCTGGCAAAGCGGATACCCGCAAATTAGCGCGAGCCCGCTAACTGGAGGTCTCACCGGTGTCCAAGCGGTTCAACTGGCTCTCGCCTCAGAAGGCAGTACTGCATCGTACATTAGAACGACAGTTAAGTTTAATACTCCAGTCATTAATCTCTCGTTTCAGATTTGGGACGTTGATGCATTTGCAGGTCAGTTTGCGGATAAAATCTTCAACATTCAGGCAATCGGATCAGGTGGCGTGACGGTCGGGCCAACCTCTGTGACGAGCGAGGTGTCTGGTTACAACACTATTAGCGGCACAGGACTTAGTACCGTTGTGCTGGGCACTGCTAACGCTGACAACAATACAAATCAGGGAACGATCGACATTACTTTTTCCGGCCCCATCACCCAGTTCTCATTTGATTGGTCAAATAACGACTCTGGCCTTGGAAAACAAGCTATTGCCCTTGGCCCGCTTACTTACACTGCTGTGCCGGAGCCATCGACCGGTTGGGTTGTTTCGGTTCTCTCCATTATAGCCTTCATTCCACGCTTCTCATCTCGTGGGCGTAGTTGATGGCGGCGATTCGGCTGGCTGCGTGTCTGGTTCGTCACCGACATTTCGCGGGTAGTCAGTCCCGGCCCGATCTCTGCTGTAAGTCAGCTTTGTGGCGCGCGCTTTTTCACTGCTATTTTTCCTGATTGTTACCTCCGGTTTTGCTGCGGAGGTTCCGCTCACGGTTAAGGATGTGAGCTTGATGTTGCGGTCTGGCTATTCCAGCGAAGAAGTAATGCGAGAATTGTCGACCCGGAAATTTGCCGACACTCTTGATCTCACGGCTGAAAGAGAACTCACCAGGGTCGGAGCGAATGCGGCGTTAATCGACGCGCTTCGGGGTTACGTAAGCGAATTGTCGCCCGGGGAAATTGCAGCCGCTCAAGAAAAGCAAAAAGCGCTCGAGCTCGAACGGAAAGCCAGTCAACCGGATATGGCCCTGGCGAGGGCCGATAGCCGCGCGTTGCCCGTCGCGAACGTGCCACCGGAAGGGCAAAACGACCGCTCGATGTATGATCTTTTGAAAGACACCCTGGTTGTTTGGCACGAAGGAGGTTTGATCCCCTTTGATGACGAAGTCCTCCAAAAGAAAAAGTTATACCTTTTGTTCTTCTCGACGTTTTCGTCGAAAGACGGCCGTCAATTCACTTCGCGCCTTGTAAGTTATTACAATCAAGTTGCTCCTCAACACCCGGAGTTTGAAGTGATTTTTTGCAGCGTCGATCGATCGGAATTTGCAATGGAGAGTTATATCTCACAAACCAACATGCCGTGGCCGGCCGTTGATTTCGGCAAACGCGACGGCAAAATCGGGGCGATTCAGGAAAAGCTTGTTCGCGAGGTGCCACACCTGATCCTGGCGGACGTTACAGGCCGAGTTCTATCTGACAGCGGCAATACTCAGCCAAATCTCGACAAGGTAATAGCCGACTTGGATAAGATTCTGACCGCTGCCAAGTAACTCGTTCGGATTATCGATTAAGCCCCAGTTGTGTCCCTGGACTCGCAAGTTGCTCCGGGTCGATTACCCTAATGCCGGACATGGACGAGACGATTGGGCAGGTTGCGCCTGTTCCTGCGAAACGCGCCTTACCCAAAGGCTGGTTCATCGCGGCGGTCGGTTTTGGATTACTCTGGTTTGAGCTCATCAATCAACTGAAAGGCGAGTGGTGGCTAAATCCGCAATACAACTACGGCGTAATCGTCCCCGTCCTGCTGGCTTTGCTGCTTTGGAAGCGTTGGCAAGCCCGGCCCGCTCCGACGGCCCCGGCCCCAACAGCGCGAACATTATCGATTATACTCGTCCTCCTTGGCGCACTGCTGTTCTTGCCGATCCGATTTGTTGCTGAGGCAAATCCCGACTGGCGATTGTTGAGTTGGTCCCTCGCGTTAGTCGTCGTTACTATTTCCCTGTCGTTTATTTATCTCACCGCCGGCGGCGGTTGGCTGCGACATTTTGCCTTTCCAGTTTTATTCTTCCTTGTCGCGGTTCCGTGGCCTGTCCGAATCGAGCAGATTATCATTCAAGACCTGATGCGGGCGGTTACGGCGTTGAATGTAATCTTCCTTCAGCTCGCCGGGGTACCAGCTTTGCAACACGGCAACGTCATCGAAGTTGGTTCAGGCTTTATTGGAATTGAAGAGGCCTGCAGTGGCGTTCGTTCGCTTCAAGCCACTCTCATGGTTTCGCTTTTTCTTGGCGAACTCTACTCCTTTAGCGTGACGCGCCGGATTTTCCTTGTCGTCATCGGCATCATTCTCGCCTTCGTCTGCAACGTTATCCGCACAGCCATTCTGGTTTGGGTCGGCACCACTCACGGCGCGAGTGGAATTGAGGCGTGGCACGATCCGGCAGGTCTCTCCATTTTACTCGTCTGCTTGTTTGGCCTCTGGGTCGTAAGCCTTGTGATGTTGCGTCGCGGAACTGAAGCGCCAATTTCTCGCGTCACTCAAAATGAATCGCGTGCCGTTTATCTCAATTGGGCGTCGGTCGCGCTTTTGACTTGTTGGTTGATCCTCGCCGAAGGCGCGGTCCAGCTCTGGTATCGCTCACACCAACCGGTGGTCGCAGCGCACTGGGCCGTGCACTGGCCCGATTCAGAAAGCAACTACAAGTCTGTGCCGATTACTCGGGAAGCAGAATCGCTGCTGCAATATAACGAAGGCGGCGGCGCCAGTTGGCAAGATTCTGAGGGCCGTCAGTGGCTCATGTTCTTCTTCAAATGGTTTCCTGGACGGACCGCCGCCCGTTTTACCAAAATCCATCGTCCCGATATCTGTTTGCCGGCGAGCGGTCGCACAATGGAACGGGACAACGGTTTGCGAATGCTCAAGGTCAACGGCGTAAACTTGCCGGTTCGGTCATATCGATTCAGTGACAGTAGCGGGCCTCTGCACGTTTTTTACTGTTACTGGGATGCACGCAGTTCCTATGATACCGTCGCCGCGGCGATCGAGGAGGACTGGTCGTTTGGTGGGCGTGTGCGCGCGGCGTTACGCGGCAGGCGCGAGATCGGCGCCCAAATCCTGGAGATCGTCGTCTGGGGCTACCAGGACGACAACGAGGCGGCCGAAGCGCTCACTCGCGAGCTCAATCGCGTGGTGCAAGCCAGTTGAGCTGCGGTCGCGGTGCGGGCCGGATGTCCTGTAAAATCGTAGCAAGAAGCGGGTGGCCTCGTGTTCCGGCAGGTGCCAAACTGCTGATATGAACGATTACGAACGCGTCGCCAGTGTGATCCGTTTCTTGGACCGACATCACACCCAACAACCCGACCTCGCTACACTTGCCGAGGCGGCAGGATTAAGTCCATTTCATTTTCATCGGCTTTTTTCCAACTGGGCGGGCGTTACCCCGAAGGATTTCTTGCAATGCCTCACCCTTGAGTACGCGAAACAGCTTTTGGGGAGAGGCGACAATGTTTTTGACGCCGCGATCAACGCCGGGTTGTCAGGCGCAGGCCGCTTGCACGATCTGTGCGTGACGCTTGAAGCGGCGTCTCCTGGCGAAATGAAAAGCGGCGGATCCGGGCTTGAAATTGATTTCGGTTTCGCCGAAACGCCGTTCGGCGAAGCACTCATCGCCGAAACAAAACGGGGAATCTGTCATCTTTCCTTTGTGGATGTTCGCGGCCACGAGCGCGTGCTGGGCTTCTTAACGTCGGATTGGCCGAACGCAAGACTGCGTCGCGCCGATCCGCGCGCGGCAGAATTGTCGGGACAAATATTTGCTCGGCCGTCGCCCAACCAGTCCCCTCCACGTCTACGCACATTTGTTCGCGGAACCCCGTTCCAGCTTCGCGTCTGGCGCGCGCTCTTGGGCATTCCGTCGGGAGAACTCACGACTTATGGCAGACTTGCCAAAGCGATCGGCCAATCCCAGGCGGCGCGTGCAGTCGGCAGTGCGGTCGGGGCAAATCCGATTTCGTTCATTATTCCGTGTCATCGTGTGATTCGTGAAACCGGTGCGCTTGGAAATTACGGCGGTGGTCGTATTCGCAAACAAGTGATGGTCGGGTGGGAGCTTTCCTCGGCGGATCACCTCAAACAGATCGGCCACACCGAACACGTGAACGCAACGGCGGCTTGACGCGCCCGAGGCTTGCGCTGCGCGGAAGTCGAACCAGTCGACATCACACTCGGCTCGCATATCGTAAGCATTCGTTGCTGAACTATGGGAAAATCTGAACTCGATTACGCCGGATTCCGTCACGAATATATCGGAGAAGGGATGCGTCGAGCCGATCTCGCGCCAGATCCGATCGATCAATTTCACCGTTGGTTCTCCGCGGCGATCAAGGCAGGCATTCCCGACGCGAATGCAATGACCTTGGCCACTTGCGTGGGCGACAAACCATTTGCCCGCATCGTTCTTCTCAAACACTTCGACGAACGCGGCTTCGTTTTCTTTACTAACTACGCGAGCGAGAAAGGTCGTCACTTCGAGAAAAATCCGAACGCGGCCCTGGTGCTGTACTGGATGGAAGTCGAGCGACAGATTCGGGTTGAGGGATCGGTGAAGAAAACTTCACGCGAAGAATCCGAGGAATATTTTCACAGCCGGCCGGCGGGCGCGCAGTTAGGGGCTTGGGCGTCCCAGCAAAGCCAGGTGATCGACGCCCGGCGGGTTTTGGACGCTCGTTTGCAGGAGATGGAGCAACGTTTCTCCGAAGGTCCAATTCCTTTGCCGCCGCATTGGGGTGGCTATCGTCTCAAACCCAACCGCATGGAATTTTGGCAGGGACGACCTGATCGGTTGCACGATCGCTTCCGTTACACGCGCCAGAGAGACGGTTCTTGGGCGATCGATCGTCTCGCGCCGTGATGGCAGACCGAATATTCGCCCTGGTAACGGAAGAGATCGTGGCCGCTTACAAACGACTAAATGTTTCCTGAGGAAAACCTTCCGAGACGTGATAAACTGATTTATCAGCGCACCAGGCGCGGGAATTGCGAACCAATGGAGGATGCATCCGATGGAAGACGATTTTGTGAATGATGATCCGCTTGCGGCCTCAGAAAAGAACGGGCCGCCGCGCCGCCGCCGTCGCCCGGCGCCGAGCGTTTTAGAACCGCGCCCTCGCCGCCGCGAGCAAATCCGGAGCAGATCCACTTCCGCGCGCGAACGCACCGAATTGTTTCTGCGCGAAAATCCGGTGCCGATGATCATTGGCGCGCTTACCGCCGGTCTTGCCATTGGCCTAGCCATTCGGTACGCCTCGAGGTCTGATGAAGGGAATTCGAAAATTGATCGAATCAATTGGAGCGTTCTGTCGCTGCCATTTCTGTGGCCAATGTTCCGTTCCATGAAGGAAAGAGTCGGCGAATCGGCGGACGCAGTCAGCGAAAGCGTCAAGAGCATCGACCTCGATCGTTATACGAGACCGATCCGAAAGCGTTGGAAATCCTGGATGAGCTAGGTTCTTGCCACTGTCGTCTCTGGCGACAGATCCGAGGAATTTTGCCAGAAAAACCAACGGCATCTATCAAGCTACGTCGAACCATTTGACGTAGAGCGCCGAACGTTAAAAGTTGGACGCTTTCAAGGGAACATGAGGGCTATTTCATTCATAATTGCCGCGGCTGTCTTAACGGGTTGTGCCGGCGACAAAACGCCGGCCTGGGTCCGCGATGCTTCCACGACGTCGAACAAATGGGGACACTACAGCGGTTACGTGGAGGCACGCTGGGAAAATGACGGACGCAACATGAGTCTGTTGAGCGAGCTGCGTTACACGGACCCTAATGGAGTGGTTTGGATTGCGCCAGCCGGCTCGGTCGTTGACGGCGCTTCCATACCACGATCGCTCTGGTCGCTGATGGGTGGGCCGTTCGAAGGAAAATATCGCAACGCGTCGGTGCTGCACGACGTCTCGTATGATCAACACACCAAGCCGTGGCAGGAGTGCGACAGGATGTTTTACAACGCGATGCGTTGCAGCGGAGTAGGGGCGGTGGAGGCGGGTACTATGTATTATGCGCTCCGCAAGTTCGGACATCACTGGAAGGCTCCAAAGGCCTCGCCGGTGAAGGTTGGCGAAGAGATTGTGGCGCGCGCCGAGCCGGTCAATCAGAGTGACATCAATGCGACGCGCGATTGGATCCGCAATTCAGAACCAAGTTTGCAACAAATCGAACAGCGCGCCGACGCCGGGTCGCGGTGATCGTCGAGCTCTGGCGGTGTTGTAAAGCGCTTGGGCCAAGCGCCTGTTTATTGGATTCGACGTTCGCCGTGGCGAACGCCGCCAGAACTCAACCGTGCCAATTAATCTTTTCGGTTGCCATCGCTGGCGCCGCTCGCAGGTCCGGCTTGAGGTAGGCCGTCCTTCTCCAAGGCGACCGCGAGAACTTCATCAACATTTTCCACCGGCACGAATTTCAATTTTTGTTTCGCTTCTTCCGGAACATCGACCAGATCTTTTTCGTTCAACTTCGGAATGATCACGGTCGTAATTCCGGCGCGCATCGCAGCCAAACTTTTTTCCTTCAGTCCGCCGATAGGTAAAACCAGACCACGGAGTGTGATTTCACCCGTCATTGCAACATCGGGCCGCACCGGCTTGTTCGTGAAAAGGGACGCAAGGGCGGTGAACATCGCAATTCCAGCCGATGGACCATCCTTCGGCACCGCGCCGGCCGGGACGTGAACGTGTATGTCCATGTCCTTAAAATCTTCCGGCTTAACGTCGATTTGACCGTTGCGACTTCGAACAAGACTGAGTGCCGCTTGCACCGATTCTTTCATCACATTTCCAATTTGACCGGTTAACGTGACATTGCCCTTCCCGGAATAACGAGTCGCCTCAATGTGCAACACTTCGCCGCCGTACGGCGTGTAAGCGAGGCCGGTCACCACGCCCGGCTGACTGGTTTTCAGCTTGCTCTCGCGCACGTAACGTGTGGGCCCGAGGGTTTGCCCGACAAACTCGGGTGTGACCGTCACTCGCTGGCATTCCCCACGCGCACACTTCGCTGCCACCGCCCGACAAATTGCGCCAATCTGCCGCTCGAGTTCGCGAACTCCGGCTTCGTGAGTGTAATCGTTGATGATGCCCCGAATCGCATCTTCCCGGAATTCACATTGATCAGGTTTCAGTCCGTTTTCCTCAAGCTGTCTCCGGATCAAATACCTGTTGGCGATTTCTAATTTTTCGCGCTCGGTGTAGCCCGGCAGCGAGATTACTTCAATCCGGTCGCGTAACGGCTCGGGAACGCCGTCGATGTAATTGGCCGTACCGATGAAAATGACCTGAGACAAATCAAATGGCACATCGAGATAGCGATCGACAAAGGCATTATTCTGGCGCGGGTCCAGGACCTCGAGCAACGCGCTCGCCGGATCGCCGCGGAAATCGGCGCCAATTTTGTCGATTTCATCCAACATAAAAACCGGATTACGGGTACCGGCGCGTCGCAACTCCTGAATGATCCGTCCCGGCATCGAACCGATGTAGGTGCGCCGGTGTCCGCGGATTTCCGCTTCGTCACGCATGCCGCCAAGACTGATTCGGACAAATTTTCGCCCCAGCGCGTCGGCAATCGATTGGCCAAGGCTGGTTTTGCCGACACCGGGCGGTCCGAGAAAACACAGAATAGGCCCGTGCCCGTTGGGATTGAGCTTGCGCACTGCGAGATACTCGATCAGTCGCCGCTTTACTTTATCGAGATCGTAGTGGTCGCGATCGAGAATTTGCTGCGCTTGATCGAGGTCGATATGGTCCTCACTCAATCTGTTCCAGGGAAGATCGGCGATAATCTCGATGTAACTGACGATCACGGAATATTCCGGACTGGCGGGAGGAATAAAATCGAGCCGCTTAAGTTCGCGTTCCGCCTGTGCCAGCACTTCCGACGGCGGTTCAGCTTTCTTCAGTCGCTCGCGCAACTGCGAAACCTGTTCTTCGCTTCCGGTCTCACCTTCGCCGAGCTCGTGCTGGATCGCTTTGATTTGCGATCGCAAATAAGCGCGCCGTTGGGCGTCGGAAAATTGCGATGCGACGTCTTTCTGCAGTTTTTCCTGAATTTGGGCGATCTCGAGTTGCGCTGAAATATGTTTCTGGACGATTCCCACCCGTTTCGCGACATCCGGTTCTTCAAGAATAGCCTGCTTTTGCGTCACATCGACGTTCAGGTTCGGCGCCAGAAAATCGGCGAGCTGTTCGCTATCGTTAATGTTCAGAACCATCAGCCGCGCTTGTTCCGGTGCTTCGGGTGACAACTCAAATAAACGTCCGGCCGAATCTCTCAGGTTTCGAAACGTCGCTTCCCATTCTTTGCTCGAGGGCGGCGCTATCGACTTTATCAAATCGACTTCCGCTCGAAAGAACGGTGACGTCGCCACGATCTTGCGCAACGTGAACCGCTGAAGACCCCGGGCAATGATCACGACATGATCATCGGCCTGACGAATCATCTTCAATACCAGCGCCGCGGTGCCGACGGAATAAAGGTCCGCCGCCTCAGGATCCTCTTTCGCTTCGTCGCGTTGGGTCAGCAGCCCGATGACTTTCGTGCGCGGCAACGTTTCATCGAGCAACGCAATGGACGCCGGACGCCGCACATTCAACGGCACGATCGTCCCTGGAAAAACCACGAATCCGCGTACCGGCAGAACTGACAATTCCTCCGGAATCTTCGGGGTTTTGCTGTCGTCGGACACGTCGGCTGCGATCGCGGTGATCGGAGCGGCGCCGGACTTCATTTCCAGCTCGGCCGGTGTCAGAGAAAAATCCTGTTCACTCATTGTTTGATTGGAAGCGAAATCCAGAGCAGGCCATTGCGCTGCTCCGCACTCGCCTCGTTGATTTCCACCTCAACCGGCAATAAGACCTCGCGCTCAAATGGGCCGTAATCGATTTCCATCGCCAGCAGTCGGATCGCGCGTCCTTCATCGTGCGACGGCTCGGGCAGTTCCCGCTCGCCCCGGATCAGGACCCGTTGGGGCTCAACGATTAGGTCGATCTGCGACCGCTCGACCCCGGCGAGATCGACGCAGATCCGGATGCATCGTTCACAGCGGTAAGCATTGATCGCCGGCTCCCAGGTATGGGGCGCGAACTGAAACTGTGATCGCGCCAGCTCATAAGTGACGTCATGCAACGCGCCGTGAAGCCACCGCAACTTGATGCTGCCAATTGGGTCCATTTCAGAGTGATTGCCTCTATATTAGACTACGCTGAACGCGCCTCCGTTGCGTGTCTAATCCGAAATCGGCCAGGCTCACTCGTCACCTGTCACTGGTCACTTCGTCTTCCCCGGCCCCCACAAAGCGCGGCCGGGTTTGGCGTTGGTGTGTTCGCCTTCTTTAATCACCTGGACACCGTTGACGAAAACGTGTTTTACGCCAGTCGCGTATTGATGCGGTTTCTCGAACGTGGCGTGATCGGTAATTGTCTTTGGATCGAAGACGACGACGTCGGCGAACATCCCTTCCTTCAACATCCCGCGATGATCGAGCTCAAGGTTTTGCGCCGGTAATGCGCTCAGCCGCCGGATCGCTTCCGGTAAGGTAAGAACTTTTTCGTCGCGACAATATTTGCCGAGGACTCGTGCGAAGTTTCCGTAAGCGCGCGGGTGCGGATTCGATTTGGTGAAGGGCGGCTCCGGCGCCTGGGACGCCTCGTCCGAGTCGAACGAGATCCACGGTTTTTGCAATTCTTTCTTCACGTTCTCTTCCGACATGATGAAATAAATCGTGCCGACCCGTGATTCGTCTTCCGCCACCAGATCCATCGCCGTATCAATCGGATCTTTACCCCGCATCTTGGCGACTTGCGCGAGGGTCTTGCCGGTGAGCGGTTTCAGTTTGTCCGACTTGAACGCGCAGAGCAGAATGTTATCCGGCGAACCGGCGCCGAGATAAAGATTTTCCCATTTGTCGGTGTCGGTCTGGACCTCGGCTTTGATTTTCTCGCGCGTCGCCGGATCGCGCAGGCGTTTAAACAACGCGTCGTAGCCGCCATCTTCAGTCCACGGCGGGAAACAGGCGTCGAGTCCGGTGCCTGCCGCGGTGTAGGTGTACATGTTTGCCGTGATTTTCATTCCGTCGTTTCGGGCTCTTTCGATGCGCGCGAGCAACTCATCCTCTTTCGGCCAATTTTTCTGGCCGGCAGCTTTGATGTGATAAACCTCGGCCGGAATGTTGGCTTCGCGCGAAATGCGAAGCAGCTCATCGAGCGCTTGAAGAAGCTGATTTCCTTCGCTGCGCATGTGCGAGATGTATTTGCCCTTGTATTTCGCCGCGACCTTGCACATCTCGATCAACTCGTCCGTTTTCGCGTAGAACGCCGGCGGATAAATCAGAGAGGTCCCTATTCCAAGCGCGCCTGCCTCCATTTCTTTGCGGACGATGTCGCGCATCTGATCGAGCTCTTGCGGTGTTGGCGGTCGGTCGTCGAAACCGATCACGTAAGCGCGGACAGTCGTCGCGCCAAGAAACGACGCGACGTTGCAGGAGATGCCGCGCTTCTCCAAATACTGCAGATATTCAGACAGGGTGTTCCATTTGATGTCGTATTTGATGTCAGACTGGTTTTTCAACATGTAAGCGCGCAAACGATCGTTGACCGGCCCCATCGATTCGCCTTCGCCCATGATTTCCGTGGTCACACCCTGACGCAGTTCGCTCTGCGACCGTCCATCCTGAATCAAGGATTCGGTCGACCACGAAAGCATGTTGATAAAGCCGGGTGCGACCGCGAGTCCGGTTGCGTTGACGATCGTTTTCGCGCTCGCTTTCGAGTAATCGCCTAGTCCGGCGATCCGATCCCCTTTAATAGCGAGATCAATGTGTCGCGCTTCGCCGCCACTGCCGTCGTAGACATCGCCATTTCGAATGATTGCGTCGTAGTCCTGGGCCAAAGCTGAGGAGGCGATTAACGAGAAAATCAACGCGGCTTTCATGGCGCGATTCAAAAATCCCTGCCCCTGGATGTCGATCTTATTCTAGAGTGAGCAACCCTTCGAATTTCTCTTTCAAGTTCGTGATCGCGAGGGCGCGATCACGACCACGCGAGGCGCGTGCGCTCCCGGAACCCACGGTTTATTT
>Ga0187777_10000642_pt1 | contig 23381 bp, 25 predicted proteins | sample 1015_Q2_SP5_10_M_FD_132416 | JGI IMG/M metagenome (GOLD analysis project Ga0187777, IMG submission 132416) | Tropical peat soil microbial communities from peatlands in Department of Meta, Colombia - 1015_Q2_SP5_10_MG | ecosystem: Environmental > Terrestrial > Soil > Wetlands > Peat | place... | reverse complement strand
GGTCCTCGAAGGCCGTCGAGGCCACCGCCGGGCTCCCCACCGGGTCGGTGCTTCGCTCGTAGAAGTTCATCCGTGGCTCGAGCGTCCTCCGAGCCCCGGCGCGCGTCGTCACCTCTACCCGGGCGGCGATCCATCGCCGGTGGGGCTCGGTGCCCTCCTTGAGCCCGAGGAAGCGCACCGTGTACGCGCCGAGCTGGAGGGAGTCGCCGGCGCCGAGCGTGCCGGTGGTGTGCTCGACGTAGGCGGAGGAGGCGGCGATGGCCACGAAGACCAAGATCATGGCCAGGTGGACGAGGTACCCGCCGGTGCGGCGGCGGGCGCGCGCCGTGCTGCGGAGGAAGGACGTCCAGGGGCGCTCGCCCTTCTCCCGCATGCGCGCCCAGGCGGGAACGAGGAGCTCCCGCAGGGTCACCGTCCCGACGAAGCCGGCGAGGGCGAAGATGGTGAGCGGCCCGGCGCCTCGGAGGCCGGCGGCGAGGCAGGCGACGAGGACGGCCACACCCACGCCGGCGGGGAGAAGGAACTGCCGGCGCCAAACCCGTCGGTCGGCGCGGCCCCACGGCAGTGACGGGCCGACGCCCATCAGGAAGAGGATGGCGATGCCCAGGGGCACGGCCATCCGGTTGAAATAGGGCGCCCCGACGCTGACCCGCACTCCGGAGAAGGCCTCGCGGAGCAGGGGGAACACCGTCCCCAGGAGGACAGTGAAGGTGAGGGCGGCGAAGAGCAGGTTGTTGACCAGAATGGCCGTCTCCCGCGAGGCCACCCCGGGCAACGCGTCCTCCGGCGCCAGCGCCGGTCCGCGGACCGCCAGGAGCACGATGGAAACCCCGACCACCACCGCCAGGAAGACGAGGAAGGTCGGGCCGATGTCGGACTGGGTGAAGGAGTGGACGGAGTTGAAGATCCCGCTCCGGGTCATGAACGTCCCGAGGACGGTGAGGGCGAAGCTGCCCAGGGCCAGCGAGAGGGTCCACAGCTTGAGGATGCGGCGCCGCTCCTGGACCATGGTCGAATGGAGGAAGGCGGTGGCGGTGAGCCAGGGGAGGAAGGAGGCGTTCTCCACCGGGTCCCAGGCCCAGTAGCCGCCCCAGCCGAGGACGGCATAGGCCCACCAGCTTCCGAGGATGATGCCCACGGTGAGGAACGTCCAGGCGAGCAGCGTCCAGCGGCGCAGCGTGGTGAGCCACGCCTCGCCCAGCCTCCCGTCGAGCAGGGCGGCCACCGCGATCCCGAAGGGGACGGTCATCCCCACGTAGCCCGAGTAGAGCATCGGTGGATGGATGACCATCAGGATGTGGTTCTGGAGAAGCGGATTGGGCCCGGGGCCGTCCGGCGGAACCGGGACCACCGCGCCGAACGGGTTGGCCGGGCCGGCGATGAGGAAGGCGAAGAAGGTGGCGGCGGCAAGCATCGCGCCCAGGGCGAGCTGCACCGCGCGGTCCGGCCGGCTGGCCTGCGCCCGCATGAAGGCGAAGAGGTAGACGCCGAGGATGACCCCCCAGAAGAGAATCGACCCCTCGAGCGCGCTCCACAGCGACACCACCGTGTACACGAGCGGGGTGGCGCGGCTGCCCACCTGTGACACGTAGTGCACGCTGAAGTCATGGGCCACCAGTGCCCAGACCATGGTCAGGTTCGCCCCGAGCATGCAGAGGAAGAAGGCGCTGGTCGCCCGCTCCACCCAGGCGCGCGTCCCCGCTCGGCGGCGGAGGCCACCCTCGATGCCCACCACGGCGCCGAAGACCGCCGCCAGGAGGGCGCCCAGGACGAAGGCGTACCCGACCGTTCCCCTCACTTCGCCCTCGCCGACGGCGCGCTCTCCTTCGAGAGCGTCTCCTTCCAGTGGTCGCCCTCGCCGGGCCGCGGGGGGCGGTACTCGTTGGAGTGCTTGACCATCAGCCGGTTGGAGGTGAACACCTGCGAGCGGTCGAAGGTGCCCTCCACGACCACGCCGATTCCCTCGCGGAACATCTGGGGCGGGGTCTCGCGGGCCTTGACCAAGACGCTCGGGGCATCGGGGCTCATGTCGGTGGCGACGCGGAAGCTGAGCTCGGTGTGGCGGGCGTCCCAGCTGATGCTCCCGGGCTTCACCAGCCCCCCGAGGCGGATGGTGGCTCCGTAGGCCTTGCTCCCCTGGGCGAGCATCTCCGCCGGCGTCCAGTAGTAGACGAGGTTCTGGCCGATGCCGCCCCCGGCGACCACCGCCAGCGTGGCACCGGCGACCACCAACGCTCCGAGAGCGAGCCAGGTGTTGCGTTTGAGGCCCATCGGCGTCAGGGCTCCTTTCGGGGGCGACGCGCCCAGAGGCTGGCCGCGTACAGGGTCAGGGCGGCCCAGGTCAGACCGTAGGCCGCCCAGACGAACTCCCAGCCGCCCTGGATCCGGCCGGCCGCCGTAGCGAACAACGGAAGAGAGCTCATCGTGCCCCCTCGGATGCGAGCGCCGGGGGAGCCAGTTCCCGTTCCCGGCGGCTCTTGGCGATGACGTAGCGGCTGGAGAGGAAGACCAGCCAGAGCAGGAGGAAGGCGATGGCGTTCCAGCGGAGCACCAGGACCATCGCCGGGTCGACCGTCCTGGGAGAGGATTGGACCTGATGGAGGCTGTTCCACCAGCGGACGCTGAACCAGATGATCGGGATGTCGACGGCGATGATGATCCCCACCACCGCCGACCAGGCGGCGCGCCGCTCGGCGTCGTCGACGAATCGCCGCAGCGCGAGATAGCCGGCATAGGCGACGAGGAGGATGGCCATCGAGGTGAGCCGCGGGTCCCAGGTCCAGAACACGCCCCACGTCGGTCGGCCCCAGATGCTGCCGAGCAGGAGCCCCAGGGTGCCGAAGAAGAGTCCGACCTCCGCCGAGGCCTCGGCCAGGGCGTCGGCGTCGAGCTCGTCAAGGACGCGCAGCGGGCCGATGAGCTTCCCCAGATGCAGGGGCGGCAGCAGGTAGACCACCGAGCAGATGAAGTTCAGGGTCACTCCCAGGAGCCCCATCCAGACCGCGGGGAGATGCACGTACATGATGCGCTGCACGTCGCCCATCTCCCGCTCCGGCGGCGCCCAGGCCAGCCCGAGCCAGGCCCCCGACACGAGCAGCAGCAGGGCGAGCACCGAGAGCACCAACCGGATTGTCCTGGCCATAGCGGATCAGTCTTCCACGACGAGCGGAAACAGGGCGAAGCCAAGGCTCCAATAGATCAGATCGAAGCTGGCCAGAAGCCCCAGCCAGGACCCGAACTGGAGCATCGGGTCCCCCTCGAGCGCCAGCGAGGTGGCCTTGGCCGCCGCCACCAGGGCCGGGATGAGGAGCGGAAAGAGGAGGAGGGGGAGGAGCACATCCCTCGCCCGGGCGTTGCTGGCGATGGCGGCGTAGATGGTCCCCGGTGCGGCGATGGCCAGGCAGCCGAGCACGAGCACCAGGGCCATCGCTCCGAGGCCGGAGAGGGGGAAGGTGAGCACCGGGAGGGTCATCACGATCCGGGGCGCCAGGGTGAGACCGGCCAGCGCCCCCAGCACCGGCAGGAGGGCCACCCCGAGCAGGAGGAGCAGCATGCCGTTGGCCAGTGCCTTGGCCAGGAAGAGCGCCTGGGGATCGGCCGGGGCGAGCCGCAACCCGTCGAGCGCGGCGTTCTCCTGCTCCACCCGGAAGCTCTCCCCGAGCGCAAGGACGGAGGCGAGGAGGATGGCCAGCCAGAGCGTGCCGCCCGCCGCACGGCGGAGGATGGTGGTGTCCGGCCCGAGGGCGAAGGAGAAGAGGAGGAGCGTGGCCAGGGCGAAGAAGAACAGCGCATTGGCGCGGGCGCGGGTCCGCCACTCGAGCAGCAGATCCTTTCGCACCAGGAGCCAGGTGGCGCGGAGCAGCCCGGGGATTCGGGTGGAGGCGCTCACGGCGGCGTGGCCCTTCCGGCGACGAGGTGGAGCCGCTCCTTGCACAGGGTGAGGCCGTGCTGGACCTGGTGCGTGGCCAGGACCACGGTGGCCCCGGACCGCGACAGGGTCCGGATGTGCTCCTCCATCTCGGCGATGCCGGCCGGGTCGAGCTCGCCGAAGGGCTCGTCGAGCAGGGCCAGCTCCGGCTCCTTGAGCATCAGGCGCGCGATGGCCAGCCGTTTCTTCATCCCGGCCGAGAAGGTGCGCACCGCATGGTTGGCCCGCGGGCCGAGGCCCACCCGGTCGAGCATGGCGGTGGACTCGGAGGCCGGCCGCGCTCGCCCCACCAGGCGCGCCAGGAGCGTCAGGTTCTCGCGGGCGGTGAGGTCCTCGTAGAGAAAGCTGCTGTGCCCGAGCAGCGCCAGCCGGGGCCGCAGTCGCTCGCGCTCGGCGACCACGTCCTGTCCGAAGATCCGCGCCCGTCCGGTGGTGGGGCGAAACGCCGTGGCCAGGATGCGCAGGAGCGTCGTCTTCCCCGAGCCATTGTGTCCGGTGAGCAAGAGGCTGCTCCCCACGGGCAGCTGGAAGGTCAGCCGCGCCAGGGCCCACCGCTGGCCGTAGCGCTTGCTCACGTCGGTCAGTTCGAGGGCGTTGGACACGTCCAGGGGCGGGGGCGACGGCGGGCCGGGGGCCCCTTCCTGTCGTGTTTTCGACGGCCGTGCAACTGCCAAGAGCGGCCGGGGAAGGCCTTCCGGAGGCGCTCAGTTGAGCGGCTCGTGGAGGAGCAGCACCGGGTCGGGCGCGTTGAAGCCGAGGATCGGACCGCCGATGCTCTCCGAGCGGAGCACGTAGACGAGCCGGACGTCGGTGGCGTAGGGGGTCCCGTCCAGCGTCGCCGGGCGGAAGAGGGAGGCGGACTGGCTCGCGGCGACCTGGCGCAGGGCCGATTCCAGGATCCTGGCATCGGCATTGGCGGACCGCGTCTCGTTGCACGACTCGAGGGCGCCCTCGGCGGTCACCCGGCAGCTGAACTCGACCACTGCCGTCCCGTAGGGAGGGCTCGCCGAGAGGGCAGGCACGCGGACCGCAGACGGGGCGCGGAACCGGTGGTCGAGGACCTGGCAGGCAGCCTCGACGTCGGCGCCGCAGGCCGCGGCGAGGAGATTCTGGGCCCGGTACGCGTCGGGGGGGGTCTGCGCGAGCGCCTGCAACCCCTCCTGGTGGCACTGGTGGGCGTCCGGCTGGCAGTGCGCCGCCACCGCCTTCGACGGGAGGGGCCGCCAGCCGTGGGGGGCGGACACCGTCGCCGGCGCCGAGGCACACCCGGCGCCGAGCAGGAGCGGGAGGGTGAGCCGGAGGGCTGGCCGAGCGACTGTCCCGAACATCGGACCGACCTCCTCGGGAAGGGGTGCCGGACGCCGGAGCGGGCGACCGGCACCGCGGAGGAGGCGAGCTTACCTCAGCTCCACCGTCGCCGGGGGAGCGCCCCTTCTACCGCCGGAGGTTCCCGGCGAAGACGGTGGGACCGGCGATGCTCTGGCTGGAGAGCACGTACACGAGGCGCACCTCGGTGACGTAGGCAGCGCCGTCCAGCGTCGCCGGATGGAAGCGTCCACCGGCCTGGGCGGTGGCCATCTGCCGCGCCACGGAGTCGTCCAGCGACCGGGTGCTGTTCGCCGACCGGGTGCGCTCGCAGCCGGACAGCGTTCCGTCGGTGTTCAGGCGGCAGCTGAACTCCACCACGGCGTTGCCCGCCGGAGGCTCGCCGGTGATGGCCGGGACTCGGACGGCGCTGGGCGGGTGGAACCGCGTGTCGAGGACCTCGCAGGCGTTCTGGATCTCGCCCGTGCAGGCGGCGGAGAGGAGGTTCTGGGCCAGGACCGCCTGCGGCGGCCGGGCCGAGAGCGCGGCCAGGCCCTCCTGGTAGCACCCGGCGGCCGCGTCCCCGGTGCAGCGGTCGGCGATGGCCTTCGACGGTGCCGGCCGCCACGCCTGGGCGACCGGAGCGGGGGGCGCGGATGCACATCCGGCGAGGATCACCGCCGGAACGACGATCAGCGCGAGTGACGAGCGAGCTGGACAGCGAGACATTGGAAGCACCTCCGAGGCCGCCAGGTTCCCCTCGGGTTGGCGTCCCACACTCTCCGAAGGCGAGAACGGAGGGCCGATTGCCGCGATGCCGAGCCGATGCCGCCAGCCGGCGCGGACGTGCAGGGAACAGCACCTCAGCCCGGCGAGGGGTCGCTCGCCCGGGCCCGGGCCAGTGCGCCGAGCAGCGCCGCCGCCTCGTGCGCCGGATGGGGCACGGCCAGCACGGCGCTCTGGACGGCCACGCCGTCGAGGGGCCCGAGCCGGGGAAGCCGCGCGGGGCCGATCCCACCCAGGGCAAACGCCGGGCAGCCGGCGTGGGCCCGGATGCGTGCGAACCCCTCCGGCCCGAGCGTGGGGCGCGTGTCACCCGGCTTCGAGCCCGGGGCAAACACCGGGCTGACGAGGATCAGGTCCGCCCCGCGGGCCCGGGCGAGCTCCTCCTCGGTGTGGACGGCGGCGCTGATCCAGCGGCCGGCGGGAAGGTGGGGGCGCACCGTGGCCACGGGCGGCGCATGGGCAGGGAGGTGGAGATGCGCTCCGACGAGCAGCGCGACGTCGAGGCGGCCGTTGACGAAGAGCGGGTTTCCCGTCCGGGCGCACAGTCGGGCCAGCACCCTGGCCTCGCCGAGAAATCGCCGGGCCGGGGCCCCCGGGTGGCGATGCTGGATCCCCACCTCGGGCCCGAGCGCACACACCGACTCCAGGGCCGCGACCAGCGGCTCCTCGCCGAGCGCCCAGTCGGTGATGACCAGGAGCTCGAGCCGGAGCCGCGCGCGCTCCCCGCGAGCGGTCAGGGCAGGAGCCCCTCGAGCGGGCTGGATGCCGAGCCATGGGCGCGCCGGGGAATGCGCCCGGCGAGGAAGGCCTCCCGGCCGGCCTCGGCGGCGAGCTTCATCGCCCGGGCCATCCGCACCGGCTCACGCGCCGCGGCCACCGCGGTGTTGAGCAGCACGCCGTCGCATCCCAGCTCCAGGGCGACGGAGACGTCCGAGGCGGTGCCCACGCCGGCGTCGACGATGACCGGGACCTCGACGGCCTCGCGCAGGAGCTGCAAGGCATGCGGGTTTCGGATGCCCAGCCCCGAGCCGATGGGAGCGGCCAGCGGCATCACTGCGGCGCAGCCCGCATCCTCGAGCTTCCGGGCCACGATCAGGTCATCGCTGGTGTAGGGAAGGACGACGAAGCCCTCCTTCACCAGGGTCCGGGCGGCCGCCACCGTCTGCTCGACGTCCGGGAAGAGCGTCCGCTCGTCTCCGAGGACCTCCAGCTTCACCCAGTTGCTCATCCCCAGCTCGCGGGCCAGCCGGCAGGTCCGCACCGCATCCTCGGCCGTGTAGCAGAGGGCGGTGTTGGGCAGGAGCGCGATCCGGCCCTGGTCGATCCAGTGGAGGAGGGAGGCCTCGCCCCGGGCCTGGAGATCCAGCCGCCGGACGGCCACGGTCACCATCTCCGTGCCCGAGGCCTCGTGGCAGCGCTTCATGGTCGGCAGATCCGGATACTTCCCGGTCCCGAGCAGGAGGCGGGAGTGGAACCGCTTGCCGGCGATGACCAGTGCGTCATCCATGGAGAATCCTTTTACGCCCCGCCGCCCACGAAGGTCACCACCTCGAGCACATCCCCGTCCCCGAGCCTGACCACGGCGTGCTCCGCCTGACGGAGCACGACGCCGTTGCGCTCCACGGCCACCCGTCCCGGCACCGAGAGCGCGCGGAGGAGCTCGAGCACGGTGAGACCGTCGGGGACTTCACGCCGCTCGCCGTTGACCACCACCTGCATCGCGGGGGCTCCCGCCGCTCGCCCGGGCCTCACCGGACGCGCAGCGCCGGGTCCTCCAGGTAGGTGTCGGTCAGCCGGGGCGTGCGGCGGAGGCGGACCCACTGCCGGCGGACCAGGGCCCGGACCACGAGCCACAGCTTGCGCCAGGGCCCGAGCGCCTCGAGGGTCCCGGCGAGCACGCCCAGGCGCTGGAGACGGAGCTCGGTGAGGTGGACCAGGTGGCGGAGAAACGCCTCCGCCTGCCCGAGCACCTCGTGCTCCGAGCCGAGGCGGCGCTGGACGTGGCGGGCGAGGCGGGGGAGGGCGAGGAGGGAGAGCAGGTTCATCCCCAGAAGGCTGTCCCGGAGCCCCGGGTCCTCCTGCACGAGCGCGAGCGTCTGCTGCTCGCCGAACACGACGTGGCGCTCCTCCTGCCGCGCCGTGCCCTCCAGGAGGTGGACGATTTCCCGATCGTCGACGGTGTCGATGAGCGCCTGGAGGACCGTCAGGACCATGCCCTCGCCGACCGCCATCTCGGTGCACACGTGCTCCGCATAGTCGCGGCCCATGCTCGTGGTCGACAGCCAGCGCACGACGGGGTGCGCCGGGCGGGGGAGGGTCCCGAGCAGCGCATGCAAGCGGAGGAAGATGCGGACGTGGGCCAGCTCCTCGCTCGCCTGCCGGGCGAAGAAGGTGGCCGCCTCGAGCGTCGGCGCGCCGTAGAGCCAGTGCCCGCACTGGATGCCGGTCACTTCGCCGTAGAGGAACTGGTCGGCGATCCACCCGAGGAGCGCGGCATCGCGGGGCAGCCGGAAGCGCCCGCCGCGGAAGTCGAAGCGCAGCGCCTCGCGCGGGACGAGCATCTGCGGTGTGGATTCCACGCCTCCGGAGTCTAACCTGGCTGCTCCATGTCCGGTGTCGATGCCCTCGAGCTTCACCGGTCGGCCTACATCGCCGACGCCCATGCGGACAGCCTGATGTGGAACCGCGATCTGCGCCGTCGGCAGAGCGCCGGACACCTGGACTTCGAGCGGCTCCGGCAAGCCGGGGTGCGGCTCCAGGCCTTCACCGTGGTGACGCACGGGTATCCGCTGGTCGGGGGGTTTCCGCTCTTCGCCGCCTGGCGCCGGTGGCCCCTCCCCGACGCGCTCGGTGGACCCTGGACCCGCGCGCTCTTCCAGATCGCCCGCCTTCACGCCCACTGTGGAGACCCGGCGGCGCGCGCCCGGCTGGCCACCCGCGCCGCCGAGCTGGACCGGGCCGAGGAGGAGGGCGCCCTGGCGTGCGTCCTCGGCGTCGAGGGGGCGCAGGCGCTCGAGGGGCGGGTCGACCGCGTGGCCGAGCTGTTCCGGCTGGGGGTGAGGTTCATGAGCCTGACGCATCTTTCGGCCAACCCTCTCGGGGGTGCGTCCACCCCCGGAATGAGGCGGCGGGGGCTCACGCCGCTCGGCGCCGAGGTGGTCGAGGCGATGGGCGCCGCGGGAATGGCGGTGGACGTCGCGCACGCCTCTCCCGGGCTTCTCGGGTCGCTGCTCGGGCAGGCGGGCACCCGGGTGTTCTGCTCTCACACCGGCGTCGAGGGCGCCGCGCCGCACTGGCGCAACCTGCCCGACACAGCCCTCCGGGCGATCGCCGCGCGCGGAGGCGTGGTGGGCATCCTCTTCGGGACGACGTACCTCGGAGGCAGGGAGCTCTCCGACGTCGTGCGCCACCTCGACCATGCGCTGCGCGTCGCCGGCGAGGAGGCGGTGTGTCTGGGCAGCGACTTCGACGGCTTCGTCCCCTTGCCACGGGGCATGCGCGACGTGACGGACCTTCCCCGCCTCACCGAGCAGCTCCTCGCCCGCGGTCATTCCCGGCGGACGGTGGAGAAGGTCCTCGGCCGGAATCTGCGTCGGTTCTTCGCCGATCTGCTCGGGTAGGCGTCCCAGGGGGCGGCCAAGCCTCCTAGCCCTCCGGGTTGGCTGGCCAGCGGCCGAGGAATCGCCCGAGCGCAGCGTTGAAGGCCGCGGGCTGTTCGAGGTTGGCGAGGTGGCCGGAGTCCGGGATCTCCACCAGCTCGGAGCCCGGGACGAGCTCGGCCATCGCCCGGGCCTTCTCCCTGGGTGTGATCGCGTCCTCGGCGCCGACGATGACCAGCAGGGGGCCGGCGAAGCGCGCCAGGATGTCCCGTCCGTCCTGGCGGAGCGCCATCCCCCGGAGGGCGGCCGCCGCTCCCGCCGGCGGATTGGCCCGGACCATGGCCGCCACCCGGTCCCGCAGGGCGTCGGAGGCCGCCGGTCCGAGCAGGCGAGGGACCAGCCGCTCCACGAGCACCTCCATGCCACCGCCGAGCACGGCCCCGGCCAGCTCCCCGCGCGTGGCACCGGCGGCATCGTCGTCCGCTCCGACCTGGGTGTCGGCGAGGACGAGGCCGCGCACGCGCCCCGGGTCAGCCCGGAGCAGGGCGAGGGCCGCATAGCCTCCCATGGAGACCCCGCCGACCACCGCCGAGGCGATGCCCAGCGCGTCGAGCACGGCCAGCGCATCGGCGGCGAGGGCGTCCATGGTCGCCGCCCCGGGGCCGGGCGTGCTCCGTCCGAACCCCCGGTGGTCGGGCACGATGAACCGCGCCACCCCCGAGAGCCCGGTGAGCTGGGGCTCGAACATCTCGCCGGCCAGGGGGAAGGCATGGAGCAGGAGCACCGGGATGCCTCGCCCGCTGTCTCGAAAGTGGATGCTGACCTGACCCGTGGCGAGAATGGCCATCGGCCCGACGCTAGCCAAGAACGCCGCTTCGACCCACCCCAGACCTCCGCGCCTCCGCCCGTGTCCCCGCCTCCCTCGCTGCCTCCGAAGCTCGAAGGTGTCCTGGTCCAGATCCCGGACCAGGCCTTCGCCGCCACCCTGCGGTCCGTCTTCCGGGCCGCCGCCCAGACCCTGGACCGGCTCTCGGACGTGGACCTCGTCCGCTACGAGGTCCCGGAGAGCGGCGGCTCGTGGGACCTCGCGCTCTGGGAGCAGCTCGCCCCGGTCATCGCCGAGACGGTGACGGACGTGAATGCGCTGGTGAACGCGGTCCGGGGCCAGCTCGATCCGGGAGCGCGCGAGGGGGACCTGGCCTCCTTGGTCGACCGCGCCGTGCACGAGGTGGCCGGTGCGCCCGACGCCGAGCGAACCTCCGAGGTGCGCCGGCTCCTGCGCCGGGACTCGGACGAGCTGGCGGCCCTGGTGGCCCAGCTCGGCGAGCGCGTCCGGACCCCGGCGGTGGTCTCGGACCGGTGGAATCTGCTCGCCGAGGTCCAGTCCTTCCGCAGCCGGTTCCGGAGCCAGGCCGGCGACCTGGTCTACGACGTCGCCTCCCGGTACGCGGACCTCCCCCGCGAGGAGCTCGTTCCCGGCCATGCCGACGACCTCGCCGCCGCGCTGGCGGTTCGCTCGGCGCTGGCCGATCTCCGCCGGACCATCGAGCGGAGGAGCGAGGCCCTGCGCGCCGCCTCGGCCGAGGACGCCCAGTGGCATGCCCTCCAGCTCGGGACCGAGCTCGACGCCTTCGGCTCGAGCGCCGCCTACCCGTCGCTCCGGGCCCAGGACAAGCGCTTCCTGGTCGAAGCCCGGGCCCGGCTCGGTGGCCTGAAGACGGACGTGCGCGGCGCTGGTGACATCCTCCTCGCCTTCCTCGGGGAGCTGGTGAGCTGGCTCAGAGGGCTCGGTGGGGTGAGCCAGCGGTCGATGCTCGTCGAGCACGACCACTCGGTGTGGGCGGCGACGGCGGTGCGGCTGGAGCAGGCCGAGGAGTGGATGGGGGCCGATCCAGGCCGGGCCGCGCGCGAGCTCTCCGCCGCTGCCGGGCTGGCCCAGCCGCTCCGCGGCCGCGATCCGGAGCTGGACGATTTTCTCCTCGCCAGCGCGGGCGGCGCTCTGGCCCAGCTGCCGCCGGCCGAGGCGCGCCGGGCGCTGGAGGACTTTCGCCGGGTGCTGGCTCGCCTGGCGGATGACGACGTCTCGTGAAGCGGGTCCGGGCGCGCTCGCTCGTGCCGCTCCGGGCAGCCGACCTGGCCCGGGTGCGGGGCGTCTTCACCGACGTCGACGGGACGCTGACCAGCTCCGGGCTGCTCCGCTCGTCGACGGTGAAGGCCGTGGAGGATCTTCGCGCCGGCGGGATTCCGGTGGTGCTGGTCACCGGGCGCCCATCGGGATACGCCGAGACATGGCTCCGGACGCTGCCCGTGGCCGGCGTCGTCGCCGAGAACGGCGGGCTGTATCTGGTCGCCGCCGCGGGGGGCGGGTTTCGCAAGGTGTTTGCCCGGCCTGCTTCCCGTCGGGCGGCTGACCGTCGGCGGCTGGCCCGGGAAGTGGCCCGCGCCATCCAGCGGGTGCGGGGGGCGCGGCTCTCCTCGGACAGCCTCTTCACCGAGGTCGACCTGGCGGTGGACTACAACGAGGACGTCAAGCTCGGCCCGCGCGCCGCGGACCGGCTCGAGGCGCTGCTCCACGCGCGCGGCATCCGGGCGGTGCGCTCCAGCGTCCACGTCAACGCCTGGGTGGGCGACTTCGACAAGGCATGGATGGTGCGCCGCTTTCTCCGCTGGGAATGGGGTGCCCGGCTCCTGGTCGAGGACCGGCGCTGGGTCTACGTGGGCGACAGCCTCAACGACGCTCCCCTGTTCGCCGCCTTCTCGCTGAGCATCGGGGTGGCCAATGTCCGGGACGTCCTCGGCTCCCTGGAGACCCCCCCCCGCTACGTCACCCGGAGCCGGGAGGGGAGGGGCTTCGAGGAGGTGGCGCGGGCCATCCTCGGGGCCCGCCGGGGCCGATGAACCTCGTCCGGCTCGCGCTGCGCCCCGGGCTCGCCCGCCATCTTCGGGCCGGGCACCCGTGGGTGTTCCGCAAGGGCCTGGAGCGGGCACCGCGGATCCCGCCGGGGAGCCTCGTCGACGTGACCGAGGGGGGAAAGTTCGTCGCCCGCGGCTACTACGACCCCCACAGTCCGATCGCCGTCCGCATTCTCACCCGGGACGTCCGCGAGCGCATCGACCAGGCCTTCCTCGAGGGACGCCTGGCCCGGGCGCTGGAGATGCGCCGGGCGCTGCTCGACCTCTCCCGGACCGATGCCTTTCGCTGGGTGCACGGCGAAGGGGATGGCCTGCCGGGAGTGGTCGTCGACCTCTACGGTGGGCTGGCGGTGGTGAAGCTCTACTCGGCCGGGCTCACCCCGTTCCGGTCCATGCTCGTGGCCGGACTGCGGTCGGTGCACCCCGAGCTGGAAGGGGTGCTCGGCCGGGACCGCGGCACCGGCGGCGAGACACCGGAGGAGGACGAGGGACGCGGAGGGGGAGAGGTGCTGTGGGGGGAGGCCCCGGAGATGCTCACCATCCGCGAGCGAGGCGTCCGCTTTCGGGTCGACCCGTGGCGCGGGCAAAAGACCGGCTTCTTCCTCGACCAGCGGGAGAACCGGGCCTTGGTGCGGCGGGTCTCGGCCGGCGCCCGGGTGCTCAACTGCTTCTGCTACACGGGAGGCTTCAGCATCAATGCGGCGCTGGGCGGGGCGGAGCGCGTGCTGAGCGTCGACCAGGACGAGGAGGCCATCGCCCTGGCGCACCAGAACTTCCGCGAGAACGGGCTCGACCCCGCTCAGCACGACTTTTTGGCCGGCGACGCCTTCCGCCTGCTCGCCTCCCTGCGCGAGGAGGGACGGAGCTTCGACCTGGTCATCCTGGATCCGCCGGCCTTCGCCAAGAGCCAGCGCACGGTGAAGGCCGCCCTCGATGGGTACGCATCGCTCAATCGCCAGGCGCTCTGCCTGGTCAGTCCGGGCGGGCTCCTGGCCACCGCCTCGTGCTCGGCGCGGGTGGCGCCGGTCGAGTTCCTCGGCGCCGTGCAGGAGGCGGGGGCCAGCGCCGGCGTGGACCTGACCCTGGTCGAGGAGCGCTACCAGCCGGTCGACCATCCCCTGCGGCTCGCCTTCCCCGAGGGCCGCTACCTCAAGTTCCACCTTCTCCGGGTCGACCCGCGGTGAGTGGCGCTCGATTCCTCGAGCGGCCGACGCTGCTCCCCGAGGGGAGGGAGGTGATGGAGGGCCTCGCCCATCACGGCCGCCGCCCGCCTCCGCTGCTCGTCATCCCCCCGCCACCCGGAGAGGGAGGGATGGACCACGTGGTCGGGCTGGAGCTGGCCTGGGCTGCGAGCCGCGCCGGACACCCGACCCTGCGCTTCAACTTCCGTGGAGTGGGCGCGAGCCAGGGAATGCCGGGCGATGAAGCGGCGCGCTGCCGGGACATCGAGGCCGCGCTCCGCGTGCTCGCCGAGAATGCCGGGACGGTGGCCGTCGCCGTGGCGGCGCTCGGGTCCTCCGCCGTCGCGGCGCTGCGGGTGGCCGAGGCGCACCCCGGGCTGGCCGGCGTCGCCCTGGTGAGCCCGGGACGGTTCTCTCCCGAGCGCCTGGGCCGCGCCCGGCACCCTCTCCTCGTCGTCGTGGGAAGCGAGGAGCCCGGCCCCCGGGCGGCCCTGGCTGCCCAGCTCGCGGAGCTGTCGGCGACCCTGGTGGAGGTGGCCGGCGCCGACGCCGGCTTCCGGCAGGGCCTGCCCGAGGTCGGGCGCGCGGTGGCCGAGTGGCTGGACCGGCTCGCAAGTCCTTGAAAGAAGACGCCCCACGGCGCGCCGCACAATGGGAAGGCCGACCGGACGTAAGAAGGGGTGCCCCGCGAAGCGCGCCTCTTTTCCGGAGAAGCACGTGTCCATCGGTCGTCTGGCGGTCCTCGTCGTCTGCTTCACCGCAGGGACGCTCGGCTGCCGGGGGGCGCCCGCCCACACCAAGCGGACGCGCGCCGGCGAGGCGGACGGGGCGCGCGTGCCGGGGCGCATCGTGGTCGACTTTCGCGACGGGACGCCCGCGGAGGTGGTCGCCGCGCGGGCGGCGGAATGGGGTATCGCCCTCCGCTTCAACTCGCTGGTCGGCCCGGACGACGGCGTCACGCTGGGGGAGGGGGTGGCCGACGTCGACGCCCTGCTCGCCTCCATTCGAGGGAGCCCCGACGTGGAGGCGGCCGAGCCGCTCCTGACCTACCAGGCGCAGGCCTGGACGCCCAACGACCCCGACTACTCGAAGCAGTGGAACCTGCGGCTCATCGGGATGCCGGACGCGTGGGAGGTCTCCCGCGGTAAGGGAGTCGTCGTGGCCGTGCTCGACACCGGCGTGGCCTTCGAGACACGCGGTCCCTTCGTCCGGGTGCCAGACCTCAAGAACGTTCGATTCGCCCCGGGGTACGACTTCGTCCACGACACGGAGCACCCCAACGACGACAACGGCCACGGGACGCACGTCGCCGGCACCATTGCCCAGGCGACCAACAACGGCGAGGGCGTCGCCGGAATCGCCTTCGAGGCCACGCTCATGCCGGTGAAGGTCCTCGATGCCTCGGGGACGGGGACTTCGGCGGACATCGCCGACGGGATTCGCTGGTCGGTGGACCACGGCGCGCGGGTGCTCAACCTCTCGCTGGGCGGCTTCGGCTACAGCCGCGTCATCGAGAACGCTGTCGCCTACGCCCGCTCCAAGGGCGCGGTGGTGGTGGCCGCGGCGGGCAATCACGGCGCCGGGACGGTCGCCTACCCGGCCGCCTATGGCGGCGTGGTGGGGGTGGGGGCGGTGGGGCCGGATGGAACGCGGGCGCCCTATTCCGCCTGGGGCGATCAGCTCGACCTCCTGGCGCCCGGCGGCGACAAGCGCCGCGGCGAGGAGGGAGGCATCCTGCAGGCCACGCTGGCGCGTGGCTCACCCGGGACGCCGGTGTACGCCTCCTACCAGGGCACCTCGATGGCCACGCCACACGTGGCGGGAGTCGCGGCGTTGCTCTTCGCGGCCGGCGCCAGGACGCCCGAGCAGGTGGAGCGTGCGCTCTACGAGGGGGCCTCCGGCTCGGGCGGCTGGAGCCGCGAGCGGGGTCACGGCCTCCTCGACGCGGCCGGTGCGCTCCGGGCGCTGGGCGCCGCGCCGCGCATCGACTGGCAGCCCCTGGCCGCCAGCGCCGCCATCCTCATCCTGCTCCTCCTCTCGCTCAACCCGCGCTACCGGCCGGGAGGGGCGCTCAACGTGCTCCTCGACCCGAAGCTGCTGCTGCCGCTCCTCCTCTCCTCGGTGGGCTTCTTCGTCGTGCGCATCATCTGGCAGAAGTGGGTCGGGACGCCGACGGCGGTGGTGGAGGGGCTGTCCCTGCCGCTGCCCGACTGGGAACGCATCGTCTTCGGCCGCGGCCGGCTCGCCCACCCGCTCTTCTACAGCGCGCTCATCCCGCTCCTCCTCGCCCTGCCGGCGATGGCCTGGAGATCCTTCCGTCCGGTGGCGGCCGGGATCGCCCTCGGCTTCGCCGGCTTCCTGGCCTACGCCGCCTGGACGCGCGCCCCGGGCCTGTCCTGGCTCCCCTTCCATTTCCTGGCGCTGCCCTGGCTGGCGGGCAATGCGCTCGTCGCCGCGCTCCTCGCCCGGGCGCTGCTCATCCGGCGAGAGAAGTCTTGAAGGTCACCGGGAGGGTCGTCTTCCGTGACCTGGGGGCCGGCGCCTGGACGCTCGAATCCGAGGACGGCCGGACGTACCAGCTGCTCGGAGCCGGGGGCGACCTGCTCCGCGAGGGAGCGCGGGTGGTGGTCGAGGGCGAGCTCGATGCCGGCGCGGCGACCGCGGCGATGGTCGGCCCCGTGCTCCGCGTCCGCCGCTGGCAGCCCGCCTGAGGGGCCGCCAGGGAGGGGGGCCTCACTTCGCTCGCTGGAGCATGGGTGTTGGTTCGTTGAGGGACTCGGCCAGCGCCCGGCGGCTCTCGAGGTATTCGCGCAGCGGCGCCTGGCCGGTGCGCACTCGCAGGCGGAGGGCGTCGAGCTTGGCCCGGGCGACACGGAGGGCCTCGCTCTCGGTGTCGCGGGCCAGCGGGACCGGGATGCGCAGGTCGGCCACGCCCAGCTCGATGCCACGCCGGTCCACCGCCGACCAGGCCAGGAGCAGGGCCGAGGCGGCGACCAGCCAGGGAGCGAAGGCGCGGGTCAGAGGCACTCGCTCCCGGACGGCGGGCACCGGGCGGGGCCGCCCCCAGACCGCGGGAAAGCGCCGCGCGAAGAGGAGGAGCATGACCAGCGCCACCATGCCCATCCCCCCCAGCCCGACGTAGGTGCGCCAGCCCTCCTCGCCGGCGGACGGGGGCAAGTCCCGCTCGCGCAGGAGGACGGCCAGGACGAGGGCGTTCTGGGTGCCGTGGGCGACGATGCCCGGGACGAGCGAGCCCGAGCGACGAAAGAGGAGGCCGAGGAAGACGCCGATCTCGAACAGGGCGACGAAGTTGACCGGATTGAAATGAAAGAGGCCGAAGATGAGCGCTGCGCGCACCACGCCCTGGCCGGCGTGCGGGGCGTCGGCGGAGAATCCCTGCTGGACCACGCCCCGGAAGGTGAACTCCTCGCAGACGGCGGCGCCGAGGACCGCCGCCCCGGCGGTCAGCCAGAGGTCCACCGGCGACTGCTGGAGGATGGCGCGCGTCGGGTCGAAGCTCTCCAGCCAGTCGGGGGGGAACAGGCTCCGGGAGAGCCCCTGGAGCGGGATGGCCAGCCCGACGTAGTTGGCGATGCCCAGGCCGGCGGCGAAGAGGACGGCCGGGAGCCCGGGCCAGGTGAGCCTCACGTACCGGGCCGGCGCCCGGCCGCTCCACCGGGTGAGCGCCCAGGCCACCGCCAGCAGGCCGAAGACCTCGGTGAACCACAGCCCCACCGGCATGCTCAGCATCTGGAGGAGGAGTCCGAGGGAGAGCGCCCCCAGGCACCCCCCAACGGTGATCCACGCCAGGCGCGAGGGGTCAACGGGCGGGCGCGGGTCGAGCATCGTGCGGTTGCACAGCGGAGGCTCGGGCCGGAACTTGCCACCGCCCGGCCCGCTGTGAAAGCCTCTTCACCCATCTCCGCCACGATGCGTCGTCTGCTTCTCCTCGTCGCCGCCGCCGGCCTCGCCGGGGCCTGCCGGGAGCGAGCCTATCCCCCCCGGCCCCTGCCGGCCGGCTTCGCCGTCCGCACCCTCTCCGGCGAGCGGCTCACCGCCGGCGACATGCGCGGCAGCCGCTGGGTGGTCAATTTCTGGTTACCCACCTGAGCGGCCTGCGCTCGGGAGTTGCCCGAGCTGAACAGGGTGGCGGAGGAGCTGGGGGGCAAGCCGGTCCGCTTCCTGGCTGTCTCGCTCGAGAGCGACACCCGGAGAGTGCGGGTGGCGATGGAGCGCCTCCGGCTCACCCTGCCGGTGGCGACGGTGGAGAGCGAGGTGCTCGCGCCGCTCGACCTGGACTCCGTCCCGGCGACGGTCTTCGTCGATGCCGAGGGCCGGGTGGTGGGCCGCATCAGCGGGATCGCCTCGCGCTCCGAGCTCCGCGCCAGGGCCGAGCGCCTGCTCGCGCCGGCAGCGACGGCGGCCCGCTGAATCAGCCCCGCGGGGAGAGGAAGCGCCGGATCTCGTCGGCCAGGGCGCGGCGCTCGGAGGCCGCGGCGTGGCTCGGCCCGAGGGAGAAGCGCTTCTCCGTGCCCTGGAGAATCCGCAAGTCGACGAAGTAGGAGATGGCGTTCTCGATGTTCGTCCGCGAGAGCGACTCCTTGGCCTGGATGCGACCGGCCAGGTACTCGGCCTTTCCCACCTCCAACGCAGCGCGGATGAAGGCCCGGCGGTCGAGCGTGCCGGCCGAGGCGACGTCCTCCAGGGTCAGCGCGGCCAGGAGGTAGGACTCGAGGAAGTCGCGGAGCAGCTCGGCGTAGAACTCGAGCGTGTCGCGCGCCTCGGGGCGCGGAGCGATGGCCAGCGCGTCGCCGGCGCGCACCAGGAGCCCCTCGCGGACGAGTGCCTCGCTGCTCTCGCGGAAGATCTCCTCGAAGGGGATCCCCACCCGGTAGAGGAACTCCACCTTGAAGAGGCGCGAGAGGAACAGCGCCCGGGCCTCGACCGCGGCGACGGTGTCGGTGGGAGGGCCGGACCGGACGGCGGCAGCCACCACCGCCCGGGAGGCGAGCAGGTTCATGAGGTTGTTCTTGTAGAAGACCAGCGCCCCCCGCTGGTCTTCGTCGACCTGGTAGATGGCCTGGCCGCGGGCCTCGGTGATGCGCACCGCTCCCTCGCGGGCGAAGCCGGCGAGCGCCTCCTGGATGGGCCCGGGGCGAGCGGGGTCGGAGGGGGCGCCGAGGAGCACTGGCGAGAGGGGGACCTGCTCACCTTCCGCCACCCGGCGGAGGACCTCCACCCGGGTGGCCAGCTCGCCGGCGGCGATGCCACGTCCGCGGTAGGCGAGCAGGGCGGTGGCGGCCAGCGCCTGGGGCGTCACCGTGGAGACCCGGGTGATGTCGTAGAGAATCCGGTAGGCGAGCGCCCGCACCAGGGTCCGCTTCTGCTCCTCGCCGACCGGCTCGGCCGCGGACAGGCCACGGGCCGCCATCAGCTCGCGGAGGCGAACCGGAGGGGCGAAGGTGACGTGGATCCTCCCGTAGCGGCGGGCCAGCACCCGCGGGGCCGAGAGCAGGGCCTTGAGGTCCTCCGGCTTCTTCTCCGCGCCGAGGAGCTCGGCCGAGTAGCTCTTCGACTCGACGACGTTCTCGTAATCGATGGAGATGGGGACGAAGGCCAGGTCGTCGCGCGCGCCATCGAGGATGGCTTCCACCTCCCAGGTGAGGAGCCCGAGCTTGGGCGGAAGGAGCTTCCCGGTCCGCGAGCGTCCGCCCTCGAGGAAGAACTCCTGGTGGACGCCGTCGCGGACCAGCTTGCGCACGTAGGCGCGGAAGGTGGCGGTGTAGACCTTGTCCCCGCCGAAGGTGCGCCGCAGGAAGAAGGCGCCGCAGCGCCGGAGGAAGGGGCCGAGCGGAAAGAAGGACAGGTTGGCCCCGGCCGCCACCAGCGGAGCCTGGTAGCCGCGGTGCCACATCGCCCAGGAGAGGACCAGGTAGTCGACGTGGCTCTTGTGACAGGGGCAGAGCACGATGGGTGCCCCCTGCGCGGCGCGCATCGCCCGGTCCAGCCCCGCCTCGTCGACGTCGATGCCGTCGTACATGAACCGGAAGACCAGATTCATGAGCGGAGTGGCCACCGCCAGGACGGTAGGGTGGAGGCGGGCGGCGATGGCGTTCAGGTCGCGGCGCGCCTGGCGCTGGACCGACTCCAGGCGGCGGCCGGAGGTCTCGGCCGTGACCTGCAGGCTCCGCCGGAGCGCACGGTCGCGCAGGGTCTCGTCGATGACTCGCTCGGGCGGCTTGTAGGGGGGGCCGAAGACGGTGCGGGTCTCGGCGGCCAGGTGCACGTGCAGCGTGCTGCGGACCTTGCGGGCCAGCACGGCGTCCGGGATTTCGGCCTCGGCCTTCACCAGGGCGGCGAGGTCGATGGGCTGGCCGACCCGGAACTGGGCCCGCCGGTAGTTGCGGAAGAAGGCGAGCACCGAGTGGAGGAAGCCGGGCGCCTCCGGGCTTCCGAAGACGTAGTCTGCCCAGGCCGGCTTGACCCGCACGGCCCACTTTTCCCAGACGAAGAGCTCGGGGACGAGAAACACCGGACGCTCGGACCGGCGTGCCAGGGCCACCAGCGCCGGGAAGGGATCGTCCCGGCCGGGGCGTCCCAGCGCCCGGCCGAGCGCCGTGGACTGGAGGAAGACCAGCGACGAGCCGTGCCTCGCCTCGGCATGGGCGAAGCGGAGGGCGCAGTCTCCGCTCTGGGCGGCTCGGCGGAAGGGCCGCACCAGCCAGCGCCGGAGGTTGACCACCGCCCGCAAGGGAGGCATGCCCCGGACGACGAGCGCCCAGGCGAGGTAGAGGAAGTTGACCCAGGAGCCGGTGCGCTGGACGTGCACCACCGTCCCCCGCTCGAACAGCGACCGCAGCTCCAGCTCCGCCTCGGGCGGGAACCGGACGTGCGAGAAGTAGCGGCGCGCCAGCCAGCGCCCGATGGGTCCGAAGTCCCGCCGGAGCAGATCTTCGGCCCTCGCGTCGCTTTCGGCCAGGGCGGTGTCCATGACAGCGCTCGAGGGGAGCTTCTTACATGTTCTCGGGCGCCGGGATGCCGAGGAGTGTCAGGCCCGTCCGGAGCGTGATGCGCACCGCGTCAGCCAGCGCCAGCCGGGCATCTCGGAGGCGGGGATCGTCGTCGACGAGCACCCGCTTGGAGCGGTCCTGGTTGCCGAGCGTGTACCAGCGGCTGAAGGCGGCGGCCACCTCGAGCAGATGGGTGGCCACGAAGGAGGGCTCGTCCGCCTCCACCGCCGACCGGACCGCGCGAGGGAAGAGCGCCAGGCTCCGGACCAGCGCCTGCTCCTCGGGAAGGGTGAGGACGGAGGCATCGACGGGCCCGGGCGCCCCGCCGCCGCGCACCAGCAGGCTGCAGCTCCGGGCGTGGGCGTACTGGAGGTAGGGCCCGGTGTGCCCCTCGAAGGCGAGCACCTCCTCCCAGTCGAAGGTGTAGTCGGTGTTCCGGCGGTTGCGCAGGTCGGCGAAGACGATGGCGCCGAGACCCACCTGCTCGGCGAGCGTGTCCGGTTCGTCGGTGTGAATGCGGCCGCCGGCCACGTTCTCCTGGACCTTGTCCAGCGCCCGGGCATGCGCCTCGTCGAGGACGTCGGTGAGCATCACCAGCTGACCCTTCCGGGTGGCCATCCCGGCGATGCGCCCGAAGGCCACGTGCAGGCACCGGTCCGCCCAGGGCTTGCCCATCGCCTTCAGCACCCGGAACACCTGGGCGAAGTGGAGCGACTGGTCGCGGGCCACCACGTAGAGGGAGCGGTCGAAGTGAAAGCGCTCCCACCGGTCCTCGGCGGCGGCCAGGTCTCGGGTGACGTAGAGGGTGCTCCCGTCGCTCTTCTTGAGGAGGACGGGCGGCTCGTTCTCCCCGTAGGGGAGGTCGACCACCAGCGCGCCCTCGCTCTCGCGCACCCCGACGGTGCGCGCGATCTCCTCGATCACCTTCTCCATCCGGCCCTGATAGCGGCTCTCGCCCTCGACGTGCTCGAAGCGGATGCCGAGGCGGGCGTAGATGGGCTCGAAGCCGGCCAGCGAGGCATCCCGGAAGTCCTTCCAGACCCGGAGGGCCTCGGGATCGCCCTCCTCCATGCGCCGGAAGAGGGCGCGCGCCTCGGCATCGAAGGCCGGGTCCTGCTCGGCACGGGCGTTGGCCCGGACGTAGACGTCCACCAGGTGAGCCATGTCTCCCTTGCGGGCCGGGTCGCCGAACGCCCCGAAGCCCACCGCCACCAGGCCGAACTGCTTGCCCCAGTCGCCGAGGTAGTTGATGCCCTCCACCCGCCAGCCCCCGTGCCGGTAGAGATTGGCCAGCGCATGACCGAGCACCGTGGTCCGGATGTGGTGGTAGGCGATGGGCTTGGCGATGTTCGGGGAGCTGTAGTCGATGACCACCGTCTTCCCCGCGCCCGAGTGGTCCGAGGCATAGCTCGGGCCGGCGGTCCGGATCTCGGCCAGGACCTCGGCGGAGAAGGGGAGGGCATCGAAGCGGGCGTTGAGGTACGGGCCGGCGGCGGCCAGGGTCATCCCGGCCACCGTCACCCGGCCGGCCAGCTCGGCGGCGATGGCCGGCGGCGCCTTCTTCAGGGTCCGGGCGAGGGAGAAGGTGGGGAAGGTGAGGTCGCCGTGCTCGGCCTCGGCCGGCTTCACCGCCTGGAGCACGTCCTCGACGCCCAGCGCCAGCGCGCGGGCGAGGGCGTCGGCAAAGGCCCGGGTGAGCTGGTCGTGGACGCTCAAGGTGCTAGCCGGCCTCGGGCGCGCCCCGTCGCTTGAGCAGGCCCGCCTTGTCGACGAAGAAGGGCTCGGGCAGGAGCGCCTCGACCTTTTCCCGGAAGCCCTGGACTCCGAACCCGCTGGCGGCGAGCGCCTCCACCGCCGCGGTCTGGACGCGACGCGCGGTCTCGCCTCCGGTGAGGAGGTGAAGCATCGGCTCGCGGGCCGGGGCGTGGGCCAGGGGGCCGAGCACGCGCAGGGCGGCGATCTTCACGTCGTCGGACATGTCGTCGAGGAGCGGCAGGACCGCCGGTGCGATGCGAGGGTCGGTTTTCCCGGCCAGCCAGCCGAGGAGGACGAGCTTCTTCTCCGGATCCCGGGTGTACCCGTGGGCCAGGGTGTGGAGCTGCTCGGCGAGGATGCCCACCAGCTCCAGCTCCGGGAGGAGCGCTTCGAGGAGGCGGACGGCCCAGCTGCTGGCGTGGTCCGTGCGGGCGAGGAAGGCGGTGACCGGCGGGACCGCCGCCGCCCCCCGGGAGCGGATGAGCTCGAAGGTCTGCTCCTTCTCGTCGGCGTCGGTGGTCTGCGGCTCGACGGTGATGGTGAACCGGGCCAGGAGCACGGTCACCGCCTCGGGGAAGTCCATCGCTCCGAGCTGCTGGATGGCCTTCTGGCGCGCCACCGGATCGCCGTACTTCTGCGTCACCTTCGACTTGAGCTTGAGAGCCTTCTTCGGGCTCTTGCCCCCGAGGATGTCCAGGATGCCCATGGCGCCTTTCGTCAGCTCCCCAGATAGAGGAGGGCCACCTCTCGCCGGTGGGGTCGGGTCCGGTGCTCGAAGAGGTAGACGGCCTGCCAGGTGCCGAGCTGCAGGCGGCCGGCGGAGACGGGAATGGAGAGATGGGTCTGGGTCAGGGCGGCGCGGACGTGGGCCGGCATGTCGTCCGGGCCCTCGGCGGTGTGCCGG
>Ga0187777_10000641_pt1 | contig 23384 bp, 19 predicted proteins | sample 1015_Q2_SP5_10_M_FD_132416 | JGI IMG/M metagenome (GOLD analysis project Ga0187777, IMG submission 132416) | Tropical peat soil microbial communities from peatlands in Department of Meta, Colombia - 1015_Q2_SP5_10_MG | ecosystem: Environmental > Terrestrial > Soil > Wetlands > Peat | place... | reverse complement strand
GGGGCGCGCTGGAGCCCGCGACCGATCGACGGAGGAGAGGCCCCCGAGGACGGATTCGGCTTCTTGCGGGAGACGGCTCGATGGCAAGCCGACGAGATGGTGAGGGTTGCGGTGCGCACCCAGCCGCCGGGGGACGGCTGGTTCCTCGCGAGTGGCTCGTGCACGTGGTGGACGGCGGTCGCGCCCGGCCCTCCCGGCCGCGGCGATCAGCACATGCACGTGCTGCGCATCAGCGGACAGCGCCCGTGGATCGAAACGGTGTGGAGCTGGCGTGGCGCCGTTTCATCGGTAGAGCTCGAGGATGGCGCACTGCTCGTCAGGCACGCCGATGGCTCATCGCATCTCCATCGCCGGGACGACCGTGGCTGGCACATCGAGCTGCGTTCCGGCGCGGCCCGGAGCAGCATCGACCTGGGGGGTGCGCGGCAGCCTCTGCCGGAAACGTCGCGGCCTCCCGGCGCCGCGCCGTCCCTCGTCGACCTCCCCGCGCACTTCACCCTGGGGCGCGACTCGTATCGGATGTCGGAGCAGTCGTGGGACGAGGCCGGGCAGCCCCGCGCCCTCGTCGACCTCTCCGCCGACGGCGAGCACCTCACGATCGATGTGACTGTGGACAAGCTCCCCCGCTGCTTCCGGGCCGCCGACTCCGCCGATCCACGCCTCGACAACGAGACGCCGGACATTCACAGCGACGGTCTCCAGCTCCACCTGTGGGGCGCTGGGTGGCCGGCCGAGGCGGCCTGGCTCGCCATACCAGTGCCCGGCGCTCCGACGATGCGCCTCCGGCCGGTGGCGGGAGCGCGGCGCGACATTCCGCTCGAAGCGGCGTGGCACGAGACCCCCTCCGGCTGGGCCGCCCGCCTGCGCATCCCGCGTCAGGCGCTGCCGATTCCACACCCCGGCGCCATCGCACTCGACCTCCTCGTGAACGAGATCGAACCGGGACGGGAGCGGCGGCGCGGTCAACTGGTGTTGAGTGGTGGCGGCGAGACCGTCTACCTCCGTGGGGATCGGCAGGATCGCGCGCGATTCCTCTGGTTCGCCCTCCCGTGACGGTCCCCCTCGCCGGGATCTCCGTCATCCTCCTCGAGCCACTCGACCCGGTGAACATCGCCGGCGTCGTGCGGGCGATGAAGAACATGGGAGCGGATTCGCTCCGCCTCGTGCGGCCGGTCGCGTACCTGCCGGAGCGACTGGAGTCGGTGGCTCCGGGCACCGGCGACCTGATCGAGCGGATCGCCCGCTTCGACACGCTCGACGACGCGGTTGCCGACTGCGTCCGTCTGGCCGGCTTCACCGCCCGCCGGCGAGCCGCCAAGCGGGACGTGGCGACGCCGCGCGCCGCCGCCCGCGGCCTCCTCGAGGCGGCCACCGGCGGAACCGTGGGACTCCTCTTCGGGCGCGAGGACCACGGCCTGCCTAACGACGCACTCGATCGGTGCCACGTCGTGGTGACGATCCCGACCACCGACCACGCGTCGCTCAATCTCGCCCAGGCTGTCCTGCTGGCGCTCTACGAGCTGCATTGCGCGGCCGGAGTCACCCGCGCGGTCGCCCCGGCGCGCAAGGACGCGCCGCCGGCGGTCGGCGAGCAGTACGAGCGGCTCTTTCACGACGCCGAGCGCGCGCTCGCGGCGATCGACTTCTTTCGCACCCGCAATCGCGAGCTGATCCTGCGCACCGTGCGGACGCTCGCCCATCGCGCCTCGCCCGACGCGCGAGAGATCGAGCTCGCTCGGGCGATGGCGATCGAGGTCATCCGGGCGCTCGATCGCGCGCGCGAGCGGGCTTGACCTCCATCTTCGCGCTCCCCTTCTTCCCGGCATGACCACCGACTTTCTCCCCCCGGCGATCGATGACGCGGAGTGGCATCGCCGCTCCCGCAGCGTGATCGCCGGCGGCGCCTCCACCGGCAGCAAGCGCGCCTCGGCGATGTACGGCTCGGAGGAGGCCGATCTTCCCACGCATTTCTCCCATGCCGCCGGGTGCCGCCTGACGACCGCCGGGGGAATCGAGCTCGTCGACTGCACGATGGCGCTCGGCGCCGTCGCCCTCGGCTACGCGGATGAGAACGTGACGCACGCCGTGCAGGAGGCGGCGGCCCAGGGGAACGTGGCCGGACTCTCGCATCAGCTCGAGGTGGAGGTGGCCGAGCGCTTGCGCGACGTGATTCCCTGTGCCGAGCAAGTGCGATTCCTCAAGAGCGGCGCCGAGGGGGTCGCCGCCGCGGTCCGCATCGCGCGCGCTCACACCGGTCGCTCGCGCGTCGTCGGCTGTGGCTACTTCGGCTGGCTCGACTGGTGGAGCGATCTCCCCGGCGTGCCCGCCGGCGCGCACGCCGACTTCACCGCCGTCCCCTTCGATGATATTCCGGCGCTCGAGAGCGCCTGCGCCACGGCCGGCGACACGTTGGCGGCGATCGTCATCGAGCCGGTCATCGAGCGCCTCCCGTCGACGGCCTGGATCGAAAGCACGCGACGCCTCGCGGACGAGCGCCACGCCATTCTCATATTCGACGAGATCAAGACCGGATTCCGCCTCAAGCCCGCCGGCTATCAGGAGTACTCCGGCATCGTTCCCGATCTGGCCGTGTTCGGCAAGGCGCTGGCCAACGGTTACCCGCTCTCGGCGGTCGTCGGCAGCGAGGAGATCATGTCGGCGGCCGCGAAAACGTGGATCTCGTCCACCCTCGCCGGCGAGTCGGTGGCGCTCGCCGCGGCGAACGCGGTCCTCGATTGGCATCATCAGGCGGACGTCTGCGCGTCGCTGGCCGATGTCGGTGATGAGATGATGACCGCCGTCGGCCGGGCGATCATCGCCAGCGGCACGAGCGGCGTCGCCGTGCGCGGCATCGCCCCCATGTGGTACATCGACTTCGGCGGCGACGAGGAGAGGGAGCGCCGCTTCCTCGCCATCGCCGTCGAGAATGGCGTGCTGTTCAAGCGCGGAGCATACAACTTTCCATCGCTGGCCCACGAGGAGGAGGACGTCGCCGTGATCGAAGAGGCGGCGAGTGAGGCGTTCGTCCGGCTGCGAGATCACGATGACGCCGACCGCTGATCGCCCACCTGCGCCGCTCGGCGGACCCGGTCCGCTGGTCGACGTCCACGCGCACTTCTATCACGCGGGGTGTGGGCGTTCCGACTGGAAGCAGGTGAACGAGTCCCGCCTCCGCGCCGGCGCGCTGATCGGGATCACCGTTCACGTCGCATCCATGCTCGGCAGCTTCGGCCACCGCTCGCCGACGTACTTTCCGTCGCCGAGCGACATCGCTGAGGGGAACGACGAGATGCGCCGGCTGGAGGCCGGTTCCTCGGGGCTCGTCCGGAGCTATGTGACGGTGAATCCGAACGACGCCGCGCGGGCGCAGGAGGAGATCGCCCGCGGCGTCGAGGGCGGCGCGGTCGGGATCAAGCTCGCCGCGAGCCGCCGGGCCGATGATCCGCTGCTCGATCCGATCGCCGCGGCTGCCGTCACGCACGGACTCCCGATCCTGCATCACATCTGGCAGCACCGCACGCGCGAGTGGCCCGGCCAGGAGATCTCGGACGGCGCCGATCTCGGGCGGCTGGCGGCGCGCCACCCGCGGGCGATGTTCATCCTGGCGCACATCGGCGGGGGAGGGGACTGGGCACACACCTTTCCGGCGGTAGCCGATATGCCTAACGTGTATCTCGACATCTCCGGTAGCGGCGTCGACCGGGGGATGCTCGACGCCGCGCTTCAGGCCGTCGGATCGACGCGCCTCCTCTGGGGGAGCGACATTACGATGGAGACGGGACTGGCCAAGCTCCGGGCGCTCGAGGCGATCGGGCTGAACGCCGAGGAGATGGCCGACATCAGGTACCGGAACGCCGTGCGCATCTTCCGCGCGGGGCGTCTCCTCCCATCGGTGGAGCCGACGCCGGCCAGGCGCGCGAGGGCCGAACGCGCATGACGATCGACGTCAACACCTTCATCGGCCCGTACCCCTTCCGGCACCTGCCGCACCCCGAGCCCGGGGTTCTGGTGCAGGTGCTGGCGCGTGAAGGGGTGGAGCGCGCTTGGGTGGGGCATCTGCCGTCCGCCTTCTATCGTGATCCGACGCCGGGAAACGAGGCCTTGGCGGACGCGCTCGCGCCGCACGGCGCCCGCCTGGTGGCGGTGCCGACAATCCGGCCGGACTGGCCGGGGTGGGAGGGAGCGCTCCGTGCCGCTGCGGACGCCGGAGCAGCGGCCGTTCGCGCGTATCCTCCGCAGTGGGGAATGGGGCCGCACGACGGGTCGATGCGGCGCCTGACGAGTGCGGTGGGCGAGGCGGGCCTCCCGCTTCTGCTCACGGTGCGCTTCGAGGACGGGCGACAGCGCCATCCGCACGACGTCGCCGGCGAGCTGAGCGGCGCCGCCGTGCGCGACCTGGCCCGATCGGACGCGCGGGCGCGCATCATTGTGACCGCCGCCGGGCGCGCACTGATCGAGGAGGTGCACTGGGGACTCACCCCGGAGGAGCGCGCCCGCGTCTGGTGGGATATCTCGTGGATCTGGGGGCCGCCGGAAGAGCACCTGGCTCATCTCCTGCGCGCGATCGGGCCGGAGCGCTTTCTCTACGGAAGTGGATGGCCGCTTCGACTCTCGCAGACGCCGCGCGCGAACCTCGAGCTCCTCCCCGACGACGTGCGCGCGCTGCGGTTGGCGAGCGCCGATGCGGTGCGCGCGGCGTGAGTGATGCGGGGCGACGAGGCTACGGCGGAGTACTCTTGCGTGGTTGAGGCGACGCGGACAGATTCCGCGTCGTGCCATTCATTGTGAAATTGTTCACAAGCACCGCCGTCGCCGCCGATAGCGAGTGATGGCACCGGGCAGGGCGTGGGCGATCGTTCCCGCCGTGATGGCCGTCGCCGCCATCGCTCTCGTCGTCTCCGCCTTTCACGCCGCGCCCCAACAAGCCCCTCCCCCTTCGACAACCGGCCCCGACACCGTCATCGCCGATCGCGGCGAGTGGGGCTACTGGGGTGGATCGACGCCGCAAGGGCGTGCTCTCGACCAACCGATCGCCTTTCCCCATCCCGTGCACGTGCAGACGCTCGGGATGAACTGCCTCTACTGCCACTTCGCGGCCAACAAGTCGATGGACCCGGGGATGCCGGCAGTCGGCACCTGCATGGGGTGCCACCTCGTCGTCGGGGCGAATCGCCCGGCGCTCAACGGCCGCCCCGCGCGTACCAGCGAGGGGATCACCAAGCTGACGGCGTACTGGAACAAGAAGGAGCCGATCCCCTGGAAGCGCATCCACAAAGTTCCGGACTATGTCCAGTTCCCGCACATGCGCCACGTGGCGGCGGGAGTGCCGTGCCAGCAGTGCCACGGCCCTGTGCAGAAGATGAATAAGGTCTTCCAGTACTCTTCCCTGAACATGGGTTGGTGCATCACCTGCCACACGGGGCAGGTGAAGCCGGAGTGGAAGGCGCGCTATGACTGCAGTGTCTGCCACTACTAGGACGACGGTATGAGCGAGACCACGGGATCCTCCGGCGTTCGGCGCCGCGAATTCCTCAAGGTCCTCGGTGCGGCGGGAGCGACCGCCGCCACCGTCGGCTGCGCCACCGACAAGGTCGAGCAGCTCATCCCGTACCTCGTTCAGCCTGACGAGACGGTTCCCGGCGTCTCGAACTATTACGCCTCCACGTGCCGCGAATGCTCCGCCGGCTGCGGTCTCCTCCTCGAGACCCGCGATGGGCGCACCTTCAAGCTCGAGGGGAATCCGGTCCACCCGTTGAACCGTGGCGCGCTCTGCGCCATCGGACAGGCGGGCGTGCAGGGGCTCTACAACCCCGACCGTGTGAAGGGACCGATGGTCCGCGGGGCGGGCGGAACGTTCGAGGCGACGAGCTGGGACAAAGCGCTGGCGCTCCTCACGCAGAAGCTCGGCGAGCTTCAGGCGAGCGGTCGCGCGGGGAGTGCCCTCTTCATCAATCGCCATGAGAGCGGGAGCTTCGGGGCGCTGCTCGATGCCTGGCTCGCCGCGCATGGCATGCCGGCGCACCTGAGCTACGACCCGCTCGCCAACGGCGCCGTGATCGCAGCCAACAAGCAGAGCTACGGCGTCGCGTGGCCATGGCACGACTTCGGCGCCGCTCGCCTGATCGTCTCCTTCGGCGCGGACTTCCTCGAGCACTGGGGGGCGAATGTTCCGCAGCAGCTGGAGTTCGCCGACGCGCGCGCGAAGCTCAAGGACGCGCCGCGCTTCGTCTACATCGGGCCGCGCCGCTCTCTCACCGGACTGAACGCCGATCAGTGGATCGCGTGCCGTCCGGGCGGCGCGCTGTCGATCGCCAACGCCCTCGCGGGGAACGGCTCCCTCGACCAAGCGGCCACCGACTCGGGAGTACCGGCCGCACTGCTCCACGCTCTCTCGGCGGAGCTCGAGTCGTCGAAGCCGAGCCTCGTGCTCGCCGGTGGGCGCGGCGCGCACGCGATGGATCTTGCGCTCGCGGTCAACGCGATCAACCAGCGGGCGGGGAATGTCGGCACCACCGTGGTGCCCGGCAGGGCGATCACGAGCCTCGAGGGGGGCGCGACCGATGCCGACGTGATGGCCGCGGTCGATGCGATGCGCGCCGGGCAGGTGGGCCTTCTCATGGTCCGCGGCGCGAACATCGCCTATACGCTACCGACGAGCGCCAAGGCCGGCGACGCGATGGCGAAGGTGCCGTTCAAGGTCAGCTTCTCGAGCTATCTGGATGAGACGGCGTCGCTCTGCGATCTCATCCTCCCCGACAATCACCCGATCGAGTCGTGGGGGGATGCCCAGCCTCTGGCCGGCGTTCTCTCGATGCAGCAGCCGGGGATGGATCCGGTCTACGACACGCGACAGACGGCGGACGTGCTGATCGCGGTGGCGCGACAGACTCCGAAGATCGCCGCGTCGTTCGCCGCGCCTAACTATAGACAGTGGCTGATCTCGCGGTACCCCGGGGGCGTGGCCGCCTTCACGGCGGCGGTGCAGAAGGGGATCGGCAGCGGGACAGCGGCCGTGAGCTCGGCGCGCCGCGCGCCGCGTCCCGCTCCCCCCGCGGCCGCGCCGGCGCCTCAGTCCAGCTCCGGCCCGGATGAGCTCCAGCTGGTGGTCTACCACTCGCCGGCGCTCGCCGACGGCAGTGGCGCCAACAAGCCCTGGCTGCAGGAGCTCCCGGATCCGGTCACCAAAGTGTGCTGGCAGTCGTGCGTCGAGATCCACCCGAGCACGGCCAAGCGCCTCGAGATCGACGCTGGCGACATCGTGACCCTGCAGACGGCGAGCGGAAGTGTCTCCGCACCGGCCTACCTCTATCTGGGAGTGCGCCCGGACACCGTGGCGCTCGCGCTCGGACGGGGGCACACGGCGTACGGACGCTACGCGAAGGGCATCGGAGTGAATGCCGGCGACCTCGTACCGGTGGCGTACGATGCGAAGTCGGGCGCCCTCGCCTGGACCGGACAGAGCGTGCGCCTGACGAAGACGGGTAAGTACGCGCCACTCGTGACGACGGAGGGCTCGGCCCGCCAATTCGGCCGCGACATCGCCCGGGCGATCCCGGTGGCCGAGGTGGGCGCCCCGAAGCGGGAGCACGAGAAGATCCCCGGCGACGCGTCGCACGAATTCCTCCCCGGCTTGAGGGCACCCGTCGCGCAGGATGCTCAGGGCGTGGTGACGAGCGACAACAACGAGAAGGGGATGTACGCCCCGACCTACTGGGCCGGCATGACGAAGCGGCGGTGGGCGATGACGGTGGACCTCGCGCGCTGCACCGGATGCTCGGCGTGCGTCACCGCCTGTCAGGCGGAGAACAACGTCCCCACCGTCGGGGCGCCGTATCAATCGACGCGGACGGCCGGCCTCGAGGGACAGCCCGGCGCCAATATCCTGCGTGGGCGCGAGATGGCGTGGATTCGACTCGAGCGCTACTGGGAAGGGGGCGAGGACGGCGGCGACTTCGAGGCGCGCTTCATCCCGATGATGTGCCAGCACTGCGGGAACGCGCCCTGCGAGCCGGTCTGCCCGGTGTACGCCACGTACAGCTCGCCCGACGGGCTCAACGTCCAGGTCTACAATCGCTGCGTGGGCACGCGCTACTGCTCCAACAACTGCCCCTACAAGGTTCGGTACTTCAACTGGTTCGGCTACGGCGAGACGAATCGTGAGCAATACGCGTGGCCGGAAAGGATGAATTGGCAGCTCAATCCGGACGTCACGGTGCGCTCGAAGGGCGTGATGGAGAAGTGCAGCTTCTGCGTGCAGCGGATCAGGGAGATGGAGCATCGCGTCAGGCTCGAGGGGCGGCCTCTGGTGGCGGAGGAGTTCACGACCTCCTGCGCGCAGGCATGCCCGTCGCGCGCCATCACCTTCGGCGACGCGGCCGATGAGAACTGGTCGGTGGCGCACATGGTGAACGACCCGCGCGCGTACCACGTCTTCGAGGAGATCAATACCTTCACCGCCGTGGTCTATCTGAAAAAGGTGAACCATCCGGCGCCGGGCGCGCCGGCCAAGGCCTGACGATGGCGACGCTCGCGCCCACCGAGCGCGTGGCCGACCTCGACCCGCGGCGCATCGCTTCGGCCAACATCCAGCTCCCCTCGGTGAGGACGTACACCGAGGTCAACGACGACATCATCGGCACGCTGCGGCCCACCGCCGGGTGGCTCGCCGCCCTCGCGATCACGATCACCTGTATGCTGATCGGCGCGACCGCCTGGACCTACCAGATCTACTGGGGGCTCGGCGTCGCCGGATACCACCCGCCGGTGATGTGGGGCGTCTACATCATCACCTTCGTCTTCTGGGTCGGTATCGGGCATGCGGGAACGCTGATCTCGGCAATCCTCTTCCTCTTCCGCGCCGGATTCCGCACGACGATCTACCGGTGCGCCGAGGCGATGACGGTGTTCGCGGTCATGACGGCCGGGCTCTTCCCCATCCTGCACCTCGGCCGGCCGTGGAAGTTCTTCTGGCTCGTGCCGTATCCGAACTGGCGCTTCCTCTGGCCGCAGTTCAAGAGCCCGCTCGTCTGGGACGTCTTCGCGATCCTCACCTACCTCACCGTCTCGACGACCTTCCTCTACATCGGGGCGATCCCGGACATCGCCGCGATGCGGGACCGCGAGACGGATCCGGTGCGGAAGCGGATCTACGGAGTCCTCTCGTTAGGGTGGCGCAACTCCGATCGCGAGTGGCGTCACTTCGCACGCGCCTATCTCTTCCTGGCCGCGTTCTCGACCCCGCTCGTGCTCTCGGTGCACTCGGTGGTGTCGTTCGACTTCGCGATGGCCAACACCCCGGGGTGGCACGCGACGATCTTCCCGCCCTACTTCGTGGCCGGGGCGATCTTCTCGGGCATCGGGATGGTATTCACGATCATCATCCCTCTCCGGCGCTGGCTCAATCTCAAGCGCTATGTGACGCTCAACCACCTCGACGCGGCGGCCAAGCTCTGCCTCTTCACGTCGCAGGTGGTCGGCCTCGCCTATCTCACCGAGTTCTTCGTCGCCTGGTACAGCGGGAGCGAGTTCGAGCAGAGCTATTTTTGGAATCGCGTCTTCGGACAATGGTGGTGGGCCGCCTGGATCATGCTCACTTGCAACACGATCCTCCCGCTCTCGCTCTTCTCTCAGAAGCTGCGGCGAAACACGACCTGGCTCTTCATCCTGTCGATCTTCATCAATCTCGGGATGTGGTTCGAGCGGTTCGTGATCATCGTCCCGTCGCTCTCGCACGAGTTCGAGCCCTGGCGGTGGTCGACCTACGCGCCGACCTATATCGATTGGGCGATCCTCCTCGGCAGCTTCGGGTGGTTCTCCACCTGGTTCCTCCTCTTCATCAAGCAGCTGCCGGTGGTCGCGATCGCCGAGGTGAAGGAGATCGTGCCTCCGCCGCTGCGGCATGAGCACGAGCATGGGATCGACGTCGGCGGCCACCACGTGCCCTTCGAGGTCGAGACGCCGGGGGAGAACGACTGATGCGCGGGATCGTGGGCGTCTTCGGCGACCTCGACGACACCGTCGAGGCGATCGAGGCTCTTCGCACGAAGCGTCTCGGCGACATCACCGTCTATACGCCCACTCCACGCCATGAGATCGAGCACGCGCTGCACGCTCCGGTGAGTTCCGTGCGTCGCTTCACACTCATCGGCGGGCTCCTCGGCGTCACCTTCGGCTATTGGATTCCGATCTGGGTGTCGGACTACTGGCCGCTGGTGGTGGGCGGGAAGCCGATCGCGTCGTGGGTGCCCTACACGATCATCGGATTCGAGCTGATGGTTCTGATCGGTGCACTGTCGACGGTCTTCGGTCTCTTCGCGCTGGTTCGCATTCCCCGAATCACGATGACCGTCGGCTACGATCCGCGGTTTAGCGACGCGAGCTTCGGGGTGTGGGTGGAATGCAGGCCTGACGAGGAGCGCGCGGTCCGTGAGATCCTCGAGGAGCACGGGGCCGACGAGGTGCGCGGTGCGCGCTGAGATCCGGGGCCTGGCACTCGGTGCCGCGACCCTCCTCGCCGGGGGCTGCTCCTGGTTCACCGACTTCAAGGACCAGCCGCGGATCGAGCCGTGGGAAGCCGAGTACGCCGGCGACTCCACGACCCCCTTTCGCGGCAACCCGCAGTATTCGGTGCCGCTCACCGGGAATCCGGTGCCCGCCTACGTCGTGTCGTACGGCGGGAGCGCGACCGCGTATCCCGGCGCCGCGCCGAATCCGCTCGTCGTCGACTCGCTTGCCGGCATCCCGAATCCCGTGCCGCCGAATGCGGCGTCGCTCGACAACGGCCGGAAGTACTACCAGATCAACTGCGCGGTCTGTCACGGGGCTGCGGGGCGGGGAAATGGGGCGGCCGTGCGCTACGGGGTCCCGGCTCCGACGCTCCTCACCGACGTCACCAAGAATCGCACCGATGGGTATCTGTGGGGGATGATGCGGAACGGACGCGGGCTCATGCCCACCTACGACCGCATCGAGGACAACGACCGATGGGATGTGGTGAATTACGTGCGATCGTTACAGGGAATGATTCCGGGGGTCGTCGCCGACACGTCGCCGGCGGGATACCCAGGGGAGAACGGCGCCTTCGTTCCCGGCGCCACCCGCACCGCCCCCACTCGCCCGGCGCCGTACCGGCCAAGCGACGTCGAGGAGCGCATGGGAGCGACGGTCACTCGCGCAGCGCCGGCGGATTCGTCAGGCGCGCGCCGCGCGCCGCGGCCGTAGGAGGGGAGCGGTGACGACCCGAGACGACACGCACATGCTCAATCGGGAGCAGCTGGTGGCCGCCACCGGCCGCCCGCTCCCGCCGATGGTCCGCACCGTGAGCCTCGTGCTCATCATCGCTGGCGCGATCACCTTCGTGGCCGGTGCCGTAGGCCGCGGCGGCCAGGATCGCGTCTGGCAGGCGCTGCTGGCCAATTGGCTCTTCTTCTCCGCGCTCTCCCAGGCGGGCGTCGTCTTCGTCGCCGTCCAGCGCATCACCACCGCGCGGTGGTCTCGCCCTGTGGTGCGGTTGCTCGAGGGATACGTGGCCTTTCTCCCCGTCTCTCTCATCCTGCTGGCGGTGCTGCTCATCGGCGGCGTGCACCTCTTCCCGGGGTTCGCTCAGCACATCGAGGTTGCCGAGAAGCGGTTCTACCTCCAGCCCGGGTTCATGGCGGCACGCGACCTTTTCGTGGTCGGTCTCCTCACCTCGCTGAGCTGCTGGTACATCTACCGGTCGCTGAGACTCGACGTCGGGCTCCTCCCCGAGAGCGGCGCGTCGTGGGCGCGCGGCCTGCGCGAGCGTATGCGCGCGGGGTTCGGCGAGGAGCGCCGCGAGATCCACCGGACGCACTCGATGCAGGGGAGACTCGCCGTCATCCTCTGCTTGCTCTTCGGCATGGGCTATACGGTCGTCGCGTGGGATCTCTCGATGACCCTCGATCCCCACTTCCAGAGCACGCTCTATTCGTGGTGGTTCTTCATGGGAGGTTGGCTCTGCGCGCTCACCTCATGGTCGCTCCTCACGATGGCGTGGCGCCGATACCTGAACGCGTACGACTTGATCACCGAGACGCACATCTGGGACCTCGGGAAGCTCTGCTTCGCCTTCACCGCGTTTTGGGGATACCTCACCTTCGGGCAGTATCTGGTGATCTGGTACGGCAACATGGGCGAGGAGACGCACTTCATGCATCTTCGCCTCTCGCCGCCCTGGGTCGGCACGACACTCACCATAGTGTTCCTGGTGTTCGTCATCCCCTTCTTCGGCCTGCTCTCCCGGGCGGCGAAGGTGTACCTCCCCACGTTCATCTTGTTCGCATCGTCGAGCCTGATCGGGATGTGGCTCCTCCGGTACATCGAGGTGTACCCGTCGCTGAATCCAACGGCCGACACGATGCCCCTCGGAGTGTGGGAGCTCGGCGTGACGCTCGGTGTGCTCGGCCTCTGGGGCTTCTGCTACAGCTCGTTCATGGACGCGTTCCCCCGGGTACGGGTGGCGCTCCTGACGTCGCCGTTCCGCGATGAGGTGCAGGTGCCGGTGAACCCGGACACGATGGAGCCGCTCCCCGCGCACGAGTGAACGATGGGGGAAGGGGGAAACAGGTTGCGGATGTGGTGACGCTCTCGCCCGGTCAGACCGCCCCGACTAATTCCTCGAGCACCTTGGCCGGGGCCGCGCCGACCTGGCGCGCTGCTTCCTTTCCCGCGCGGAAGACAATGGCGGTCGGTATCCCGCGCACGTTGTAGGCGCTCGCCGTGCGAACGGCCCGGTCGGTATCGAGCTTCGCCACCAGCAGGCGACCCTGGTATCGCGCCGCCAGATCGTCGACGTACGGCGCCATGGCCTTGCACGGGCCGCACCAGTCGGCGTAGAAGTCCACCAACACCGGCACGTCGCTCTCGGCGATCGTGCGGGCGAAGTCCTCGTCTCCGAGCGAGATCGGACGATCGAGCAAGAGCGGGCGCCCACAGTGGCCGCACTTCGGCTTGTCACCGACCCGCGCGACGTTGACCCGGTTCCACGTCTGGCAGAATGGACACCGCACCGTCACGTGCTTGGCGTTCGTCGCGGTTGTCGCGCTGGACTCGGTCATGCCGTCCTCGTGGGGTCGGAGCTCCATGGCGTAAGGTATCCTCCTGCATCGCACCCGAGAAGCAGCCGACAGCTCCGCGCAGTGGACCGCGCTCGAGGGAACCTTTAGCTTTCAGGCGGACGGGGCGTTAGCTCAGCTGGGAGAGCATTCGGTTTGCAACCGAAAGGTCGCGAGTTCGAGCCTCGCACGCTCCATCGCCCGAGCCGCGCGACGGCGCGCCCGCGCGGATATCGGGCTGGCGTCCTCGGCGCCTGACGAGAGCGGGATGGACGTCGGCTCACCTCTGTACATTCTGATCCGCTGGCTCGGCTACCTCGGCGTCGCCGCGGCTGTGGGCGCGGTGGCCTTCCGTCTGCTGATCGTCCCGCGTGTCGAGCACGTGCTCCCGGCGGGATCCGCCGAGGCGGAACGCGCGCTCGATGGTGCCCGTCGCGTGATGTTCGGCGGCGCGGTGCTCCTCGTTCTCGCGCACGGTGCCAAGCTTTTCGCTCAGCGCGCCGTCGTCGAGACGCTTGGTCCGGTCCCCCTGGCGACCATCGTCTTCCGAACCTTGTGGGGACGGGCCTGGCTCCTCGGCGCCGTGGGGGCCGCGACCCTGCTCGCGGCCGCGGCGGCGCGCGGGGCGCGGCGGCGCTGGCTGGTCGCGGCCGCTGCGCTCGCCACCGTGGCGCTATCGCTCGCGCTCTCGGGGCACGCCGGCGGCGCACCCGAACACGCCCCGGTGCTCGTTCTCGCCGACGCGCTCCACGTCTTGGCGATGGGCTGCTGGCTCGGCACTCTCTTCGTCCTCGTGGCGGCCGCGACACCCCTGGTCATGGGGTCCGCGAGCGCCGAACGAGTGCCGACAGTGGCCGCGCTCATCAATGCCTTTTCGCCCTTTGCCCTCGCCTCCGGAAGCGTGATCCTGCTCACCGGCGTGCTGGCGGCATGGGCCCATCTTCCCTCATTCGGCTCTTTGTTGACCAGCGACTACGGGCGCGTGCTACTGCTCAAGCTCGGAGTTCTGGCCGTTCTCGCGTTCGTGGGTGCGTTCAACTGGCTCGTCATGCGACCGCGGCTCGCTGACGACGCCTCGGTGGCGGCGATCCGTCGATCGGCGCTCGTCGAGCTCGTTCTGGCAGCGATCGTCCTTGGCGTGGCCGCTGTGCTTGTGGGGACCTCTCCCCCCGAAATGATGTCGTCGTCGGCGGGGCTGACGCTTGTGCTGGGCGGCTGAGAGTGCCGCACGCGGCCGGAACGGCCCGCCAGTTGCAACAACTTTGCGGTCGTCTCCCGCGGGAGCTGCACGTGTCTCGATCACTGCGCATTCTGGTCGGAGAAGATGACAGCGCCACCGTCCTCGGACTCGAGGCTGAGCTGCACGATCTCGGGCACACCGTGGCGGGGGTGGCGCACGACGGCGCGACCGCGGTCGCGATGGCTCGGTCGCTCTCCCCCGATCTCGTGCTCCTCGACGCACGGATGCCTCACAAGTCCGGACTCGAGGCGGCCACACTCATTCATGCCGAGCGACCCGTCCCGATCATCCTCATCACCGGATTCAGTGACGCCGACACGATCGCTCAAGCCGAGCTCGCGCCGGTCTTTCACTATCTGGTGAAGCCCGTGATGCCGGGCCAGCTCGGCGCGGCGATAGCAGTGGCTGCGGCGCGCCACGCCGACTGGCTGCGCGAGCGAACCGAGCGCGATGGCTTGCGCCGTCGTCTCGAAGAGCGAAAGACGATCGAGCGCGCGAAGGGAATCTTGATGGAGCGGCGCGGACTCACCGAGGGGGACGCCTACCGCATGCTTCGCCGCACGAGTCAGAACCGCAATGTGTCGATGGCCGAGCTGTCGCGGAGCCTTCTCGATGCGGAGGATCTGGTGAGCGGCGGCTCGATGGCCGCCTCGGAGCGTACGCCGGTCGAGGGGCGTGCGCGTGGCGAAGATGATCAGCTTGCTCCCCATCGGCGGTCCCCATAGGTTCCTGCTCGACTCCAACCGCCGAGGAACGAGGCGCATGACATCAGCCACCGCCGCGCGCTCGCCCGGTGTGGGAGATCTCGCTCCCGAGTTTTCCGCGGACTCGACCGCCGGCGCTGTCACCCTGACCGCCCTTCGCGCGCGGTCGCCGGTGCTCCTCGCCTTCTTCCCCCTCGCGTTCACCAGCGTCTGCACGACGGAGATGTGCGAGTTCCGTGACGATTTCGATCGATATGCCAAGGCCGGGATCATCGTGCTTCCGATCTCGGTGGATTCCGTGCCGACGCTCAAGGAGTTCAAGGCCAAGCACGACCTGACGATCGATCTGGCGAGCGACTTTCGGCGCGACATCTCGCGGGCCTACGGAGTGCTGAACGCGGACAAGTTCTTCTCCGAGCGGGCCTACTTCCTCATCGATCGCAACGGGCGAATCGCGTGGAAGCACGTCGAGGAACATACGGGGTTGAAGCGGTCCTCCGAGGAGATCCTGGCCGCCGTCGCGTCGAAACTGTGAGCCCCGCGCGCGCTCGCCCCCCGGGTGCGCGATGACCGATCCTCTCGAGCTTCTCGCCCGCACCGACAAGTGGTTCCTGTCGGGCAGCGACGGGATCCTCTTCGCACCTCCCTTTCCGAAGTGGCTCGATGCGCCGGGCTTCTGGGACGAAGCCACGGTCTATCACTACGACTGGGCTCCGCTCTTCACGGTGTCGGCGCTCGACGCCGAAGGGCGAGAGGTCACGATGCGCCCGGTCGCGCGGCGATGGACGCCGGCCGAGCTGACGGTCGACTATCGCCTCGCCAACGGAATGATGGCCACCGAGGTGCGGAGCGTTCAGCCGGGTGGCGTCTTCGGGTCGGAGTGGCGGGTCCAGGGGATGCGCGACGCGCCCCTTCATCTCGTCGCCTGGACCGCTCAGCGCGACGCGAGATTCACCTCCGAACCGACGAGGTTCAGCGGCGCACTCGCCTGCGAGCGCACGCTGCTCGATCGGCGTGACGTTCCGCTCCGTGTCTCCGCCGAGCTGGCATGCATCGGCGACTGCACCAGTTGGGCGGCGGCGTGGTCGGAGCACACGGCACTCCAGCCGCGGTGGGCGCTGGCGCCCTTCGCCGAGAAGTGGACGGCTGAAGGCCTGACGCGCGAGGGACGCGTCGATCCATCGGGTCAGGCGGCGGTGCTCTTTCTCGGCCTGCATCGGGCGCTCGAGATCGGCCTCGATGGCGCGATCGCCGGCTTCGCCATGCGCCTCGCTGTCGCCGAGGAGGGGCTCGCCGAGTCGCCACCCCCGCCGCAGGCGACGCACGCGGCGACGCTCGCCGGGGGATCGCGGCGGCGCTGGCAGGAGTACCTGGGGCGGGTGCCGCGCTTCCGGTGCTCCGATCCGTACCTCGAGCACTACTACTGGTATCGATGGTACGGTCTCTGGCTGAACGCCATCGCACCGGGACCGCGCAACTATTCCTTCCCGGCAATGTGCGAGGGGATCGCCGCTCGGCACGTCCCGTCGGCACTCGCCGCGCTCGCCAACGTGCGGGAGCTCCGATGGTTGGATGAGCCGGAGATGGCGCGCGGTGTGCTCCGAACGTTCGTCGCCAATCAAGCCGACGACGGGGCGTTTCCGGCGCGGGTCCACCTGGGCGACCAGAGCGGCGCCGGGTTCCACCATGCCGATTGGGGAGAGGCGCTCCGCGCCATCGACGCCGTGTGGCCTGACGACGACTTCCTTCGCGAGGTGTACGTCCCGTTCACTCGCTACGCGGACTGGTTGGTCAAGACCCACGATGCGTCGGGAACGGGCATGATCGACGTGGTGGATGTCTCGGAGATGACGCACAGCGAGGCGGCGCGTGCGCAGGCGGTGCCCACGCGCGCGGATGCCGAGGGGTGGGAGTCGAGCCAGCGACTGAAGGGGATCGACGTCACCATCTTCGCCTACGATCTCTTCCGAACGCTCGAGTGGATCGCCCTCCGCATCGGGCATCCGCCTGACGCGAGACGCTGGAGACTCCACCGCGAGCGGACGCAGGCCGCCGTGCGCGAGACGATGTGGGATCCGGTGCAGGACATGTTCTTCGATGTGGATGCGGTGACCGGGGATCGCACCGGCGCGAAGGTCGTCGCCTGCTTCTACCCGTACGCCACCGACCTCGTCGGGGCGGAGCACGTCGCCGGAATGGAGCGCCATCTCCTCGACCCGGCGGAGTTCTGGACCCCCTATCCGGTGCCCACGGCATCGCTCGACGACCCGAGCTTCAGCGCCTACGGCGAATGGAAGGGCGTGCGTCGTCAGGCACCGTGGAACGGCCGCAGCTGGCCGGTCAGCACGAGCCATATCGTCGAGGCGCTCGCGTACGCGGCGCTGCATCACGCGCCCCGTCTGCGCGAGCAGGCGGCGCGTCTGCTCACGCGCTTCGTGCGCACGATGTTTCACGATGGTGACCTCGCGCGGCCGAACTGCTTCGAGCACTACAACCCGCTCACCGGCCACGCCTCCATCCACCGGGGCATCGATGACCACCAACGGTCGTGGGTGGCCGACTTGATCATCTCCTACGTGGTCGGCGTGCGCCCCCACACGGGTGGCGTTACGGTCGACCCCTTCCCGTTCGGTCTCGAGCACGTCGAGCTGTCGGGTGTGAAAGCGCGGAATCGGGTTCTCGACGTTCGCATCGACGGGACCCGGGTGAGCGTTCGCTCGGGTGGCGAGTCCTTCCATGCTGAGATCGGCAGTCCAATCCAGCTCAGCGACTGAGAGCATTTTGGTTCGCTTCGGTCATCTTGTCCGAAAGAAAGACTCTCGCTACCTTGTCGCTAGCCACTCCATAGAGGGCGCATGACGGCACGGACTGGACATGCGGCCGCGAAAGCTGCCCCGAGCCGCAAAGCGGCCGGCGGCAGACCGGCGCTGGCCGCGATCGCCGACACGGCAGAGCGGCTCGCGAGTGGCTTGCCACTCGAGGCCATCCTGCAGCCGATGCTCGAAGGGCTGCGCGCTGCTGTGGGCGCCGATGCCTGCTCGCTCTGGGTGCCCGGAGCGGAGGGGCTGGTCAGACGCGCCGCCGCAGGTGAGGGAGCGGCTGAGAGTGACATGGAGCCGGGACGTGCCGCCGTGATGACCGATCGAGCGCGGCATGTGCGTGAGGGGGGCCGTTCGGCCTTCGTCTCCCCGATCGCCTTCGGCGGGCGGACCCTCGGCGTGCTCGTCGTGTCGCGCACGAGGCCGCTCGCTGACGACGCGCAGCACGTGGTGCAGACCGTCGCTCACCTTCTCGTCCACCCGATGCTCGGCGCCGAACGCGCGCACACGCACGCCGAGGAGCTGGAGAGAAGCCAGCGTGCACTGGCGGAGCAGCATCGCTTCCTCGAGCGCGTCATGGATTCTCTCCCGGTCGGAGTCCACGTCGTCGACCGCTCCTATCGCATCCATGCGTGGAACCGGAAGCGGGAGACGGGACTCCAGGGGATTCTGCGCGAAGAGGCGATCGGGCGGACGATCTTCGAGGTGTTGCGCCGCCAGCCCGCCGACGTGCTGCGCCGTGAGTTCGATGAAGTTTTCGAGAGCGGCTCGATCACGCAATTCGAGATGGAATCACTCGCCAGTGGCGACGCGCGCATCTATCGGGTGTCGAAGATCCCGATGCGGATGGATGACGGAGCGGTCACGCACGTCATCACGATCGGCGAGGACGTGACGGATTGGCGGCGTGCGCAGGAGCGCATCGCGCAGGCCCAGAAGCTCGCTGCCATCGGCCAGTTGGCCGCCGGAATCATGCACGAGATCAATAACCCCCTCGCCACGATGGGCGCCGCCGCGGACAACATGGTGATCGCCCTCGACGATCCGACGATGCCCCCCCCACTCCGGGAGAGTCTCTCGGAATACTGCCGGATCATCGATCACGAGGTGCACAGGGCCAAGCGGATTGTCGACGGCTTGCTCGACTTCAGCCGAACGACGCCGGCGTCGCTCGGGCTGGTGGAGCTGGCGCGGGTGGTCGATGAAACGCTCTTCCTGCTCAAGCATCATGCGCGCTTCCGGAAGATGCGCGTCGAGCCTTCGCTCGACCGCGATGCCGGGGCGAACGTGCACGGGAGCGCCGAGCAGCTCGTGCAGGTGCTCATGGCGCTCTTGCTCAACGGCGCTGACGCGATGGGCGGCGATGGGCGACTGCGGGTGCGTACCCGTCGCGATGTCGAGTCGCGCGAGATGTTGCTCGAGGTGGAGGACGAGGGCGTTGGAATCGCCCCGTCGGAGATCCCGAAGCTTTTCGAGCCCTTCTACACCACCAAGGCCCCCGGCCGCGGCACGGGGCTCGGATTGTCGATCTGCTATGGAATCGTGGCCGACCATGGCGGCCGCATCGAGGTCGAGAGCGCCGTGGGAACGGGGAGCACGTTCCGCGTCTGCCTGCCGATGCGGGAGCTCGCCTGATGCGCCAGGATGAGCAGATCAAGGTCCTGATCGCCGAGGACGAGCCGGAGCTCGGGGCGATGCTGGAGCAGTTTCTGCGCGGGCGCGGCTTCTACGTGGCCCGCTGCACCGACGGGCGCACGGCGCTCGACACGCTGCGAGCCGAGTCCTTCGATGTCGCCCTCATCGACATCGTGATGCCGGAACTGGACGGCCTCGAGGTCCTCCGGCAGGTGCGCGAGGAGCTGGCGCCCCCCGAGGTCATCGTCCTCACCGGACACGGCACGATCGAGACGGCCATCAGTGCCATGAAGCTCGGGGCCTACGACTACCTGGCGAAGCCCTGCCGAATGGCGGAGATCGAGGTGCTCGTCAGGCGGGCGTGGGAGCGCCGTCAGCTGACGACGGCCAACGCGCTGCTCGAGACGCGCCTCTCGCGACTCGATGGCTTGGGGGAGATCGTCACCCGCTACGCGCCGATGCAGGCGGTGCTGTCGTTGGTGGAGCGCGTCGCGCGGAGCGACTCCGCCGTTCTGGTCGCCGGCGAGTCCGGCACGGGGAAGGAACTGATCGCCCGTACCATCCATCGGCTCTCGCATCGATCCGCGGGCCCGTTGGTCGACGTGAACTGCGCGGCGCTTCCGGATGACCTTCTGGAGAGCGAGCTCTTCGGCCACGAGCGCGGCGCCTTCGCGGGCGCCGTGGCGCGCCGCCGGGGGCTCTTCGAGCTCGCCTCGGGTGGCACCGCCTTCATGGACGAGGTGGGGGCGCTCGAGCCCCGCGTTCAGGGGAAGCTGCTGCGCGCTCTCGAGACCGGGTCCTTCTATCGCGTCGGCGGGACGCAGAAGGTGCGCAGCGATATCCGCGTCATCGCCGCCACCAACCAGGATCTCGCCCAACGCGTGGCCGATGGAACGTTTCGGGGTGATCTCTACTATCGCATCAATACGATCAGCATCACCCTGCCACCTCTCCGCGAACGTGTCGTCGACATCCCGCTCCTCGCCCAGCACTTCCTCGAGGCGCTCGCTCCGGGCGGGCGCCACCGCTTGACCGAGGACGCCGTGGCCGCGCTCGAGAGCTACGCTTGGCCGGGCAACGTCCGCGAGCTGCGGAACGTGATCGAGCGTGCGGTGCTGGTGAGCACCGGGGACGCGATCACGGCGGCCGATCTGCCGCTCGCGTCCACGCCCGTACCCGTGCCCGGGATGGCGAGCCGCCCGTACGATCCCCTCGCTCCGCTCGAGCAGGTCGAGCGCAACCACATCGAAGCCGTGTTGCGCCACGTGAAGTGGCATCAGGGGCGAGCCGCCGCCGTGCTCGGCATCTCACCGAAGACCCTGTACCGCAAGATCCGCGAGTACGGCTTCCGGCGCCCCAGCGGACGCTGAGCGCGAGCAGCCTGTGAAGATTTTGGTGATCGAGGACGACCCAACGGTCGGCCAATACGTGAAGCGCGGACTCGAGGAGCAGCGGTGGGGCGTCGACCTCGTTCCCGACGGCGAGGAAGGCGAGCGCCGCGCGGCCTCGGAAGCCTACGACCTGATCGTTCTCGACATGCGTCTGCCGGGGCGCTCCGGGATGGACGTGCTCCACAACCTTCGCGCCCGCGGCTTCGAACGACCCGTCCTCGTGCTCACCGCGCAGGATGCCGTCGACGCCAAGGTGAAGGCTCTGCGTGCGGGCGCCGATGACTACGTCACCAAACCTTTCGCCTTCGAGGAGCTCCTGGCGAGAGTCGAGGCCCTGAGCCGCCGTCCCAAGGCGATCGCCCAGGCCGTGCTGAAGGTGGCGGACCTCGAGCTCGACAAGAACACGCGCACCGTGAGGCGAAAGGGTGACCTGATCGAGCTCACGCCGAAGGAATACACGGTGCTGGAGTATCTGATGCGGCACGCCGGCCGAGTAATGAGCCGCACGCTGATCACCGAATACGCCTGGGGGTATCACTTCGACCCCGGAACGAACATCGTCGACGTCGTGATCAACCACATCCGCAAGAAGGTCGATAGCGGACGGCAGGTGAAGCTCATTCACACCGTTCGCGGCGTCGGCTACGTGGTGCGCGAATCGTGACCAGCATTCGCGGGCAGCTCACGCGGGCCTACAGCGCCGCGCTGATTGGGACGATGTCCCTCTTCGCGCTCGCGATCTGGGCCACGCGCCGCTACAGCGCGGTCGAAGATGTGCAGCGGGCCGTCATGATGGAGGCGAGTCTCACCCTCAACGTCATCCGGCAGGCGGAAGAAGCAGGGCAGCCAGTGACGGTCGAGCGCGACAAGCTTGTCGGCCCCGTGATCACGCCGACCTTAGCCACGCTCCTCGAAGGGATGCCGGGATACGTCGTGGTGCTCGATTCGGTAGGCCGCATTCTCTTCGTGTCCTACGCCGTCCGTCAGCTCGGCTCCGACGACTTGGCGCAACTCATGAGCATCGTCGTGACGCAGCCGACGACGGGAGCGGGGCAGGTCGTCACGATCGGCTCGCAGAGTCTCCTGCTCATCGCGCGCACACCGGAGGGGAATTCCCAGGTCTCCCGTGTCGCGGTCGCTTCCTCGCTGCACTCCGCCGACGTGGCGATCCGTCAGCTGCTCGGCACGATGCTGGTTATTGCGCCGCTCCTCCTCGTCGCATCTCTGGTGCTTGCGTACCTCATCGCCGGACGCGCCTTCCGCCCAGTGGATCGATTGGTGAACGAGGTCCAGGCCATTACCGACGGCCGAAGTCTGCACCGGCGCCTTCCGGTGGCGGCCGGTGAGGAGATCGCGCGTCTCGCGGTGACGGTGAACGAGATGCTCGAGCGCCTCGAGAAGTCCTTCGCCGCCTTGCGGCGGTTCACCGCCGATGCGAGCCACGAGCTCAAGACGCCGCTCGCCGTTCTCCGCGCCGATGTCGAGCGCGCAATGTCGGACAACGCGCCGCGGGTGGAGAAGATGGTGGCTCTGGAAGAAGCGCTTCAGGAGACGGCGCGGATGGCGGATCTGGTCGAAAGCCTCCTCACCCTCGCCCGGGCCGACGAGGGGCGGTTCGATCTCCATCGAGAGCGCATCGACCTCGAGCCGTTGACGCGCGAGGTCTATGAAACCACCTCGATCCTCGGCGAGGCTGCCGGCCTCCAAGTCGAGCTGGCGGAGGCGGAGAGCGCCATCGTCCTCGGGGACTACAACCGCCTTCGGCAGCTCTTTCTCAACCTGGCGACCAACGCCATCAAGTACACGCCGCGGGGTGGTCGGGTGGAGTTCTCCCTCACACGGTACGAGAAGACGGTCACCTTTACCGTGCGCGACACCGGCGTCGGGATCTCCTCCGCCGACTTGCCGCACATCTTCGAGCGCTTCTATCGGGCCGACCGGGCCCGTAGCCGCCTGGCCGAGCGCGGAGGCTTCGGTCTGGGACTGGCGATCAGCCAGTGGATCGCGGAAGCCCACGGCGGAACGATCTCGGTGCGCTCCCGCCTCGCCCGCGGAAGCACCTTCACGGTCACCCTCCCGCTCGCTGAGCAGGGCGAGCTGGCGCTGACTCCGCCTCTTCCGGAGCAGGCGACCGCGTAGCTCCCACACAATTCGTAACAGCCGCTTCACGGATTCTTAATCTTCGCTGCATTCCGGCGACATGGTGGACCGGTAGGTTATGTCGCGGCACGAAGTGGCATTCTTTGATCCGCCCCTCATCCATCGCGGAGCGAATCCCGCATGTTCTCCACCCTTCTCGAGTCGAAGCGGAAGCGCGACAGAACCTTCGGCGAGACCGCGGCGAGCGTTGCCCTCCACACGGTTCTCATCGGGCTCGCCGTCTATGGCACCTTGCACGCCGCGGACAAGCTCGACGACAAGATCAAGCAGGAAGACCTGAAGTTCGCGGTCTTGAAGCCGCCACCGCCCCCTCCGCCGGAGCCGGAGAAGCCGCCACCGCCGGATGTCGTGGCTGCGCCGCC
>Ga0187777_10000640_pt1 | contig 23385 bp, 18 predicted proteins | sample 1015_Q2_SP5_10_M_FD_132416 | JGI IMG/M metagenome (GOLD analysis project Ga0187777, IMG submission 132416) | Tropical peat soil microbial communities from peatlands in Department of Meta, Colombia - 1015_Q2_SP5_10_MG | ecosystem: Environmental > Terrestrial > Soil > Wetlands > Peat | place... | reverse complement strand
TTGCGAGTTCCCGAAGTGCCGATCGTTAGCGAGGAGCTGCGATCGTTCGCGAGCCAGTTAGGCTGGTTGATCTGGCGATTCAACTTCGCCGTCAATCGCTCGCTTGTTCTCTATCGCGAGCCGATTCTAGACATGCAGCTGGTGCAGGAACGAATCGCAAACGCGGCGATGGATCTTCTTGCAGCGACCTGTGCGTTGAGCCGCTGGGACTCGGAGATTCAATTTGGCCAGCGCAATGGCGATTCCGCGGGAAGCGCCCATCGCGCGGCCGAGCTCTTCTTGCGGCAATCGTTTCGGCGCATCCGCGGTTTCCTCTCCAGCCTGACGGCTAACGACGACGCAGCGATTCTGGCGGCGGCGGATTCGGCCCTGAAATCCTCGAGATAGGCCGGCCCGCTCCGGCCTTGGATCAAGACCTGGGATTGCCACCTATTCATTTGGCTCAATTCTAGCTGCGGCAGAGGCGTGCGTCTGAACGAGTTGGACCGTTTTGCGTCGCAGGATGTCGATCTTGCTGGGAAGCGCCTCCTCATCTTTGTCGTTGCCTACAACGCCGAGAACACGATTGAGAAAGTGTTGCGCCGAATTCCAAAAGCCCTGTGCAACAATGATGTTGAAGTTCTGATTATCGATGATTCGTCGAAGGACAAAACTTTCGCGCGAGGCGTCCGATACCAACAACGTTATTCCGAATTCAAAATAACGGTATTGCGGACACCGGAAAACCAAGGTTACGGCGGCAATCAGAAACTCGGTTATCGTTACGCGATCGACAACGGATTCGACATCGTCGCTCTAATCCACGGGGATGGACAATATGCGCCGGAAAAATTGCCCGAGCTCCTTCGACCTCTGATCGCCGGCGAAACCGACGCCGTTCTTGGTTCTCGGATGATCAACAAAGCCGCGGCCCTTCGTGGCGGAATGCCTTTTTACAAATGGATCGGTAATCAGATTCTAACCGGATTTCAAAACCGTTTACTCGGGGTGCGATTATCCGAGTTTCACTCGGGATATCGGCTCTACTCAACGCGTGCGCTGGCGCAAATTCCATTCGATAAAAACACGAACGATTTTCATTTCGATACCGAGATCATCATTCAACTGATTCTGAAAAAGCTTCGCATCACCGAATCGCCGATTCCCACATTTTACGGCGACGAAATCTGTTACGTGAACGGCCTGAAGTATGCCTGGAACATTTTCAAAACAACAGTTCGGGCCTGCCTTTGCCGGCTACATTTGTTCTTCGACCGAAGGTACGATGTCCAACCAAATGAAGATACTTACAGCTTGAAACTCGGGTTCGCTTCATCGCACACCGCGGCGATCGACGCTGCCAGTCACGGCAGTAAGATTCTGGATGTTGGCTGCGGCCAGGGGCGCGTTGCGGCAGAGTTGACCAAGAAAGGTTGCCGCGTCACCGGCTTGGACCGTCACGTGCCAGACTCGACCCAGCCCTCGGAGAAAATTGATTTCATTCGCTGGGATTTGGACCGGGCGGAGTTTCCGGTAAACGTTTCGCAGTTCGACCAGATTCTGCTTCTTGACATCATCGAGCATTTGAAAGATCCGGCGCAGTTCATGGACGAATTGAGGTTCGCGACCGCTTGCAAGCGACCGGAGATTATTCTGACCACTGCAAACATCGGCTTTTTCGCGACGCGATTGATGCTCTTCCTCGGCCAGTTCAACTACGGCAAGAAAGGAATTCTTGACGTCACGCACACACGACTATTTACGTTTCGCTCGATTCGAGAGCTACTCAATCAGTGCGGCTATAAGATCGTCAAGATAAGTGGGATTCCGGCTCCGTTCCCAGTCGCACTCGGAAACAATTTCATCGCCCGGCTTTTGGTTCGTCTTAACTCAGCACTAATCCCATTGAGCAGAGGATTTTTTTCCTACCAGATTTTTATTCGCGCGGAAGCAAGGCCAACACTGAATAATCTGCTGCAGGAAACCATCTCGGGTAGCGGGACCCTGAAAGCGGAATTAGTCGGCGAGGCTGCGTAACCGCGCAATCAGCGCGACTTCAAAATGTGCAGTGCTTGCATCAGGTCGTGCGTGACCAATTCGTAAAGCGGATATTGCACAGCCAGGATGTAATATTGCCGCAGCTCAGTCGCGGCAATGATTGCGATCCCAGCTGCGAGGGCGAAGTTGCGGTAAGATCGCAACGGTGTGACGAGCTGAGTCAATGAGCTGACTGCGAGGAAGCGCAACGGCATGTCCCACATGTTTGCGTAGCGCAAGTTCATTCCATATTTCACATTGCACATCACGATATAACTGGCGGCGATAAAAATTGTCAGAAACAGCTCGGGTTTCATCGTTCGGTTAAGCCGGAAAATGGCGGCGATAGCGAGAATCACAATCACTGGGCTGACCAGAAAGAGATCGACCAGATAGCGATACCATGGACCATCGCCCGTCAGGATCGCATACGGTGTCTCGGAAGCTCGGCTGACCAGCAATTGATAAGTCGTGATCAAATTACCAAGCCCGCCCGCCAGAAAAACGAGAATAACGACTCCAAGCAGCGGGCCGGCAATGGTTACAAGCAAGAGTTCGCGCGTAACAGTTCCGAAATGGAGCCAGCGATTTGCTGCCAGCAGCGCGAGCAGTCCGATCCAGACGAAAAACGAATTTTCCTTGGTAATGACGAGAAAACTGACAGCAAGTCCGTAGCTGGCAGTCCAGTACCAATTATGAGGGGCGCGCAGACTCTCCCAAAGCAACCAAACAGCGACCAGTGCCCAAAACGCGAAGAAGCCATCGATCAGAGCGTGCTGCGACATGTGAATTTGGGTCGGTGCAAATGCGATCAGTACGCCGACGCCAATTCCAAAGATCGGCCCCCTCAATCGCCAGGCAAAAAACGTTGCTAAAACAAGCGTCAGCACAGAAAAAAGCGCGGCCACTTGATGCAAAGCGGCAAGGGCCTCACTGCCGAATAAGCCGTGCCAAATATACGCGGCAAAAATGTAAAGGAAGCGCAGTGGGGGCAGCATGGCGGTGCGCGATTCTTTTTGCACCGCTACGTAGTCTTCAACCATGTCGGGGTACGAGCTGATTCCGCCGCTGATTAGGGCGTTGACGTATTCACAATAGAGATGTTCGTCGAACCCAATTTGGGCGAAGGCGGGTGCGGGATGAAACGGAGCGATCGAATGCAGCAGCCCCGATTTCGAGAATTCTCCCGGTGGGAGACGCAGAAAGATTCCGACTGCCAGGACGAAACAAACGCCAACAATGTACCAGCGCCACCAAGCCGATTTTGGATCCACCTTTGCTAGAACAAGGTCGTCCGAATGGACAGAAAGCGCGGCAATCGGTCTCATGGCCGCACTGGCAGCGCTTCAAGGCTTAACAGGCGCAGAGATGGATCGCGCCGGCGCGCATTTCTCCAGAAAATGATCAGGCCCACAATTAAGACGGCCCAGGGCCAGAGCGACCACGGAGCCCAATCGCCGTGCCGTCCATCCGAAATGACGCTATACCACGGAAACTCGCCGGCGTTGGTGTTATAAAAGAAAAACAGAAACAGGGAACTGCTAGCGGTAAGCCAGCCATAAAACACAGGAGAAAGGAGAAGCACAAACGGGGCGAGCCAGACCATATACTGCGCGCAAATGCCTGGCGCAAAAATAAAGAACACGATCCATGCATAAGCGACAGAATCGGAAAGCCCCCGTTCACCCAGATTGCGCCGTCGCCAGGCAATTACCAAGACGGCAGCAATGATGATCAGCTTCAGCACACTCGCGACCAAAGCTTCCATTGGCGTGAAATCATAAAACGTGATCATCATTCTGAACATTCCGAGATTGGTCAGCCGCAACCAATAAGTGACGCCCCAGATTCCCCAGTAGCCTCCGTAAAAAAGAACATTTCTTGCAAACAATGCTGGAAAATTGAGCAGAGGTTCGGCCCAAAAGACGAGTGAGGCTATGGCAAGAGGCGAGGAGAACAAGAGCGCCCGACGTCGCGACATCCAAAAGAAGAAGAAGATCGGCAACAAAAGCAACGGGACAACCTTGACCTGATAACTGAGCGCAAGAAACAATCCCGAGAAAACCGGTTGATTGCAGAGACACATCCAAACGGCACAAACCAACAACAACACCATGACCGGATCAGTGTTGCCGTGAAATCCGGAAACCATCAGCGACGCCGGACTGAGCGCGAAGATCGCCAGGGCCCATGTTGGAACGCACGGGTCATTTTTCCGCTTCGACATTTGCAAAAAAACCAAGACAACGAGGAAATCGGCAATAATCCCGGGCAGTCGCAGAAGAAATGGGAAATGAAGCCCGATTTGCTGACACCACGGTTCGTTGGACAAGGCGTAGATGCTCCGCAAATAATAAGCGGTCAACGGCGGGTGATTAAAATAGCGGCTGTGCTGGTAAGTCCACTCCAGGCCATGTTGGTGTAGAGTCTCGGCGAATCCGTAGAAAACCGCCGTATCGTTGGTACCGATGGTGTTGTAGGCAATGGCCAGCTTCAGCGCCAGGGCGATAAGCGCGAGGCAAATAATGCACACGTTGCGCAGGTCGCCGCGGTGATTCATTGGCGGATGGAGGAACGACAATCTCGATCTTACCCGAACGAGGCTGCGTTCACGATTCATCCATTTTGAACGGCCGACGTTGGCAGAAGCGATTTTCCGATCGGGATCAAGAGAGAGTTCCACCTCATCTCGCAATTCAGCAGTTTCGGTACCGAGGGAGCAGCCGTGTTGGCGAGGTCTCAGTGATCGTGTTCGTCTATTTGCTCGCTGAACTGCTTGAACTCTGCCTGATCGGGATCGAGCTGGATCGCCAGTTCGATGTGAGCATGTGCTCCTCTGCGATCGCCTTTTGCCAGCAGCGTCTTGGCGAGAAGAAAATGTGTCTTGGCGTTGCGCGGATCGACATTCTCAGCCAGGCGGAGCCAATTTTCGGCTTCCTCGTATCGATTCGCCTCCAATGCGATGACACCGAGATTGTTGAACGCCCCCTTGTGGTTTGGATCGATTGCAAGAACTGCTCGATAAAAGGACGCGGCATCCTCTGATTTTTGTTCGCCCAAACGCAGGTTGCCTAACGCAAAAAGTGTTTCAGTATTGTCTGGAACGTAGGCATGAGCGATTGCCAGTTTCTTCTCGGCCAGATCGAGCTTGTTTGATTCGAACGCCTGCCAGCCGGAATTGTAAGCATCCAGCGCGCGCAACGACGGGTTCTTCTGCGGCCATGCAATGAAGATCGTTGATCCAATCAACAGGACGAGATAGAGCGCGCGACTATGGATCTGACCTGTCCGGAGCGATTGCCAAAAAACGCCCAATCCAACGACCGCCAGAACAAGAAGACCGGGTACCGCGACCAGTCGGTAGCGTTCTGTGATGAACACCGGTAACAAGGCGAACATCGATAAAAGGGTTGCCGCGATCACCCAGCGCGATGGGGGCGCAAAGCGCCAGCCGAAAATAATTCCAGGCATCGCCAGTGCCGCCACAACGCCAAAGTAGAGACCAGGTGGAACGATATCTTGTTCGCGCAAGTTAGTAATGATGCTCAGATCATCGTATTGAAATGCGTTCCAAAAATTGAACAGCTTGCGCGCGAGCAGTTTCACCCAGTCGCCGAACTGGTGAGTGATGTAGTTTTTGGCTTTGGCCGACCAATACGCGGACACCTCCGCGCGCTTGAGTGAATGACCGGCGATGGATTCAGCTTGCGTGATCGAATCCTGGAGCATCGCCGCTTGTCCCGCGCGCAATCCCGGCGGAAACCGAGGGTAGCCGTTCGCAATCGGATTGTTACCAATCCAAAAATTGATTCCGCTGTGCGCAGAAAGAAACACTGGATCCCGCGCGACAATATAATTGTGAACCCAACAGGGTGCGGTTCCGATTACGGCGCCGAGAAATAAGGCAGCCGCTGCTGACAAAAGACTCCTCCACCTTCCGTTTTCTCTCTGCCTTGGCTTGAAAACGACTGCCGCGAGAACGAACGGCACGAGCAACAAGATATTCGCGACTGCCGTAGCCGTGACTCCGATAATTATGCCGAACAGGCAAGATTCTGTGACTTGTGGTGCATTCGTGTTCCGGGTTATTCGCCATACGACCAACCAAAACACAAAGACAAACCAGGCCGTGGGCATCAAAACGACCGAGTAAGCTGCAGCCGGGACGAAAAAGGCCCAGCCTAACGCAGCAGTGATACTGAAAAGCTGCGAGGTGAATTTTCGTTCCGCGTTCTCTTCTCTCAAAGCCGAACTCTGCCGCAAAATTTGGAGTGTCAGCAGGTAAATGAGAACGGCTGTTCCTGAGTCGAGAGCCGCTTGGAAAAAACCCGGGACGAACGGATTGTAACCAAAACCCTTGTAAGTAATCGCCAGCATGTAGGCGTAACCGGGAAGACCGTAGAACGCCAGATTTCCGCCAATCCCGCCACGCAGGATTCGCAGGGCCCAATCATTATAGAAATGCATATCGCCGTGAGACGGCAGCAGCAACGAGGAACCCGCAAATCGGGCGAGGCTGATCAGCCGGACCAAAATGACGGCGACGAAGACCAGGGTCGGACCACCCAATGGAAATCGGCCAATTCGCAGCGGCGCTTTCATGAGCGCATTCCAGGCCCTGCTGACCCCAGTCTCGAAATTCGGAGGCTATGCACTTTAAAACCTTGGAAGACTAGCTTCCGGCCATGAAATGAAAGTCCACACTGGCAGGGCCAGCAAATCTTGCGCTCGATCAGATTCAATCCCGTTTTCCGACCACCACTCTCGAGAGGTCCAGCGGAAGAAAAAGCGTAACGATTATTCTTCGCCGTATTCGGTCACGCGACCGTTGCGCAGTTTGACGTAGTGGTTGCCAGCATGCCAGCGCAAAACTTCGGTGCCATATTCTACTTTGTATGCGTCCGGCTTACCGACAATCCCGATGACTTGCGCCTTTGTCATGCCGGTCTCCAGTCGGGAAAACCTTTTGTCCATCTGGCAACCGACCAGCATTAAAAAGCAGCAGACCGCTATTAACGCGCGGTTCATAGATCTGCCCCGGTGTAGCCGGTCGATCTGCCTTTGGCAAGTCGCGTCTTTTTGGGTCCAAATTCGCTCCATTTGGCCTTTGTAAAGCACATACTCGCTAGAAATTCTAAAAAATGCGTGTTTTGGCATTAACGCTGCTGGCTAAACGGGTATCCGCGAGGTATCGCGGATGTGTAGTCAAACCAACAAAAGATAAGGAAAAGCAATAGCATGTTAAAAGCCATCAATAAACGCCGCGGGGGCTTTACCCTCGTGGAAATTATGATCGTAGTTGCGATCATCGCGTTGCTCGCGGCGATCGCAGTTCCGGGATTTCTCCGGGCCCGTAAACGTTCGCAAGCCAGCCGTATTTTGAACGATCTGCGAATGATCGATTCAGCGTGCGACCAATACGCGATTGAAACTAACCGCGTGACGGGTAACACCGTCGCCGTTACCGACTGGACGAATTACCTGAAAAAGGGTTCGCTCCTGTACAACACCGGTAACAGCATCCTCGGTACTGCTTACGGCAACCAAACCGTGGACACGATTCCGCAGGTCAAGACAGCGGACTACAACGTTTTGTCCGACGTCGCTGGTATAGGATTCTGGTCTCCTTACGGTCCGTAATCGAATCTGACGATTCATTCTCCTGCCATCGGATTTCACGGTGGCAGGGAATGAGTGGTGAGGTGCGGTCGAGAGGGAGAATGCCACCAATCTCTTCCTGAATAGATAGAACGACCTTTAATGCCTCAACTGGCCCAACATTCTACGCACGAATCAGGCGAAGAGTGCGTCGGTGCGGCAAAGTCTGCTGGTTGCTCATCTATCGCTAAAATAGCTAAATCAACCCATATCCTTAGAAGCCATTGGCTTCGCTGCCTGCTACTGCTGCTGATCGGCTTTGTCGTGCGGTCCCCGGCTCTACAAGGACAAAGTATTTGGGACGATCAGTACCTTGTGAATGGCAATCCGTTCATTAAGAGTCCGCTCCTCATTCTGGAAACGTTTCGGCATTACTTGTTTTTGGATTCGTCTTCCGCGCATTACCGACCGATTCAGAACATCACATATTTTATCGACTACTATTTTTGGAACACCAATGACTTTGGATTTCATCTTACCAATGTGATCCTGCACGTCGCCAGCGGCATCCTTCTCTACTTTCTTCTGCGTCAACTGCTCGCGTCGCTTTATTTTCGAAACGTTCGACCGGCGACCCGTTTCCGCCTGCTCAAACGAATGCCTTGGATATCGCATGGGGCATTTCTGGTAGCTCTGCTTTGGACGGTTCATCCGGTTCATAGTGCTGCCATTGATTACATCTCTGGCCGTGCCGATAGCCTCGCTTTTTTGTTTTCCGCCGCTGGCTGGTTGTTATTCCTCCGGGCGCAATCCGCTTCCCACCGAAGTGCTCGAGTTGGCTTGTGTTCGTTAGCCGCGATCAGCGGGCTGGCAGCCCTGTTGTCGCGTGAGATTGCCTGCATCTGGATAATTGTTTTTATTGCTCACTTGTTTCTCGTTGAACGGAGGCTTCGGTTTCGTGTTCGTCTGAGCGCGCTTGTTTGCTGCCTTGGTCTATTCTTAACTTATGCTGCTTGCCGCCAATTGCCCGGTCATCGAACACTATCGCCACCGGAGGACGGTTGGTCTGCACCTGTGCGCGCAATGTTGATGGTGCGAGCCTTAGGCGATTACACGCGGCTCCTGATCTTTCCTGACAACTTACATCTGGAGCGCACCGTGCTCCGCCCCACGAGCTTCGGGAATAACGCCACGTGGCGAACGGCTATCTCCGAAGAGTATCTGTCGATCCTGGGACTTTTGTTGCTAATCGCTTTTGCCATTGGCTCTTTCAAGAAAGGCTCCGGTCAGCTCACGCGTGCTTTTGGCGCGAGCTGGTTTCTAGCTGCGTACCTGCCTATCTCTAATATCGTTCAGCTAAACGCGACCGTAGCCGAACATTGGCTATATCTTCCGAGTGTCGGATTTCTAATCTTTCTCTTAGGGTGTGCCCTAGAATTGCCGGAGCGCTATCGTCGCAATCTGGTAGCTCTCGCGGCAGTCGCCATAATTGCTTTGGGCGTTCGCAGCTTTGTGCGAAGCGGCGATTGGGTAGACGAGGAAACCTTTTACCGTCGCGCCTTGGAGACAGGAAGCAGAAGCGCGCGAATCGCAATAAATTTAAGCGATATCTATGCGGCGCGCGGCTGTTATTCGCTTGCCGAGAAAATTATTCGCTCAGTGATCGAGCAGAACCCGGACTACCCGGTCGCTCAAAATAATCTGGCCAATATTCTGTTCCACGAAGGAAAAATCAGCGAAGCCGAAGCTCTTTTCGCGTCGATCAATAAAAATTCTGCCGAAACCCGCCGTGAATACTCTCGAACGTGGGTCGGTGCTGTCAATCTAGCCCATCTGCGGTACAAGGCTCGCAACTACGCGTCGGCGATCTCGGTTCTTGATCGGGCAAGAAAAGATTATCCCGATGTTTGGGAAATCGTCAGCTCTGAGTCTGAAGTGCTGCGTCAAACCGAAGGCGCAGATGCCGCGCTTCAAGTTGTCGAAGCCTTCGCGAACAGGAATTGGTGGCACGGCCAGGCGGCACTCGCGCTCGGCAGATTGTACGCGCAGAAGGGCGACATTGATCGCGCGATAATCGCTCTGCGACGTGCCAGCTGGCTTGATATTCATGATACCGAAGCGTTGCGGCTCACTGTGCAGATCCGACTCGGTCAAAACCGACTGGAGGATGCCCTCAACCTGCAGCGGCGCGCGATCGCTCGCCAACCGGATGAACCGCACCAGTACATTCAGCTGTCGCAGATTCTCGATAAAATGGGCCGCGCCGACGAAGCGCGTACGGTACTCGCTCAAGCCTCACGGCTTGTATCGGTCGCGCAGAGCCAAACGATCTTGAACTGAAGCGCATCTCTCGCAATACGGGCCCTCGTTTGACTTCGTGCAACGGTTCGTTAGCATCGGCGCCTCGCTTCCGCGACATATGGCCCTTCGCATTTACACTGATAAAGATGCTGATTTGGCATGGCTGAAGAAGAAAACGTGCGCGGTCATTGGTTTTGGTTCGCAAGGACGCGCGCAGGCGCTGAATTTACGTGACAGCGGCCTGAGAGTTGTAGTCGGACTCCATCGAAGAAGCAGATCGCGGGCGAAAGCTCGCGGAAGTCACTTTAAGGTTTTCGATACAGGAGAAGCAGTTCGCCGCGGCGATGTGATCTTTTTTGCGTTACCCGACACAAAAATCACGGCGGTTTATCGCGAAGACGTCGCCCAAAATTTAGGCGCCAGGAAAACCCTGCTTTTTGCGCACGGTTTCGCGATTCATTATCGTACCATTGTTCCGTGCGGGGACGTCGACGTCGTGATGGTTGCCCCTAAGGGACTTGGCCCGATGGTTCGGCGCGAATTCATCGCGGGCCGTGGCGTGCCTGCGCTTTTTGCTGTGCAGCAAGATATCACCGGCCGGGCAAAAGAAGTCGCGCTGGCCTGGGCAAAGGCGATTGGCTGCACCCGCGCCGGTGTAATTGAGACAACCTTTCGCGAAGAAACCGAAACTGATCTGTTTGGCGAACAGGCGGTCCTGTGCGGCGGGACTAGCGCGCTGATTCGAGCCGGTTTCGAAACTTTGGTCAAGGCCGGGTATCCAGCAGAGTTGGCATATTTTGAATGCCTCCACGAATTGAAATTCATTGTCGACCTTATCCACGACGCGGGGCTTAGCGGACTGCGTAAATTGATTTCCGACACAGCAAAATGGGGGGAGCTGACAATTGGCCCGCGCATCATTGATCAGCATGTGCGAAAGCAAATGGAGGCAACTTTACGCGATATCCGGTCCGGGAAATTTACGCGCGGACTTATTAGAGAGATAGCGGCAGGTCGACAAACCTATCGGAAGCTTATCGATAGCGCCAACCGGCATCCGATCGAGCGGGTTGGGCGGAGACTGCGTAACCGGATGCTCTGGAAAATTGAAAACAACCAGCCCTAGCCGCTGCGAGAAGCGGTTTTCGACGGAAAACCCAATTGTCAAATAGCCTTCTTAGGGGCTATGACGTCCGTAAATTTCCATCGGGCCGGCAGTGGTCGGAAACGCCCCGGCGAATCTTTCGCACGGAAGCGGTATTCCGGAGCAGGACATATGGGCCAGGCAAACTTTGTGCGCCGGCTTGGCGGCCGATTGCACTTTTGTTTGCACGGTTGCATTGGTATCTGCTCCGGCAAAAACCGATGCGCAAAGTGCGAGCGACAGCGCCACGCCCGCGCACCGGAACGACCAACCACGCACCCCGCTGGGTCGCGATGTAGTTGTCATGGTCCAATTGTCCGCCTATTTCCGCCCGCCGACAAGGACAAAAATGCATCCTCGTGGGCTATTCCTCCCAAAGAAAGTGCTCGAGTCGGACGCGATCCAGCCGTTGCTTGGCTTCTTCGCTGCGAGCTCCACCTGCGGCGACCAGCTTCTGATAGACGGCCGCTGCTGATTTCCATTTCGATTGATCTTCCAGGAGACGGCCCGCGCTAAATCCCGCCTTGTAAAACCAAAAAAGCTCGCTGGCTCCGTTGGGCTCAGGTTCCTGCTCCAAAACGTCGTAGAATGTTGCCAAAGCTCCGTCGCGATCTGTTTCTTTTTCAAGACACAGTCCCTTTTTGAAAAGAGCCTGCTTGCGCCAGTGAGTGGTGCCTTCGCGATCCGCGGCCAATTGATCGTACAACTCGCCTGCGCGCTGGTAATTCTTCGCGTCTGCGGAGCCCATTTCGAAAAAAATGTCGGCTTTTCCGCAGAGCGCCTCACGCTTTTCGGCGGGACGCGCATCGCCCTTTAAGACCTCGTCATAAAGCACCACTGCATCCGGACCTTTTCCCAGTTTGCGCTCGATCGCCGCCTGTTCGTTACGCGCCGCCCATTTCAGATCGCCATTCAAATGCACGACGCGATCAAACAGGGTCAACGCCTGCTCCATCGAATGCGATCCCATGCTCAACATCGCTGACTCAGCCGCAAAAAACAGGGCCTTTTCGGTCCAAGGCGCGTTCGGGTTTTGCTCTGCCAGGATCTCGAACTCGGTTTGGGCGTTCGGAAAGTCCTGCTCGCGATAATAAAGTTCCGCCAATTTCATCCGGACCTCCGGGGCGGATTTCGAGGTGGCATGTTGCTGCAAGAATTTCCTCGCCATCGCGATAACGGCCTGATCCTTCCCGCCGGTCGCGTCTTCGATCCAAATGGCAAGATCTTCGCTGCGTTCCTCGGCTGCGGGTGTGGGGTTGGAAACTGCCGCCAGATATTTACGAGCTTCGTCCAGACGCGGCGGTGAGGAATGGAAGGCGAGCTCGGCCAGCGCTACCCATGCCTCCGAGACACGTTCGTGCTGCGGAAATTCGCGCACAAATCTCTGCAACGAATCAACGGCCTGTCTGTCACCGTTTGCCGCCTGCAGCAATCCGGCATCCAGTCGCAATTCGGCCGAGGATTTTTCGTCGCCCGTTTTTTCAGCCACTTGTCGATAGTCGGCTGCAAACCGATCACCCTGGCCGAGTTGCAGCCATCCAAGCGCGGCATCAAATTTTGCTTCCGCCGCCACTGGCGAAGAAGAATTCGCGATCTGCTCGAAGGAACGTGCCGCGGCATCGAAATGCCTTGCCCGATACTGAATCTCCGCGGTCAGAAAATCGATCTGATCGACCAAGTCGTGAGTTGGTTGAAGCGATCGAGCTTCGTTCAAAATGGAAAGCGCCCGATCAAATTGTCGATATTGCATTTGCAGTTGCGCAAATTCAAATAACGCCGGTGCCATGGCGGGTGACTTCTCCGGGCTTTGTCGCAATGCATCGAAGGATTCGATGGCGCGCTCATTATGTCCGGCACGTAACTCCAGTCGGGCGAGGTACCATTGAGCAAAGCCACGTCGCGGTTGTTCCGGGTGTCTAGCCCATCGTTCCAGCTCCCCGCGTGAAGGCTTTCGCTCTGCTCGATAAAGTTCATCCAGTTTGGCGAAGATCCGATCGAGGTCGGGATCTTGGGGATGGCGTTCGATGAAATCCTCCAGCACGTCGTCGCCTTTTTCCGGTGTCTTCAACTGCAAATGCGCATCGGCGATTCCAAAGAGCGCAGCCAAAACAAGCGAGTGAGTCGCGCCCTTCGGCTGGTTCAGGATCGACTCAAATGTGATAATTGCTTTTTCCGGCCAGTGCGAAACCAGTTCAAGGCGTCCGCGGAGAAGGTGACGTTCTTTGCGCTCCAGGATTGTGGTCGGACGTATCTTGTTGAGCAGACGGACAGCTGTGGTCGTATCATTTTTATCGAGATACAATTCAACTGCGCGGACCTGGGCGCGGACTCCGAGATTTGGATCGCGAAACAAGGCCGAAAATCGCTCGATCGACTCGTCCGTGCGATTCAAGCTGCGTAGCATTTCTGCTTCGCCGAAACGAGCTTCGGCGGCAAAAGGCGATCTGTCGGTGATTGCCTGTTGGTAAAGCGGCAATGCTTCGGTCGCCCGGCCCAAACTTGCAAGCGCCTGAGCGCGCCAAAACTTTGTTGCCGGGAGATCATGCAAACGTGAATCGTCCAGAATTTTCATCGCGTCCTCGGGCTGGTTCGCGCGAACAAGGGCCTCAGCTAATTTTTCCGCGGTAGCGCACCATTCGTTTTCGGGCAAATCTCGTTTCAGTAATACCCGCAGGCTCGCCACCGCAACTTCGGGAACGCCTTCGTCGAGTGCAGTTGCCGCTTTCGCGACCTCAGGCCAGGTCTCAGCGCGCGCTGATGAGATTGAGAGAGCGACGAGGAGGGCGGCCACCAGGATTCTCATTGTTTTTCCAGAAGCGGTCGCAGGTATTTTCCGGTGAAACTGCCGGCCACATTAATAATATTTTCAGGCGAACCAGCCGCAACCACCCGGCCGCCCTGATCGCCTCCCTCCGGGCCAAGATCGACAACCCAGTCGGCGCATTTAACCATTTCGAGATTATGTTCGATCACGATGAGCGTGTTGCCGGAATCGCGCAATTTCATTAGTACTTGCAGCAGCTTTTCGATATCCGCGAAGTGCAAACCGGTCGTCGGTTCGTCGAGAATATAAATCGTGCGCCCGGTTGCTTTCTTCGCCAGTTCGGTTGCAAGTTTCACCCGTTGAGCTTCGCCACCAGAAAGCGTTGTGCCGGACTGGCCCAGGCGCAAATAACCGAGTCCGACATCGAGCAGTGCGTTCAGTTTGTCCGAAATAGTCGGCACGTTGCGAAAGAAACGCGCGGCTTCGTCCACCGTCAGGTCGAGAATGTCCGCAATGTTTTTCCCTTTATAAGTCATTTCAAGCGTCTCGCGGTTATAACGGCGCCCGTGACAAACTTCACATTCAACATAGACGTCCGGCAGAAAGTGCATTTCGATTTTGATCAAGCCGCCTCCTTCGCAATTTTCGCACCGACCTCCTTTGACATTGAAACTGAATCGGTTCGCCTCGTAACCGCGCACTCGCGCCGCCGGCAATTGGGCAAACAATTCTCGAATCGGCGTAAATGCGCCGGTATAGGTAATCGGGTTGGAGCGGGGCGTCCGACCGATCGCGCTTTGATCGATGACAATCGCCTTGTCGAGGTGCTCCAAGCCCCGCAGCTCGCGAAACGCTCCGGGTTTTTCCTTTGAGTTGTAGAAACGGCGAAAGAGCGCGCGCCGCAGAATATCGTCCACCAAACTTGATTTTCCACTGCCTGAAACTCCGGTCACGCAAGTAAGGCAACCGAGCGGAAAAGAGACGTCGATATCCTTCAAATTGTTTTCGGCCGCGCCACGAACGGTCAGCCAGTCGTTAGGCCGTGGCTTGGTGCGCTGTTTCGGAACGGGAATGCGCGCCCTTCCTGAAAGATAATCACCCGTCAGCGAATTCTTGGCTCCCAAAATATCCTCCAATCCACCTTCCGCGACAATCTCTCCACCGCGTGGCCCTGCGCCGGGACCAAGGTCGATAATGTGATCAGCCGCCCGAATTGTTTCCTCGTCATGCTCGACCACAATCACCGAATTGCCCAGATCACGCAGACGATGGAGGGTGCCGAGCAAACGTCCGTTATCTCGCTGATGAAGGCCAATACTCGGCTCATCCAGGACATACAGAACGCCAGCGAGGCCTGAACCGATCTGCGTAGCGAGGCGAATACGCTGGGCCTCACCGCCGGACAATGTGCCGCTCTCACGATTAAGAGTCAGATAGCCCAGGCCAACCTCGACCAGAAATTGCAGTCGCGATTGGATTTCCCGAACGACTTCTGCCACGATTGTCTTTTGCTGCGGTGTTAATTCCAAAGAGGCAATGTAACCGGCCGCCGCCGCGATCGTTTGTTCGCTGAACTGATGAATATTCAGTTCCCCTGCATGCCGACCCTTAATCGTCACCGCCAGAATTTCGGGTTTTAGCCGTGAGCCGCGGCAATCTTTGCATGGCACACGCGCCATGAACCCACGGATTCGGTTTCGCGTAAATTCACTGTCCGTCTGCTCATATAGCCGCTGCATTTGCGGGACCAGTCCTTCAAATGGCTTTGCGATCTGCTTCTCGCCGTTGCCGCCAAAATTCATTGCGATCGGCTTCCCGTCCGTGCCGAAATAGAGTGCCTGTTTGAATTCGTTAGGCAAATCGGCGAACGGAATTTCCTCATCGATGCGAAAATGTTTCACCAGCGCGCCTTGCAGCTGCCGATAGTACGCCTGCATCCGTTTCGTGCCTCGACGCCAGGGCGTAATTGCGCCTTCGGCAATTGTTTTCGTTGGATCCGAAATCATCAATTCGGGATCAACCACGAGCTGAGTGCCCAGTCCGTGGCACGCGGGACACGCGCCAAGATGACTATTGAACGAAAAATGTTTCGGACTCAATTCGCCCAAGCTAAACCCAGATTCGCTCGCGTAATCGGTTGAATAACGGAGTTCCTGCCACTTTTCCGCGGCCCCCGCAGCAGCCCGTAAGATCACGAGCTTGTTTCCGCCCCATTTCAATGCCGTTTCAACGGAGTCCGCCAGCCGGGCGCGAATCCCGTCTCGAATGACGAGGCGGTCGACCACCGCCTCGATGGTATGGCGCTCGTTTTTCTTTAAACGGATGGGCTCCGGCCGGCCAAGTTCGGCAATCGCGCCGTCAATCCGGATGCGAACGAAACCTTCGCGCTTCACTTTTTCGATCACGTCGCGGAATTCCCCGATTTGATTTTGAATCAGCGGCGCGAGCAGAATGATTTTACTCTCCACCGGATAAGCCAGGATCTGATCGACAATCTGTTGCGGCGTCTGTCGAAAAATTGGCTGGCCGGTTCGAGGATCGTGCGGTTGCCCGACGGCCGAAAAGAGAATGCGCAGATAATCGTAAATCTCGGTGGTGGTGGCAATGGTGGATCTCGGATTTGCACCGGCGCTCCGCTGCTCAATTGCAATTGCAGGCGAAAGTCCTTCAATGAAATCAACGTCCGGTTTTTCCATTTGATCGAGAAATTGCCGGGCGTAGGCGGACAGACTTTCGACGTAGCGGCGCTGGCCCTCGGCGTAAAGGGTGTCGAACGCAAGCGACGATTTGCCCGAGCCACTCAAACCGGTGACGACGACCAGCTTCTCCCGTGGGATTTCCACGTTCAGATTTTTCAAATTGTGCTGGCGCGCACCACTGATCTTGATAACTTCCGCAGGCATCTAGACGAAAAAGGTCGAACCTTTCAGTCAAGCACAGCCAGTCGTTTTCTCCAGCGAAAATCCGCGAATATGAATGATCCCGACAAAAGCATTTCGCTCGAGGAATTAGTCCGTTTGCAGAAGAGGTTTAGCGAGATCAAACACTCGATTAACAATGCGCTTGCGGTGATGATGGCGTTGTCCGAGATGTCGCAGCGCCGGCCCGACTATGCGGAGAAACTTGCCAGCACGGTTTTGAGCAAAGCTCCGCAGATCGTTTCCGGTCTCCAGGAATTTACTCAGGCGCTGAACGAGAAAACCGGTACGAAACCGGACGTGGCGGCCGAACCGAAGTAGTAATGACCGAGGCCTGCGGCCGATGGAAGCATCCCGCAAAAGCATTCTCGTGATCGAAGACGAGAAAGACGTGGTCGATCTTCTCTCACTCAACTTGCGCAAAGTGCAGGGCTTCAATATTTCCACCGCGAGTGATGGAGCCTCCGGACTCAACAAGGCGCGCTCGGACAGACCCGATTTGATCATTCTAGATTTGATGCTGCCGAAGATGTCGGGCCTTGAGGTTTGCAAGATTTTGAAAAGCGATCCCAGCACCAAGCATATTCCGGTTCTGATGTTGACGGCCAAGGCGGAAGAGATCGACCGGATCGTCGGTCTGGAGTTTGGAGCTGACGATTACGTGACCAAACCATTCAGTCCACGCGAAGTGCTGTTGCGTATCCGCGCGATCTTGCGCCGGGGCGCGACCTCGGAGCAAAGCGATGAACGCCTCAGCGCCGGCCCAATCATGATTGATCCGGTGCGTCATCAAGTTTCGGTGGAAGGAAAGCAAATCAATCTTACCAGCCTGGAATTCAAGCTTCTGAGAACCTTAATGCAGCGGCGTGGCCGGGTTCAGGACCGCGACCGTTTACTGAACGAGGTTTGGGGTTACGAGAGCGTGATTGATACCCGTACGGTGGACACTCACGTCCGGCGCCTACGAGAGAAACTTGGTAAATCGGGCGACCTGATTGAGACGGTGCGTGGTTTCGGTTACCGAGTACGAGAAGACTAACGAATGTTTTGGCTCGGACTCGCGACTGGCATCGGCGCAACCCTCATTTTCTCTTACGTGGTCTGGCTAAAATGGGTTTCTCCCTGGCGACAAATCGAAGAGATCGTTAGGCAAATCGCGCAGGGCGGGCGGCCCACGACCTTTTTGGTGGAAGGGGCTCTCTCGCCGCGGCGGGTGGGTCTTGCCTTGGAAGAATTGTTCGTCGGCCGCCAGAAGCTGGGTCAAGAATTGGCTGAACGCTTGGCCGGAAGCGAAACGATTCTCGGTGCCATGCCGGAGGGCTTGCTGGTGGTGGACGCGGAGCGGCGCATTACCCTCCTCAATCGAACTTTTCGCGACTTGTTTGGCTTGAATGACGATTCGTTAGGCCAGCCTTTGCTCGAAGCCGTCCGGGATGTATCGATTGAGCAAGCGGTGGCCGAGACCCTGCAGACGGGCCAGGCGGTTCGTCGCGAGCTGGTGATCTCCAATCGCCAAATGCAAATGAGCGGAGTGCCGATGAAAAACGAACTTGGCCGTACCAGCGGTGCCGTTTTCTTGATTCACGATATTACCGAGCTGAAACGGGCCGATGAAATTCGAAAAGATTTTGTCGCCAACGTTTCTCACGAGTTGCGCACCCCGTTATCGATCCTGCGCGGATACATCGAGACGCTCCGCGACGATCCCAATATTTCGACGGAGGAATCCACCCGCATTCTGGAAGTGATGGATCGTCACTCCCGGCGGCTTGGTCGGCTGGTGGATGATTTGCTGGCGTTGGCGAAGTTGGAATCCGGCGGTTCAAAATTGCAAATGAGCCAGATCGATTTATCGAAGTTGTTTGCCGATGTCGTTCGCGATTGGGAAAAAAAGCTGGCCGAGAAAAATTTGAAGGTCACCGTCGATTTGCCGAAATCATTGCCGCCGCTGCGTGCGGACGAAGCCCGACTGCAGGAAGTTCTCTACAACCTAATTGACAACGCGGTCAAATATTCGCCCCAGAATGGCAAAATCGGTTTGCAGGCAAGTCAACGGGACGGCGACCTCGTTCTGTGTGTAACTGACAATGGAACGGGGATTGCCAAGGAGGACTTGCCGCGCATTTTTGAGCGCTTTTATCGCGTGGATAAAGCGCGCAGCCGTGCCCTTGGCGGGACCGGCCTTGGCCTGTCGATTGTCAAACATATCGCGCAACTTCATGGGGGCCGCGCCGAAGCCGAAAGTGAAGCCGGCAAGGGAACCAGGGTCAGCGTCATTTTGCCCATTAAAAGCGAATGAAAGCAAAAGGTGGCCGGCCGTTGCAGAAACGTAACATTTAATAGATTGTGGCCAACGAACTGATCTTCTCTATTTCAAAGGACGTGATTGAATTGAAACGACAGCGGGCTTGGAGGCAAACATCAGCATGATTTCGCCCAAACATATTCTCGCGCCCTTCGATGAGGCGTTGGCATCTCTCCGCAATAACGTCCTAATGATGGCGGGATTAACCGAGCGCAGCTTGGAGCGCGCGATGAAAGGTCTCTGGCAGCGTGATGACACGCTGTGCGCCACCGCCATCGCGGATGATGAAGAGATTGATCAGCTTGAAAAACAGATCGACAAAGACGGCGTAGACATTCTCCTGCGCTTTCAACCGGTTGCCTCCGATTTGCGCCGCGTTGTTGCGGCGATGAAGATGAGCTCAAATCTGGAGCGGATGGCCGATCAGGGAACAACGATTGCGCGGCGGGCGCGCAAGTTGAACCAGCATCCACCATTACCGGAGGTGGAATTGATCCGGCCGCTCTACGAACAAGCGATGTCGATGTTCAAAGACGCCGTCAATGCTTATGTTCGCGAGGATGTTGATCTCGGTCGCGCGATCGTGCCGCGGGACGAAAAGCTCGATGAATTAAATCGTGCGGCCAGCCGAAAATTGATCGATCGAATGGCGCAGGAACCAAACCAACTGCGCGGCTATTTAAATTTGATTTTCATCGGCCGCTGTCTCGAGCGAGTCGGCGATCACGCAACCAACATTGCGGAAGATGCAGTCTACGCGGCGGCCGCGGAGGACATTCGCCACCAGGCTGTTGCTGCATCGGACTAGCCGTGGAGCTCCCGCCAGTTCGAACCATTCGCGCGGGTTTGCCTCCGTCGCTCAATTGTTGATCTTAGTATAATGCAACAGACGAGCACCAAGGAAACCGAAGTAGAAGTGGTGCTCGATCAAACAAAGTCAGTTCGAACCAAGGCGATTGAGTTGGCGCCGGTGCGGGATTTTTCCGATCCGAAGAATTTCATTAATCGCGAGTTGAGCTGGCTAGAGTTCAATCGCCGCGTTCTGGAGGAGGCGCAGGACCCGACGCAGCCGCTGATCGAGCGGGTCAAGTTCGTCACCATCTTTAGTTCGAATCTCGATGAGTTCTTCGAAATTCGAGTGGCCGGAATCAAGCAGCAGATCGAGAGCGCGACGAGTGACGTCGGCCCCGACGGGTTGAGTCCGACTGAAACATTCGATTGCATTCAACGGCTCGTGCGCGAATTGGTCGCGACCCAATACGCTCTTTGGAATAACGAATTGCAGCCGTCGCTCGAGCAAAACGGGATTCGAGTGCGTGAGGTCTCAAAATTAGGCTCGAAAAGGGCGGCGTGGGCCCATCGTTACTTTCAGCAGGAAGTTCTTCCAATGCTGACCCCGCTGGCCGTCGACGCCAGTCATCCATTCCCACACCTGCTGAATCGCAGTCACAATCTGCTGGTGCGGGCTAAAGCACAGCGCGGCGGTGAACCGCTGCTCGCCATCGTCCAGGTTCCGCGGGTGGTTCCGCGACTGATTTTAATGCCGCGCGGCAAAGGCAAAGACGAGCCGTGGGAGTACATTTACCTCGCCTCGCTGATCAAGCACTACATTGCCGAGCTTTTCCCCGGTTTGATCCTGGATGGCGCGCATGCTTTCCGCGTCACTCGCAACAGCGACCTTTATATAGACGAAGAAGAAGCGGAGAATCTTCTGCGGACGATCGAACAGGAATTGCGGCGCTCCAGTCGCGGCGATGCAGTGCGACTTGAAGTCGAAGCCGATTGCCCCAAGGATTTTCTCGAATTGCTCTGGCGATTCTTCGATTTGACCGAAGCCGACACTTACAAGGTCGATGGTCCGCTCACCATGACGCATTTGACGCCGTTGATTACCAATGACGCGTTTGCCAATTTGAAAGATCGTCCGTTTCAGCCGGGACGCGACCCGGCGCTGCCACCGCATGCCGACATGTTCGAAGTGATGCGGCGACAGGACGTCCTCTTGCACCACCCGTACGACAGCTTCGATCCGATCGTCGATTTGATTGAAGAGGCGGCGCAGGATCCGCAGGTGCTCGCAATCAAAATTACGCTTTATCGAACCAGCGGCGATTCCGCCATCGTGGAGGCGCTGATTGAGGCCGCGAACGCCGGCAAACAGGTGACTGCCATCGTCGAATTGCGCGCGCGATTTGATGAAGCGGTAAACATCCAATGGGCGCGCCGGCTCGAGCAGGCGGGTGCGCACGTCATTTATGGAGTGGTTGGGTTAAAAACTCATTGCAAAGCGGTGCTGATTGTTCGGCGCGACGCTGACCAGCTTCGTCGCTACGTCCACCTCGGAACCGGGAATTATCATCCGCGCACCGCCCGGATTTACACAGATTTCGGTCTTCTCACGAGCAATCCCGAGCTAACTGAGGAAGTGGCGACCGTTTTTAACACGCTTACCGGTCTGGCCGGTTATCCAGGTTTAAAAAAATTGATGGTCGCGCCGTTCGATTTAAAAAAGCGACTGATCGGGCTGATCGAACGCGAAATTAAACATGCCCGCGCCGGCAAGCCCGCACGGATCATCGCGAAGTTAAATTCTCTGGTCGACCAGGAGATTATCGAAAAGCTCTACGAAGCTTCTTGCGCCGAAGTCACCGTGGATCTGGTCGTGCGCGGCATCTGTTGTTTGCGGCCGAAAATCCCTGGCTTGAGCGAAAATATTCGAGTCATCAGCATCGTCGGACGTTTTCTCGAGCACAGCCGGATTTATTATTTCGCCAATGCCGGCCAGCCGGAAGTGTTCTTGTCCAGCGCCGATTGGATGCCCCGAAATTTCCTGCGGCGAGTGGAGGTTGCTTTTCCGATTGAAACGCCGGCGCTGCGCGACAACATAATTAACGAAGTGCTGCCGCGTTTCCTGGACGATCGGGTCAAGTCGCGCGAGTTGCAGCCGGACGGAACTTATCGTCGCCTGAAGCCGGAAGGTCTGGAACCGAGATCTCAAGCGCAATGGCACTTCCGCGAACTTTCGCGCGAGCGCGCAAAGAAACAGGGCCGCAAAAAACCTCCGCCGGCCGATAAATTGGTTCCGATCACTGTTGCGCCTCCTCCTCCCAAACGCACGTGAGGAAGAGAATTTTGGTGATCGACGTTGGCGGCAATCACGTGAAGCTGATGATTTCGCGCGCGCAAAAGCGAAAATTCAAGTCTGGAAGAAAAATGACGCCGCCGCGAATGGTCTCCGGCATCAAGCAATTGCTCGATGGATGGAAATTCGACCTTGTTTCGATCGGGTTTCCCTCGCCGGTGGTGAACGGACGCATCGTCGCCGAACCAAAGAATCTCGGCCGGGGCTGGGTTGGATTTAATTTCATCAAAGCGTTCGGCAAACCGGTGCGGGTGGTGAACGACGCGGCGATGCAGGCGTTGGGCAGTTATCGCGGAGGACGGATGCTTTTTCTCGGTCTCGGCACTGGCCTTGGTTCGACTCTCATCTGGGAGAACAATGTCCTGCCGCTTGAGCTGGGCGACCTGCCTTACCCCGATCATCACATCATCGAAGATTTTTTGGGAAGAGCGGGCATCAGCAAATTGGGTGAGAAGCAATGGAGGCGCGAAGTAAATCGGGCCGTCGCGCAGTTAAAAAAGTCGGTCATTGCCGATTATGTGGTTCTGGGCGGCGGCAATGCAAAAAAACTTGACCACCTCCCCGACGGGGTCGAACGCGGTTTCAACCGAAACGCATTCCTCGGCGGGACGCGCTTGTGGCAAATGAATCCGCGAACGCAACGACCGAAATGGAGGATCATGTAAATCGGGGAGATCGACATGTTGCTTTATTTTCTTAGACACGGTGAAGCGGACTGGCCGGATTGGAAAAAACCTGATGACGAGAGGCCATTGACCAAGAGCGGCAAGAAAGAAATGCGCGAAGTTGGTAAATTGCTGAAGAGGATCAAAGCGAAACCATCGTTGATTTTGACCAGCCCGCTGCCGCGCGCCGCCCAGACGGCGGAAATTGCGGCCGAATATTTGAAAACGAAACGCCGCCAGGAAAAACTATTGGCACCGGGTTTCGGCAAGCGAGAGCTGGAATCTTTGTTCGAACGGTACTCGAACGAGGATTTGATGCTTGTCGGACACGAACCGGACTTCAGTGGTGTGATTGCGGCGGTGACTGGCGCGTCCGCCAAACTTTCAAAAGCAGGGGTCGCGCTGGTGGAAGTGGACCTTCACTGTGGGGAAGGCCGCTTGCTCTGGCTCTTCCCGCCAAAGCTCGCCAAAAAATGAGGCGGTGCGATTTACGCCTCGTTTCCTTACGAATTAAGTAAGATTTTCCGCAGGA
>Ga0187777_10000638_pt1 | contig 23398 bp, 20 predicted proteins | sample 1015_Q2_SP5_10_M_FD_132416 | JGI IMG/M metagenome (GOLD analysis project Ga0187777, IMG submission 132416) | Tropical peat soil microbial communities from peatlands in Department of Meta, Colombia - 1015_Q2_SP5_10_MG | ecosystem: Environmental > Terrestrial > Soil > Wetlands > Peat | place... | reverse complement strand
CGCGCCAGATCCGCGTAGCTGCCTAACGCCTCGACGTGCTCCCGAGTCTTGTCGCACACCCAGACCGGAAGCGGCGTCCCCCAATATCGGTCGCGCGAGAGCGCCCAATCGACGTTGTTCTCGAGCCACTCGCCGAAACGCCCGCTCCCGACTTCGCTCGGATGCCAATCGATCCGCGCCGTCCGCGCCAACATCTTGTCGCGGTAGGCGGTCGTGCGGACGAACCACGACTCCCGCGCGTAGTAGATGAGCGGCGTGCCACACCGCCAGCAGTGCGGATACGCGTGCTCGATCGTTTCCGCCTTGAAGAGCAGGCCACGCGCACGCAGCTCGTCGATGATCGGCCCGTCGGCATCCTTGACGAACTTCCCGCCGACCACCGGCAGCGACTCGGGAAAGCGCCCCCGCGCGTCGACGGGCTGCAGAAAGGCGAGTCCCGACCGCTGCGCCGCGGCATAGTCGTCGGCACCGAACGCCGGCGCCATGTGCACGACCCCGGTGCCGTCCTCCGCCGACACGAACGACTCGGCGACGATGATCTCGTGCGCGCCCGGCTGGGCGTCGATATCCACCCAATCCAGCGGACGCCGGTATCGCGCCCCGGCGAGCGACGCGCCGCTGATCCGTCGCACCGTCTCCCAGCGGTCGGGGTAGTCGTCCCCGAGCACGGCGGCCGCGCGCGCTTCGGCGAGAATGAGCGTCGGCTCCGCTCCCCCCGCGCCGGCGGTCCGCCGGCGTAGCTCGAGGTAGTCCAGCTCGGGATGCACCGCCAACGCGACGTTCGACACGAGCGTCCAGGGCGTGGTCGTCCAGACGAGGATCCGCCGCCCCGTCGGCCGCCCGGCGTCGCCCACCAAGTCGAGTGTGACATAGACGCTGGGGTCTCGGACATCCTCGTACCCCTGCGCCACCTCGTGGCTCGAGAGCGCGGTGCCGCAGCGCGGGCAGTACGGGAGAATCTTGTGCCCTTTGTAGAGCAGCCCGCCGCCGTGCAGCGTGGCGAGCGCCCACCAGACGCTCTCGATGTAGTCGTTGGAGTAGGTGATGTACGGATCGGCGTAGTCGAGCCAGTAGCCGATGCGGGCGCTCAGCTTCTCCCAATCGGCCTTGTAGCGCCACACACTCTCACGGCAGCGTCGATTGAATTCTTCGACGCCGAGCGCCTCGATCTGGTGCTTCCCGTTGATGCCGAGCTGCTTCTCGACCTCGATCTCGACCGGCAATCCGTGCGTGTCCCACCCCGCTTTCCGCAGCACACGGAAGCCCTTCATCACCCGGTAGCGGCAGAAGAGATCCTTGATCGTGCGCGAAAAGACGTGGTGGATGCCCGGCCGGCCGTTGGCGGTCGGCGGTCCCTCGAAGAAGACGAAGTCGGGGCGACCTTCGCGCGCCGCGAGGCTCTGGGCCAGCGCATCCTCGGCGGTCCAGCTCTCCAGCACCTCGAGCTCCAGCGCATCGGCGTCGAGCTCCGGCGGCAGAGGGCGAAAAGCGACAGCGGACGGCTGAATCGCGGTCACAGGCGCTCGACGACTCCGCGAACGAGAGCCGTGAGGTTCGGTTCGGCCCGAGTCGCCACAGCGATGATCTGGTCGAGCGCCGCCGGCTCCAGGGCGTCGGGGAGGCAACGGTCGGTGATGATCGAGATGCCGAGCACGCGCATCCCGCCGTGCACCGCGACGATGACCTCGGGCACCGTCGACATGCCGACGACGTCGGCGCCGATCCCCCGCAAGAAGCGATACTCGGCCCGCGTCTCAAGGTTCGGACCGGTCACCGCCACGTACACACCCTCGCGCAGCGTGATGCGCTTCTCGCGCGCCACCGTGCGGGCGAGCTTTCGGAGCTCCGTGTCGTAGGGCGCCGACATGTCCGGAAAGCGGGGACCGAGCGCGTCGTCGTTCGGCCCGATGAGCGGATTCGCGCCGAGGAGGTTGATGTGGTCGGCGATCAGCATGAGGTCGCCCGCGTCCCAGAGCGGGTTCATCCCGCCACAGGCATTGGAGACGATGAGGGTGGGCGCCCCGAGAGCGCGCAGCACGCGTACCGGGAATGTGACCTGCTGCGGCGAGTACCCCTCGTACAGGTGGAAGCGCCCCTGCATCGCGACCACGGGGCGGCCACCGAGCGTGCCGCAGAGCAGGCGGCCGGCATGCGACTCCACCGTGGAGAGCGGGAAGCCGGGGATGTCGGTGTAGTCGACCGCCGACTTGACATCGATCTCCTTGGCGAGGCCGCCGAGTCCTGTGCCCAGGATGATCGCCGCGGTCGGCGTGGCTGCGAACCGCTCGCGCACGACGTCGCGCGCGACCTCGATTTGGGCGCGCGTGTACTCCGGCACGGGGGCGCGCACCGGGACGAGCGTCGGATCGTCGAGCCGGTAGGTGCTCATTCCTTGACCAGCGATTCGAGCCAAGCGGGCGTCTTGATCGTCGCCCGCCCTTCCGATGGCGGCTCGGGTTCCGGCGCCGGCCGGCGGGCCGTCGTGCCTGACGACGCCGCCGCCTCGAGCTCGGCGAGCTGACGCTCCACCATCGCGCGGAGCTGGCCGATATAGGCGATGCGCGCCTTCTCGAGCTGCGTGATCTCGCTCTCGAGACGCCGAATCTCGCCGCGCGCGTGATCCACCATCCGCTCTCCCTCGGCCCGGGCTTCCCGGAGAATCAGCTGCGACTCCCGTTCGGCCTGCTCGCGGATTTCCGAGCGAAGCTGCTGCGCCGAGACGAGGGCGTCGTTCAGCGCCTTGTCGCGCTCGCGAAAGGCGCGCAGCTGCTCGTGGAACCCGCGCGCCTTTGCCTCGAGCTCCTGGTTCAGCTTCGAGAGTCGCTCGAGCTCGTCGGCAACCTGATTGCGAAAGCTCTCGACCCGCTTCTCATCGTAGCCGCGGAAGATCTTCGCACCGAAGTCCCACTTCCGGGCATCGATGGCGGTAAAGTGATAGGTCTCGTCGGTCATGCGCTCCTCGCTCCGAACAGGACGGTGCCAAGACGGACCATTGTCGCTCCCTCCTCGACGGCGATTTCGTAGTCGCCCGACATGCCCATCGACAGCTCGCGCGCCGGATGTCCGGCCCGCTCCAGCAACTCTCGCGCCCCCCGCGCGCCCGAGAAGGCACGGCGCAGCACGCGCTCCTCCGCCTCCAACGGCGCCATCGTCATGACCCCGGTCACTCTCATTCCGGGGAGATCGGCCAATTGCTCCGCCGCCGCGGGGAGATCGCCCGGCGCGAACCCACCCTTCGACTCCTCGCCGACCACGTTGACTTGCACCAGCACCTCCACCGCGCGCCCTCGCGCACGCCCAAACTCACTGACCGCTTCGCCCAGCCGCATGCTGTCGAGGGAGTGCAACAGCGTGAACCGATCGAGCGCCTTGACCTTGTTTCGTTGCAGGTGGCCGATCAGATGCCAGCGCACCGGCACATCAACACGAGCGATCTTGTCGAGCGCTTCTTGCACTCGATTCTCACCTACGTCCTGGATGTCGCACTCATACGCCGCCCGTACTGCTTCGGGTCCGAGCGTCTTCGTGACCGCGACAACTGTTACTCGCTGCGAGTGCCCTCCCCGCGCAACCGCTTCGCCGATTCGGCCGCGCACATCTGCGAGCCGCGCGGCGAGCTCGGGAAAAAGCATAAGATGTTAAGTTACCGCGCTTTACAGCGTGAATCAAGAGAATCGACGCGAGCCCACCGGACCTCTTTCAGAGCCGCCTCCGGGCAGCTCAGTAGTCGTGCCGCCCGCCCGGGGGCCGGGTCGATCGACTCCGCCGCCGGCTCCGGACCCGGCGGAAAGGCGGCGGAGAATCTCGCCGCGGCCGCGGTGTCGACCATCACCATCTCCCCGCCGACGGGGACCCGTGTCGCCGCGCCAGGATCCGCCCACACCAAGAGCCCCCGCAGCGTGAGATCGGAGCCAAGGGCGTACCAGACCGGCTCTGCCTCGATCGTCGCTCCCACCGGGCGCCCGGCCGCGCGGGCCCGCCGCACGACCTCGAGCTCCACCATCTCCTCCATGCGCTCATCGCTCGTATCCACCGGACTGAGGAGGCTCTCCCGCCGCGAGAGCGCCGCTCGATACCAGCTCGCCGGGAGGAGAGGGGACACGACGATCGTCACATCGGGGCGTATGTGCTCGACGTACTGCGCGTACCAGATCGGAAAAGTGTCGTTGTCGCCGCCGGTGAAGAGAACGGCGCGCGGCGGGACATCGAAGAGGAGAGCGCGCGCCCAGCGTAGGGGCAGGTGGGCTTCCGGCTCGCGGCGGCGATCGACCGCGCGCCAGTTGAGGAGCATGGGCGCGAGTATCAGCGCCGTCACCACCGGTCGCCGGGCCGGAGCGACCCGCCGCGCCAGCTCCACCACCCCTATCCCCGCCCACGCCCCCCAGATCCAGAAGGCGAGAGCGAAGAAGTAGGCGCGGTCCCGCGCCTCGTGCGGCGCGTTGTCAGGCAACACGCCCCACCCGTACGATGCGCCGGCCTTGAGGTTGAGGTAGATCACCACGCCGATGGTCGCACTGGCGAGGAGGACCGCCGATGCCTCCCAGAGGCGCCGCTCCCGGCGCCGCAGCGTCAGCGCCCCGACCAAGGCGACGGCGCCGAAGAGGATCGTCACCGGAGTCCGTCGCCAGGAGGGGGCGACGCCGGGGGCCAACCCGAGGGCGACCTGCCAGTCCGCGTACTCGAACAGGTTGCCGAGCTGAATCCACCACGGCGCCTGACGGGGCCAGAGTGGCTGCGCGCCATACTGGCGCCGCGCCACGACATCGACCAGCGCGCGCCAGGTGACCGCGTTCCCGGCGTTGAGGGGCGGATCGTGGCGCGCACGGAGGGGGAGGATGGCGAGCGCCGAGAGGGCAATGAGCGCGACGACCGCGGCCCGGCCGAGCGATCGGCGTTCCGCCGCCGGCGCCCGCGCCGCCGCCGTCCCGACGAGCGCCGCCCCGGCCAGCATCACCGGCACCCGTGCGAGCGCCGTCCCCAGGGCGGCGATGGCGATGCCGCCCGTGGCGACGGCCGATCGCCACCGCCACTCCCCGCTCTCGCCTCGCCCGGCGAGAACGATGACTGACGGCGCGCAGACGAGCGCGCTGAGGTGCAGTGGGATGGCGAGCGTCAGGCAGTAGCAGGCCAGGGCGCGCCACGATCCGTCCGCCTCGCCCTCGAGGCCGGCGAGATCGGCGGCCGCGATCGCCGCCATCGCCAGGAGCAGCGAGGCGCCGTAGACCTCGGTCTCCGTGGCATTGAGCCAGACGGTGCTCATCGTCCCCGCGCCGACGGCCGCGGCCGCGCCGGCGATCCAGCCACGAAGGTGGCGGGCCACGATCCAGGCGACGATCGCGCCGGCCGCCGCCGTGCAGGCGGCGGAGAGCATGTTCGTCGCCGCCGCCGTGGGGAGCCACCAGAGGCACTCCCGCCAGGCGCGAGCGAGAACCAGGAGCAGAGGGGTGCCGCTCGGGTGCGGGATGCCGAAGGTCTGGACCGCGGCGATGAACTCCCCCGAGTCCCAGAAGGTGAGCCCCGGGGCGAGCGTCGCGATGTACACCAGAGCGAGGACCGAGCCGCCCACCACCGCTGCCCGCGCCCCGTCCCGTCTCCCGATCGCGCCGGGAGTCATCGTTAGGCTAGGCCCGCAGCTCCAGAACGGGATGCTCGGTCGTCGAGCGAGGCGCGCCGCCGGCCAGGATGTCTCGCACCTGGGGCGCCGACAGTCCCCGCGTCAGCCGCCCATTCTGCGCGATCGAGATCTGCGCCGTCTCCTCGGAGACGACCACGATCAGGGCGTCGGTCTCCTCGGAGAGTCCCAGTGCCGCTCGATGCCGCGTGCCGAGGGCGCGATCGGTGAGCGGCGACTGGGTGAGCGGGAGGATGCATCCGGCCCCGATGATCGTGTCGCCGCGGATGATCACCGCGCCGTCGTGCAGCGGCGAGTACGGAGTGAAGATGGTGGCCAGGAGGTCGGCCGACACCTTGGCCTGCATCTCCGTCCCCGACTGCACGTAGTCACCGAGGGCGACCTCGCGCTCGAGGGCGATGATGCACCCGATGCCGGAGCGGCTGAGGCGTTCCACCGCGCCGGCGATCTCCTCCGCCACCTGCCCGGCCGCCATGCGGCGAAAGAATCGCGTCAGGCGCGACTGGCCGAGATAGGCGAGGGCCGCGCGCAGCTCGGGCTGGAAGATGATGAGCGCGGCGAAGGCGCCGTAGGTGAAGATCAGCCCGAGCACGTAGGTGATCATCGTGAGCTTGAGCAGCCACGCCATCGCGTAGGTCGTGAGGAGCACGGCCACGCCCAGAAGCATCTGCACCGCTCGCGTTCCGTGCAGGAGCAGCAGGAGGCGATACACACCATACGCGACGAGGGCGATCTCGATCGCGTCGCGCCACCCGAAGTGGAGGACCCTCAGCTGCTCGAAGAAGTTCACGACGCGCCGCCGCGGCGAAGAACCGCCCACGCCACATCGAGGGAGCGACGCGCGGCCCGCACATCATGAACGCGAAAGACCCGCGCGCCCGCGGCGAGCGCCAGCACATTCGCCGCGATCGTCCCCTCGAGGCGGTCCGCCGGCTCGCTCGCGCCACTCAGCTCTCCGATCACTCGCTTCCGGGAGACGCCGACCACCACCGGAAAGCCGAGTGCGACCAGGCGGGGGAGCTCGGCGAGGAGCGCGATCGACTGCTCGCTGCGCTTGGCGAAGCCGATGCCGGGATCGAGGGCGATCGCCTCGCCGGCGATTCCCGCATCCGTCGCTCGCGCGATGGCGGCCTGCAGCTCGGCGATCACCGCACCGGTGACGTCGGGGCCATAGTCGGCGTGCGCGTAGGTCGCCATGTCGGAAACGCCGCCTCGAGAGTGCATGAGGATTACCCCCGCGCCGGCCGACGCGCAAACCGCGCCCATGCGCGGATCGAGGCGGAGTGCGGAGACGTCGTTGACGATCTCCGCCCCCGAGCCCAGCGCGGCCTCGGCGATCGTCGACTTGACGGTGTCGACCGATATCGGCACGGGGAGCGCGGCGCAGGAGCGCTCAACCACCGGGATGACTCGGCGCCGCTCTTCCGCGGCGTCCACCGGCGCCGCCCCCTGCGGGCGCGTCGACTCGCCACCGATGTCGATGATGTCGGCCCCTTCCTCCGCCATCTCTTCCGCTCGCGCGAAGGCGGCGTCGGGGGAAAAAAAGTTACCCCCGTCGCTGAAGCTGTCGGGGGTAACGTTGACGACACCCATCACCAGAGGTGTGTCGAGCGAGAGCGTGCGCGACCGGAGCGTCCACTTCTTGCCCGCGGCCGCGACCGAGGTCACGCCGGGGCCACCTCCGGTCCACCGAGCAGAGGCGGCTTGGCGGGCGCCGGCTGCGTCACCTGGCCGCGCGCCGCCGCCGGAGCGGGCGAGCTCCCGGTCTTCCGCGGGGGGAGCGTCTCGCCGCGCACCAGGATGTCGAGATCGTCCGAGGTGAGCGTCTCGCGCTCGAGCAATGCCGCGGCGATCCGCTCGAGCAGGTCGCGATTCTCGCTCAACGCCTGCTTGGCGTGGTTGTACGACTCGTTGAGGAGCCGCGTCACCTCGGCATCCACCGCCTGGGCAGTTCGCTCGGACACCTCGCGGCGATGCATCAGCTCGCGCCCGAGGAAGACCTCCTGCTCGTTGTCACCCACCAGCACCGGTCCGATCGCATCGGAGAGTCCCCACTGCGCCACATACCGGCGGGCAAGCGTGGTCGCCTTCTGGATGTCGTTCGCAGCGCCCGTAGTGACCTTGTCGTAACCGAAGATCATCTCCTCGGCCACGCGGCCGCCGTACGTCATCACGAGGATCGCCCCGAGCTGCTGCCGGGTGATCGAGTACCGGTCCTCGGTGGGGAGGGTCACGGCCATGCCGGCCGCCCGCCCGCGCGGAACGATGGTGACTTTGTGCACGGGGTCGTTCCCCGCGACCTTGAGGGCGCAGACCGCGTGACCCGCCTCGTGATAGGCGGTGAGGCGCTTCTCGTCCTCCTTCATCACCATCGACTTCCGCTCGGCGCCGAGCATCACCTTGTCCTTCGCCTCTTCGAGGTCGGAGAGGTAGACCTTGTCGTGGTTGCGCCGGGCGGCGAGGAGGGCCGCTTCGTTCACCAGATTGGCGAGGTCGGCCCCCGACATCCCCGGCGTTCCGCGCGCGATCACGCTCACGTCGACGTCATCGCTCACCGGGACCCGCCGCAGGTGAACGCGCAGGATCTCCTCGCGTCCGCGAAGGTCCGGAAGATCGACAACAACCTGCCGGTCGAAGCGCCCTGGACGCAGGAGCGCCGGATCGAGGACGTCGGGGCGATTCGTAGCCGCGATGAGGATGACCCCTTCGTTCGACTCGAAGCCATCCATTTCCACGAGCAGTTGGTTGAGCGTCTGCTCCCGCTCGTCGTGTCCACCGCCGAGCCCCGCTCCGCGATGACGGCCGACGGCATCGATCTCGTCGATGAAGATGATGCACGGTGCATGCGCCTTCCCCTGCTCGAAGAGGTCGCGCACACGGCTGGCGCCGACGCCGACGAACATCTCCACGAAATCCGAGCCGGACATCGAGAAGAAGGGGCGTCCCGCCTCGCCTGCGACGGCGCGCGCGAGCAGCGTCTTGCCGGTTCCCGGAGGGCCGACGAGGAGTACGCCCTTCGGCAGACGGCCACCGAGACGCGTGAACTTCTGCGGGTCACGCAGGAACTCGATGATCTCCTGAAGCTCCTCCTTCGCCTCATCCGCGCCGGCCACGTCTGCGAACGTCACCTTCGGCGTGTCGCCCGAGAGGAGCTTCGCCTTGCTCTTCCCGAAGCTGAATGCCTTGGCACCTCCCGCCTGCATCTGGCGCATCACGAAGAGGAAGATCCCGAAGAAGAGCAGGTACGGCAGGAGCAGGACGAACTGCGTCATGAAGGGGACCTTCGCATCGGTCGCCTGGATGATCACGTTCTTGGCGCGCAGCCGCTCGATCTCCTTCGAGTCGTTGGCCACCGGCAAGCGCACGGTGAACTGACCGTAATCGCGGCTGCCGATCCTGATGCGCTGGCGGAATTCACCCTGGATGGTCTTGCCATCCTGGATGGTCACCTTGGAGACGTTGTCCCGATCCAGCTCCTGGCTGTATTGGGAGTAATCGATTTCCTTCGCCTGCTCCTTTCCGGCTCCGGAGAGCTGGATGAACAGGAAGGGAACCGTGATCAAAAGGACCCAGAAGGAGAGCGTCTTCCAGAAACGCCCCCAGTTGAAGTCCCGCTTCGGAGAGGGTGTGCGGTCAGGCATTACTGCAAACTCGCTATGTAAGGCAGGTGACGGAAGTCCTCCGCATGGTCGAGTCCGTAGCCCACGAGGAATTCGTTCGGGGCCTCGAAGCCGACGAAGCGGACGGGGTATGACAGGTGCGCCGCTACCCGCTTGTGGAGCAGAGCGCAGATCTCCACCGAGCGCGGTCGGCGCTGAGAAAGGAGATCCATCATGCGGGTGAGCGTTCTGCCGGAGTCGACAATGTCCTCCACCAGCAGTATGTGCTTTCCCTCCAATTTGGTTCCCGCGTCGTAGACCAGCCGGACGTCGCCGCTCGAGGTTTTGGCATCGCCATAGCTGGCGGCCACGAGGAAGTCCACTTGGAGCGGTCGGGCGATTTGGCGGACGAGGTCACCGAGAAAGATAAAGCTTCCCTTCAGCAGACCGAGGACGAGCAGTTCTCCCTCCGGATACGCGGCCGTGAGATCGGCGCCGAGCTGGCGGACTCGTCGCGCAATCTGATCGGCATCGTAGACGATGCGGCTCAGCGCTTGCCCGTCGAGGCGCGGGTCAGTGATCGATGCGCTCACAAACGATGTGCACCGCGCCGGTCGCTGTGAACCCGGTGAGCGCGCGGCTGTGCCGAACGCCGGGGATCCAGACGACCTCTTCGCCCGCCAGGACGACCGGCCAGCCGAGCCGGCGTCGTGAATCGATACCCGCATCTCGAAGCAACCCCTTCACGCGTCGCGGCTTGCTCCCGCCTGCGGCCCAGATGCGGTCGCCGGAGCGCCAGGCCCGCACGAGAAGCCTCTGGTCCTGGGGAAGCGCCGCCGCCCAGGCTCCTTCTCCGTGTGCGCCCGTTCGACGGAAGTGCCAACCACCCCACCGCAGGTCGTCGCCGAGCTCCTGAGCGTCCGGCGCACCGGCCGTCACTTCCCGTCGCAGAAGGAGCCGCTCCCGCTGGACGACCGCCTCGAAACCGCCCGAGAGCTGCACGTACGAGCCGCGCCGCCCCTGTTTCGTAAACCGCACGAGACGAGCCGTTCCCCGACGATCGAGCGTCGCGCCGGCGAGCGACGCGAAGGCCGGCCAGAGGAGGCCGAGCGACTCGGGATCGAAATCGGCGAGTGCCTGCCGCACCACGCAGACCTCATGGCGTTCCACCGATTCGACGAGCTCCCCTGCCAGGCGCTCGACGTCTCGCCGCAGGCGAGCAGCCTCCTCGGCAAGAAGAAGAAGCTCGGCGGAGAGTCCCGGGCTCGCCGCTTCAAGCGCCGGCAGGAGATCGAGACGTACCCGGTTCCGCTGGCGGTCGCGCAGCGCGTTGCTCGGATCCTCGACGAACCGTACGCGCCGAGCGGTGGCGTACTGCGCGACCACGGTCCGATCGACGTCGAGCAATGGGCGAACGACGTCGCTGGGTGCGCGCAGCGCAGCCAGCCCGCGCGCGCCGGAGCCGCGAAGGATGCGGAGCAGCACCGTCTCCACCTGATCGTCGCGCGTATGGGCGGTCGCGACCCGGGCCTGCAGCGCCACGGATGCTCGGCGCAGAAATGCCCACCGCGCCGCGCGCCAGCGCGCCTCCGTCGCCCCAGCGAGCCGCGCCCTGCCACGGACCACCTGGAAGCCCCGTCGACGGGCCTCCCGCTCGACGAGGTCGGCGGCTCGCACGGCGGCCGAACCTGTGCCGTGGTCGAAGGTGGCTACCGCTGCGATGCGGTCCGGCCTCACCCGTGCGGCGGCGTCGAGCAGGGCCATCGAGTCCCGCCCGCCCGACACGGCGAGCACCACCTTCGGCCCGCCCTCGAGGGTGCGGGCTACGGCGCTACGGACGCTATCCACCGCGGACGTCACCCCGTACGTCGACTCTCCGACGGTCGACTCAACTACCATAGCTGAAAGATACACACATGTCGCCACGGGCGGCGCTCGGAATCCGGACGGAGGGTTGGCGGCCTGGTACCCGAGTTGGAGGGACCCTAGATTCCCGGTCGGTCGACGTCACGTTCCATCGCTCGTGAGGCTCGCGTGGAGACACACGGACCGCTGGGCACAATCTGGGTGAGCGTCGGGCTGATTTGCTTCTACATCGGCCTGATCTGGATCAACTCCCTGCTGGGGCATCTGCTCACGCCCCTGTTCATCCTCCCCCTCACCTGGCTCCGTCGCTCGAAGCCGGCACCACCCAGCGAAGAGCAAGGCTGACGGCGCTTCCCCGTTAGGCCGGCGTCGCAGCCCTCGCCGCGGCGGCGAGGAGCATCGAGGTGACGACCATCTGAGCGACGGCCAAGGTGTTCGAGTGGCGCTCCGCCGTCCCTTCGATCACCGTGCCGAGATGCGTCGCCCGTGCCTCGGGATCGCCGGGGAGCCGTTCGGCGAGCGCGTGAACCGCCGCGTGGGTAGCACAGTCCGAGATCTCCCCATCGATCTCCAGCATCGTTTCGTCATCGCAGAGACGGATCGTGGGGGAGGCCACCCGTTCACAGACAGTGCGCAACAGACCCTTCACGGCGACCGGTGAGCGTGCTCCCAGGGTGATGTGCGCAGTCGGGGGCATCCCCTCGGCCGGCACAAACCTGACGACGATGTCGGCGCGCTCGCGCTGCGGGCGCACGTAGCGCTCCACGTCGGCCATTCGGTGCTCGAGCTGCGCCCGGACGCGCGCCTCTGAATATCCCCGGCGGGAGATGTCACGCTGCAGCTTCCAGCGAATACGCAGATCGGGGTCGGGATCGAGGAAGACCGTCAGGTCGTAGCAGCGCTCGAGCGAGGAGTCGTGGAGTCCGAGCAGGCCGTGCACCAGCACGTAGTCTCCCGGCGAGAGCACCTCGTCAGGCCCGAAGGTGCCGGTGCGATGATCGTACACCGGCTTGGTCACCGACTCCCCGCGGCGGATGCGCCGCAGGTGGTCTCCCATCACATCGAGGCGGTTGCAGTCGGGGTGGAGAGCGGTGAGGGCGCGTCGCGAGCGCTCGGCCCGGTCGTACCGGTGGTAGTCATCGAGACAGAGGTCGGTGACGCGGGCGCCGGCGAGGAGCCAGCCGACGCCCGAGATGAGCGTCGACTTTCCCGATCCCGAATCTCCAATGACTCCCAGAACGACGGGCCGATCGGGCCTCACGCGTGCTGGAACTGCTCGGCCTCCGTCGAACCGGCGAGCGCCGCGGTCGATGCCTGACCACTCGTCACGGCGAGCAGCACCCGATCGAAGTACCCCGTGCCGGCCTCGCGCTGGTGCTTGGTGGCCGTATACCCATCGACTTCCCGGGCGAACTCGCCGTTCTGGATGCGGACGTAGGCAGGCATGCCCTCGCGCTTGTAGGCGTGTGCGAGATCGAAGCTGTGGTAGTTGATCAAGTGCCAGCCGGCCAGCGTGATGAACTGGAAGCGGTAGCCCATGGCGCTCAGCTCGCGCTGGAACTTGGCGATGCTCGCCGCGTCGAGGTGGCGCGACCAGTTGAAGGAGGGTGAGCAGTTGTACGCCAGCAGCTTGCCTGGGAAGCGCGAGTGCACGCCCTCGGCGAAGGCGCGCGCCTCGGCGAGGTCCGGCTTCGAGGTTTCGCACCAGAGGAGGTCGGCGTACGGCGCATAGGCGCGGGCGCGCGCCGTGGCCGCCTCCATCCCGTTGCGCACGTTGAAATAGCCCTCAGGCGTGCGCTCGCCCGTCGTGAATGCCCGGTCCGCCTCATCGATATCGCTGGTGAGGAGCGTGGCACCGAGCGCGTCAGTGCGCGCGATGATCAGCGTCGGAACCTCGAGCACGTCGGACGCGAGGCGAGCAGCGTTCAAGGTGCGGACGAAAGCGGCCGTGGGAATGAGCACCTTTCCACCCATGTGTCCGCACTTCTTCTCGGCCGCCAGCTGGTCCTCGAAGTGCACGCCACTCGCACCCGCCTCGATCATCGCCTTCATCAACTCGAACGCGTGGATTGGTCCGCCGAAACCGGCCTCCGCGTCCGCCACGATCGGAACCATCCACTTCCGTCCGTTGTGCCCCTCGCTCCACTCGATCTGATCGGCGCGGAGCAGCGCGTTGTTGAGTCGCCGGACGAGCGCGGGAACACTGTTCGACGGATAGATGCTCTGGTCGGGGTAGGTCTGCGCCGCGAGGTTGCCGTCCGCCGCCACCTGCCACCCGCTGAGGTAGAGCGCCTCGAGCCCGGCCTTCACCATCTGCACCGCTTGCGTTCCGGTGAGGGCGCCGAAGGTGTGGACGTAGTCCTTGTCGTGGAGGAGGGACCAGAGACGCTCCGCCCCCTGACGAGCGAGGCTGTACTCGATCCGCACGGAGCCTCGCAGCCGGATGACGTCCTCGGCCGAGTAGGAGCGCTGGATACCTTCCCAACGCGCCTCCTTGGCCCAGCGATTGGACAGCTCCGACGCGAGTGAGGAGAAGTCGATCGAGGTCATTCGGGGCTCCTTGCTCTCTCCGCCGGCGAGGGCAGAGCGCTGGCGATGAACGGCGATGAACTATGAGTGTCGACGGCGACGACCAAGCGCCGCCACCCCACGTCAGTTCCCTCCCCCGGCGTGGGACGGCGTCGCTCGATGACCCCCTATCTAGCCTCGCCGTGGTCGTTTTGCCCTACCCGGACGGGTAGGCGATACACCGCATTACACCCAGGTTGCGCGGCGTCGGCAGAGGCGGAACGCCCTGCGCGCCAGGCGCCCGAGCCCTCTCGAGCAGCACAGCGCCGGCGGGTCTCCGCACGTAAGGAGTGCGAAACAGAACACGGAGACGATGCCGCGCCCGCACAACCTCCCAGCGCATTCGCGTCACGCCTAACGATGCTCACCCGAGCCCGCCGCCCGATGCCGTGCGGGTCGACCGGCTGGTTGGCAGGAGCCGGGCCGCTGGAGCCTGGTGCCGGCGACGAAATCGCAGCCTCGAGGGACGGGGCAGGGTGGAGGCCACTAACAAAATCGATGCACGCGCTGTCGGGGTCCTTATGGGGTCGCCCGATCGCCCGAATGGGACGAGCCTCCCGAAATCAGCGACAGCCCATGCGCGAACCGATGCCGATTCCCGAGCAAACCGCTCCGAGGTGCCCTCATGAGAAAATCTAAACGCGTTCGATGGCTCTCCCCGGTCCCCCGAGATGTCTTTACAGAGCCAGGGATGCCCCATATTTCAGGGGCCCATTCCGGCGGTGGACCGCACATGGCACGCGACATTACGGTGCTGGTGATCGAGGACGAGCCGCAGATCCGGCGCGTCGTGAAGAACGCGTTGGTGGAGGACGTCCAGCGGGTGCTCGAGGCGGGGGGGGGCGAAGAGGGCCTGGGCCTGGCAACGGGTGAGCGCCCCGAGCTCGTCGTCCTCGATCTCGGGCTCCCCGACATGGCCGGCGTCGAAGTCTGCCGGCGGCTGCGCGCCCTCTCGCCGGCGCCGATCGTGGTCCTGTCGGCGCGGCACTCCGACCAGGAGAAGGCTCTCCTGCTCGATACCGGTGCGGACGACTACATCACGAAGCCCTTCAGCACCGTGGAGTTCGCGGCGCGGATCCGCGCCAATCTCCGCCGAGCGCAGGCGGCGCACCTGGCGGCCCAGGCGCAGCCGGTGATGGTCGGTGATCTGCTGGTCGACCTGAACGCGCGCGTCATGCGGCGGGGCGACCACTTGATTCACCTGACGCCGATCGAATGGGAGCTGCTTCGCGCGTTCATGACTCAGGCGGGACGCACCCTGACGCACCGGCAACTCTTCGACGCCGTCTGGTCGAGGGAGTTCGGCGACCCGCAGCAATATCTGCGGGTCCACGTGGCCAACCTGCGCCGGAAGATCGAGCGCGATCCGGTGCGGCCCCGACTGATCGTCACCGAACCTGGTGTCGGCTACCGGTTCGAGATGCCGCGGTAGATGAATCGACTGCCTCTCCCGCGCGCGCTGGACTGGCTCGTGTGGGGAGGCGCGTTCGTCGTCGCCACCATCGTCCTCCTCGCGCTACGTGGGGACATCGATCAAGCGCACGTCTCCCTGATCTACCTGATGATCATTCTGGGAGCCGGCGCCAGCTCGGGGCGGGCCTTGGCCCTCGCCCTGGCGATCCTCGGCTTCCTCAGCATCGACTACTTCTTCCAGCCGCCCTTCTACGAGTTCGCGGTCGGGAAGCGGCCGGACTGGCTCGTCCTCATCGCCTTCCTGGCCACGGCGCTGGTGGCGACCCAGTTGCTCGTACGAGCGCAGGAGAAGGCGGACGACGCGCGGCGGCGCGCGGAGGAGATCGATCGACTCGCTGCGCTCGGCGCCGAAACGTTGAGCGCCGGACGCGCGGAAGACGCGCTGGTGGCCATCGTGCGCGTGATCCGCGATACGATCGGGGCTCGCCGCGGCGAGATCTGGACCTTCAGCGAGGATGAAGGGAAGCCGATCCTCGCCGCGGCCGCCGGAGAGGGCCCGACGATCGGGCCCGGGGGCGCGCCGATGGCGCTGGTGCCGGCGGAGGCGACACAGCCCGGCGGTGCCGGCGATGGCGTGGAGGAGCTCGCGCTCCGAACGCGCGACCGTATCGTCGGCGCGCTCCGCCTGACGACCAGTTCGCCGCTCGATGCCGCGCAGCGACGGCTCTTGGTCGCCCTCGCCTACTACGCCGCTCTCGGCGTCGAGCGCGTGCGGCTGGTGGCCGAGGCCGAGCACGCCGAAGCCCTCCGGGAGGCGGACCGGCTCAAGGATGCGCTGCTCGTCTCCGTTTCGCACGATCTCCGCACGCCGCTCACGGCGATCAAGGCCCACGCGCACGACATCGCCGACAAGGGCGACGAGCGCGCCGCCATCATCGAGTCGCAGGCCGACCGCTTGAACCGGATGGTGGGCGACTTGTTGGAGATGTCGCGCATCAACCTCGGCGAGCTGCCGGTGCGGGCCGAGGTCAACGCCGCCGAAGACCTCGTGGGCTCGGCGATTCAGGAGGTTTCGGGGGCCCTCCAGGGACGTGAGATCCGGCCGTTGATCGCCTGGACCGAGCCCGTGCTGCTCGGCCACTTCGACTTCGTGCACTCGCTGCGGATTCTCGTGAACCTCATCGAAAACGCGAACAAGTATTCGCCCGCGGGGCGTCCGATCGACATCACGCTGACACGGGACGGCGAATGGTTGTCGATCGCCGTGGCCGATCGCGGGCCGGGGGTTCCGCCGCACGAGCGCGAGCGAATCTTCGAGCCCTTCTACCGACCGCCACGGGTGTCCGCCGACAGTGGCGGGACCGGGCTCGGTCTGGCGATCTCGCGAGCGCTGGCGACCGCCCAGGGAGGTACGGTCGACTACGCCGACCGGCCCGGCGGCGGGAGCATCTTCACCCTCAGGCTTCCGGCGATGCCTGACGCATCCCCCGCCGCATCGGCGTCGGCCTGACCCTGCCGGCGCCCGGCGCCGGCCCGCGACAGCTCGTCAGGTACGCTCCAGCAGCACGATCCCCGACATCCGCCGAATTTCCTCGCGTCGGCGTGCCGGACCGAGCCGGGCGAGGAGTCGCCAGAGCCACATGTAGCGCATCTCGCGGTGGAGGCGCCGGGCCTCGTCTCCCGTCGACCGGAACTCGACCTCGCGCCAGCCGAAGGGGGCGAAGAAAGCCGTGCCCGACGCCGGTCCGAAGCGGAAGACGGCGTTCCCGCGGGCCATCGAGTCCCCCCAACTGCGGTTGACGAACTGCAAGAGGCGCGGACTCGCGAGGTCGATCAGCCACCACCGAAACGCCGGTTGTGCGTGGAGGTCCGACGCGAGAGCGCCGACCTGCTCCTCCGTGAGGTAGATGAGGAGCCCCTCGGCGATGACGAGCGTGCGCTGCGCGCCGGCCGCCAATCGCTGGAAGACGTCCCGCCTGACGGCGGCGTCGGTGAGATCCGCCTTGATCGCCTCGTAGGAACAGGCGGGGCGCTCGTCGCGCATCAGACCCGTCTTGTAGTCGAGGATGCCCGGGAGGTCGACGTCCACCCACCGCAGCGACGGAGGGAGCGCAAGTCGCCAGGGGCGCGCATCGAGTCCGGCGGCGAGGTTGACCACCGTGTCGACACGATCTCGGGTCACCGTTCGCAGGATGATCTCGTCCATCACCGCCGTCCGGACGATCATCGCCCACGCCATGGCGCGACCCTGCTTCATCGCGTTGGTGATCGACTCGCCCCGGTCCCCCGCGAGCCGACGCGCGAAGGGATCGCGGAAGTGGGCATCCGGGCGCTCCGTTTCCATGGCCCTGTAGTAGGCCACCCAGCGCGCCGTATCGGAGATGTTCTCGATTTCCATCACGACCTCGGTGTCGTCGCCACCAGCGGTTTGTCCGGCGCGAAGGTAGCGCGCGCGGGAGATGAGAAAAAGGCGGGACCGAACGGTCCCGCCTTCGTGGCGTCGTGCTCTCCGGGCTAGTTCTTGTGCCGGTAGATAATGCGTCCGCGCGAGAGATCGTACGGCGACACCTCTATCCGCACCCGGTCGCCCGCAAGGACCCGAATGCGAAAGCGGCGCATGTTGCCGCCGAGTGTCGTCAGAACGCTGTGGGCGTCGCTGACGGCGACACGAAAGGTGGCGTTCGGCAGGACCTCGGTAACCGTCCCGTCCATCTCGATGACGTCCTGCTTGCTCATGCCGACTCTCCGCGTGCGCTGAGCGCGGAACCCTTTCTGTTCACCGCCCCGCGCGCTGCGCCCGGGCCTGACGCTGCCGCGCCGCGCTGCTCTTCCTCTGCCGCGCCTCGCTCGGCTTCTCGTAGTAACGCTTCCGACGGACGTCCTTCAGGACGCCGGCTCGAATCACTTTGCGCTGGAACTGCTTGAGCGCCAAGTCGATGCGATCGTTCTCGCCGATGATGACTTCAACCACGATCACTCTCCCAGAGAGCGAAAAAAAGGACCCCATTTCCGGGTCCGGCTATGTGGGGGCGCGCGGTCGCGTGCCTCCGCGTCCCTTGAACCTATCTCCTGAGCCGCAAGCGGGCAATGGCGAGCGATGCCGGTTGCTCCTCAGGGGGGCTGCGCGCACATTGCCCGGCATGGCGGTGCGCGGCAACACCGCCAAGGGACCTTCACGCATGTCGAGTGTCCGCATGCTCCTGGAGCTGCGCCGCGTCTCTCACAAGACGCCCGCCGATGGCAAGTTGGAGGTGTCACCGACCTCCGCAGAACGCATCAGAGCCCTCGGCGACTCACCGGTGGTCGTCGTGGACGGGTCGCGCGGGCGAGGGAGCGTGATCGAGGTGAGCTGCACCTGCTCGCAGGGCGCGGAGCCGCACCAGCATCACTTCCTCGAGAGCACGCTCCTCAAAGGCCTCGCTCCGGAGTCGGAGGTAGCCATCGATCTGCTGGCAGACGCCGGGACGGTAGTCGTGGTGAGCCGGAGCGCGAGCGTTTCCGCTCCCAAGGGTCGACGCCAGGTCGACTGACGGCGGCGGCGCGGCACCGCCACCCCTTGCCGCTCACTTGTGAATCAGCGCGCTCCGATAGTCGCGCTCTCCGTGACCGGTGTAGATCTGCCGCGGCCGCGCGATCTTCTGCTCCTTGTCGAGCAGCATCTCCTCCCACTGCGCCAGCCACCCCGCCGTCCGGGCGATCGCGAATAGGACGGTGAAGAAGTCCATCGGAAACTTCATCGACCGGTAAATGAGGCCGGTGTAGAAGTCCACGTTCGGGTAGAGCTTGCGCGAGATGAAGTAGTCGTCCGAGAGGGCGATCCGCTCGAGCTCGAGCGCGATCTCGAGATCCTTGTCCATCCCGACCTCGGCGAAGACCTCGTCGGCCAACCGCTTCACGATCTTGGCGCGAGGGTCGTACGACTTGTATACGCGGTGGCCGAATCCCATCAGGCGCTGCCCCTTCCCGCTCTTCACTTCCTCGATGAACGCCTTGACGTTCTTCGGGTGGGCGATCTCCTGAATCATTCGCAGCACCTGCTCGTTCGCTCCCCCGTGGAGCGGGCCGTAGAGCGCCGCGATCCCGGCGGCGACCGCCGAGAAGGGATCGACGTGCGATGAGCCGACGGCACGGACGGCGTTGGTCGAACAGTTCTGCTCGTGGTCGGCATGCAGGATGAAGAGCACCTCGGTGGCCCGGGTGAACACGGGGCGAGACTCGTACTTCGGCTCGCTCATCCGCGCCACCATCGAGAGGAAGTTCTCGACGTAGGTGAGGTCGTTGTCCGGCCAGACGATCGGCAGACCCTTCACGTGCCGATAGGAGAAGGCAGCGAGGGTCGGCACCTTGGCGATCAAGCGGACGATGGAGATGTCGCGCTCCGCCGGATCATAGATGTTCTTGGCCGTCGGGTAGAACGACGACAACGCCGCGACGGTGCTGCAGAGCATCGTCATCGGGTGCGCGTCGTAGCGGAACCCCTCGAGGAACTTGCGGATGTTCTCGTGCACGTAGGTGTGGTAGGTGACCTCGTGCACCCATTTGTCGTACTGTTCCTGCGTCGGGAGCTCGCCGTTGCGAAGGAGCCAGGCGACCTCGAGGAAGCTCGCTTTCTCCGCCAGCTGCTCGATCGGATAGCCTCGATAGCGCAGGATGCCGCGATCGCCATCGATGAAGGTGATGGCGCTCCTGCACGAGGCGGTGTTGAGGAACGCGGGATCGTAGCTGAGAAGCCCGCCGTCGTCTTCGCTCGCTTTGATCTGCTTGAGGTCGCCGGCGCGAATGGCGCTGTCACTCACGGGAACTGCGTAGGACTTGCCCGTCCGCTCATCCCGAACCGAGAGTTCCGCTTGCTGCGGGGGCGCTCCGGGCGCGACTTTCGTGGAGGCCATGACCGACACCTGTCGAACGGTTTGCGGGACCGCTCATTCGTCGCGGTCCGTCGTTGATGAAAGCTACCCGGAAACGCGCCGCGCGGTATGGGCCGCGAAGCGCTGCATGCGCGTAGTCGGCACCGCCCTCGTCACCCTCGTCGTCGCTGCGCCGCTCCTCGCGCAGTCGAACGCCGAGCGCTTGGCGACGGGCCACGACACGCGCTCGCACGACTACGACCTGGTCCATCAGCAGATCAGCCTGAAGGACTTCAACTGGGACTCGCTCACGTTCACCGGTCGCGCCGTGACGACGGTCGTCGCGCTGCGACCGCATTTCGATTCTCTGGTTCTTGACGCGGGAGCCCTGCTTCGGATACGCGACGTCCGGGGCGGGCGAGGGGAGCGGCTCCGCTTCGCGGCCCGCGGCGACACCCTCGTCGTCTACCTCTCGCGGGCCGCCCAGTACGGTGAGAAGGTGACCGCCGCCATCTACTACGCCGGGCGCGTCGTGAATGGGCGTGGTCTCACCTTCATCCGCGACGACGGGCGCCCGCACCGGCCGCGGCAGCTGTGGAGCATGGGGGAGCCAGACGACAATCACCTCTGGTTCCCCACCTACGACGCGCCGAACGACAAGGAGACCTGGGAGCTCGACGCGACGGTGCCCACGAGCATGATGGTCGTCTCGAACGGTCGCCTGGTGTCGGACACGCGTCGTACGTCGGCGACCCATATCGTCCGGTGGTCACAGGACTCCCCCGCGTCCACCTATCTCGTGTCGATCGTGATCGGCCGGCTGGCGCGCGTTCGGCGCTCGTGGCACGGGATCTACCTCGACGCCTACGTCTACGCCGACGACACGGCCCGGGCACGCGTGCTCTTCGCGATGACGCCGAGCGTGATGGACATCTACGGCCGTCTCCTCGGGGTGAAGTACCCCTGGCCCAAGTACGCGCAGACGACGGTGGCCGACTTCTTCGGCGGCGAGGAGATGGTGAGCGCGACCACGCTCGTCGACTGGCTGCCCGATGCGCGCGCGTACCGGGACCAGCCGTGGTACAGACAGATCCTCATCCCGCACGAGCTGGCGCACCAGTGGTTTGGCGACTACGTGACGACCGCCAACTGGGCGAATGTCTGGCTCAACGAAGGCATGGCCGAGTTCATGAACGGGGCGTACTGGGACGAGAAGACGGGACGCCTCGCGGGCGGCGAGTTCTTCCTCGACGAATACGAGCAGTATCTGGCGATCGACTCGCGCAAGCGGACGCCGCTCGCCGCCCTCGGATCGAACAACATCTACCCGAAGGGCGCCCTGGTGCTGCGAATGCTGCAGCGTTACCTCGGCAACGAGCGCTTTTGGGCGTCGATGCATCGCTACCTCATCGACCACCGGTTCGGCGTCGCGATCACCGAGGACCTGCGCCGTGCGATCCTCGACGCCACCGGCGAGAACCTCGCGTGGTTCTTCGAGGAGTGGATGTACGCGGAGGGACACCCGGAGCTGGCCGCCAGTGCAAGCTGGGATTCCGCCGCCGCCACACTCACCGTTCGCCTCCAGCAGATGCAGAGTGACTCGGCGCGAATGGACTCCCTCGGCGGCGCGCGAACGCCCGCCGTCTTTCGCATGCCGATACGCATCCGCGTCGGCACGGCGGCGGGTGACGTGTTGCACGACGATTCACTGGCGGAGCGCGACCAGTCGATCCGCATCGATGGCGTGCGGTCTGCGCCCACGATGGTGGTTCTCGACGACGGCAACAGGATTCTGAAGACGCTCAGCTTTCCGCAGCCCACTCCCTGGCTCGCCGAGCAGCTCGCGCGCGACCCCGAGGTGTGGGATCGCGCCTGGGTGATCGACCAGCTCGAGCGCCTCGCCGATGACACGACGGCCGCTCGCGCGCTGGCAGCTGCGGCGATCGCGGGAGACTGTCCGGTCATCCGCGCACGAGCGGTGGGAGCGCTCCCCGCGGTCGCGGGAGACGGGGCGCTGCCGACGCTGGTGCGAGCGGCCGCCGACACATCCTCCGCCGTTCGACGGGCAGCGATCATTGCGTTAGGCGCAGTGGGCGGTCCGGAGGCGCTGGCGCTGGCGCACCGGGCATTCGAGCAGGACTCGAGCTATCAGGTGCGCGCCGCGGCGGTGGTCACCCTGGCCAAGATCGACAGCGCCGGCCGAACGGCCGTCCTCACGCGGGCCCTGAGCACACCCTCGTACCGCGATGTGATCCAGAGCGCGGCGCTGGACCAGATCGCCCGCCTGGGGGATTCCGCCTTCGTCCCGCAGCTCGAGGGCCTGATCGCGGGTCACCCACGCGTCGCTCTCACCCTCGGCGCCCTCGCCGCCCACGGCTCCGCCCAGGCCCTGGATGCGCTCAGCACCCGGCTCGACGACGACCGCCCCTGGGTGCGCGCCTGGAGTGCCTCGGCGTTCGAGCGCATCCAGCCGCGACAGCTCGCCGCCGATCGGCTGCGCGAGGTCGCTCCCACCCTGCGTCACGCCGACGCCCGGCGCGCCGCCGCCGCCTTCCTGGCCGGCAGCTCCCCCTGACCAGCGCGGCGCCCGCCGCCTAACGCACGACCATCGCCGTAAACGGCGGAATCGCCGCTTGCAGCCACACGAGCACGCCGACGAGCGACGCCAAGGCAAGGCTGTGGAAGAAGACGTACCGCAGGATTTCCCACTCGTGACCGAACCATCGGGTCACCGTGCAGGCGACAACGATGCTCTGGGCGTCGATCATCTTCCCCATGACGCCGCCCGAGCTGTTGGCCGCCGCCATCAGGGTCGGGCTGAGCCCGAGTTGCGAGGCGGTGATCGTCTGAAGGCTTCCGAAGAGGACGTTGGAGGATGTGTCCGACCCCGTGAGGGCGACGCCGAGCCAGCCGAGGAGCGTGCCGAAGATCGGGTAGAACGCTCCCGCGTGTGAAAATGCCAGCCCGAGGATGGCATCGATTCCCGCATAACGAGTGACAAACCCGATCGCCATCATCGCCGCGATCGTGAGGAGCGAGAAGCGCACCAGGCGGAGCGTGCGGCCGTAGCACCGCGCCATCTGGCGCAGCGAGCAGCCCATGGCCAACCCCGCGATCACCGCGGCGATGAGTATCCCGGTACCGGTCGCCGAGAGCCAGTTGAGCGCCAACACCGCCGCCTCGGCCTTCGGCTTCGCCACCACCGGAGGCACGCGAAGCACGAGACCATCGAGGCCGGGAATCGGCAGGCTGGGCCTCGAGATCGCGTCGAGAGAGGCCTTGACCTGCGGAAGCCCCCAGAGGAAGACGACCACGCTGAGGATGACCCAGGGCATCCAGGCCCGCACGATGAGTCGCGGCGGATCCGTCTCCGTCCGCGGTGCGTCGACCGCGTCGCGCGGGTGCCAGACGCGGAGGAGCAGACCGACGCAGGCCATCGACACGGTCGCCGCCACGACGTCCACCAGCCACGG
>Ga0187777_10000634_pt1 | contig 23489 bp, 25 predicted proteins | sample 1015_Q2_SP5_10_M_FD_132416 | JGI IMG/M metagenome (GOLD analysis project Ga0187777, IMG submission 132416) | Tropical peat soil microbial communities from peatlands in Department of Meta, Colombia - 1015_Q2_SP5_10_MG | ecosystem: Environmental > Terrestrial > Soil > Wetlands > Peat | place... | reverse complement strand
GTGGCCGGCGATGTACACGAGGCGGTTCTGGCCGGGCATGTACGTCTGGAGGTCGCGGCCCGGCCCCTTCATCAACGAGCCCTCGCTCGTGCCGTCGACGAGCACCATGTTGATGCCCATCCGAGGAACCCTGATCCGGCCGATCGCCTGGCCCTCGTGCGTGGTCGCTCGGTAGCGCGCGGCATCGGCGGCGATGCTCTTCCGCTCGGCCGCCAGCGAGATGCCGTGATGGACGGGCTTCGGTGGGACGAACGTCGCAACCCGCTTCTCGTACTGCTGTGCGAGCTGATGCTGCTTCCAGGTCGTGTAGAGCGCCGTGAACGGGTCCTGCCATTGCCAGACGACCATTGCCCAGACGAAGGTCAGGACGCCGAGGACTGTGACGATGGTTCCGAGCAGGCGAAGCACGCGCCGCATCAGCTCAGCCTAGCGCCCGTTGTCGCTGAGTCGCGCCCCCCTTTCGTGTCCGTGCCGCGAGGAAGAGGCGGCGGAGCAGCCGGCGGCCTGGGCCTAGGCGGTTGCGCTCCCGGACGGCCGGATACGGGGCGTAACGGCCGGTCGCGAGCGTTGCGAGCTGCGCCGCTCCGGCGAGCCACGCAGCGGTGATCGGCATGACCGCGAACGGGACGTAGTCGAGCACGCGGAGCTGGAGGACGTAGAGCGGCGCGTCCCAGCCGAGGCCGTAGCGGGAGGCGAACGACCATAGGATCAGCGCGGGGCCGACGAAGCCGCCGGTGAGCAGTACGAGCCGCGTCCAGGTGCGCCCGTCCCGCAGATTCGGCAGCCACAGCCAGGCGTGCGCCGACGGGAGCACGAACAGCAGGGCGAACGGGTTCGTCGCGACGACCAACAGTGCGACTGCCGCCACGCAGAGCAGCGCAGCCGCGTGGCCGGCGAGCTCCTCCTCGGGTCGGATCGGCCGCCGGGGGATCAGGCGGTCGCGCGAGACGAACCAGCCGGCGACCAGCAGGACGCCGAACAGGAGCAGCCCGTAGGCCGGCCAGGAGTGGGCGGAGAAGGTGGTCAGGCCAGGCGGACGCGAGACGCCGTCGGGCCAGACCCCCGCCAAGGCGAGCAGTTCGAAGACGAGCACCGCCCAGAGCCAGAAGAGCAGACGGCTGCGGTAGCTCCGGAGCGCCGGAGTCAGCGGGATCCGTCGCCGACGGCAGCGGGCGAACAGGTCGACGGTCGCGGTGAGGAACGGGAGCAGCATCGCCATCAGCACGAGCTCGACCGCCCAGCCGCGGATGAGTCGCGAGCCGATGTAGACGTAGCTCGACGTGCCCTGCGCGAACTCGAGCCCCTGGTCGAGCGTCCCGATCAGGTCCTGCGCCGCGCGCCCGAGCTGACCGAGCCGCGTGGCGTTCAGATTGCCGATCGTGTCGCGAAGGGCCGGTTGAGGGTGGGGGCCGACGGTCGTCAGCGTGACCGCGGGGATTCCACGTGAAATGAAGGGCGCCTGCTCACGCGAGCTGAAAGGGAAGCCGAGGTCGATCAGTTGACGGAGGACGCTCGGCCGGCTCGGCCCCCGCCCGACCTGCTGCGCGATCCGCGCCGCGGCGGTCGCGAGCAGCGTCCCGGACGCCGTCTTCGACGTGTCTCCGTTGACCTCCAGCCTGGGTCGCCCCGATCCCCCGATCGCGTCGAGGTTGATGACGGCGACGACGTTGTGACGCTCCGGCGAGTGTGTCAAGAACTCCGCCGCACCGATGCCGCCGAACGCGCCACCGTCGGTCGAGAGGAAGACGATCGTGTGGGCCGGAGTGAGTCGGTCCCGCGGCGTCGTCGTTGGTACCGAGTACGCCTGGGCGAGCTCGACGAGCGCGGCCGTGCCGGAGGCGTTGTCGTTGGCACCCGGCCCCTTGCCGTCGTTGTCTCGGTGGGCCATCACGACGATCTCCTGGACCGACCGGCCTGGGACGACGGCGACGATGTTCTGGAAGTGCAGCCGCCCGATCCCGGCCACCTTTGCCGTGAACGGCTCGGAGCGAGCGGTCAGCCCGTAGGGCCGGAGCTCGGACTGGAACCAGGCGGCGGCCTGCTTAGCGCCGAACGATCCCGGAAAGCGGTTCGGGTAGGCGCCGGGTCCGGCGAGCCGCGCGGCGAGCGCCTTCGCCTCGCCCCCGTCGAAGGAGGAGGGCACCTGTGGCGGCGGCAGCGGCGCGGGCCGGGCGACGCTGAAGGCGGCCAGCAGCAGGGGCAGGCCGACGATCAGCCAGGTTCCGCGGTAGAGCCTGCCGTTGACCGGGCGCTCCAGGGAGCCGGGCCGTGGGCGGCGCCGCTCTGAGCGGGGCGGGGCGGCGGCCATGCGGGGCTATAGTAGGTCGGTTCTCCCAGCCAGGCTCGGCAGGCACGCCGACATGCCGGATTCCGCCTCGACCATTCTCCTCGTCGACGATGAGGACGCCGTTCAGAAGCTCTTGGCCTACCCGCTCGAGCGCGAAGGGTTTCGCGTCGTGCATGCACGGGACGGCGAGGAGGCGCTCGACCGGTTCGCCGAGGAGCCGGTCGACCTGGTCGTCCTGGACGTCATGCTCCCGAAGCTGGACGGGCTCGAGGTCTGCAAGCGGCTCCGGGCCGAGAGCGCTGTCCCGATCATCATGCTGACCGCCCGCGACGACGAGCTGGACAAGGTGCTCGGCCTCGAGCTCGGCGCCGACGACTACATCACCAAGCCGTTCTCGATCCGTGAGTTCCGCAGCCGGGTTCGCGCCCTGCTCCGGCGGGCGGCCGCGCCTCGCCACGACGGGTCCGATCGGGCCGAAGAGGTGATCACGGTCGACGGACTTCGGATCGACATCGGACGCCGTGCGGTCGAGGTCCGCGGGCATTCGGTCCAGCTGACCTACGTCGAGTTCGAGCTCCTCCGCACGCTCGCATCGCACCCAGGCCGCGTCTACAGCCGCCGGATGCTGCTCGAGGCGCTCTGGGGCGGCGCGGACTACCGGGAGCCGCGCACCATCGACGTCCACGTCCGCCACCTCCGTGAGAAGCTCGAGCGAGACCCGCGCGACCCCGAGTACATCTTCACCGTGCGCGGCGTCGGCTACCGCTTCCGAGACTGATGAACCCCCTGCGCAGCGTCGGCGGCCGGCTCAGCCTGGCGCTGGCGATCGTCGTGGCGCTCGCCCTCGCGCTCGTCTATCTGATCGTCGTTCCCTCCCTCCAGCGGCACCTGGTCGACGCGAAGCTCAACCAACTGCGGGGCTCGGCGGGGATCGTGGCCCAGGAGGTCTCGACCGGGATCCAGCAGTTCAGGGCCGACGATGCCGTCCGGGACGCAGCGGACACGACGAGCGCGAGGGTGGTCGTCTACACCACGAACTTCGGCACACCGCGTGTGTTCAGCGACTCCAGCTCTCGGTCGGCGGGCGTGCAGACCGACCCGATCATGCTGCGCGCGATCAAGCGGCACCGGCAGGTGTCGGGCACGGTCGACCGCGGCGAGCAGCGGTACGCCGAGGTCGCGCGGCCGATCGAAGGTGGATACACGCTCCTTCTGAGCGGATCGCTGCGGGACTCGCTCGGGAGTATCGACCTCGTTCGGCGACGGCTGTTGATCGCCGGCCTGATCGCCCTCGGCGCCTCGCTCGTCGTCGGCTACGGCGCGGCGTCCGTCTTCGCACGGCGGATCCGCCGCCTCGAGCGCGCCGCCGACAGGATTGCGGGCGGTGACTTCAGCCAGGAGGTCGCCGACGCGGGCACCGACGAGGTCGGAGAGCTGGCCCGTGCGTTCGAGCGGATGCGCCAGCGTCTCGCCGGGCTCGAGCGGGCGCGCCGCGAGTTCATCGCCAACGCCTCGCACGAGCTGCGCACGCCGCTCTTCTCGCTCGGCGGCTTCCTCGAGCTGCTCGAGAACGAGGATCTCGACGCCGAGACGCAGCGCGAGTTCCTCGGGACGATGCGCGAGCAGGTCGACCGGCTCGGCAAGCTCGCGACCGACCTCCTCGACCTGTCCCGCGTCGACGCAGGACGGATGCATCTCGAGGCGGAGCCGCTCGATCTCGGCGCGCTCGCGCGTGCGCTCACCGAGGAGTTCCGGGCACGCGCGCTCGCCTGCGACCACGAGCTCGACGTCGTCGACCGCGCGTCGCCGATCGCGGTCGCGGACGAGGAGCGGGTGTTCCAGATCGGCCGGGCGCTCGTCGAGAACGCGCTCGTCCACACGCCGCCGGGGACGTCGGTGACTCTCTCGACCGGCAGGCGCGCGAGCTCGGCGGTGCTGACGGTCGAGGACGACGGTCCGGGAATTCCTCCGGGAGACCAACCCCACGTCTTCGAGCGCTTCTACCGCGTCGAGGGCGCGTCGGCCTCTGGCAGCGGGCTCGGCCTGGCGATCGCCCGCGAGCTCGCGGTGCTGATGGGCGGCACGCTCGAGCTGAGCACGAGGCCGGGCCGCACGATGCTCGCGCTCGTGTTGCCGTTGGCGCAGCGCGATGCACCACTCGATCGGGACACGGAGGCGTTTCACGTGGAAACGGTCCGGACGTGAAGGGGCAGGCGCCGCGGAATCCCACGGCTAAAGTGGGCAAGTGTCTCGTGAGCTTCGCCCGAGCCTGATCGCACTCCTCGTCGTGATCGCCGCGCTGCTCGGCGGCGCGGTCGTGCTCGGTCTCGGCGCAGGTGTCGGCTGGATCGGCAAACGGACGACGACCGTCGTCGTCAACAGCCGTGCGACGCCGGAGGCGGCGCAGCTGCCCGCCTCCGCGAGGAGCGCAGCGGTGCCGCTGCTCGGCAACGGGTTCGATCCCGCGACGATCTACTCCCGTCGGTCGCCCGGCGTGGTCACGATCTACGCCTTCTTCGGCGACCCTGCCGCGGAGTCGACGATCGGCGCGCAAGGCTCCGGCTTCGTCATCTCGCCGAAGGGATACGTGCTCACGAACGCGCACGTGATCACGAACGCCGGCGACGGGACCGGGAAGGTCCACGCAGCTGCGCACCTCTACGTCGAGTTCAAGGACGGCGACCGCGTGCCGGCCAAGGCGGTCGGCTGGGACGTGTTCGACGACGTCGGCCTGCTCAAGATCGACCCGGCGGCGCACCGGTTGGTGCCAGTCCCCCTCGGCGACTCCGCAGCGGCTGTCGTCGGCGAGCCCGTCGCGGCGATCGGCAGCCCGCTCGGCAACGACGACTCGCTCAGCGTCGGCGTCGTTTCCGCCATTCACCGCTCGATTCCCGCACTGACCGTGCCGCAGTTCGACGTGATCGACGCGATCCAGACAGACGCGCCGATCACACACGGCAACTCAGGCGGCCCGCTGTTCGACGCGCGCGGCCGCGTGATCGGGATCAACGCCCAGATCCGGAGCCAGTCGGGCTCGGGCAACGACAGCGGCATCGGCTTCGCCATCCCGATCGACGCTGCCAAGCACTCCGTCGCGGAGATCCTCCGGACCGGAAAGGTCGAGTACGCGTACGTCGGGATCAAGACGGAGGACGTCACGCCCGCCCTCGCGCAGGCGCTCCACCTCGGAGTCAGCCACGGAGCGCTCGTCGAGAGCGTCAACTCCGGCAGTCCGGCCGACCGCGCGGGAATCCGCGCAAGCACCAAGCCGGTCGACGTGCTCGGCTACAGCGACATGCGCGCCGGCGGCGACGTGATCGTGGCGATCGACGGCAAGCCGGTCGCGAATGCCGACGATGTCGTGCGGATTGTCACGTACGATCTGCGTCCCGGCGGAGTTGCCACCTTCACCGTCGCGCGCGGCGGGGTGCGCAAGACGATCGCCGTCACGCTGACGCGGCGCCCTGCCGGTTAGCCGGTGACGACACGACGCTGACGTAGGCTGCTCGTCGTGCTCCAGCTCGTCAACGTCGGCCACAAGTCCCTCTCCGACTACGCGACGATCGCGACCCGGGGGCTCATGGACGAGATCCGCAGGCTTGCCGCGCCGCTCGAGGGCAAGCGTGTCGTCCACGTTTCGGCGACCGCATTCGGCGGTGGAGTCGCGGAGATCAACTACACGCTGATCCCGCTGATGTGCAGCGCGGGGCTCGACGTCGAGTGGCGGATCATCCGCGGCGCCGAGGAGTTCTACAACGTCACGAAGCTGATCCACAACGCCTTGCAGGGAGACCCGGTCGGGCTGGAACACGACCAGCGCGAGATCTTCCACACGTACCAGGCGCTGAACGCCGAGGAGTTCGACGACGACTACGACTTCGTCGTCGTCCACGATCCGCAGCCCGTGGGCCTGATCGACCACTTCGCCAACTCGAGCGCGCACTGGATCTGGCGAGGCCACATCGACTTCTCGGCCCCGAACATGGGCGTGTTCGACTTCTTGCTGCCGTCGATCCGGCGCTACGACGCGGCGATCTTCCACCTGCGCGAGTACGTCCCTCGCGACAGCGCCCTTCCGCCTGCCTACATCTGGCCGCCCGCGATCGACCCACTCGCGCCGAAGAACATGGCACTTTCCGCCGAGGACGCCGCGTACATCGTCGACCAGTTCGGCATCGACGTCGAGCGTCCGCTGATCACTCAGGTGTCGCGCTTCGACCCGTGGAAGGACCCGCTCGGCGTGATCGACGCGTACCGTCTCGCGAAAGAGCGCTTCCCCGGGTTGCAGCTCGCGCTCGTCGGATCGATGGCCCACGACGACCCCGAAGGCTGGGACTACTACAACCAGACCGTCGCGTACGCCGCCGGCGACCCCGACATCTTCATCCTCTCGAACCTGAACAACGTCGGTTCCGTCGAGGTGAATGCCTTCCAGGTGCACTCCGCAGCCGTCGTCCAGAAGTCCATCCGCGAGGGCTTCGGACTGACCGTGACGGAGTCGCTGTGGAAGACGCGGCCCACCGTCGCGGGCAGCGTCGGCGGGATCGTCGCGCAGATCCAGGACGGCGAGACCGGCTGGCTCGTCGACTCGCCGGAAGCGTGCGCCGCCGCGTGCGTCGACATCCTCGAGCGGCCGGACGAGGCGCGGCAGCGCGCCTTGCGCGGCAAGGAGTACGTGCGTCGCCATTTTCTCACGCCGCGTCTGCTGCGCGACTGGCTGGTGCTCTTCAACCAACTGCTCGGCAACGACACGTCGGGTGCGGAGGTCGCGGTCGTGTCTGCGGCGGCCTGAGGCGGATACGCTGCCTGCGTGCGGCGCAGGCTGATCGTCGTCTCGAACCGGGGACCCGTCTCGTACGGGCGCGACGAGCAGGGGATGTTGACCGGCAAGCGCGGCGGCGGCGGTCTCGTGACTGCGCTCCGCGGACTGGTGGCAGATCACGACGTGACGTGGGTCGCCAGCGCGATCTCCGACGCGGACCGGTCGCTCGGCGGTGAGCTGCGAGACGAGACGTCGTCGGACGGCGCGCCGTTCCGCCTGCGCCTCGTGCCGCACGACCCGCACGCGTACGACCGCTACTACAACGTCGTCGCGAACCCGATGCTGTGGTTCGTCCAGCACTACCTTTGGGAGCTGGCGTACACGCCGACCGTCGACCGCGCTTTTCTCTCGGCCTGGGACGAGGGATACGTTCCGGTCAACCGCGCCTTCGCGGAGGCGGTGCTCGACGAGCTCGAGCGCGCGCCGGACTCGGCGGTGTTCTTCCACGACTACCACCTGTACCTCGCTCCCCGATTCGTGCGCGAGCAGCGTCCCGAGGCGCAGCTCCTGCACTTCGTGCACGTTCCGTGGCCGCAGCCCGACTACTGGCGCGTGCTGCCGGACCACATCCGGACGGCGATCCACGATGGGCTGCTCGCGAACGACGTCGTCGGCTTCCACACGGTGCGCTGGCGGCTGAACTTCCTCCGCTCCGTGGCAGCGTTCGTCGGTGCGGACACGGACGCCGAGGCGCGCACGATCGTCGCGCCGATCTCCGTCGACCCGGAGGAGTTCGACCAGCTCGCGGTCAGCCCTGCGGTGCTCGCCGCGGAGCGCGAGCTCGCAGCGGATCGCCCCGAGCGCCTGATCTTGCGCGTCGATCGCACCGATCCGTCGAAGAACATCGTGCGGGGGTTCAGGGCGCTCGAGGTACTGCTCGACTCCCATCCGGAGCTGCGCGGGAGGATCGGCATGCTCGCACTGCTCGATCCGTCGCGGCAGGACATCCCCGAGTACGCCGAGTACCTCGGCGCGATCCAGCGAGAGGCGCGCCGGGTCAACGATCGCTTCCAGGAGAGCGGCTGGCTGCCGATCGACCTGCGCATCGACGACGACTTCCCGCGCTCCGTCGCCGCGTACAAGCAGTTCGACGTGCTGCTCGTGAACGCGATCTTCGACGGGATGAACCTCGTCGCGAAGGAGGCGCCACTGGTGAACGAGCGCGACGGCGTCGTTGTCTTGTCCGAAAACGCGGGTGCGCACGCGGAGCTCGGTCAGTGGGCGCTGACCGTGAATCCGTTCGACGTCGAGGCGCAGGCCGCTGCCCTGTATCGAGCGCTCGAGCTCGATGTGGGCGAGCGTCGTCGCAGGCTCGACGCGATCCGTGAGCACGTCCGCGGCCACGACGTGAACGGCTGGCTCCACACGCAACTCGCGGCGCTCGACCGCGTCGGCGCGCCGACCCCGGGTTAGGCTGGTGCGGTGGGCGAGCTGTCGCACGTAGGCGCGGCGGGCGACGTGCACATGGTCGACGTCGGCGGCAAGCCGGTCTCCCGACGTCGGGCCGTCGCACGCGCGAGGGTGCGCATGGAGCCGGCGACCGCATTGCGCCTCCGCGAGCTGCCGAAAGGCGACGCACTCGTGACGGCGCAGCTCGCCGGGATCATGGCGGCGAAGCGGACCAGCGAGCTGATCCCGCTCTGCCATCCCCTGCCCCTCTCGAGCATCGACGTCTCGCTGGAGGTCACGGGCTCGGCTGTCGAGATCACTGCCATCGTCGAGACGGTCGCGCAGACGGGCGTCGAGATGGAGGCGCTCACCGGCGCGGCGGTCGCTGCGCTGACGATCTACGACATGGCGAAGGCGATCGACAAGCAGATGACGATCACCGACGTCGAGCTCGTCGAGAAGACGAAGGCCGAGCCATGAGAGCGGCGGTCGTGACCATCTCGGACGGCGTCGTCGCAGGCACGCGCGAGGACACGAGCGGCGTATTGCTCAGCGAGCTGCTGGCAGCCGAGGGGTACGAGGTCGAGCACCGGGTCGTCCCCGACGACCGGCCGAAGATCGCGGCGGCGCTGAGCGAGCTGGCGAAGCGCGCGCGCCTCGTCCTGACCACCGGCGGCACGGGGCTGTCGCCGCGGGACTTCACGCCCGAGGCGACGGAGTCGGTGATCGAGCGCGCGACTCCGGGGATCTCGGAGGCGCTGCGCGCGGACGCGATCCGTCAGACGCCGCACGGGATGCTCGGCCGCGGCGTCTCCGGAGTGCGGGGCCAGACGCTGATCGTCAACCTGCCCGGGTCGCCAGGCGCATGCCGAGACGGCTTCCACGTCATCCGGCCCGCGCTGAGACATGCCCTCGAGCTGCTGGCGGAGGCCGAGACGGAGCACAGGCCGACGTGAGCACCGTCGCCGTGCCCGTGCGCTTTGCGCGGCTCGTGAAGATCGAGCACACGGTCTTCGCGCTGCCGTTCGCGTACATCGGCGCGTTCCTGTCGATCCAGGCGGTGCCGTCCGCGCACGACCTCGTCTGGATCACGGTCGCCATGGTCGGCGCCCGCTCCCTCGCAATGGGGCTGAACCGGCTGATCGACGCGGAGATCGACGCGAGGAACCCGCGAACCGCGGTTCGCGAGCTGCCGTCCGGACTGCTCAGCCGCCTCCAGGTGCTGATGTTCTGCGTCGCCTCGCTCGCGGTCTACGTCGTGGCCGCATTCCAGCTCGCGCACATCGTCAGGTGGCTCTGGCCGATCCCCGTCGTCGGCTTCGTCGTCTACCCGTACCTCAAGCGCTGGACCTGGCTCTGCCACGTATGGCTCGGCGTCGTCGACGGCCTGGCGCCGGTCGGCGGCTGGGTGGCGGTCACGGGAAAGCTGCCCTGGGAGTCGTGGGCGCTCGGCGCCGCGGTCGCGTTCTGGGTCTGCGGCTTCGATCTCTTCTACTCGCTGTTCGATCGTGACGTCGACCTCGACCAGGGGCTGCACTCGATCGCCACCCGGTTCGGCGTGCGCGGCGCGTTCGTCGGCGCGCGCCTTTGTCACTGCGCGACGGTGTTGCTGCTCGTGCTCGTCGGGATCGGCGTCGGGGTCGGCGGCTGGTACTGGGTCGGTGTCGCTGCCGTCGCGTCGCTGCTCGCCTATGAACACTCGATCGTCCGCCCCGGCGACTTGCGCAGGCTCGACGCCGCTTTCTTCACGGTCAACGGTGTGATCAGCGTCGTCTTCTGCGTCTTCGTGCTGCTCGACGTCGTCTAGACGGCGAAGCGACGGCGATACAGTTCGTCGCGTGATTCGCGCGCGGAGGCTCGAGAAGAAGTACGGCGACCGAAGAGTCCTGCGCGGTGTCGAGTTCGAGCTTGCCCCGGATGACTTTCTGCTCGTGACCGGACCGAACGGATCCGGGAAGACGACGCTACTCAGGCTGTGTGCCGGGCTCGCTCGTCCAAGCGGCGGCGAGCTCGAGATCGAACTCGACCGCGCGCGGATCGGGTTCACTGCCCACGAGCCGCTCGTCTACCGCGAGCTGAGCGCGCTCGAGAACCTCGATCTGTACGGACGGCTCTATCGGATTCCCGAACGTCGCGAGCGAATCGGCATGCTGCTCGAACGGTTCGGTCTTTGGGACGCACGCCACGAGCGTGCGAGCTCGTACTCGCGCGGGATGATGCAGCGGCTCGCGCTGTGCAGGACGCTGCTGCACGATCCGCAGTTGCTCGTGCTCGACGAGCCGTTCAACGCGCTGGACGAGGAGGGCGCGGCGCTGCTCGACCGCGAGTTGGCGGAGCGTCGTGCGCAGGGGTGCGCCTTCGTCGTCGCGACACACGATCCCGAGCGAGTCGAGCCGATGGCCACGCTTCATCTCGCGCTCGGATGAACTACGTCGCGGACGTGGGTGCGCTCGCGCGCAAGGATCTCCTCCTGGAGCTCCGAGCGCGAGACACGCTGCCCGCGATGCTGCTGTTCGTCCTCTCGACGCTCGTCGTCTTCCACTTCGTGTTGCCCGCGGACTCGTCGCAGCTCGAGGCGAAAGGGTTGCTCTGGGTCGGCATCGTCTTCACGGCGCTCCTCGGGCTGTCGCGCACGTTCGCGGCCGAGCGCGAGCAGAGCGTGCTCGACGGGCTCGTGCTCGCACCGTCGGACCGCAGCGCGATCTGGCTCGGCAAGGCGATTGCGATCCTCGCGTTCCTCGTCCTCGCCGAGGTCGTCGCGCTGCCGGCGTTCGCGCTCTTCTTCTCGGGGATCGACGCGGCCACGGTCGCCGGGGTGGCTCTCGCCGACCTCGGCATCTGCGCAGTCGGCACCCTCCTCGCCGGCATGGCCGTGGCTAGCCGGGCTCGCGAGCTGCTGCTGCCCCTGCTGTTCCTGCCGCTGGCGATCCCAATCGTGATCGGCGGCGTCGGGGCGAGCGTCGCCGCGCATCCCGGGAAGTACCTGGGCTTTCTCGCCCTCTACGACCTGATCTTCGCGCTGGTGGCCTGGGCCTCGTTCGAGTACGTCGTCACGGAGTAGCACGGGGAAACCGACCGCACCGCGTCGACGTACTGAGGTGCGTGATCGTCGCCGAGCTCACCGAGCGCCTGCCGTCGCTCCGGCTCGCCGCCGGATCCAGCGTGCAGACCGACGAGCTCGATGGGATCGAGCTGCTGATCGTCGATGACGGCCTCGTCGTCCTGCGCGGAGCGGTGCCGGGGTCCGCACGACGGGCGATCACGTGTCACGCGGGACGTGGCGCGTTCGTCCTGCCTCCCTCCGAGGGCGAGTCGCTGGTGGCGCTGACCGATGCCACCGTGCTGACGATCTCCGCCGAGACCCGGGACCGGCTGCTCGAGTCGCCGCAGGACGCGAGGGTGCTCGTCGACGGGCTGGCCGAGTCGTTGCGGCGCAAGCACGCGGCGCTCGCGAGCCTCGCCCGCCTGCACCACGTCGACCGCGTGCGGGAGAAGCTGATGGAGCTCGCGCGGGAGCACGGCCGCGTGGGCCGTGACGGCATCCGCCTCGACTTCCCGCTGACGCACGACCTGCTCGGCGAGATGACGGGATCCGCCCGCGAGACCGTGACGCGCGCCCTCGACGAGCTGCAGCGCGAGGGCTTCGTCGTCCGGCAGGGCCGCACGTACAGCCTGCGGGTCTCGCCGGAGGAGCTCGGCCGGAACGGCTTCGCGACCCTCTGAGCAGGGACATTCTGCGAGACTTGGCCGGAGGAGCCCCGCATGACCCTGCTCCGTGCTCATCGGCTGCCCGCGTTGGCCGCGCTCGCGCTCGGCCTGATGACAGCTGCGATCGCAATGGTGTTCTTCTACGCGCCGCTCGATGCGGACGGCTTCAACCAGAAGATCTTCTATTTCCACGTCCCCGTTGCGCTCACCGCCTACGCCTGCTTCGGCTGGGGTGCGTGGAAGGCGCTCGTCCACCTCTGGAGACATTCGCCCGAGGCTGACCTCCAGAGCTACGTCGCGATCCACCAGGGCGTGATCTTCGGCGTGCTCGTGCTGCTGACCGGCTCGATCTGGGCGCGGTACCGCTGGGGGCACTGGTGGGTGTGGAGCTCGAACCAGCTCGTGCTCTTCCTGCTCCTGTTCCTCTTCTACGCGGCCTACTTCATGCTGCGCTACTCGGTCGAGCCGGGACCGCGGCGCGAGAACCTCGCTGCCGTCTACGCGCTCTTCGGCGTCGTTCTCATCCCCGTGAGCTGGCTCGCGATCCATCTCGCGCAGGACATCATCCACCCGGTCGTGTTCACGTCCACCGGTCCGCACCTGGGCGGCCGCGAGTTGCTGACCTTCTGCGTGAGTTGGGCGGCGATCCTCTCCCTGGCCGCGTGTCTCTACCACGTCGAACTCGCGGGCAAGCGACTCGACGCGCGACTACGCACGCTGCGGGAGCTCCTCGCGTGACGACCGCCGAGAAGTACGTCACCGCCGCGTATCTCGTCGTCTTCCTGGTCGTGCTCGCATACGTGCTGATCATCTCGCTGAAGCTGGGACGGCTTGAGCGCGAGGTCGCCGAGCTCGAGGAGCTCGCTCGCCGTCGTCGCGACGCCGAGCCCGAGCGGAAGGCGGTTGCGATTGGCTGAGCTGCTGTTCTGGCCCGCGCTGCTCGCATACGGAGAAGCGGCCGTCGCGTTCGTCGGCGAGGTGCGTAAACCGGGCGCCGCCGGGCGTTACGCGACGTGGGGGATCCGGATCGGCTGGCTCGTGCAGACGGCGTTGCTCGCCGTCCAGGCCGCGAGGGCCGACGCGTTTCCATGGTCGACGTGGGCCGCCTCGCTCAACCTCTTCGTCTGGCTGGTCGTGACCGTGTACCTCGTCTGGGGCTGCCAGCCGCGGTACCGCCTGCTCGGTCTCGCCGTCGCGCCGCCGGTCGCGGTGCTGTTCGCGCTCGCGCACGCGGGCGGCGGCACCGATACGAGCGGCGCCGGCTCCTACTCGACCGTCTTCCTCGTCCTCCACGTCGGGCTCGTCCTGGCCGCGTTCGCCGGCTTCACGCTCGCCGCCGCCTTGTCGGCGCTCTATCTCTGGCAGGAGCGTCGGCTCAAGCGGCATGCGGCGGAGATCCTGCGCGTCCGCGCGCCTGCGCTCGCGCGGCTCGACGAGCTCTCCGCGCGCACGATCGCGTTCGCACTGCCCGCGCTGACGCTCGGCATCGCAGTCGGGGTCGTGCGCCTGCGCGCTCGGGGCGGCGGCTTCGACGCCCTGATGGCCGTGACGCTGCTGACGTGGAGCGTCTACGGCGCCTACCTCGCGCTGCGCTACGGCGCAGGCGTGCGAGGCCGACGTGGCGCGTATCTCGTCCTCGCCGGTTTCGCGCTCGTCGTGGTCGCCCGTCTCGTGCTCCCGGGGACGCACTTCTCGTGAAGCTCGTTCTCGTCGGTGTCTCTCACCATCAGGCGGCTGTCGAGCTCCGCGAGCGTGCGGCACTCGATCGCGAGCGGGCCGCCGAGCTGGCGGGACGGCTCGCCGGAGCCTCGGGCGAGGCCGTGTGCCTGTCGACCTGCAACCGCACCGAGCTCTACCTCGCGGACGAGCCGGGAGCCGACGCGGAGGCGCGCGCCACTGCTGCGCTGCTCGAGCTCGAGTCGGAGCTAGGCCCGGCGCTGTACAGGCTGCGGGACGAGGCCGCCGCGCTCCACCTGTTTCGGGTCGCGGCGGGGCTCGACTCGATGGTGCCCGGCGAGGGCGAGATCCTGGGGCAGGTACGGACCGCGTACGAGATCGGTGCGACCGGGCCGATGCTCGACCGGCTCTTCCGTCAGGCGCTCCACGCCGGCCGCAAGGCGCGCTCGCAGACGGGGATCGGCGAGAGCCCGGCCTCGGTCTCGTCCGCTGCGGCCGCGCTGGCGGAGCAGGTCTTCGGCGATCTCCACGGCCGCCGGATCCTCGTCGTCGGCGCCGGAAAGATCGGCGATCTCGCCGCCAGGAACCTGCTCTCGCGCGGCGCGGAGATCGCCTGGATCGCGAATCGCAGCCAGGACCGCGCGGACCAGCTCGCGCACAGTCTCGGCGCGCGCGCCCTGCCGCTCGACCTCGTAGAGCGCGAGCTCGCGACCGCGGACCTCGTCGTCTCGTCCACGAGCGCCCCGGGGTTCGTCCTCGAGCGCGCACAGGTCGAGCGGTCGCTGCGCGGCCGCAGAGGGCGCCCGCTGCTGCTGATCGACCTCGCGGTTCCGCGCGACCTCGACCCCTCGATCCACGAGCTCGACGGCTGCTACCTCTACGACATCGACGATCTCCAGGCAGTCGTCGCGGAGACGTTGGCCGAGCGACGCCGTGAGGCCGAACGTGCCGAGGCGATCGTCGCGCGCGAGGCCGAGCGTTTTCACGACTGGCAGGCGTCGCTCGAGGTCGTGCCGGCGATCACGTCGCTGCGCGCGCACGCCGAGGAGATCCGCCGAGCCGAGCTCGGTCGCGCGAAGCTCAGCCCAGCGGAGCGCCGGGCGGCCGAGTCCGTGACCGCCGCAGTCGTGAACAAGCTCCTGCATCTGCCGACGATCCGGATGAAGCAGGCCGCCGCGGCAGCCGACGGGGTCCTCTATGCTGACGCCGTGCGTCATCTCTTCGGTCTCGAGGAAGAGCGCTGAAGACGGCGAGCCTAATCGGCCGGCCGCTCCCGGTGCAGGCGCCGACCGCATTCGTTCGGATCAGGCGACGGCGCTCGTGCGGGACGACGCGCGCTCTCCGCACTCAATGTCGTGCTGATTCGCGTCGGTTCCCGCGGCAGTAGGCTCGCCCTCATCCAGGCTGAGCTCGCGGCGTCCGCCCTGCGGGACGACCGCGTCGAGATCGCCTTCGTTCCGATCACGACCGCGGGTGACCTCGACCGGTCGAAGCCGTTCGGCGAGATCGGCTCACGCGGCGTGTTCGTGAAGGAGCTCGAGGAGGCGCTGCTTGCGGGCCGCATCGACGTCGCGGTGCACTCGGCGAAGGACATGACCGCGACCGAGCCCGAAGGTCTTGCCGTCGGTGCGTACCTTCGCCGCGAAGATCCGCGCGATGCCCTCTGCGGCGCAGCGCAGGTACGACCGGGCATGCGCATCGGCACCGCGTCCGCACGCCGTCGCGCCCAGCTGCTCGCGCTCGAGCCGACGCTCTCGGTCGAGCCGCTGCGCGGCAACGTCGACACGCGACTACGCAAACGCGCGGAGCGGGGGCTCGACGGGATCGTGCTGGCGGCGTGCGGCCTCGACCGTCTCGGGCTCGCGCACGAGATCGGCGCTCGCTTCGAGCCGGACGAGCTCCTCCCCGAGGCGGCGCAGGGCGCGCTGGCGCTGCAGGTCCGCGCCGGGGAGGAGGAGACGGTCGCTCACGTCGACAATCCGGAGACCCGACGGCGCGTCGAGGCCGAGCGCGCGTGCGTCGCCGCGATCGGCGGCGGCTGTCTGGCTCCCGTCGCCGCGTATCACGACGGCTCGACCTTGTCGGCGCTGGTCGCGCACGAGGACGGCCTCTGGCTCGAGCGCCGCTCGGGTGACGATCCCGTCGCGCTCGCCTCGGACCTGCTCGCCGCGGTCCCCTCGGCCGCCGGCGGCTGATGCGCGCGATCGTCACGCGTCCCGCGGAGCAGGCGGGTCCGCTCGTCGACGCGCTCGAGCGTGCGGGGATCGAGGCCGTGCTCTGCCCGCTGATCGAGATCGAGCCGATCGACGACGGTCCGATCGACCTGACGGGATACGACTGGGTGATCGTCACCAGCGCGAACGGCGCCGAGCAACTCGCGGGCCGCCGCGTCGGCGAACTTCCCCGCGTCGCGGCGATTGGGACAGCAACGGCCGCCGCGTTGCGCTCGCACGGCATTCCCGTCCACTTCGTGCCCGACGTCTCGACGCAGGAGGGGCTCGTGGCGGAGTTCCCGCGCCCGGTCGGTCGCGCGCTGTTCGTCGGGGCAGAGGGCGCGCGAGGGTTGATCGTCTCGGAGCTGGGCGCGTCGTTCCGACCCGTCTATCGCACGCGGCCGATCGTGCCGGAGTCGTTGCCGAACGGCGACGTCGTGCTGCTTGCCTCTGCGTCCGCTGCCAAGGCATTCGCGGCGCTCGACCTCCGCATTCCTGCAGTCACGATCGGGCCCGAGACCTCGAGCGCCGCGCGGTCGGCGGGGGTCGAGGTGGCCGGCGAAGCGCGGACGCAAGACGTGACCGGACTCGTGGACGCGGTGCACGAGCTCGCGCAGTAGGCTCCCGCGGCCGTGGCGTCGTTCATCACCTTCCTCACGGACTTCGGCCTCGAGGACGACTTCGTCGGGACGTGTCACGGCGTGATGAAGCACATTGCGCCGGACGTACAGGTCATCGACATCACGCACGGGATTGCGCCGCGCGACGTCCTGCGGGGCGCGTTGACGCTCGCCAACACCTTGCCGTACATGCCGGTGGGCGTCCACCTCGCGGTCGTCGATCCGGGAGTCGGCAGTGCGCGAAGGCCGCTCGTGCTGCGCGACGGCGAGGGACGCGTGCACGTCGGCCCGGACAACGGCTTGCTCGTTCTCGCCGCGGAGAAGCTCGGCGGGATCGTCGAGGCGCACGAACTCGCGAATCCCGAGTACGCACTCGAGTCGGTGTCGAGGACGTTCCACGGACGCGATCTCTTCTCTCCTGCCGCCGCCCATCTGGCGCTCGGCGTGCCGCTCGGCGAGCTCGGCCCGCCGATCGCGCCGGACGCGCTCGCGCGGCTCGACATCCCGCGTGCGGAGGTCGGACGCACGCGGATCCGGTGCACGGTCCTGTCGATCGACCGGTTCGGCAACGTGCAGCTCAACCTCGACCGAGCGCAGCTCGAGCAGGCGGATGTCGCGCCCGGGACGCGTGTCGAGCTCGAGCTCGGACCGGAGCGTTACTACGCGATCGCAGCCCGCACGTTTGCCGACGCACGTCCCGGCGACATCATCCTGTACGAGGACGCGTACCGGAACATCGCGATCGCGATCAGCGGCGGCAACGCCGCCGAGATGTTCGGCGCGCACGCGGGCCAGGACGTCCGCGTCCACCTGGACGGCCTGTGAACATCGCGGTCGGCAAGAGGTTCGCGCGGCTGACGACGAACGTCGTAACGCGCAACCCGCGAGCGTGGCGTCTCTTCAGGCCGTTGATGGAACGGCAGTTCGGCGAGCTCGCGCCGCAGTGGGACGACATCGTCGGTGTGTCCCCGGACCACCTCGCCGCGCACGGCCTTGCACTCGACTCGCTGTCCGGTCCTCCGCGCCGTGTCCTCGACCTCGGCACCGGGACGGGTGCCGGCGCGTTCGCGCTCGCGTCGCGCTTCCCCGAGGCCGAGATCGTCGGTGTCGACCTGGCGCCGGAGATGATCGCGCACGCGAGGCGGAAGCTCTCGCCGGAACTCGCGCAGCGCGTGCGGTTCGAGGTCGGCGACGCAGCCTCGCTGCCGTTCGAGAGTGCGTCGTTCGATCTCGTCTCCCACGCGAACATGATCCCGTTCTTCGACGAGCTGGCACGCGTGCTCGCACGGGGAGGAAATGCCGTGTTCTCGTTCTCGGGCGGCGCCGAGACGCCGATCTACGTCCCGTTCGAGCGGCTGCGCGCGGAGCTCACGAAGCGCGGATTCTCGGAGTTTGCGGAGTTCGAGTCGGGCAGGGCGACCGCGTTGCTTGCCCACCGCGGGACGTCTTCGTAAGCTCACGTCCACAAGGTCGTTCGTGGCGCGGTAGCACCGGCCCGGACGGCCTTTTTACGCGCCGTCCCGTGCTGGCGCTAGTTCTGCTCGATGACCGTGTTGAAACCGGCGGCGTTCGCCTCTTGGACGAACTCCTCCGCCTGCGCGCGACTCGAGAAGCCCTTGATCATGATCTCGAAGCCGCCGCACGGATCCGGCTGGAGCTCGAGTCCCGTGAACCCCTCGCGGGCTGCCTGCTGGACCAGCGCGGTCGCGGTCGGCCGATCACGTCGATGCCCGAACACGACCTCGAGTTGCCCGACGTCCTCTGTGCCCTTGACGCATTCGACCGTCGCGAGCAGGTTGCCTTTGCGCGCCTCGCTCTGCAGCGCGATGGCGATGTCATAGGTCTCCATGCCGCGGATGACGACCTTGAAGTCGCTGCACTCCTGCACGATCTTCGAATGCAGGAAGCCCTCCTTGGTCATCTGGGCCTGGCGCTTGAGCGCTGCGGCGTTCGTCTTGAAGCGTCCGAAGACGACCTCGACCCCGCTCGTGGTCTCGGGCTGCGCGCAGGATGCCTGCTTCGGCCCCTTCTTCGCGGGCGCGAACGACGTGCCGACGCCGGGTGCGACGAGCGCGATCAGCACCCCGGCACCGACCGTCACCGCCAACAGTCGGAAGACCCTCACGCCGGAAGTGGTAGCAGAGTGGGGCGGACGGCGTGCCAGTTCTTAACGAGATACTCAAAAATTCGGCGGCGCTACACTGTCCAGCCCTTGGCGAGGTAGCTCAGCTGGTAGAGCACACGGCTGAAAACCGTGGGGTCGCCGGTTCGATTCCGGCCCTCGCCACACGGAGAGGCTCTGTCGTGGGACGGGGCCTCTCGATTGTCTGAGGGGATTCTCAGGCCAGGGCGCGCGCCGCGAAGAGGCGCTCGACGAGCGCGTCGACGAACTCGTCCTTGAGGAGCACCGCATCCGCGCCTGCCTCGGCCACGGCCCGGTGGAGTGCCGGATGGGCATCTCCCGTAAGTGCGATCACGCACATGCTCGGGTGGTCGTTCCGCAGGCGCGCCACCGCGCTCACGCCGTCGAGCAGCGGCATGTGCAGGTCGATCACGATCGCGTCCGGCTCGAGCTCGTCCGCGAGCTCGATCGCCGCCAGCCCGTCGCGGGCCGATCCGACGACCACGAGTTCCGGCTGCCGCTCGATCAGCGGTCGGAGCGCCTCGACGAACGGCTCGTCGTCGTCGGCGAGGAGAACGCGAATCGTGCCGCTTCCCCCCTCGTCCCGGGCCACCGGTGGAAGTTAGCCTTGGCAGCCGTGTCCATGCAACCGAATCAGCGCCAGGTCGCGATCATCGGCGCGGCGCTCGACCTCGGCGCCGGCCGCCGCGGCGTCGACATGGGGCCGTCGGCGATCCGTTACGCCGGGCTCGACGCGCGCCTGCGGGAGATCGGTCTCGAGCCGACGGACTTCGGCAACGTCGAGACGGCGGTCGCGGAGGCAACGGCCGTCGGGGACGAGCGCATGCGCTTCCTTCCGCAGATTCGCGCCGCGTGCGAGCAGGTGTCGACGCTGGTCGAGCGCGTCGCGGACCAGGGGCTGCTTCCGCTCGTGCTCGGCGGCGATCACTCGGTTGCGCTCGGCAGCCTCGGCGGGATGGCGAGGGCACGAGGCGTCGGCGGCGTGCTCTGGATCGACGCGCACGGCGACCTGAACAGCCCGGAGACGTCGCCGAGCGGCAACGTCCACGGGATGGTGCTCGCGGCTGCGCTCGGGCTCGCCGGTCAGGCGTTCCAGGGCGACGGCTGGGCGCTGCCGGCCGTGGCCGAGTCGCGTGTCGCGCTCGTGGGAGTGCGTTCGCTCGACGACGGAGAGCGAGATCTGCTCCACCGGCTCGACGCGAAGGTGTTCACCATGAGCGACGTCGACCGCATCGGTGTCGAGCGTTCGGTTCGCGAGTCGCTCGAGCACGTCGCCGGTCCGGGCTTCGTCCATGTGAGCCTCGACCTCGACGCGGTCGACCCGGAGGTCGCGCCCGGAGTCGGAACGCCGGTCCGCGGCGGGCTGAGCTACCGCGAGGCACACCTGGTACTCGAGCTCGTGGCGGAGTCCGGCCTGCTCTCCTCCCTCGACGTCGTCGAGGTGAACCCGATCCTGGACCGCGAGAACCAGACCGGACGGCTCGCGGTCGAGCTCGTCGCGAGCGCGCTCGGCGCGCGCATCTACTAGCCGCCAGGAGCGGCCGCGCCGGCCGCGAGGAAGCGCTCGACCGCACCGGCCGTCTGCTCCCACGCGTCCCAGTAGACGAGGTGTCCTCCCGGAACCGCGACGACCTCGAGCTCGTCGCCGAGCGCCGTGCGATAGGCGTCGATCTGCTCGTCGCGAACGAGGCCGAACTCGTTCGCGTGGACGATGAGGGTCGGGACTCGCAGGGTCTCGGCGCGTGGAGGTGCAGTGCAGAGCTCGCTGTACATCGCGATCACGGCGCTGTGGCAGTACCGGAAGCGGTAGCGCCCGTCGCGCGCATGCACGAGATGCTCGTCCATCTCCTCCTCGAGGAAGGCGCGCGGCGTTGGGTTCCCGCTCTCGAGCCGCGCCTGGATCGCCTCCTCGGGTGAGGCGAAGGAGTTGTCCTGTCGCTCTCGCTCGGCGAAGTCGAGCCCGACGTGCGGCAGGATCTGGATCGCCGGGTCGAGCAGGGCGGCGCGCTCCATACGGTCGGGATCGATGGTTGCGAGCTCGAGCAGCATGCGCCCGCCGTACGAGTGCCCGACGAACGCGGCTCGCCCGACGCCGACGTCGTCGAGCGTCTCGAGGACGTCGTCGACGTGCGTTCGAATCGTCCAGGGCGGGTCCCAGTCGGAGGAAGCGTGTCCTCTCAGGTCGGGAGCGACGACGCGGTAGCGCGAAGCGAGTCGCTCCTCGCCGAGGCGCCGAAAGCGGCGGCCGTGCGCGTTGACGCCGTGCAGGCAGACGACCGGCGGGGCGTCGGGGTCACCCCACTCGTTGACGTTGAGCCGCATCTACGTACCGGCTCGGACGAGCTCCGTGAGCGCGTCACGCCAGTCGCCGACGACGCCGACGTCCGCCGCGTCGAGCATCGCCGCGCCGCGTTCGCCGTTCAGCGCCGCGATCACGCCGGCCTTCACGAAGCCCGTGAGCTGCTCGAAGCCCCCCGGTACGCCCACGGTCACGAGCAGCGCCGGTGCGATCGCGCGGCCGAGCAGTCCGAGCTGTCGGTTGCGTGGAAGATCGCCTCGTTCGCACACCTCGAGCGTCGCTCCGAGGGCTGCTCCCGACGACTCGGCGATGGTGCGTGCCTCGGCCACCTCGCTCGAGTCGAGCTCCGGTCCGAGACAGACGACGACGTCGGCGGCGTCGAGGTCGCGCGCCGACGAATCCGTCCGCTGCAGGAGCTCGAGCGTGCGAGCCTCGAGCCCGCCGAGCTCGACCCGCTCGATCGGAACACCGTCGCCGCGGGGCTCGAGCGGCTTGAACATCCGTGCGCGGACCGTGGCGAGCTGCGGCGTGGTCGCGCCCATGATCACCGAGACGATGTTGCCGCCGTAGGCGGGCTTCGTCTGGATGAGGCGGCCCGCCCGGTCGATCCCGAGCCCGACGCAGTCGCCGGTCATCCCGAGCTCCAGGTCGCCGGCGACGCGCGGGCCGACGTCCCGCCCGTTCGCGGTCGAGGGGATCAGGAGGACGTGCGGCCTGTGCTCGCGCACGATCCGGGTAAGCGCTTTGCCCCAGATCTCCGGGTGGTACGTGGCAAGCGACGCGTGCTCGGCGACGACCACCCGGTCGGCGCCGTACCGCCCAGCTTCGCGGGCGACTTCCCCGATCTCGTGACCGAGCACGAGGGCGACGCACTCGCCGCCGAGCTTCCCCGCGAGCTCGCGTCCCTTGCCGAGCAGCTCGAGCGACACGCGTGCGATGCGACCGCCCGAGTGCTCGACGAGCGTCCAGCAGTCGTAGCGATTCGCCGACGGCTCGTCGCCGAGCCGCTCGGGCTTCGTCCAGTCGGATGGATCGAGTCGCCGCTCGGCAAGCAGCAGGCGCACGCGGGCCGCTGCATAGGCCGGCGTGTCGAACGTCTCCCCGGAGCGCTCCGGCGTCACGTCGCGGACGGCGAGCACGCGCGTCGGCGACCCCGTCTGGCCGAAACGCTTGTCGTTCGGTCGGACGTCGTCGACGAGGTCTGCCGCGGTCCAGACGTCGATCCGCCCGTCCGCCGTCTCCGCCGCGTCCCGTGCGCGTGCACAAGAGATCACCGCGGGCAGCGTGATCGACCATGTTTCGTCGCCGTCGTCGGACTCGCGGGTCGCATGCAGCCGTCCGCCGACGAACTCGCTCTCGACGACGCTGGTCAGGTGCGGGACCCGGAGGAACGCTGCGACCTCGGGCGGGACCTGCCAGGTCTCGGAGTCGGTCGTCTTGCGGCCGCAGACGACGAGGTCGACGTCGCTCTCCTTCTGGATCGCGAGTGCGAGTGTCCTCGACGTCCCGAGCGTGTCGGCGACGGCGAACGCACGGTCGGACAGGTGGATGCAACGGTCCGCGCCGAGCGCGAGACAGGTCTGCAGCGCCTCGCTCGCCTGGGGCGGGCCCATCGTCATGGCGATCACCTCGCCGCCGTGCCGCTCCTTGAGGCCCACTGCGTGCGCGACCGCGCCGGCGTCGAACGGGTTGAGGAGCAGAGGCACTCCCTCGCGCTTGAGCGACTTCGTGTCCGGATCGAAAGCGATCGCGTCCGTGCGCGGAACCTGCTTGATCAGGCACACGATCTTCACGTGTGGAACCCTAACGCCGCGTGCTCGCCGTCCTCTACGACATCCACGGCAATGTGATCTCGCTCGACGCCGTGCTCGACGACGCGGAGTACGTAGGCGCGGACCGCTACCTGCTCGGCGGAGATTACGCCGCGTTCGGTCCGTGGCCGCTCGAGACGCTCGAGCGGCTACGTGCGTTGCCGGCGTCCACGTGGATTCGCGGGAACGGCGAGCGCTGGCTGCGCGAGCCACCCGCAGACCGGCCCGAGATCGCCGCCGTGCTCGAAACGACGAGCTCCGGCCTCGGCACGGAGGAGGGCTGGCTCTACTCCCTGCAGGCCCAGGTCGAGCTCGACGGCGTGCTGTACGTCCACGGCTCGCCGCTCTCCGATGTCGAGAGCTTCTCGGCGGAGGACGACGCGTCCGAGGACGAGCGCCTGCTCGCCGGTGTGCGGGACCGCACGGTCGTCTTCGGGCACAGCCATCTTCAGTTCACGCGGCCCGGACCGGACTGCACGACGCTCGTCAACCCTGGCAGCGCGGGGATGCCGCTCGACCG